>VOFI01001689.1_pt1 | contig 87193 bp, 95 predicted proteins | sample 5384131 | NCBI WGS metagenome assembly VOFI01 (sample SAMN12384728, study PRJNA508395) | human gut metagenome | isolation source: healthy gut H | host: Homo sapiens
CTTGGTGGGCCATTACCTCACCAACTAGCTAATCGGACGCGAGGCCATCTCAAAGCGGATTGCTCCTTTTCCCTCTGGTCGATGCCGACCTGTGGGCTTATGCGGTATTAGCAGTCGTTTCCAACTGTTGTCCCCCTCTTTGAGGCAGGTTCCTCACGCGTTACTCACCCGTTCGCCACTCGCTTGAGAAAGTAAACCTCCTCTCGCTCGTTCGACTTGCATGTGTTAGGCGCGCCGCCAGCGTTCGTCCTGAGCCAGGATCAAACTCTTTATAAATGATATTTATCACTTAAAAGTGTTAAATCTTGTTTCGCTCAGCACGCAATCGCTTGCGTCCTCTGTGAATTACTTTTGTTTGGAATTGTTTGTGTTTTTCCAACACGAAAATAGGTTCCGTTACAAGTTCTTTCGATATTGTTCAATTTTCAAGGTCCTGTGCGCCGCAGCCTTGCGGCTGACGACTTGATTATTTTACCACAGAAGCGGTTTTTTGTCAAGCACTTTTTTGAGAAGCTTTTGAACTTTTCTGAACTTGGAGCGCTTCAGGTTTCTCGGTATCAGCCGGAACTTTTCAGCGTCTATTGGTTCTTTTTTCAAGGGCTTCCTGCTGAGGCTTCAGAAGTCATTCTTTTGTCTCAGCGCTTGGCGCTCACATATAGTACCATATCGCAACTACTTTTGCAAGCCTTTTTTACATTTTTCTTTCGCTTTTTTTGCGCTTTGTATACATCATCCAGTTTTTCGCTCAGTTTCAGGGGTTGTTTTGAGCTTTCTACCACCATTTCTGCGCAAAAACAGCCGCCGCACAAAAAGTGCAGCGGCTGTTGCCTTGGGATTCAGTTCTTTTCTTCCTGCTTCATCTCCCGCAGGGTCAGCCAGACCGCTGCTGCCAACATCGGCAGCGCGGCGATCAGGCCAATGGGCATGGGTCCCAGTACATTATAATAAGCATCCGCCGGGGTGACCAGCACCTGCGGCAGTGCTGCAATGGCATTGAACGCTCCATGTGCAATGGCCGGCACCCAGATGCTCTCCGTTTTCTCATAGAGGATATCCAACAGAGTGTTCAGGGCAAAGCAGACCACGCACCACACCACCAGACCCAGCAGGGGGGCACCCAAATAGTCGGTGCCGTACTCGTAGCCCACCAGCAGCATCAGCGGCCAATGCCAGACGCCCCACACAACGCCGCCCAGCAGGCGGCCGTTCAGCAGACCGAACCGCTCCTTCAGGCGGGGCATCATATAGCCGCGCCAGCCGACCTCCTCGCCCAGCGCGGGGAACATATTGATGGCCGGGGCAAGGAGCACCGCAAACAGGCCATTCTGCAACAGGTAGCCGAGGGTGGAGACCCCCAGCTGACTGCGCAGAGTCTGGGCGTCCATCTCGCCGCCGTAGGCGGCTACCAGCCAGCTGCCGGAAAAGTCCAGCCGGGAGGGGAACACGGCAAAATACAGCACCGCACCCAGCAGAGTGAGCACCGCCGGGCCGAACCATGCCGCCAGCCAGAACCGCCGCTTGCCCTGCACCTTCCAGCCGATGCCGGTGGGCTGGCGCAGGAATGCCTTTTGCACCAGCAGAACCGCCAGCAACGGGCAGAACATGGTAACGATGAGCGCCAGCTGATACAGCACAGCGTTATTCTGCTGCAAAAGTGCTATGCAGCCGCCGACCTGGCACAGCCACGCCATGCCGAAAGCTAACAGGAAATAAAGGCCGAAGCCCTGTTTTTCTTTTGCTGTCATACAAACTTCACCGCCGTTCCGTAAGCGATCACCTCTGCCGCGCCCTGCATGACGCTGGCGGAGGCGTACCGCATTCCCACAACAGCATCTGCGCCAAGGCTTTCGGCGTCCTTGACCATGCGTCCGGTGGCGATCTGCCGCGCTTCAGTGAGCATATCGGCATAGTCGGTCACCTCACCGCCCACAAGGGTGCGGAAACCGGCCATCATGTCGTGGCCGAGGTTGCGGCTCTGCACCGTGCTGCCCCGCACCACGCCCAGCGCTTCCAGCTTTTTGCCCGGGATCTCGTTAATAGTTACAATAAGCATCTTCTTCTCCCTTTCCGATCTCTTCGATCCGATCCAGCAGCACCTTCAGGGTGCCCACGATGCAGCCCGCCGGGATGCCGAACATCACCACCAACAGCGGCAGCGGCGGGGCATCCTGCGGGTCGGTGTAGATTGCCCAGCCCATGATCGCCATGACAAAAGCCATCATGGTCACAAAAAGGGCAGCACCGATGCAGGCACCCCGGATGCGGCGGGTCTTTTGGTCAGTCCGTTCAATGTTCACAAAAGTCACTCCCTGTTCTTCCCGTGCGGTCAGGCGCGCCAGCGTCTGCTCCACATCCAGTTGTTCCAGAGGGCCGTTTTCCTGTTGCAGCAGCGTGCAGAAACCGATGGCTTCCTCCAAGTCGGCGCGGCGGCTGCGCAGACGTTCCAGCTGCTGGCTCATGCCCTCAGCCAGCGTGCGCTGCCCTTCCAGCATCTCCCGGATCTCTGCCAGCGGCACGTCCAGCTTGCGCAGCAGCTTGATGCGGCGCAGGCGCTCCACGTCCGCCTGCGAGTAGCTGCGGTAGCCGTTGCCCGGCTCCCGGCTGGGGCTAATCAGCCCCTCTTCCTCATAAAAGCGGATGTTCTTTTTGGTCACGCCGACGGCGGCTTCCACTTCGTTGATCTTCATGGGTCACGCCCCCTCCTTACGGGAGTATTCTACACCTTCCACAAAGGGGAAGGTCAAGCCTTTTTGCAAAAAAGAGCTGCCGCACAAAGTCGTACAGCAGCTCCTTCCTTTAAAAATAGCACTTGATCTGGAAACGATCGGCGTTGTCCTGCTTTTTCTCCACTACGATGTGCTCGTGGTTGAAGTCGAAGTGCACCGGGGTGCACAGGTCGGTATTGCGGGTCAGGCGCAGCAGCTCCTGCACGCGCTTCTTCTCCTCCGGCACATAGAACAGGTAGCTCACGCCCTCCTTTTTGGCGCGGCCGGTGCGGCCGATGCGGTGGGTGTAGTGCTCGTTCTCGCTGGGCACATCGTAGTTGATGACGGCATCCACATCCGAAACGTCAATACCGCGGGCAGCCACATCCGTAGCCACCAGAATGGCCAGCTTGCCGTCCCGGAAGGCCTGCATGATCTGGTTGCGCTCCTTCTGGGAGAGGTCACCGTGCAGGCAGTCCACCGAGAAGCCCAGCCGTGCCAGTTGGTTTGCCAGCGTGGCGGTGTTGAACTTGGTATCGCAGAACACCATCACCCGCTTGTAGCCCTCGCCGATGATGATCTGTGCCAGATCCGACAGCTTGTTGCGACCGGAGGTTTCCAGCATATACTGGGTGATCTTGGGCTGGCTTTCCTCCCGGGGCTGCACGGTGATCTCCTCGGCGTTGTGCTGGTACAGCCAGCCGATATCCATCACCTCGCGGCTGATGGTGGCGGAGAACATGGACAGCGCCTTGCGCGCCTTCATCATCTCGATGATGTGGCGCACATCCTTATAAAAGCCCATGTTCAGCATTTCGTCGGCTTCGTCCAGCACGATCTGGGTCACATGGGAGATATCAATGCTGTGGTGCTTGTAGTGGTCCATCAGGCGGCCCGGGGTAGCTACCACGATCTGGCAGCCCTCGGCCAGACGCTTTGCCTGCTTTTCCATATTGGCGCCGCCGTACACACAGGCCACCTGCACCTCGGGCATAAAGTAGGTGAGGTTGGTCAGCTCCTCGGCGATCTGCTGGGCAAGTTCCCGGGTGGGTGCCATGATGACGGCCTGCGGGTATTTATTTTCCGGCTGGATATGCTCCACCACCGGGATGCCGAAGGCACAGGTCTTACCGGTGCCGGTGGGTGCCTTGGCGATGACATCATGCCCGGCCAGCATGAGGGGGATGGTCTTTTCCTGAATCTCGGTCATTTCGGCAAAGCCCATGCGTTCCACAGCCTTGTGGATGGCTTCGCTGCACTGCAACTCGCTGTAAAGCATTTGGACAACTCCGTTCTTTGTGGCGTTTTTTTTTTCTCGTTGCAACAAGTATAGCATGAAATGCCGCGCTTGTCAGCAGAGAAACAAAAAAGAACCGCACCCGGGGTCACGGGTACGGTTCTCATTATGCAGGGATCAGGCGGTCTCTTCCACGCTCTTCTTGCCGGCTTCCAACTTCTGCTTGAAGCGGCCGCTGGCCTTGAAGCCGGGGATGGAGGTGGACTCCAGCTGGCTGGACACCTTGGTCTTGGGGTTGGTGTAAGCCTTCGGCTTGCGGGGGCGCATCTCAAAGCGGCCAAAGCCGGCGATGGTCACCTTTTCGTCAGCGCGCAGGCAGTCCGCGATCTGGTCAAACATTGCATCCATCGTGGTCTCGACCTGAGCTTCGGTAAAGCCGGTCTTGCGTGCCACGGTTTCGATCATCTGGGAACGGGTCATGTATCGATATCCTCCTGGAATGTCCAAAAGTAACGTCTTTTGGCAAATTTTGTGTTGTTGAGTATAACATATTTCGCGCACTGTTTTCGATGGATTGCGCACGAAATGCAGTTTATTGCACACGAACCGCATTCAGTTCCGTGCACCCCGCACAAATACAGCGCCCACCGTTTCGGCAGGCGCTGTACAGAACTATTTTATGCGGGTCTCAGGGCTTATTTGCCGCGGTACAGAGTGGCGATATCCACCAGCGGGATGTTTGCCAGGCTGTGCTCGCTGCGCAGGCAGTCCACCAGAGAGGCGGCGGTGTCCACTGCGGTGATGCAGGGGATGCTCAGCTCCACGGCCTTGCGGCGCAGGCGGACGGAATCGCGCCGGGGGTCACGGCCCTTGGCGCTGGTGGAGAACACATAGTCCACCAGACCGCTCTGCAGCAGATCCACGATGTTGGGTGCCTCGCCGGAGATGTTGCGCACCTCGTTGCAGGGGACCATGTGCTTGTTGAGCCATGCACAGGTGCCGGAGGTACCGTAGAGCTTATAGCCCATATCCTTCAGCTTCCATGCAATATCCACGAACTCAGGCTTGTCGCTGTCCTTCACGGTGAAGATGCAGCAGCTGCCCGGGCCGGGAGTCTTGAAGGTATAGCCTGCACCGATCAGACCCTTGAGCAGGGCGTCGTGGTAGTTGGGCGCAATACCCAGCACCTCGCCGGTGGACTTCATCTCGGGGCCGAACTGGGTATCCACGGCGTGCAGCTTTTCAAAGCTGAACACGGGCACCTTTACCGCCACATAGGGGGCGTTGGGGTGCAGACCGGTGCCGTAGCCCATATCCGTCAGCTTCTCGCCCAAGCAGCAGCGCACGGCCATATCCACCATGGGCACGCCGGTGACCTTGGAGATGTAAGGCACGGTACGGGAGGAGCGGGGGTTCACCTCGATGACGTACACACGGCCATGGGAGACGGCGTACTGCACGTTGACCAGACCGGTGACGTGCAGCTCGCGGGCAAAGCGGCCGGTATAGTCCACCATGGTGTCGATCTCGTCCTGCGTCAGGTGCTGTGCCGGGTAGACACAGATGGAGTCGCCGGAGTGCACGCCGGTACGCTCTACCTGCTCCATGATGCCGGGGATCAGGAAGTTTTCGCCATCGCAGATGGCGTCCACCTCGCACTCGGTACCCATGATGTACTTATCCAGCAGCACCGGGTGATCCATGTCGACGTGCTCGGTGATAACGCCCATGTACTCGATGATATCTGCCTTGTTGTAGGCCACGATCATGTTCTGACCGCCCAGCACATAGGAGGGGCGCATCAGCACCGGCAGACCGATCTCCTCGGCAGCGGCCAGAGCCTCGTCCAGATTGAACACGGTACGGCCCGGGGCGCGGGGGATGTTGCAGCGCTCCAGCAGCTCGTCAAAGCGCTCGCGGTCCTCGGCCTCGTCGATGGCGTCCGCCGGGGTGCCCAGAATGGGCAGACCGATCTCGTCCATGTGCTTGGCCAGCTTGATGGCCGTCTGACCGCCGAACTGCACCACGCAGGCATCCGGCTTTTCGGTGGCAATGATGTTGTCCACGCTCTCCGGGTTCAGCGGGTCAAAGTACAGACGGTCGCCGGTGTCAAAGTCGGTGGAGACGGTTTCGGGGTTGTTGTTGACCAGAATGGCCTCGCAGCCGTTCTTTTTCAGAGTCCACACGCAGTGCACAGAGCAGTAGTCGAACTCGATGCCCTGACCAATGCGGATGGGGCCGGAGCCAAAGACCAGAACCTTCTTCTTTTTAGGCTCGCCCTTGGCGGCGGTCTCGGCTTCCTTCTCGGCGATGAAGCTTGCAGCCTCGTTGTCGCCGTCGTAGGTGGAGTAGAAATAGGGGGGTGTTGGCCGAGAACTCGGCAGCACAGGTATCCACCATCTTGAAGCCGGCGCGGTAGTTCTCCACGGGCAGGGTGTCCACCTGTGCCAGACGGCGGATGGTCTTATCCTGGAAGCCGTACTTCTTAGCAGTCTTATACTGTTCCAGAGACAGCACACCGTTGCACTGTGCCAGACCCTTTTCCAGATCTGCCAGATGCTGCATCTTATCCAGGAACCACCAGTCGATCTTGGTGATATCGTAGATGACCTTGTGGTCGATGCCGCGCTTCAATGCTTCGTACACGCAGAACACGCGCTCGGCGTCCTGAACGTGCATGTGCTCCACCACTTCCTCGTCGGTCAGCTCCTCAAAGGGCTTGTGGGTCAGGGTGTCCATACCCAGCTCAATGGAGGAAACGGCCTTCATCATGGCGGCTTCGAAGCTGTTGCCGATGCTCATCACCTCGCCGGTAGCCATCATCTGGGTGCCCAGAGACTTGTCGGCGTAGACGAACTTATCGAACGGCCACTTCGGGTACTTGACCACGATGTAGTCCAGCGCAGGCTCGAAGCAGGCGCAGGTCTTGCCGTAACGTCGTTGGTGATCTCGTCCAGCGTGTAGCCGATGGCAATCTTGGTCGCCACCTTGGCAATGGGGTAGCCGGTAGCCTTGGAAGCCAGCGCGGAGGAGCGGGACACACGGGGGTTGACCTCGATGACCGCGTAGTCGAAGCTGTCCGGCTTCAGGGCGAACTGGCAGTTGCAGCCGCCCTCGATGCCCAGCTCGGTGATGATATCCAGTGCGGCGGTACGCAGCATCTGGTACTCGTGGTCGGTCAGGGTCTGGGAGGGAGCCACGACCACCGAGTCGCCGGTGTGGATACCCACGGGGTCGAGGTTTTCCATGTTACATACGGTGATCACGTTGCCCTTGTGGTCACGCATCACCTCGTACTCGATCTCTTTCCAGCCGGCGATGCACTTTTCCACCAGGATCTGATGGATGGGAGAAAGGCGCAGGCCGTTGGTGCCGATCTCGATCAGCTTTTCGCGGGTCTCGCAGATGCCGCCGCCGGTGCCGCCCATGGTAAAGGCCGGGCGCACGATGACCGGGTAGCCGATGCGGTCGGCACAGTCCAGTGCGTCCTGCAGCGTTTCCACCACCTCAGAGGGGATGATGGGCTGGTGCAGCTTTTCCATGGTCTCCTTGAACAGCTCGCGGTCCTCGGCACGGTCGATGGTCTCGGGCTTGCAGGCCAGCAGACGGATGCCGGTGCGGTCCAGATAGCCGGAGCGTGCCAGCTCCATGGACAGGTTCAAGCCCATCTGACCGCCGAGGTTGGGCAGCACGGAGTCCGGCTTTTCGATATCCAGAATGCGCTCCACGACTTCCAGCGTCATGGGCTCAATATACACATGGTCGGCCACGTCCGGGTCGGTCATGATGGTTGCGGGGTTGGAGTTCAGCAGAACGGTCTCGATGCCCTCTGCCTTCAGGGCGCGGCAGGCCTGCGTGCCGGAGTAGTCGAACTCCGCAGCCTGACCAATGATGATAGGGCCGGAGCCAATGACCAGCACTTTTTTGATTCTGGGGTCCTTCGGCATTTCAGCGTGCCTCCTTTGCTGCTTTGACGTTGTTCAGGAAGCGGTCGAACAGGAATTCGGTGTCCTTGGGGCCGCCGTTTGCTTCCGGGTGGAACTGCACGGTAAAGCAGTTCCACTTTTTTGTACTTGATGCCCTCGCAGGTGCCGTCGTTGGCGTTCACCTGTGCCACCTCGCCCATCTCGGCGGGCAGCTCCTCGCCCACGACCGCATAGCCGTGGTTCTGGCTGGTGATAAAGGTGCGGCCGGACTCAAAGTCGGTCACAGGCTGGTTGGCACCGCGGTGGCCGTACTTCAGCTTCATGGTCTTGGCACCGGCTGCCAGTGCGGACAGCTGGTGACCCAGACAGATGCCAAAGGTGGGGATGTTCAGTTCAAAGATATGCTTGAGGTTTTCGATGATCTCCACCGGCTCGGCGGGGTCGCCGGGTCCGTTGGACAGCATGATGCCGTCCGGGTCAAGAGCCTTGATCTGCTCTGCCGTTGCAAGGCGGGCATCACGGTCACCTTGCAGCCGCGCTTGACAAGGCAGCGCACGATGTTGCGCTTGCAGCCGTAATGCATCAGCACGATATGGGTCTCGCCTTCCGGGTTGAACACCTCGGGGGCTGCACAGGTCACGTTCTTCACAGCATCGGTCACGGCGTAGGCGCGGATCTCGGCCAGCAGTGCCTCGGTCTCGGCCTTGTTGGCCGGGTCGGCGGGGTCAAAGGTGGTCAGAATGGCGCCGTTCATCACGCCGCTCTCCCGGATGATGCGGGTCAGGTGGCGGGTGTCGATGCCCTCGATGCCGATGGTATTGTTCTTTTTCAAAAAGCTGTCCAGCGTCTCCTCACAGCGCCAGTTGGAGGGGGTGGTACAGGCTTCGCGTACGATGTAGCCCTTGGCCCAGATGCGGTCGGACTCCATATCATCGTGGTTCATGCCGTAGTTGCCGATGAGGGGATAGGTCTGGGTGATGATCTGGCCGTAGTAGCTGGGGTCGGTCAGGGTCTCCTGAAAGCCCACCATGCCGGTGGAGAACACCACCTCGCCCACGGTCACGCCCTGCGCGCCCACGGACTGTCCGGCAAAGACCATGCCGTTTGCCAAAAGAAGATATGCGTTCATAGTTTTCCTCGTTTCAACAAAAGCTTTCAGTTTACAGGGTCTGCTTTGCTTCCTGCTTCATCTTGCGGCTGCCCAGATGCACCAGCGGCAGCTTGCCCTCCTTGCAGATGGGGCACTCCTCCGGGGTATAGTTGGGCAGATCCAGCTTCAGGGCGCTGGCCAGAATGGGGATGGGAGACGGAGCCTCGGGCTTGGTGCGGTCCACCACGCAGGTGATGCCAAGGCAGATGCCGCCGGCCTCTTCGATGACGCGCTTGGTCTCCAGAGAGGAGATGCCGGTGGTCACCACGTCCTCGGCGATGATGCACTTTTCACCCGGGTGGATGGCAAAGCGCTTCAGGCACATCACGTTGTCCACGCGTTCGGTAAAGATGGCGCGCTTGCCGGTCTGGCGGGCCAGCTCGTAGGCGTACACGATGCCGCCCATGGCAGGGCCGACGATGACGTCCACATCCATCTCCTTGACCTTATCAGCCACAGCCTTCATCACCTCGGCGCAGCGGTCCGGGTACTGCTGCAGATAAGCCATCTGGCAGTATGCGCCGGAGTGCCGGCCGGAGGACAGCAGGAAGTGACCCTCCAGAAATGCGTCACAGCTCTTCAGAATTTCAAGTGCTTCACTCATTGTACTTCTCCCTCTCTTTTCAGTGGTGTATATTCCTTTGGGTGGTATTGTACCACGCTTTTACGGCATTTGCAAATTTATGCGTTAAGTTTTATTTTATGCGCATAATTGTAGATATTTTTTGGATATATCAGTTTTTATTCTGCATGACGGGCGCAGCCGCGGATCTCGTCCAGCGTTTTCACACCGTTCTTGTCCATCCATGCTGCCATCTCGTCCGCAATGGTCTCCATGGCGCGGGGGTTTGCAAAGTTTGCGGCACCCACCTGCACTGCCGTGGCACCTGCCATGATGAACTCCAGTGCGTCACGGCCGGTGGCAATGCCGCCCAGACCCACCACCGGGATGTTCACCGCACCCACGGCCTGCCATACCATGCGCAGGGCGATAGGCCGCACCGCCGGGCCGGACAGGCCGGCAAAGATGTTGTTGAACACCGGGCGGCGCTTTTCCAGATCAATGGCGCAGGCCTGGAAGGTGTTGGTCAGGCTGATGGCGTCCGCACCGGCAGCCTCCACAGCCTTGCACATCTCGGGGATGCTCTCAGCCTGCGGGCTCAGCTTGACCATCAGGGGCTTTTTGCAGGCAGCGCGCACCATGCGCACCACCTCACCGGCGGCTTCAGCTTTCACGCCGTAAGCCATACCGCCCACCTTGACGTTGGGGCAGGAGATGTTCAGCTCCACGATGTCCACTGCGCTTTCGCTCAGCATCGCAGCGCCTTCCACATATTCTTCCTCGCTGTGGCCGCCAAGGTTTGCAATGGCCACCGTGCCGTACTTCTGCTTCAGTTCCAGCATCTCGGGCAGCTCCACGTCAATAAAGTGCTGCACGCCGGGGTTCTGCAGGCCGATGCTGTTGATGAGGCCGGAGGGGGTCTCCCACAGGCGCTCGCCCTTGTTGCCGTACTGGCCGTGCAGGGTAAGGCCCTTGCCGGAGATGCCGCCGATCTTTGCAAAATCGGCCAGTTCCTCGTACTCCACACCGTAGCCCACGGTGCCGGATGCGCCGATGACCGGGCTGTTCATCACAAAGCCCAGCAGGTTGGTTTTCAGGTCTGCCATCAGAAGAACACCTCCGTTGCGTCAAATACAGGGCCGTTCTTGCACACGCTCTTGCCCTCGCCGCCCTTGGTCTCGCAGGTGCAGCCAAGGCAGGCACCAATGCCGCAGGCCATCTTCTTTTCCATACTCACAAAGCAGGGGGTGCCTTTTTCCGCACACAGGCGGGCGGCGTTCTTCATCATCGCGGGGGCCGCACACCAGCACCACGTCGTAATCGGCGGGGTCGTACAGCTGGGTGACAAAGCCATGGAAGCCCACCGCACCGGTGTCGGTGGACACCTTGACAAGGTTTGCGATGCTGCGGTACTCCTCCATGCAGTAGGGGGTGTCGCGGAAGCCAAAGAACACATCCGGCTTTGCCCCGGCAGCGGCCAGCTCGCGGGTGAGCTGGAACATGGGCGCAGTGCCGATGCCGCCGCCCACCACGGCGATCTTTTTGTACTTGCTCAGGATGTCCGGCACATCAAAGCCGTTGCCCATGGGGCCGGTAAGCTGGAAGGTATCCTGCTGCTTGAGCTGTGCCAGCTTTTCGGTGCCCTCGCCCACCACCTGATACAAAAACTCGATGGTGCTGCTGTCCGGGTTCCAGCGGTGCACGCTGATGGGACGGGACAGGAGGGGGCTTCGTCTGCGCCCCATGCACGCAGGGTGAAGAACTGGCCTGCGTGGGGGGCGTGGTCACGGTCCGGCCACACCACCGTCAGCAGGCGGATGTCCGGGGCAATGACCTCATTGCGCAGGACGGTGGCTTCACAGCAGGCTGCACGCATGAGCAATGGCCTCCTTCATGTTCACACACTCGTTGTAAGCGGCCTCGTCAAAGGCAGTGCCCGGCTGCTTTTTGTAAGCCAGCAGGATGCCGCGGCTGGAGTTGACCACGCCTCCGTTGCCCTTGGTCAGGTACTGGGCAATATCCTCGGCCTTGCCGCCCTGTGCGCCGTAGCCGGGGATCAGGAAGAAGCTGTCCTGATACTTTGCACGGATCTCGGTGGCTTCCTCGATGTGGGTACCGCCGATGACCAGACCGATGGAGGAGTAGCCGTGCTCGCCCATGTAGTCCTTGCCCAGCGCGTTCAGCTTGTCGCCCACCAGATCGTAGACGTGGCGGCCGTCAGCCAGCTTCTCGTACTCAAAGTCCTTGGCACCGCCGTTGGAGGTGCGGCAAAGCACGAACATACCCTTGCCCTGCTTTTCAGCATAGGGCAGATAGGGGCTGATGGAGTCCAGACCCATGTAGGGTGCCAGCGTAACGAAATCGCTCTCAAAATCGCCGGTGAAGTGACCCATGGCGTACATCTCGGCGGTCTTGGCGATGTCGCCGCGCTTGATGTCCGCGATCACCGGCACACCGGCCTCGCGCACAGCCTTCAGGGTGTCGGCGTAGGCCTTCATGCCCTCCATGCCCAGCGACTCATAGTAAGCGATCTGCACCTTGTAGCAGCCTGCCACAGCCTTGGTGGCATCAATGAGCTTCTTGTTGAAGCGCACGATGTTCTCGCCCTTGGTCAGGGTGCTGTCCACAAAATCGGCAGGCAGGTAGCTGAAATCGGTGTCCAGACCCACGCACACCGGGCCGCGGGCTTCCACAGCTTCGTACAGTTTGTCCATGTTCGTCATTTGGGTGTCCTCCTGTAAGTCGTATTGTAGAATCCTCTCAGGCGCTTGCGCGCCAGCTCCCCCGAGGGGGGAGCTTTTTTTCTCTTGAGGGCAACTGTTTCTTTTCGTGATATGCAAACTGCTTTCCGTACTCTCTGAAGCTCCCCCCCCTCGGGGAACTTCAGAGAGGGTTTCGTTTTTTACTCCTCAGCCTGATAGGTGATCTTACCGGCCTTGATGGTGGCAAACACCTTGCCGTAGAGCTGTGCACCGTCAAAGGGGGTGTTGTGGCTCTTGGAGTGCAGCTTTTCCTTTTCCACCGTATAGGGGGTGTCCAGATCCACCAGCACAAAGTCGGCATCGAAGCCCGGCTCCAGCTGACCCTTGGCAAGACCCAGGATCTCGGCGGGGCGGGTGCTCATCAGGTGCACCAGCAGCTCCAGCAGCGGCAGACCCTCCTGCTTGCACAGCTTAGTGTAGCACACGCCGAAGGCGGTCTCGCTGCCCACCATACCGGCCATGCCCTTCAGCTTATCTTCCTCAGAGTGAGGTGCGTGGTCGGTGGCAATGGCGTCCACGATGCCGGTACGGATGCCCTCCACCAGCGCCTCCACATCGTCGGCGGTGCGGATGGGCGGGTTGACACGGTAGTCGCAGGTGTCGTTGGTGAACCACAGGTGGTGCGGGGTCACCTCGCAGGTGACGGGTGCGCCCCGCAGCTTTGCCATGTGGATGGCATCCAGCGCACCGCGGGTGGACACGTGGCACATGTGCAGCTTGGTCTGGTAGTACTCGCTCAGCCAGCAGTTGCGCACCGTCTCGATATCCTCGGCCAGACGGTAGTCCCACGGGCTGATCTCCATATCCTCAGCGTGGCTCATGACCGTGATGTCCTTCTGGGTGCAGATGGCAAAAGCCCGTGCCATGGTGGCGTTGTCCTGCACGCCGTGGCCGTCCTCAGTAATGAACTTCACGCTGGCGGGCAGGGTCTTGAGGTGGTCGATGCTCACGCCATCAAAGTTCTCGGTGATGGAGACGGTCTGGTTTGCATCGCACAGCCCCACCTCGGCAGCTTTCTGCTCCACCATCATGGCCTGTGCGGCAGAGGAGCAGACGGGCTTGGTGTTGGGCATCAGGTTTACAAAGGTGTAGCCGCCGGCGGCAGCGGCGCGGCTGCCGGTCTCGATGTCCTCCTTGTACTCAAAGCCCGGGGTGCGCCAGTGGCAGTGCAGGTCCACAAAGGCGGGCAGCACGGTCAGCCCGCCGGCATCCACCACCGTCTCGTTCTCGGCGGCAAGGGCGGAAAGATCCTGCCCTACGGCAGCGATTTTGCCATCCTTTACATAGATCTCGAGCGGCCGTCCCTCGGTGTTCACAGCGTTTGTCAGCAGCATCGCGGTTCCCTCCTGTAATGATATTTTTGTGTGTCAGGCACCCGAAAACGGGCAAAAAAAAACTTTTCCCCGCAAAGGGAAAAGCTCATTGCGCAAAAAAAGGAAACAACGAAGCCACGGCAAAACCGGACGCGAACTGCTTGTTCAGTTTCGGGTTCTGGGCGCTGCACAGCATGGTGTTTCTCCTTTTCTTGATGGTTGCGTTTTCATTCGTATTATTTTATCATAGAACCGCAAAATGTGTCAATGGCTGTGCGCAAAAACAGGTGCTAAAAGGTTTCTGGTATCTCTCGCCGAATTTTGGACACTCTACCCAAAACCCGAGTCACGCGGCAAAATAACTGCCATTTTGTTCCACAATCCCTAGTGCAGCACTGTACTTTCGTCTCCTGCTGTGCTATTATAATACGGTAAAAGGGAGAGCCCCGCCGCGTGGGCGGGTGTTTATGGGAAAGAGAGGTTTTCCGCATGGGTTTACTTGAGGACGCGCGGAACATCCAGCGCAAGGACCCTGCGGCACGCAGCGTGCTGGAGGTAATGCTGCTGTACCCGGGATTCCACATTCTGGTCTATCACCGCATTGCCCACTGGCTGTACGAGCACAAGCACTTTTTTCTGGCACGGTGGGTCAGCCAGCATGGCCGCCACCGCACCGGCATCGAGATCCACCCGGGTGCCACCATCGGCAAGTGTCTGTTTATCGACCACGGCATGGGCATCGTGTTCGGCGAGACCTGCGAGATCGGGGATAACTGCACCATCTACCACGGGGTAACGCTGGGCGGTACCGGCAAGGATACCGGCAAACGCCACCCCACCTTGGGCAACAACGTGCTTATCGGCGCGGGCACCAAGGTGCTGGGCCCGGTGTTCATCGGGGATAACGCCCGCATCGGTGCGGGCAGCGTGGTGCTGCGCAACCTGCCCGCTAACTGCACCGCCGTGGGCGTACCCGCCGAGGTAGTGCGTATCAACAACAAGGCGGTGAACCCCGCCGACGATCTGGACCAGCAGGATCTGCCGGACATCGTCTCGCAGCGGCTCACCGATCTGGACCGCCGCCTGAGCCAGCTGGAAAAGGCCGCGCAGGGCGATATCCCGCCCACTGCCGCACAGATCGCCGCCCGGCAGCGGAAATAAAAGATTTCTTTGAAAAAAAGAGGAGACAGGCTTCCCGGAAAGGGTCGCCTGTCTCTCTTTTTTGTTGTCAGCTGCGGTTATAACACCGGCTCACCGTTTTCTTTATTGCAATACATCCGGGCATCGGCCTGCCGGATGGCCTCGGTCAAGGGCTGCACATTGCACACGCCGCCAATGCTTACCGAAAGCCGGAGCTCCGGGTGGCTGGGCACCCGCGCTGCCTGCACAGCGTTCTGCACTCGTCGGATGACGCTTTCTACGCCGTCAGGGCAGTTCTGGGGCATCAGCAGCAGAAATTCATCGCCGCCATAGCGGATCAGGATATCAGTCTGACGCAGACAGCTCTGCATGGCTGCGGCCACGGTCTGCAATGCTTCGTCTCCCACCAGATGTCCAAAGCTGTCGTTGACCGACTTGAACTGGTTCACATCGATCATCGCCACGCCGCCGTGCATCTCGCCCCCGGCAAGGAACTTATCAAAATAGCGGCGGGTGTAGGCCCCGGTCAGGGGGTCTACGAAGGCGCTGCGCTCCATGCCGTTGCAGCGGTCCAGCAGCAGCCGGTGGCCGCCCATATCCAGCCAGCGGCCATCCGTCAGCCGGGTGACCAGTTCCAGCATACAGCCCCTGCCGCCTACCTCGATATACTTGGAAATGACAAAATAGGCTTCCTCGTCCTTGAACTCGATCTTATTCAGGATGGTCTTGCGGGCGTAGGCTTTGGCGGAGATGCAGTTTTCGCACCGGGTATCCTTGTTCCATACCATGTGGCAATTGCCGGGCTTTTCGGTCAGGATGCCGTCACTGTCCAGCGCAAGCACCTTGCGGTGCTCCGGGTCTACCAGACGCACCACATCAAAGATGCCCTGCAACCGCCGTAGGAACCGGGCGGGATCTTCCTCCGGGTCGATGGCGGTCAGCAGCTCTGCCTGATGCTCCACGCGGTGCTGTTCATCGGTGAGGTGCCCCAGCACGTTCACGCAGCGGCGCACCCCGGCACCGCTCCAGATGGTATGCAGCGCCATCCGGTGCAGGTGCGGCTTCCCATCTCTGCACCATGACCGGCAGCACCACGTCCGGTGCTTCCGGCGTGGCGCGGCTGATGGCCTTGGAAAGCTTGCGCCGATCCTGCTCGTTCAAAAAGCTGAGCCCTTTGCCCTGCGCAAAATCGGTTACCTTTTTTTGCTGCATGGGCTCGGCATGGTAATCATACACGGTCACGCTGCCAGCCAGCAGGTCGTAGTCGAACCGGATGCCGCCGCACTGGGCGGCGTAGAAATCCGTGCGTTCCTTTTTCCTGCTCCAGCAGCAGCTGGGAGTGGTTCTCCCGGGGCAGCGCCTCCCGGTGCAAAATCTCCTCGGAAAGGCGGTGGGTCTCCTGCCGAAAGCCCCGGTCCCACTCCGATCGGGCCAGCTCGGTGCGCAGCTGCTCCGAGGACTCTTGCAGGCAGCCCAGCAGCAGCGGGTTGAACGCGCCGCACTCGCCGTTCAGGATCATGCGCAGCGCGGTGTCGTGGTCGTAGGCGTGCTTATAGCAGCGCTCGCTGGTCAGAGCGTCGTATACGTCTGCCAGTGCCACCACCTGCGCCGCAATGGGAATCTCATCCCCTTTCAGCCGGTCGGGGTAGCCATTGCCGTCCCAGCGCTCGTGGTGCCAGCGACAGATGGCGTGCGCCACCTGCAAAAGCGGCTCGTCCCGCGCAATCGCCTGTCCCAGATCCTGCAACATCTGTGCGCCCGCCACGGTATGGTTCTTGATAATGGCAAACTCCTCGGCAGTCAGGCGGCCGGGCTTGTTCAGGATCTCCTCCGGGATGACGATCTTGCCGATATCATGCAGCGCCGAAGCGGTGCTGATGAGGGCGATATCGCTTTCGTCCAGCTGATAACGATCAGTCTTTTGCACCAGCTGATGCAAAAGCAGGTCGGTCAGGGTGCGGATGTGCAGGACATGCAGCCCGCTTTCGCTGTTGCGGAACTCCACCACATGGCTCAGGATGCTGATCATCAGCACGCTGTTGTGCTCTTTTTCGTACACCTGATCGGTAACAAGGCGGGTGAGCCGCTTTTGCTTGGCGTACAGCATGAGGATATTCTTCACCCGGCGCAGGATCATAATCCGCTCGAAGGGGCGGCGGATATAGTCTGCCACACCCAGATCATAGGCACGCTCAATGTTGGCGGTATCCTCTGCCGCCGAAATGACGATGACCGGGATCTCGTCCAGCCATGCGTGATACTTCATCACCCGCAGCACGTCAAAGCCATCCATGCCCGGCATCATCAGGTCCAGCAGCAACAGGGAGATATCCGTGCGCTGCCGCATCAGTTCCACTGCCGCTGCGCCATCCTCCGCCTCCAGATAGTCATAGCCATCGCCCAGTATCTCCTTGAGCAGGGCACGGTTGATCTCGGAATCATCCGCGATCAGGATCTTCGGTTTCTCGTTCATGGCCATGTTTCTCCTTTTGCGGCGCATCCATCTGCTCCGGCTTTGTTCCGGGCACACCGTCCGCACTGACTGGATGTAATAGGTTTTCCATAGCATCCGCTTTATTGCATTCATTTATACTTTACTGGATTTTACAGCAAAATGCAAGACTGAGCGCAGCATTTTCTGCCATTTTCCGGTATTTTCTGCAAACGTTTTCATTCCCGGTTGTATAAATGCAATCCAATTTTTACAGTACCCTTTGCAAACGTTGTTCGAAAGCAAGCCGTTTGTCGTTACAGCCCTTCCTGTGAAAATGCGGTTGCCGCGCTCCGCAGAGCGCGGCAACCGCGAAATATAAACCTTATTTCCGCTGATGATGCGCAGAGCAAAGCGGAGCGCATTTCAAATCGTCCCACGCAGAAAGAAAAAGGACTGCTGCGCAAAAAACGCAGCAGTCCTTTTAAGATTCATTCTTGGGGCATCATGGCATCGAACCAGCCCATCAGCTCCGCAGCCATCTGTTCCAGCCGGGTCTCCGGCTGCCATGCAGGCTGTGCAGGCTCCGGGGGCAGTGCCTGTTCCGGGGCGCAGAGGCTTTCTTCCGTTTCCGGTGCAGGCTGTTCCGGTGCAGCCTCGCACTGCGGCACAGCCTCGGGGGCTGTATCCGGCTGCGCAGGTGTTTCCGGGGCGGTCTGCTGCATGGCGGCAAGAGCAGCCTCGGCTCTGCGGCAGGCGGCTTCGGCCTTTTCTGCCCGGGCATTGGCCTGTTCCAGCTGCTCCCACGCCTGCTCACAGGCGGCTTCCAGCTCTGCATTATCGTGCTTGAGGGCAAGCAGGGTGCGCTCAAAGGCGAACATCCGGGTCTGATACCGGCGCACCTCGGCGCGTGCCGCAGCCAGCTTGCGGCTCAGCTGCTCTGCCTGTGCCCGGGCGCTTTCCGCCTGTGCTGCGGCAGATGCCTGTACAGCGGCCTGCCGGGCAAATTGTCCGCGCAGGGCACCGGTCTCCCGCTCTGTCTGCACCATGATGCCCTCCCATGCACACCTTGCACGGGGCTTTCGCTGACCGCATGGGCGCAGCTGCCAGCCCCATTGTAGCCTGTAATTACTTCCGCTTGTTCAGAATAGCCAGCAGCTCGTCGTAGTAACGATTGTCGCTGCTTTCCTCTTCCACGGCCTTCTTTTCAGCCGGAGCAGCAGCCGGGGCGGCATTGGATGCCGGGGCTGCGCTTGCGCCGGTATCGCTGCTGAACACCGCAGACGGCACAGACTGTGCACCGCCCATGGCGTTGTTAATGCTGTTGCGCAGATCGCTGGCGCTCTTGTTGTCGAAGCCGGTGGCCACAACGGTCACGCGCATCTCATCGGACAGGTTCTCATCAAAGGCAGTACCCCAGATGATGTTTGCATCGGGATGTGCGCTCTGGGTAATGAGGCCTGCGGCGGTCTCCACGTCCTCCAGACCGATGTCCGGGCTGGAAGTGATGTTGATGATAACGCCGTGTGCACCGGCGATGCTGGTCTCCAGCAGCGGGCTGGAGATAGCAGCCTTGGCGGCGTTCTCGGCCTTGCCTGCACCCTTGGCGCTGCCCACGCCCATGTGGGCGTAGCCGGCATCCTTCATGATGGAGCGCACGTCGGCGAAGTCCAGGTTGATGAAGGCGGGCACGTTGATCAGGGCAGAGATGGACTCAACGCCCTGACGCAGCACGTTGTCGGCAGCCTGGAAGGCATTCATCAGGGTGATCTTTTCCTGACTGATCATCTTCAGGCGCTCGTTGGGGATGACGATCAGGCTGTCAACGTGCATCAGCAGGTTGGCAATGCCCTGCTCGGCCAGGCTCATCTTGCGCTTGCCCTCAAAGGCGAAGGGTTTGGTCACGATGCCGACGGTCAGGATGCCCAGATCGTGGGCCACCTCGGCCACAACGGGTGCCGCACCGGTGCCGGTGCCGCCGCCCATACCGGCGGTGATAAAGACCATCTGGGAGCCCTTGAGGGCGTTGGCGATCTCGTCCTTGCTTTCTTCAGCGGCGCGCTGGCCGATTTCCGGGTCTGCACCCGCACCGCGGCCCTTGGTCAGCTTGGAACCCAGCTGCACCTTGACCGAGGCATGGTTCTTGGCCAGTGCCTGCTGGTCAGTATTCATTGCGATGAACTCCACGCCCTGCAGGCCATCGCTCACCATGCGGTTCACAGCGTTGCCGCCGCCGCCGCCCACACCGATCACCTTGATCGTCGTAACGTTTTCGTCCAGTTCTTCATCGAGCATCAATGCCATAACTTTGTCCTCCATCGGATTTTTATGTGGAACTGCGCAAATGCCGCACAGAAATTATCATACGATATTTATATAACTGTATCGTATCATTTTTTTGCTCCGATTGCAAGACAAAATTGCTTTTTCGTGGGTGTTTTTTTCACAACCCCACTCCGGGCGGGTATTTCCTGCCAAATCTGTGCGCCCAGCCCCGCCAAAAGCCGGTCAAGGTCTGCATATCCGCGCCGGACAAACTCCACCCCGCCAAGGCGGCTGCTGCCCCGGGCAGCCAGTGCCGCAAGCGCCAGCGCCGCCCCGCCCCGCAGGTCCGGTGCAGTCAGCTTTGCCCCGCGCAGCGTCCCGCCCGGCTGCACATACAACGTGCGCTCTGCCACCCGGACGTTCGCACCCAGCGCCGCAAAGCCCTCGGCACAGGCAAAACGATTTTCAAACACCCTGTCCTGCAGGCGGCTTTCCCCCTGTGCGTAGAGCATCACCGCCGCCAGCAGTGGGGCGGCGTCCGTGGCAAGGCCCGGGTAGGGCGCTGTATGCACGTTTCCCGCGCCACGCAGTGCCCCGAACCGCGAAATGGCGGCAGCATCGCGTGCCCGCTCTACGGTGCAGCCCATTTGTTCCAGAATTTCCAGCAGCGGGGCATACAGCCCGGGTGCGCAGCCCGCCAGTTCTACCCTGCCGCCCGCCGCTGCTGCCGCGCAAGCCAGCGTAGAGGCGATGATGCGGTCTGCCACCGGCATGAAGGTGCAGCCCGCAAGGCAGCGCCTTCCCTGCACCCGGATGGTGTCGGTGCCCGCCCCCTCCACGCAGCCGCCGCAGGCGTTGAGGAAGGCGGCAAGATCCGCGATCTCCGGCTCTTTTGCAGCGCCATGCAGCACGGTCTGTCCCTGCGCCGTGGCGGCGGCCAGCAGCAGCGTCTCGGTAGCGCCCACGCTGGGGAAACTAAGACAAATTTCTGCGCCCCGCAGCCCCGCCGGGGCGTACAGCGTAAGCTGTCCGGGCGCTGCGGGCAGCTGCCGCACGCCCATCTGCGCCAGCCCCTGCAAATGCAGGTCGATAGGTCTTGCCCCGATACGGCAGCCCCGGGCAGCACGGTGCTTACCCGCCCCAGCCGCGCCAGCAGCGGCGCGCAGAACAGGATGGACGCCCGCATCCGGCCTGCGGCCTCCGGTGCAAGGTCGGTGCGCATAGGCTGTCCCTGCACCGCCAGCGCTGCCCCCTGCCAGCCTGCCGTGCAGCCCACGCCCCGCAGCAGGGCAAGACAGTCCTCTACGTCCGTCAGGCGCGGCACATTTTGCAGCCGCACCGGCCCGCTGCACAGCAGCGAAGCTGCCAGCAGCGGCAGCACACTGTTTTTGGCCGCAGGCACTTCCACCCTGCCCTGCAAAGGCCGCCCGCCCGTAATGATCCAATCCCCAGCCATGCCAAGACCCCCGTTCTGCAAAAGATACCCCATGGTATGCAAAACGAGGGTCTTTGGTCAACAAAACGCACGGAAACGGCTTTCCCGCCGTCTGCGGGATTTGTCCGGTCATTTGTCCGCTTTTTTCCGCATTTCCGCGCCGGTTTTGTCCCGCTGCGGCAGGAAATATCGCCTTTTATCAGCTTTCGCCCCGGGACACCGAAAGCACGATGCCCATCTCGCCCAGAAGCATCATCAGGCTGGTGCCGCCGGAGGAGAAAAAGGGCAGGCTGATGCCGGTGTTTGGGATGGTGTTGGTGACCACCGCGATGTTCAGCACCGCCTGCAGCGCCACCTGCACCACAAAGCCCACCACCAGCAGTGCCCCGAACCGGTCCGGTGCATAGGCTGCCAGCGTGATGCCCCGCCACAGCAGCGCGCTGAACAGCAGAATGACCGCACACGCGCCCAGAAAGCCCAGTTCCTCGCAGAGGATGGAAAAGATGAAGTCGTTCTGCGGCTCAGGCACGAACAGATGCTTCTGGCGGCTGTTGCCCAGTCCCAGTCCTGCCGCCCCGCCAGAGCCGATGGCGTACAGGCTCTGGATGGTCTGGTGTCCGTCCCCCAGCGGGTCGGCAAAGGGGTCGAGCCATGAGTTGAGACGATCGGCGGCGTAGGGCACCAGCTCCGGCATGAGCACGATGGCCGTGCCGATGGCGGCAGCGCCGCCCGCCCCTGCCAACATGAACCACCGCAGCCCGGTGCCGCCCACGAACATGAGCACCGCGCCGATGCTTAAAATCAACACCGTGCCGGAAAGGTGCGGCTCCAGCAACATGAGCACCGCCACTGCCCCCAGCACCAGCGCAAAGGGCAGCACCCCCACCGCAAAGCTGCCCATGCGGTCGTGGTTCAAAGCGATAATGTGGGCAAACACCAACACCACCGCAAATTTTGCGATCTCACTGGGCTGTAATGTGCCAAGCCCCGGCAGCACCAGCCAACGCTTGCAGCCGTTATATTCCGGCATGAACAGCACCGCCGTCAGCAGCACCAGCGAGAGCGCCAACAGCGGCCACGCAAGCTTATGATAGATGTGGTAGTCCACCCGGCTGGCCGTCCACATGGCCACCAGTCCCATGGCGGCGTACAGCAGCTGCGGCCGCACATAGGCAAAGGCGTCCTGCCGCCGGTACAGTGCCACCGCGCTGCTGGCGCTGCACAGCATCACCAGCCCAAAGGCTACCAGTGTGAGCACCAGCACCAGAAAGGGCAGGTCCATGGGCGGCAGCGGCCGCAGCAGCCCTTTGCGGGCAGCAGTTCTGTGCAATCCCTGTCACCTCCGTTTCTGTTATTGTACGCGGATGCGGGGGCGGTTAGTCATACGCACCGCCCCCGGGCGCATAAACTGCCCGCAAAGGGGGTGCTGCCATGTGCGGCTCAAAACCCACAGACGCCCTGCGCACTTTGCCGGAGCGGGCGTTCCGTCTGCGGGCACGGCTCATTGCAGTGGGCCTGTGCGCCGTCTGCTTTGCAGGGCTCATCGGGCGGCTGTTCTGGCTGCAATTATGCACCGGCGGCTGGTACACCCAGCGGGCGCTGGGGCAGCAGCTGCGAGACACCGTTGTGCCCGCCGACCGGGGCAAGATATACAGCGCCGATGGTGCGCTGCTTGCCGCCAACAGCAGCTGCTGGACCCTGCGCGCCAGCCCCCGGGAGATGCCGGAGGAAAAGCTTGCCCTTGCCGCCAAGGGGCTTGCGGAGATTCTGGAGCTGGACGAGGCCAAGCTGCTGGAAAAGTTCAACGACCGGCGCTCCAACGACTGCCTTTTGCGCTACCGGGTGGAGCGGGAAACTGCCGATGCCGTGCGGGATTTCTGCGCAGAGAACGGCATTACCGGCGTGCGCATCAATCAGGACTCAAGCGCTGGTACCCGCAGGGGGAGCTGCTGGTCTCGGTGCTGGGGTTTACCAATGTGGACAACGCCGGGGTCAGCGGGCTGGAGCTGAAATATAACGACACCCTTACCGGGCAGAATGGGGTGGTGCTGACTGCGGTGAATGCTTGGGGCTACACGCTGGCGCAAAGCTACGAAACCGAACTTGCTCCGGTGGAGGGCTGCGGACTGCGGCTGACCATCGATGCAAATATTCAACATTATCTTGAAAATGCGTTGAATTATGCGGTGCAGGAGCACCATGTAGCCGCCCGCAGCGTGGGCATCGTGCTGGAGGTGAACACCGGGGCAGTACTGGCCATGGCCACCACCCCGGCCTACGACCCCAACCAGCCCCGGGTGATCGCCGACAAGGCCGCGCGCGCCGCCGTGGACGCCCTTTCCGGTAAAGAGCGCGCTGCCGCCTTGCAGCTGGCGCAGCAGACCCAGTGGCGCAACAAGGCAGTGAGTGACTTATACGAGCCGGGCAGCGTGTTTAAGCTCATCACCTGCGCGGCGGCGCTGGATGCCGGAGCCATTACCCGGCACTCCACCTTTTACTGCGGAGACTCTATCTCGGTGGCGGGCACGCGGTTCCACTGCGCCAACCACAAGCGTCACGGCATCCAGACCGTGACGCAGGCGCTGGAAAACTCCTGCAACCAGAGCTTTATCCAGATCGGGGCGCGGCTGGGCAAGCAGGCTTTCTGCGATTATTTTGCCGCTTTCGGCCTGCGGGAGCCCACCGGCATCGACCTGCCCGCCGAGCCGAAAAAGAGCCTGTACTACACCGCCGACCGCATGGGGCCGGTAGAGCTGGCCTCCTGCGCCTTCGGGCAGAGCAGCAAGATTTCCTATCTGGAAATGGCTGCTGCCGTCTGTGCGGTGGTAAACGGCGGGCGTCTGATGCAGCCGTATCTGGTCTCGGACATCCTTGCGCTGGACGGCAGCGTTTTGCAGCACAACCAACCGGTCTGCAGGCGGCAGGTGATCCAGCCCGCCACCTCCGCCGCCATGCGGGAGATGATGGAGGCGGTGGTGCTGTACGGCGGTGGGCGCAACGCGCAGATCGCGGGCTACCGGGTGGGCGGCAAAAGCGGCACCAGCCAAAAGCTGGACAGCGCCGACGAGAAGGCGCGCATTGCCAGCTTTGTGGCGGTAGCGCCCATCGATGACCCGCAGTTTTTGTGTCTGGTCTGTCTGGATGAGCCCCACAGCTGGACCACCGCCGGCGGCAGTCTCTCGGCACCGGTCTGTGCCGAGGTGCTGGAGCAGACGCTGGTGTACAAAGGAGTCCCCGGGCAGCAGACACCGGCAGCGCAGACGCGCAAGCCGCTGCCCTGCCCGCTGATGGAGACAGCTTTGATGGGGCGTGATGATTTGGAATGCGCGCCGCGTTCGCTTTGCGCATAAACAGCGGAAGAATGATTTTTAATTTGCAATTCTGGAAAATCTGCGGATTTTCCAGAATTGCCTTTTCACGGGAGGGGTCGTGGCGGGAAGCAGCATTTGCAGCGCCGCTTTCTACGAAAGCGCGGCGCTGCGGGCGAGCGCTTGCTCCCCCTCGGGGGAGCTGTCGCGCAGCGACTGAGGGGCTATGGATGGAGAAGCGAAAAAAGCGTTAAAGCGATAGCGCCGACTGGCGCAGCGCTAGCTTTTTTGTGCTTCGACTTCTTCTTTAGGATTGTCAAGGGCGAGCAGCCCTTGGCCCGTTGCGGGGTGGGTGGAGTCCAGAGGTAGGGAGGGGGGGAGTCGGAACACCCCCCCTGCCTCTGGCCCAGCGGAGCGTCTTTGCACGCTTGCGGCAAGCAGATACCTTTACCCGCAGCGCCGCTACAAATGCTGCTATTCAGCCGCAAAAAAATAACGGAACGTCCGCAGACATTCCGTTACGCTGAAATGTATAATAATTTTTAGTTCTGGTTCGGCTGGGGACGGAAGGTGATCTCGCCGGTGGTGCTGTCCATGGCGTCCACGATGGCAAGGCTCTCCAGCTGGATGCCCCTGCGGATCAGCTCGCCGCCCTGCTGGAAGCCCTTTTCCACAGCAATGCCGATGCCCTCTACGGTGGCACCGGCTTCCTCGGCCAGTTCCAGCAGACCCATCAGGGCGCAGCCGTTGGCCAGAAAATCGTCGATGATCAGCACATGATCCTCCGGAGTGAGGAACTTTTTGGACACGATGACGTTGTATATCTTTTTATGGGTGAAGGACTGGATCTGGGTCTTGTAGTTGTCGTAGTCCAGATTGATGCTCATGGATTTTTTGGCAAACACCACCGGCACGTTCAGCTCGCTGGCTACCACAGCCGCAATGCCGATGCCGCTGGCCTCGATGGTGAGCACCTTATTGATGGGCTTGCCCGCAAACAGGCGCTTCCACTCCCGCGCCATCTCGCGGAACAACGGGATGTCCATCTGGTGGTTGAGAAAGCTGTCCACCTTGAGTACGTTGCCCTCGCGCACAATGCCGTCCTTGCGGATACGATCTTCCAGCATCTTCATAAAATATATCCTCCAACCCTTGCAGGTGCGTTTTCTGCCTCCGGCTCGCCCGCCGCGAAAAGCGCCTGCCTGTTTTCCATTCCCGGGCGCGCGCCACACGCACCCATCATATAATGTTTCACCTAGTATACCGGAAGCATCCCGCTTTGACAAGGGGTTTTCTTTCCAAAATTCGTAAAAAAACGACGCCAAACTCCTTCGTTTTTTCTAAAAGTATGACCTTGTCCAAAAATACCGAAACTTCGTGACGTTGTCGGGTCATTTTTGGCTTATCCTCCCTTGTTCTTTCGCGGTTTTTGAGTATACTATTCTTAATAGGAGAAGGGTCATATCCGGGATTTTTGACCGGACGAGGAGGAAAATGGTATGAAAACAGGACTTGTGCTGGAAGGCGGCGCTATGCGCGGAATGTTCACCGCCGGCGTACTGGATGTGCTGATGGAGCATAACATCCAGCTGGACGGTGCCGTTGGTGTGTCGGCGGGGGCAGTGTTCGGCTGCAACTACAAGTCGCACCAAATCGGGCGCACCATCCGCTACAACACGGAATACTGCACCGACAAGCGCTACGCCAGCTTTGGCAACCTGCTGCGCACCGGTAATCTGTACAGCGAGCAGTTCTGCTACCATACCGTGCCGGAAAAACTGGACCCCTTTGACACCGAGGCTTTCCGGGAGAACCCCATGGACTTTTTTGTGGTGTGCACCGATGTGCGCACCGGTGAGCCCATCTACCACAAGTGCCGCACCGGCGACGCCGAGGATATCCAGTGGATGCAGGCTTCGGCATCCATGCCGCTGGCGGCCAAAATCGTGAAGATCGGCCATTATCAGCTGCTGGACGGCGGCATTGCCGATTCCATCCCCGTGCGGTTCTTCGAGTCCATCGGCTACAAACGCAACCTCATTGTGCTGACCCAGCCCAAGGGTTTTGTAAAGCAGAAAAACAAGATGCTGCCCCTTATCCGGGCAAGGTATGTGCGCTATCCCGCTTTTGTGGAGGCCGTGGCAGACCGGCACCAGCGCTACAATGAGACGCTGGCCTATATTTCCATGCTGGAGCAGTCCGGCCGGGCCTTCGTCATCCGCCCGCCCATCCCGCTGGAGATTCCCTCCATGGAGCGCGATCCCGCCCAGCTGCGCCGCGTATACGAGACTGGCCGTGCCGTGGCACAGATTCAGATCGACAAGATCGCAGCCTATGTGGAGGAGTCCAAGGCTGCACCGGAAGAATAATACGAAAGGCTGCTGCACAGGTTTGTGCAGCAGCCTTTTTTTGAGCGGAATTTGATTTTAGGCTTCAGAAACGCCTGCGGGCGTCTCTGAAGCCTTTTTTCACGGGGGATAAAAAAAGAGGCCTGCACCTTGCGGTGCAGACCTCTTGATGTTCAAGAAAGAACGGTAAGAGAAGGGGTTAAATTACTTAACCTCAACCTTAGCGCCAGCCTCTTCCAGCTTCTTCTTGATGTCGTCAGCCTCAGCCTGGGAGACCTTCTCCTTGACAGCCTTGGGAGCGCCATCAACGATAGCCTTTGCTTCCTTCAGGCCCAGACCGGTGATCTCCTTGACCAGCTTGATGACCTGCATCTTGGTAGCGCCAGCCTCAGCCAGGATGACGTCGAACTCGGTCTTCTCTTCCTCAGCGGCAGCAGCAGCGCCAGCAGCAGCGGGAGCAGCAGCAGCAACAGCGGAAACACCGAACTCCTCGCAGTAAGCGTCGATCAGTTCCTTCAGCTCCAGAACGGTCAGGCCCTTGACGGACTCGATGATGGCAGTAATCTTCTCAGAAGCCATGGTAATAACCCTCCAATATCAATGGTTTTTGTTTGTTTCAGTTTTTTGTTAAGCAGCGGTCACGCGGCCATCAGGCAGCGGGCTCCTCCTGCTTGTCGGCATAAGCCTGCATTGCAACGGCCAGACCAGACAGAGTGCTGGTGAGGGCGCCTGCAAACATGGACAGCATACCTTCGCGGTTGGGCAGCTTTGCGATGGCGTTGGTCTCGGCAGCGTCCATGACCTTGCCTTCCATGAAGCCAGCCTTCACGACGAACTTCTTGGACTTATCGCCATCCTGGTACTTGCACAGGATGCGGGCAGCGGACATGGGGTCTTCTTCGTGAGCAAAGGCAACAGCAGTGTCACCCTTGAAGTTCTCAGCCAGGCCCTCCAGAGAGGTACCCTTGACAGCCAGACGCAGCATGGTGTTCTTCACGACCATGTAATCGACGCCTGCCTCACGCAGCTCCTTACGGAGCTTGGTGTCGTTCTCGACGTTAATGCCGCCGTAAGCGACGACGCAGCCGGAAACCGCACTCTCAAACTTTGCCTTCAGATCAGCGACATAAGCCTGCTTTTCAGAAAGAATCTTTGCACTGGGCATTCGGTTTCACCTCGTTTCAAAAACTTGTATCGAAAGCCGGAGCAATGAAAAAAGCCTCTCTCCCGCGCACTGCGCCGAGAGAGAGGCATAAAGCAACTTTACGCACGTTTCTCGGCAGGCGGTCAAACTTTACACTGGACTCCAGCGCCTGCTGTCTTAAAAACAGCATGATTATAATACCGCAAACGTGCGGCGTTGTCAAGTACTTTTTTCAATTTCCGACAAAATTTTTCTGCCATTCCGCAGAACGGCAGAAAAACATCAGAATTCAAATTAGACACCGTACTTCAGGGTGTTCAGACGGATGCCAGGGCCCATGGTGGTGGCGATGGTAGCGCTCTTGAAGTAGGTACCCTTTGCTGCAGCGGGCTTTGCCTTGGCAATAGCCTCCATCACAGTGTCCAGGTTGGTGTACAGCTTCTCTGCACCGAAAGAAGCCTTGCCCACGGGCACATGGATGATGTTCTGCTTGTCCAGACGGTACTCGATCTTACCAGCCTTAGCCTCGGTAACAGCCTTGCCCAGATCGGGAGCAACGGTGCCGGCCTTGGGGTTGGGCATCAGGCCGCGGGGGCCCAGAACCTTACCGAGACGGCCAACGCGGCCCATCATATCGGGGGTGGTCACGACAACGTCGAAATCCATGAAGCCGCCGGCGATCTTTGCGATCAGCTCGTCATCACCGACGATATCAGCGCCAGCAGCCTCAGCAGCAGCAGCTGCGGGGCCCTTGGCAATAGCGCAGACGCGGACGGTCTTGCCGGTGCCGTTGGGCAGAACAACAGCGCCGCGGACCTGCTGGTCAGCGTGGCGGCCGTCAACGCCCAGACGGACGTGCAGCTCAACGGTCTCGTCGAACTTGGCAGAAGCGGTCTTGCAAGCCAGCTCCAGAGCCTCGTTCACATCATATGCCTTAGTAGAATCGACCTGCTTTGCAGCGTCGACATAGTGCTTGCCATGTTTCATTGTATATCCTCCTGTGTGGTCATGCGGGCAGTGTTATGCCCTCCCACTGTTTATGTCTCAGCCCTCGACGGTGACGCCCATGGAACGGCAGGTGCCGCGAACCATGCTGCAGGCAGCTTCCAGAGAAGCAGCGTTCAGGTCGGGCATCTTGGTCTTGGCGATCTCTTCCACCTGAGCGGCGGTCAGAGAAGCAACCTTTTCCTTGTTGGGCTTGCCGGAAGCGGTGTTGATGCCAGCTGCCTTCTTGATCAGAACGGCTGCCGGAGGAGTCTTGGTGATGAAGCTGAAGGAGCGGTCAGCGTACACGGTGATGACGACGGGGATCACATAACCCATCTGGTTCTTGGTACGCTCGTTGAACTCCTTGGTGAAGGCCATGATGTTGACGCCCTTCTGACCCAGAGCAGGGCCAACAGGGGGAGCCGGAGTCGCCTTGCCGGCCTCGATCTGCAGCTTAATGTAGCCAGTAACTTTCTGTGCCATAATAAATGCACCTCCAAAAATCTGTGGTGAGTTGCGGCGTGGTCTCCCCACGCCTCCCACGAGCGCGTACACGATGCACACGCTCTATAAGAACCGCACTGCGGTCTTACCTTGGTAAACGGATGCCGGTTGGTTACGGCAGCTCGACCTGCGCGATATCCACTTCTGCGGGTGTCTCGCGGCCAAACATGTTGACCTTGAGCTTCACCTTGAAGTTCTCGGTATCAATGGCCTCCACAAGGCCCATAAAGCCTTCCAGAGGACCGGCGGTGATCTGCACGGTATCGCCGACAGCAAAATCGACGCTGAGCGGTGCAGCCTTTTCCACGCCCATCTTCTCCACTTCCTCAGCAGAGAGGGGAACGGGCTTGGATGCGGGGCCGACGAAACCGGTGCAGCCGCGCGTGTTGCGCACCACATACCAGGTATCGTCGTTCATGACCATTTTGACCAGAACGTAGCCGGGGAACAGCTTGTGCTCCACCATCTTCTGCTTGCCGTTCTTGTCGATCTCAGGAACCATCTCGACGGGAACCTTGATGTCGCAGATCAGCTCCTGCAGGTGACGGTTCTCCACCATGGTCTGCAGGTCGTTGGCGACCTTGTTCTCGTAACCGGAATAGGTATGCACAACATACCAAAGAGCCTCAGTGGACTCATCTACCAGCTTGGTTGATTCTTCCATTTTGGTTGACCCTCCGTTTCAAGATGATTCTCAGGCGCCGATGATCAGGCCCAGGATGCCGCCGAAGATGGCATCCAGCGGGATCATCACAACGGCTGCGATCGCCACGGTCACGAGCACGACGATGGTGTTGGTCTTAACGTCCGCCTTAGACGGCCACACGACCTTCTTCAGTTCGCTCTTCGTGTCGCGGAAGAACTTTGCGACCCGTGCGCAGAAGCCCTTGACAGCGGCTTTAGCTTTGGCCACAAAGCCCGGCTTTTTCTCGGTTTTGTCTGCCATGATGCGTCCGCCTCTCTTACTTGGTTTCGCGGTGAACGGTGTGCTTCTTGCAGAAACGGCAGTACTTCTTCATCTCAAGACGATCGGGGTTGTTCTTCTTGTTCTTCGTGGTGTTGTAGTTGCGCTGCTTGCACTCGGTGCAGGCCAGAGTGATTTTAACGGTCATTTGTTGACACCTCCATTATAACGGTTGTTTTGAACCTCCCTCGGGTGCGGGTGGCAGCTGTAAAAACAGGCGCACTTAATAACCCCGCAAAAGAGGTGATATCATTGTACCACGCGTTTTTCAATCCGTCAAGCAGAAAAAAGCGATTTTGAGAAACTTTTTTTTCGCATGTCTTTTTGTCCCAACGCGGCTTTTTTGCATTCTGCTTGCATCGCGGGCGTAGATATTGTATAATGAATCGAAACGGCATTTTACCGGTTTGAAGCCGCCCCTTTACCGGGGCTTTATAAATAGGAGTGAGATATCATGCAGTCTGCAAATAAAATGTGCGTGGCTCCGTTGTTTGGCGGTATGTCCAGCGAGCACGAGGTCAGCCGCGTTTCTGTGGGCAACTTCGTCAACAACATTGATCGTGAAAAATATGAGGTGCTCACTGTGGGCATCACCAAGGAGGGCCGCTGGCTCTATACCGAGGCCACGGCGGAACAGATGGCCGATGGCAGCTGGGAAGAGCTGCCCGGCAATATGCCCTGCGTCATCAGCCCCGACCGCGCCGACCACGGCATGATCCTGTTCACCCCGGCCGGCCGGGTTGAAAAGATGCACCTTGACGTGGTGATCCCGGTGCTCCACGGCCTGTGGGGCGAGGACGGCACTGTGCAGGGCCTGTTGGAGCTGGCCGGCATCCCCTACGTGGGCTGCGGCGTGCTGGCAAGCGCGGTGTGCATGGACAAAGCCGTGGCCAATGCTCTGTTCGAGGCCAACGGTGTGCCCCACACCAAGTGGGTAGCCGCCAACCGTTGGGAGATTGAGAAGGATCTGGAGGGCGTTTGCGCCGGTGTGGAACAAAAGCTGGGCTGGCCGGTGTTCGTCAAGCCCGCCAACGCAGGCTCCAGTGTGGGCATCTCCAAGGTGTCCAGTCAGGAGGAGCTGAAGGCCGCCATCGCCCTTGCGCTGGAAAACGACCGCAAGGTGGTATTTGAAGCCTTTGTGGACGGACAGGAAGTGGAGTGCGCCGTCATCGGCTCCGACCCCGCTGTTGCCACCCGTCCAGGTGAGATCCTTGCCGGTGCAGAGTTCTACACCTATGATGATAAGTACAAGAATGGCGTGAGCCAGACCGTCATCCCGGCACATCTGCCGGAGGCCAAGCTGGACGAGGTAAAGACCTACGCCGCCATGGCCTACACCGCACTGAACTGCGAGGGTCTGGCACGGTGCGATTTCTTTGTGGAAAAGAACACCGGCCGGGTGCTCATCAACGAGATCAACACCTTCCCCGGCTTTACCGCCATCAGCATGTACCCCAAGCTCATGGAGCACGAGGGTCTGCCGGTGCCGCAGCTCATCGACCGCCTGATCGCACTGGCGGTGGAAAGGACGGAAAAGCAGCATGGATAACCGCCCCATCGGCGTATTTGACAGCGGCCTGGGCGGCCTGACCGGTGTGCGGGAGCTGCGCAAGCGCCTGCCCCATGAGGATATCATCTACTTCGGCGATACCGGCCGGGTACCCTACGGCAGCCGCAGCCCGGAGACCATTCTGCAGTATGCCCGGCAGGACGTGGCCTTTCTGCTTTCAAAAAACGTCAAATGCATCATGGCCGCCTGCGGCACGGTGAGCAGCACCTACCCGGCTGCGGAGGCAGCCCAGCTGCCGGTACCCTACCTTGGCGTAGTGGATGCCGCCGCCCGGGAGGCAGCCTTTTCCACCCGGAACCGGCGCATCGGAGTCATCGGCACTGCAGCCACCATCCGTTCCCGCAGCTATGAAAAGCTGCTGCGGCAGCTGGTGCCCGGGGTGGAGATCACCGCCCGTCCCTGCCCGCTGTTCGTGCCGCTGGTGGAGGCCGGGTATGTGGATCACAGCGAAGCCGGAAAGCAGGAGATCACCAAGCTGGTCATTGCCCAGTACCTGACGGAGATCCGGGATGCCGGGGTGGACACCCTGATCTTGGGCTGCACCCACTACCCGCTGCTGAAAAGCATGATCGGGGAGTTTATGGGCCCGGGCGTCACGCTGGTGGACCCCGCCATGACCGCCGCCCATCATCTGGAGCGGATGCTCGCCGAGCGCGGGCTGCGCGCCAGCCACGAGAACGGGCAGGCACACTTTTACGTCAGCGATGTGCCGGACAGCTTTGTGCAGACGGCAGACCTGTTTCTGGGCGAGTACAAGGGCGGCCCGGTGGAGCAGATCGCCATTGATAAATATTGATAAGGAAAAACAACGTGAGCAAACCACTGAAGGAAGACTATATCATCCGCATCAAAAGCCGCATTGAGCAGCGGCTGGACGAACCGGCTGCGGAGGAAGAAAAAGAAGAATTTGTGGAGCTGATGACCCGGGGCAGCCTTGTGCTGAAGGGCGGCAGCTACTATGTGACCTACCGCGAGACCGAGACCACCGGCTACGAGGGCTGCACCACCACCCTGAAGATCGCCGCAGACGGCAGCCGGGTGGCGATGCTGCGGTTCGGCAAGGGCGGCGGGGCAGGTACCCAGCTGCTGATCGAAAAAGGCCGCCGCAACCTGTGCCACTACGAGACCGGCTTCGGCTCCATGACCTTGGGCGTGACTGCGGACGAGATCGACTGTCAGTTGACCGAAAAGGGCGGCACCGCCCGGTTTGCCTACCTGCTGGATGCCGACAGCGCCGAGCTGGTGAGCCGCAACCGGCTGGAAGTTACCGTGACCCATGTGAATTGATGAAGTTCCCTGAGACTGTGAAAGGAATCCGACCCATGACTGATTTTGAAAAGACCTACCAGAACTACAACCCCCGGCAGGCTGCACTGGACGAGGCACGCGCTCTGCTGGCCGCAGCCGCCAAGGCTGCCATGGCAGACGGCACCCTGCCCGAGGCAGAGCTGCCCGCCTTTATCGTGGAGATCCCCGCCGACGTGAAGAACGGCGATATCGCCTCCAACCTCGCCATGGCCGGTGCACGCACTTGGCGCAAGGCACCCAAGATGATCGCAGACGCCCTGCTGGCACATCTGCCCTCCCTTGAGAACAGCGTTTTCTCCAAGGTGGAGGTTGCCGGTCCCGGCTTCATCAACCTGTTCCTGTCCCAGAGCTTCTGGGCAGGCGTGGTGCTGGGCGCCTGCTCCAACAAGGAGTATGGCCGCACCGACCACGGCAAGGGCGCCAAGTACAACGTGGAGTTCGTTTCCGCCAACCCCACCGGCCCCATGCACATGGGCAACGCCCGCGGCGGCGCTCTGGGCGACTGCCTGGCCGCTGTGCTGGACTGGTCCGGCTATGATGTGACCCGCGAGTTCTACATCAACGATGCAGGCAACCAGATCCAGAAGTTCGGCAAGAGCCTGGCCGTGCGCTACCTGCAGCAGTTCTGCGGCGAGGAAGCCTATCCCCTGCCCGCTGAGTGCTATCAGGGCGGCGACATCAAGGTGCTGGCCGGTGAGTTTGCCGAGATGAACGGCGACAAGTACGTTGCCGCCTGCAAGGGGATGGACGAGGAGGCTCTGTTCGAGAGCGAGGCCTTTGCCGCCCTGAAGGACGCACTGGTGGCCTACGCCCTGCCCAAGAACATTGCTGCCCTCAAGCGCGACCTCGGCAAGTACCGCATCGACTACGATGTCTGGTTCCATGAGAGCACCCTGCACGAGTCCGGCGCGGTGAAGGCCGTGGTGGATAAGCTGCTGGAGCTGGGCGCATGCTATAAGGCAGAGGACGGTGCCATCATGTACCGCAGCGCTCAGTACGCTGCCAAGTACGGCACCGTGAACAAGAAAAAGACCGAGGACGGCACTGAGGAGGAAGCCAAGGACGAGGTGCTCGTCCGCGCCAACGGCATCCCCACCTACTTTGCCGCCGATATCGCCTACCACTACAACAAGCTGGCTACCCGCGGCTTTGCCAAGGCCATCGACGTGTGGGGCGCAGACCACCACGGCCATGTGGCCCGCATGAAGGGTGCCATGGATGCCATCGGTCTGCACGGCGAGGATCTGGACGTTGTATTGATGCAGATGGTCAACCTGATGCGGGACGGCCAGCCCGTCCGTATGTCCAAGCGCACCGGCAACGCCATCACCCTGACCGACCTGCTGGAAGAAGTGCCCATCGACAGCGCACGCTTCCTGTTCAATATGCACGACGCCGGCAGCGGCATCGACTTTGATCTGGATCAGGCCGTCAAGACCGACAACGACAACCCTGTGTACTATGTGCAGTACGCCCATGCCCGCATCTGCTCCATCCTGAAAAAGATGGAGAGCGAGGGCGTGCAGTTTGCCGGTGCGGAGCACATCGACGCCACCCTGCTTACTGAGCCTTCCGAGATGGATCTGATCCGGATGCTGGCAGCCTTCCCGCAGGAGATCGTGATGGCTGCCGAAAAGTACGACCCCAGCCGCATCAACCGCTTTGTCATCGATCTGGCCAGCGCCTTCCACCGCTTCTACGGCAACTGCCGCATTCAGGGTGCAGACCCCGCTGTGCAGCAGGCACGCCTTGCCCTGTGCATCGGCGTGAAGAATGCCATCTTCAACGTGCTCACCATGTTCAAGATCAACGTGCCCGAGAAGATGTAACATAAAATCACAGGGGCTGTTGCACCAAACAATGTGCAGCAGCCCCTTTTTGATAAAACAGATACAAGGAGAACCCATGGAACCTTTGAAGATCGGCAATATCACCCTGCCCCACCGTGCGGTGTTCGGCCCGATGGCGGGCTTTACGGATGCCCCCTGCCGCCGCCTGATGGCGCAGCACGGTGCGGGCTTTACCGTCAGCGAGATGGTATCCAGCCGGGCGCTGGTGTACGGTGACCATAAGACCGTCAGCCTGCTGAAGGCAGCGCCTAACGGCGCACCCTACGGGGTGCAGATCTTTGGCGAGGTGCCGGAGATCATGGGCGAGGCCACCGCCGCCATTGAGCAGTACGAATTTGACTTTGTGGACATCAACATGGGCTGCCCTGCCCCCAAGATCGTTTCCGGCGGGGCGGGCAGCAAGCTGATGCTGGACCCCGACCGCTGCGGGCGCATCGTGGAGCAGGTTGTGGCGCACACCAAGCGCCCTGTCACCGTAAAAATGCGCAAGGGCTGGGACGCCGACCACATCACCGCCGTGGAGTGTGCCAAAGCCTGCGAGCAGGCGGGCGCGGCGCTGGTGGCGGTGCACGCCCGCACCCGGGAGCAGATGTACACCCCGGGCATCGACCCGGAGATCATCGCCCGGGTAAAGGACGCGGTGAAGGTGCCGGTGCTGGGCAACGGCGATATCCACTGCGCCGAGGATGCCCTGCGCATGGTGCGGGAGACAAACTGCGATGGCGTGATGATCGCCCGGAGCGCACTGGGCGACCCGTGGCTATTCGAGCGGGTGAACGCCGCGCTGGAGGGTCTGCCCGCTCCCAAGGAGCCGAACCTGCAGGCGCGGATGAACGCGCTGCGCCGTCAGGTGGAGGAGATGGTAGAGCAGAAGGGCGAGTTTGTGGCTATGCCGCAGGCGCGCGCCCAGACCATGCACTACATGAAGGGGCTGAAGGGCTGCCGCCCTGCGCCGCTACTGCTGCACCCTGACCCATTTAGAGGACTTGGACGAGCTGATCGCCGCTGTGTTTGAAGAGCAGCGCAAAGCCGGACTGGACCCCGATGATGTGCGGGAAGTACCGTTTCCGTAAGCCCGCGGCTCGAACAACGATTTAGAATGGCTTCCGCTGCGCTCTAGCCATATTCAGCGGAAAGAATATTTTAAATAGAGCAATGCCGGAGCGTCTGCGGACGCTCCGGCATTGCATTTTTCACAGGAGAGGTCGTAGAGAGAAACGGCATTTGCAGCGCCGCTTCCTACGGAAGCGCGGCGCTTGCGGCGGACGTCCTTGCTCCCCGGGGGGGAGCTGTCGCGCAGCGACTGAGGGGCTTCAAATCGGCGGAGCCGAAAAAAACGATTAAAAGATCTTCACGCCGAACAGGCGTGAATCTTCAGTTTTTTCGGTGCAGCCCACTTTTCGGGGTTAAAAGGGGCGAGAGCCCCTTTTTTCGCAGCGCGTCGAAATCGCTGGTGGTTTTCTGGTTTCTCTTTTGCCACCAAAAGAGAACCTCCCTCGGCTGCCCGCTCCTCGCCTTTACGCCTTCGTCAGCTCGTCCAGATTCTGAGTATAGCAGGGCAGGCAGTGCTCCAAAAACCAGTCGGCCTCCGGACAGTGCATGGCCAGCAGCGCGGCGCGCTGCTGCGTGAGCGCGGCGTCAAATTCGTGGTTGCCGCTGCGCTGCTCCTCGGTGCATTTGATGAGGGCACTCAGCCGGTCGGCAGCCTTGAGCAGACGATGCTCCTCTGCCGTCAGGACGCTGCCGTCCATGCAGGGGGGGGTCAGCTCTGCGGCCAGCTCTGCGGGCAGCAGAGCCGCCATGGAGCGCACGCTCTCAGTCTCCAGTGCCTTGTAGGCGTCCCGCAGCGCCGGGGAGTGGTACTTGACCGGCGTGGGCATATCCCCGGTGATGATCTCCGGTGCATCATGGTACAGCGCCGCCACTGCCACCACCTCGGGGCGGCAGGGCGTGCCGGTGTAGTGCTTGGCAATGAGACACAGCAAATGCGCCAGCAGCGCGGTGTCGCAGGTGTGCTCGCTGAGGGATTCCGCCCGGGTGGAGTGCATCAGGCTCCACCGGGTAATGTACTTCATGCGCGCCAGCAGGGCGCTGAAGGGATACAGCATGGCAATACGCCTCCTTTTCTTCACCATACCCGCCCCGCGTTTGGTTGTCAAGCCCTTTTTTCTTGCGCGCCGCCGTGCTATACTACAAGGTGACATCAAATCCACTTCCGCGCCGGTGCGCGGAGAAAGAGGAACGCTATGGAAAAGTTCAAAAAACCACGGCTGCTCACCCCAAGGGAGCAAAGCCATAAAAAATTCTGGCAGGCGGTAGGGCTGTGCGCCTTGACGGCGGCCATCTTCTTTTTGCCGTTCTACATCCTTGACGGCGGCTTTTTCCACTATGCAGGCGATTTTAACAGCCAGCAGATCAGCTTTTACCGGTATATGAACGGCTTTGTCAAGGGTGCGGGCTACCCGGACAGCACCTTTGCCGGTGCGCCGCACAATACCTTTTCGTGGGCGACCGACCTTGGCAGCGGGGTTATGAACGCCTACTCCTTCTACCTGTACGGCTCGCCGTTCTTCTGGCTGTCGGTGCTGCTGCCGCAGAGCTGGCTGCCCTATATGATGGTGCCGCTGCTGGTGCTCAAGTTCGGCGTGGCGGGCGGCGGCGCGTTCCTGTATCTGCGCCGCTACGTCAAAAACGAGAACTACGCGGTGCTGGGTGCCTGCCTGTACGCGCTTTCCGGCTTTGCGGTATACAATGTGTTCTTCAACCACTTTGTGGATGTGGTGGCGCTGTTCCCCTATCTGCTCTGGGCGCTGGACGAGGCCATTTATGAAAACCGTCACGGCCTGTTCGCCTTCTGGGTGGCGGTGAACCTGCTCAACAACTATTTCTTCTTTGTGGGACAGGTCATTTTCCTGTGCATCTACTTCGTGTGCAAACTGACCACCAAGGACTTCCGGCTGACCGGGCGCAAGTTCGGGCATCTTTTGTGGGAGAGCGTGCTGGGCGTTGCCATGGGTTGTCTGCTGCTGTTCCCGGCAGTGCTCAGTCTGCTGCAGAACCCGCGCACCATTGACCTTTCCTCCGGCTGGGGCTTTTTGGCCTACGCCAAGGTGCAACAGTATCTGGCTATCCTGCTCAGCTGGATCCTGCCGCCGGACTCCCCTTACCTCACCTCGGTGTGGTCGGAGGGCGTGATCAAGTGGACGAGCATGACGGCCTACCTGCCCCTGTGCAGTCTGGCTGGTGCCATGGCCTACTGGCGCAGCCGCAAGGCCGACAGCAAAAAGCGCATCGTGGCAGTATGCGCCGTGTGCGCGCTGGTGCCGGTGCTGAACAGTGCCTTCTACGCGCTCAACTCCAGCTACTACGCACGCTGGTACTATATGCCCTCCCTTATCCTTGCCGCCATGACCGTGAACGCGCTGGAGGACCCGGATGTTGATCTGGACGCCCCCGCCCGGGGCATCGGCTGGATCATGCTGGCTACGCTGGTGTTTGCGGTGGTGCCCGTGCGGGACGATACCACCGGGACATGGTCCTTCGGCGTGCTGAAGAACCCGGAACAGTTCTTTGTCGTGCTGGGCTTTGGTCTGCTGGGGCTTGCACTGTACCGCTACCTCTGCGGCATATGGCGGCAGAACAGCCGCTTTGCCCAGCGCATGACGGCGGCGGTGCTGGTGTTTGCCTGCGTGTTCAGCATGGTGCACATCGGCATTGGCAAGTTCGGCCAGTGGCACACCGACAGTGACCTTGTGGAACAGGATACCAATGCCCTGCAGCTGAAAAACGACCTGCCGGAGGGCGACTACCGAATCGACACCTACAAGATCCACGACAACATCGGGATGTGGCTGGATAAGAGCTGCCTGCAATACTTCGGCAGCACGGCGGCTCCCAGCATCCTCAGCTTCTACCCGGGGCTGGGGGTCAAGCGGGACGTGCGCAGCGAGCCGGAGATCACAAACTACGCCCTGCGCGGCCTTTTGAGCGTGGAGTACCTCATTACCACCCCGGAAAAGCGCGAAAGCTTTGAGGACGAGGCGGACGCAGGCTGGACCTATCTTGCCGACGTGGACGGCTACACGCTGTACCACAACGATAACTACGTTCCCATGGGCTTTACCTACGACTACTATGTGACCAAGGCTACCTATGAGGCCTCGGTCAAGACTCTGCGCTCCAACCTGCTGCTGCGGGCGCTGGTGCTGGAGGACGAGGACGTAAAGGCATACGGTCAGTACCTGACCGAGCTGCCGGACGCGATGCTGGACGATCTGCACTACGACAGCTACACGCAGGACTGCGCCGACCGCAGCGCCCACAGCTGCTCGGTGTTCCAGATGAACAACGCGGGCTTCCATGCCGAGATCACGCTGGAAAAACAAAACCTCGTCTTTTTCTCCGTGCCCTACGATGACGGCTTTACCGCCTATGTCAACGGCGAAAAGGCCGACATCCTGCGTGTGGACGAGGGACTGATGGCGGTGCTCTGCCCGGCGGGCGCAAGCAGCATCGACTTTGTGTATCAGGCCGCCGGGCTTTCTGCCAGCCGGATGGTGACCGCAGTGGCCATCCCGGTGTGGGTGGTGTACGTTGCCTACTTTGTGCGCCGCAAGCGCCGCAGCACCGGTGCCCCGGCAGAAGAATGACTTTGACCGGGCCAAAAAATAAAAATTTAAAAATCCCTCTTGACTTTACGAAGATAAAGTGTATAATGCAATCAAACCGATGAGGCGGAAGAGAACCTGCACAGCGCATCTGCAGTGAGCCCGGACAGTGCAAACGGGCGAAAGCGGGGCAGAGTTTCGTGGGCCGCCGAGGGCCGGGCAAACGGGCACAAACCCCAGTAGCTTTGGACGGAAGTCTCCGTTACAGGACAGGGGAGTGTTGGCTCTCCGTGAGTGGCTCTGCTGTATTGGATGCAGAGCAAGCAAGGTGGCACCGCAGAATCGTATTTACCGATCCTGTCCTTGTGGATAACACACAGGGACAGGGTCGTTTTGTTTTAAGACCCGTCCCGCAAAGGGAGCGGGTCTTTTGATTTGCCGCCCGCTCCGGGAAAGGAGTTACCACTATGAAAAAACTGAACATGATCTCCCGCCGCAGCTTCCTGAAGGCCGCTCTGACCGCTTCCGCTGTTTCTGCCATGGCACTGACCGGCTGCGGCGGCGCTGCTTCCGGCTCTGCCTCCAGTGCAACAGTCTCCTCCTCCGCAGCGGCTTCCGGCAGTACTGCCGCCGCTGGCGAGACCTTCAAGGTGGGCATCGTCAACTATGTGGACCACGCTTCCCTCAACCAGATCGTAAAATCTGTGGAGAGCCGTCTGGATGCCATCGGCAAGGAGAAGGGCGTCACCTTTGACTACGCCGATTACTACGCCAACGCACAGGCCGACCAGTCCAACCTGAACCAGATCGGCGCAGACCTTGTGGCTGACGGCGTGGACGTGATCGTAGCCGTGGCCACCCCCACCGCCGCTACCATGCTGGCTGCCGTGGAGGATACCGACATCCCGGTGGTCTACTCCGCTGTGACCGATCCCGCCGCCGCAGGCTTTGACGGCGAGGAGAACATCACCGGCACCTCCGATGCCCTGAACACCGACGCCATCATGAACCTGATCGTGGCGGCAAACCCCGGCATCGATACCATCGGTCTGCTGTATGACCTGAGTCAGGATGCCTCCACCCAGGCCATTGCGGACGCCAAGGCCTTCTGTGAGAAGAACGGCATCAAGGTGGTGGAAAAGAACGGCACCACCACCGCCGAGGTGCAGATGGCTGCCGAGGCACTGGTAGCCGCCGGGGTCAAGGCCGTGTTCACCCCCACCGATAACACCATCATGACCGCCGAGCTGTCCATCTACGAAAGCTTCATCGAGGCCGGTGTGCAGCACTACACCGGTGCCGACAGCTTTGCGCTGAACGGTGCGCTGGTGGGCTACGGCGTGGACTACGTCCAGCTGGGCGAAGCTACCGCCGATATGGTCAGCCAGCTGCTGTGCGACGGCAAGACCCCCGCAGACCTGCCCTACCAGACCTTTGATAACGGCATCGTCACCATCAACACCGAGACCTGCGAGGCGCTGGGCTTGGATCTTGCCGCCCTGAAGGAAGCCTTCAAGCCCTACTGCACCGAAATCACCGAGGTGACCACCGCCGAGAACTTCTCCTGAGCGCCCCGCTCCGTCAAAACCTGACGGCTTTTCCGGCTCTCCCGCAAGGGAGAGCTTTTGGCGGTTCTGGGGAAAGTGGTTTCCCTCCCGTGAAAATGCGTTTGTCGCACTCCGCAGAGCAATGCGGTGCGCATTCAAAATAACATAAAAGGAGCATACACCATGCTGGCGAGTATCTTTTCCCTCAACGTTTTGCAGACAGCGCTGGAGCTGGGCTGCATCTACGGACTGGTGGCGTTGGCACTGTTTCTGAGCTACTCCATCCTGAATATTGCCGACCTTTCCACCGATGGCTGCTTTACGCTGGGCTGCGCCGTGGCCTGTCAGGTAGCACTGACCGGCCACCCCATCCTTGCGCTGGCGGCAGCCATGGCTGCGGGGGTGTGCTCCGGCTTTGTCACCGCCTTTTTGCAGACAAGGCTCGGGGTGGAAAGCATCATGGCCGGCATCATCGTCAACACAGGGCTGTACACCGTCAACCTGGCGGTGATGGGCTTCTCCTCCACCATGTCGCTGGTCAAGACCCCTACCATCTTCTCCATGGCAAAAACTTCGCTGAGCTTTCTGGGCAGCTGGTACAAGCTGGCGCTGGCGGCAGTTGTCATTGCCATCGCCTGCGCGGCGATGCTGGGCTTTCTGGGCACGCGGCTGGGGCTTTCCATCCGCGCCACCGGCGATAACGCCGCCATGGTGCGGGCTTCCAGCATCAACCCCGCCTTTACCATCACGGTGGGTCTGTGCGTATCCGGTGCGTTGTGTGCGCTGTCCGGCGGGCTGCTGGCACAGTACCAGAAAAGCTGCGATATCAACGTGGGCACCGGCATGGTGACCATTGCACTGGCTTCCCTCATCATCGGTGAGACGCTGGTGGGCAAGCGCACCATGCTGCGCCGCATTCTGGGCGTGGTGTTCGGAAGCTGCCTGTACCGCTTTATCGTGGCCGTGGCGCTGCGGTTCAACGTGCCCGCCGCCGCCATGAAACTGGTTTCCGCCATCATCGTGGCAGTGGCCATCTCCATGCCCGCCATCCGGGAGCACTTCGCCTTTGAAAAGCGGCGGCACGCTGCCCGTGCCCGCCGCACCGTGACCAACAGGGAGGGACAGTAACATGGAAATGCTGCAGCTGAACGACCTGCACAAGACCTTTAACCCCGGCACCGTCAACGAAAAAGTGGCGCTGAATGGGGTGAGCCTGCAGATGGAAGCCGGAGATTTTGCCACCATCGTAGGCTCCAACGGCGCGGGCAAATCCACCCTGTTCAATGCCATCACCGGCGGCTTTATTGCCGATGAGGGCAGCATTCTGCTGGGCGGGCAGGACATCACCTTTGCGCCGGAGCACCAGCGCAGCAAGGTCATCGGGCATCTGTTCCAGGACCCGCTCAAGGGCACCGCGCCCAACATGACCATTGAGGAAAATCTGGCGCTGGCCTACCTGCGGGCAGGCACCGCGCCCAACGCCATCTTCTCCCGCATCTCCCGCAAGGATAAGGCGCTCTTCCGCGAAAAGCTTGCTTTGCTGGACATGGGGCTGGAGGACCGCATGAAGCAGCCGGTGGGGCTGCTCTCCGGCGGACAGCGGCAGGCGCTTACCCTGCTCATGGCTACCCTCGTCACCCCAAGCTGCTGCTGCTGGACGAGCACACCGCCGCGCTGGACCCCGCCACCGCCGAAAAGGTGCTGGCGCTGACCAAGAGCATCGTGGCCGAGAAAAAGATCACCTGCCTGATGGTGACCCACAATATGCATCAGGCGCTGGAACTGGGCAACCGCACCCTGATGATGGACGCCGGGCACATCGTGTTTGACGTAAAGGGTGCAGAGCGCAGCAAGATGACCGTGGACGACTTGCTGGAAAAGTTCCGCGAGAATGCTGGCAAAAATCTGGATAATGACCGTATCCTGCTGAGCAAGGTGGAGAAATAAGCCTGCCGTTTTTTTCTCCTCTTGAATGAAAAGTCGAACAGCCAAGCCCGCAGGCTTGGCTGTTCGTATATTATAAATAACAATTCCGCTGATTATGGCCAAAGCGCACGCGGCGGCCATTCTGAATCGTTCTGCTGACAAAAGGCAAAAGGTCTGCTGCACCGTGCGGTGCAGCAGACCTTATAATTTTTATTCTTTTACCACAGGCGGATGACCTTGATGACGCCCTCGGCTTTATCGCGGGCCAGCTCCAGATGGTGCTGCAGCGCCATGGCTGCACCGTCCCAGTTGTCAGACAGGGCAGCATCCAGAATCTGCAGATGCTCCTCACAGGTCTGCTCCTGATTGATCATGCTCACCTTGCCGGTCATGATGCGGAAACGGGTGTTCAGGCCGGTGATGCGGTCGTAGGCAGAGCGCAGATACTTGTTGGGCAGGGTGCTCATCAGCAGCTCGTGGAAGTCGTCGTCCGACTTGCAGAAGTCCTCGATGCGCTCGCTGTGGTGCATCAGCTCGGCGTAGGCCTCCAGCTGCTCCCGGGGGATGGCATTGCCGTAAGTACGCAGGGCGTAAGGCTCCACCAGCAGGCGCATCTCGAACATGCTGTGCACGTCCTCCTCGGTGATGCCGGAAACCATCAGGCCCTTCTTGGGCAGAATGGTGATCAGGCCTTCCTGCTCCAAGCGGCCAAGAGCGTCCCGCATGGGGGTGCGGCTGATGTTGCCCATCTCGGCACAGAGCTTCTGCTCATTCAGAAACTCGTTGGGGCGGTACTCACAGTTCAGGATCTTGGTCTTGAGGTACTGGTACGCCTGCAGCTTCAGGCTGAGCTTTGCCTGTGCGTCCTGCTCTTTCATAAGCACACTCTCCTATTCTTCTTCTCCAAAAACGTTCCAAAACGTCCGAACCGGCAACGCAAACCCACCGCTGCCGGCTTCTTCTTCTCCATGTTCAGCCAGCTTGTATCCCGGCTGCAATCCAACCACTTTATCCAGTATATTATTTCACATTAGGGCATTTTTTACAAGACTTTTTGCTTAACTTTGGCTTGTTTTCCGTTTTATACAAAGATTACGCCTCGATTTTGCTACTTTTTACAATGTTTTTTGTGCTTGTCGCCAAACAGCCCCACTTTCCGCCCGCTTCTTTTGCATCCAAGCGCAAACTGTGCTACAATAGAGGTAAAAAACAACACATCTACACCGGAAAGGACCGAAACTCTCATGGCACGAAGCGATGGCTACAACACCCGCACCCGGCAACTCATCTTAGATTACCTCATCAACAACTGCCAGCACGCAGTAAGTGCCTCCAACATTCTGGAGCATCTGGAGGCGCAGGGCGCAAGCCCCAATCCCACCACTGTATACCGGTATCTGGACAAGCTGGCAGGCGAGCAGCGCATTATGAAATATGTGGCCGACAAGGGCGAAAAGGCCGTGTTCCAGTATGTGGACGAGGGCCGCCACTGCCGCGAGCACCTGCACCTCAAGTGCGTGCAGTGCGGGCGCATCTATCACCTGGACTGCCACTTTATGGATGAGGTGCGCGCCCACCTGATGGCAGAGCATGGCTTTACCCTGCAATGCGAGGGCAGTGTGCTGTACGGGCTGTGCCGTCATTGCGCGCAGAACGCGGCACCGTCCGCAGCGGAAGAACAGCCTGCAAAAAAATGCGCCTGCTGTGTTGACACGGACAAAAACCCGTGATACAATGCAGACAATAAAAGCGTTGACCGGGAAAAGTAAGGCCTCAGGTTTTTCTTACAGAGAGTGCGGGATGCTGGAAGCCGCGCAGAAAACGAAGCCCGAAGAACACCCGTGAGCCGCTCCCTGAACCTGCGTGCGCAGCAGTAGGGGCAGACGTGCGCCGCTCGTTATCGCGGCAGTGCTTTCAACGGGGAGAGCGCACAAAAGTGACCGGCGTATTGCGTATGCCGGTAATTTAGGTGGCACCACGGATACGGCAGCATATTCGTCCTAGGACTATGGGATGAATTTGCTGCCGTATTTTTTTTTATTTTAAGAGGGGTAAGAAATATGTGTTGTGTTATGGGTTACACGGGGCACGACCTGAGTGCCGCAAATTCAAGGAGTATCTGCTGCGCACCGTGATGCGCGGGCCGGACGACCAGCGTGTGGTGGAGGGTCCCTACGGCCTGATGGGCTTTGGGCGGCTTGCCATCATGGGACTGACCCCGGAGGGGATGCAGCCCTTTTACCGGGGCGCTGACTGCGTGGTGTGCAACGGCGAGCTGTACGGCTTCCGGTTCGAAAAAGAGATCTTAAAGCACCGTGGCTACAAGTTCTGCTCCGACTGCGACTGCGAGATCCTGCTGCCGCTGTACTACGAGTACGGGCTGGATATGTTCCGCCACATGGACGCGGAGTTTGCGCTGATCCTGTACGATTCCCGCAAGGATCGGCTCATCGCCGCCCGCGACCCCATCGGCATCCGTCCGCTGTTCTACGGCTACTCCAAGTCCAGCCACAAGATCGCCTTTTCCTCCGAGATGCGCAACCTCATCGGCTGGTGCGATGATATCCGTCCCTTCCCCATCGGCAGCTACTACTGCGATGGCCGCTTTGTGCGCTACGAGGACATTGCCGATGTGCCCGCCCCCATGCAGGACGATATGCCCACCATCCTGCAGAACATCCGCGAGAAGCTCATCGCCGGTGTGGAAAAGCGGCTGGACGCCGATGCCCCTGTGGGCTTCCTGCTCTCCGGCGGGCTGGATTCCTCGCTGGTGTGCTCCATTGCCGCCAAGAAGCTGGGCAAGCCCATCCGCACCTTTGCCATCGGCATGGACACCGATGCCATCGACCTGAAATATGCCCGCCAGACTGCGGACTATCTTGGCAGCGAGCACCACGAGATCATCATCAACCGGGAGATGGTGCTCAGCAGCTTGGAAGAGGTCATCCGACTGCTGGGCACCTGGGATATCACCACCATCCGCGCCAGCATGGGCATGTACCTGCTGTGCAAGGCCATCCACGAGCAGACCGATGTCCGGGTGCTGCTGACCGGCGAGATTTCCGATGAGCTGTTCGGCTACAAGTACACCGACTACGCCCCCACCGCCGACGCTTCCAGCAGGAGAGCCAGAAGCGCATCCGGGAGCTGTACATGTACGATGTGCTGCGGGCCGACCGCTGCATCTCCGCCAACAGCATCGAGGCCCGTGTGCCCTTTGGCGATCTGGATTTTGTGCGCTACGTCATGGCCATTGACCCCGAAAAGAAGCTGAACAGCTACGGCAAGGGCAAGTACCTGCTGCGCAAGGCCTTTGAGGGCGACTGGCTGCCCCCGGAGATCCTCTGGCGCGAAAAGGCCGCCTTCTCCGATGCCGTAGGCCACAGCATGGTGGACGACATCAAGGAGTACGCCGAGAGCCTTTACACCGATGAGGAGTTCCAGCTGCGCCGGGCAAACTATTCGGCCCACTGCATGCCGTTCACCAAGGAAAGCCTGTTCTACCGCGAAATTTTTGAGAAGTACTACCACGACCAGAGCCGCACCATCGTGGGCTTCTGGATGCCCAACAAAGCATGGCCGGGCTGCAACGTCAACGACCCCTCTGCCCGCGTGCTGGCAAACTATGGTGCTTCCGGCGTATAACGGCCAGAGCATTTTTCAGCAGAAAACTTTTTATGATTTCGGAACACCGGAGCATCTGCGGACGCTCCGGTGTTCCATTTTTACGCAAAAAAGCCCCCGCCGACAGAGGGAAAAAAGTGTCGGCGGGGGCTCAGGAAAATGTCAAATCAGGGGTTCAGGGCTCAGTCGTCTGCGGCCTCGTCCAGATTGCCCAGCTTCTTGGCCTGCTCCACAACGGCAGGCACCAGCATCTCGGGCAGGGTCTCGTAGCGGGCAAACTCGGTGGTGAACCAGCCGCGGCCCTGCGTGGTCTGCCGGATAAAGGTGGTAAAGTTTGCAAGCTCTGCCAGCGGCACCTCGGCGATGATGGTCTGCAAGCCGTCCTCGTCCGGCTCCATGCCCAGCACACGGCCACGGCGCTTGGTCACATCACCCATGATATCGCCGGTGTTGTCGTTGGGCACATGGGCCTTCAGGGTGTGGATAGGCTCCAGAATGACCGGGCCGGCCTCCGGCATAGCGGCCTTGTAAGCCAGCTTTGCGGCCATAATAAAGGCCATCTCGGAGCTGTCCACCGGGTGGTAGCTGCCGTCCAGCAGGGTGGCTTTCAGGCCGACCACGGGGTAACCTGCCAGCACGCCCTTTTCGGCGGCAAGGCGCACGCCCTTTTCAACAGCCGGGAAGAAGTTCTTGGGCACGCTGCCGCCGAACACCTTTTCCTCGAACACCACCTGCTCGCTGTCGCAGGGCTCAAAGTTGATGATAACGTCACCGAACTGGCCATGACCGCCGGTCTGCTTCTTGTGGCGTCCCTGCTTCTGGCAGGCCTTGCGGATGGACTCACGGTAGGCAATGCGGGGAGCTTCCAGACCGATCTCCACGCCGAACTTGTTCTTCAGCTTGGCCTTGACCACGTCCAGATGCTGCTCGCCCAAGCCGCCGATGACCTGCTGATGGGTCTCGGCGTTGTTGATGTAGCACAGGGTGGGATCTTCTTCCATCAGGCGTGCCAGCGCGCTGGAGATCTTGCCCTCGTCGCCCTTCTTGGCCACGGTAACGGCCATGAACAGGCTGGGCTTGGGGAATACAGGCGCAGGCAGCTTGACCACGCGGTCTGCATCGCACAGGGTATCGCCGGTCTTTGCGCTCACCAGCTTTGCCACTGCGCCGATATCGCCGGCACCGATGCCGTCGTTCTCCATCTGCTTCTTGCCAAGGACAGTCAGGGGCTTGGTGATCTTTTCCACCTCGCCGGTGCGGGCGTTGGTCAGCGGTTCGCCTGCGGTCACCTTGCCGCTGATAACGCGCAGATAGCTCAGCTTGCCCACGAACGGGTCGGCCACGGTCTTAAAGACGTAGGCGGCAGTGGGCTCATCCTCGGTGCAGTGCAGCTCCACCGGCTCGCCGTTGGCATCCTCGGCCAGCGTGCTGGCCTCGTGCTCCGGGCTGGGCAGCAGCTTGTGCATATTGAACAGCAGCATATCCAGTGCCTGCATGTTCACGGCGCTGCCGCAGAACACGGGGGTGATCAGGCCGTCCTTAACGCCCTTGCGCATGCCCTCCACGATCTCCTCGGTGGTAAAGGGTTCGCCGCCGAAGAACTTTTCCATCAGCTCATCGTCGGTTTCCGCAATGGCCTCGCTCATGGCCTCGATCAGGCCCTGGAAGCGGTGGCCGATGTCCGGCAGATCTACCTGAATCTGCTTGCCGCCCTCGTACTTGAAGGCCTTCTGGCTGAACAGGTTGATGTACACAGGGGTGCCGTCATCCAGCTTTGCAGGCACGACGCAGGGGCAGATGGTGGAGCCGAAGCGGATCTTCATATCCTCAAGGATCTTGAAATAGTTGGCGTTTTCCAGATCGCACTTGGACACGAACACCATGGTGGCCTTGCCGTTCTTGCGGGCCAGCTGGAACGCCTTCTCGGCACCCACAGTCACGCCGCTGCGGCCGGACACCACCACCAGCACGCTCTCGGCTGCACGGATGCCCTCATACTCACCGGCCTCGAAGTCGAACAGGCCCGGTGCATCGATCAGGTTGTACTTGATGCCCTCGTACTCCACCGGCACAACGGACGCCGACAGGCTGGCCTTGCGCTTTGCTTCCTCGGGATCAAAGTCCGAAATCGTGGTACCGTCCTCAACCCGGCCCATACGCTCGGCAGCGCCCGAAAAATAGACCAGTGCTTCGGTCAGCGTGGTCTTGCCGCTGCCGGCATGGCCGGCAATCAGAATATTGCGGATGTTGTTGCTTGCGTATTTCATATCGGTTTTTCCCTCATTTCCGCCGCACGGAGCGTTCTCTCCGTTTTTGTGGCATATTTTACAAAGATAATACCACATCTGAAACGATTTTTAAATATATCGTTTCAAATTTTAGCAAAAACGCCTGCCAAACTTCCGGGCACTGTTTTGTGCAAGTTGACATTCGGGTGCAAAACGGGCGGGCAGAAAAAGCAGAACTCCCGGCAGCGCGTACAGGCGCGGAACCGGGAGTTTTCGTTGCAAATATGCGGTTTTTGTGATATGCTGTAAGTGCCGCTTCGGCGGTAAGGGCGTTGATTGCATAATCGGTGGTCTAGCTCCTTCCGGCTGCGCGCCAGAGGGGGACGAAAAACTTTTTGCTTCCCCTGACGCGAAAGCGGAAAGGGTGGATGCCTCATGACGTTTGAACAGGTCGTGCTGTTGCTCACGCTGCTTGGCGGAGCAATCTACATTACCTTCGAGATCGCATGGACGATTTCCAACGGCAAAAAGAAATGACCGCTCATGCCCTCAGAAAGCAAGCGGTCATTCTTTACGACTGATTAGCCGGATGAGGAGCTGACCATTGCAGTCAGCGCTCTTTCTATTCGTAGTATAGTCTATTTTTCCGGGTTTGTCAAGTCGCAGACCCGCCGGAAGAGGCAGGAGGTTTTACGCGATGAAGCGCGAGGATTATATCAACTGGGACGAATATTTTATGGGCATTGCCCTGCTCACGGCCATGCGCTCCAAAGACCCTAACAGTCAGGTGGGCGCGTGCATCGTAAGCCCGGAAAATAAGATCCTTTCCTTAGGCTACAACGGGATGCCCATGGGCTGCAGCGATGACGAGATGCCCTGGGAGCGGGAGGGTGCCCCCCTGCAGACCAAGTATATGTATGTCTGCCACGCCGAGCTGAACGCCATCCTCAACAGCGCCCACAACAACCTGAAGGGTGCCCGGGTGTATGTGACCCTGTTTCCCTGCAACGAGTGCACCAAGGCCATCATCCAGTCCGGCATTGCCGAGGTGGTGTACTACGGCGACAAGTACCACGACAGCGATTCCAGCATTGCAGCGCGGTTCATGTTCGAGCACGCCGGTGTCCGGCTGACCCCCTATAAGCCCACCGGACGCCGGGTAGAGCTGGAGCTGTAAGCTCCCTCTTGACCTTCCCGATGCAACGTATTATAATAGGATCATAGCTTGAATAAATATTCAAGAGCGTTTGCATAGAGAGGGAAATATACAATGGAACTGAAAAACCGCAGCTTTTTGAAGCTATTGGACTACACCCCTGCCGAGATCGGGCAGCTGCTGGAGCTGGCCGCTGACCTGAAGGCCAAAAAGAAGGCCGGTATCCGTCACGACCAGCTGCGGGGCAAAAATATTGCTCTGATCTTTGAAAAGACCTCCACCCGCACCCGTTGCAGCTTTGAGGTAGCCGCCCACGATCTGGGCATGGAAGTGACCTATCTTGACCCGTCCGGCAGCCAGATCGGCAAAAAGGAGTCCATCGCCGATACCGCCCGGGTGCTGGGACGGATGTTTGACGGCATCGAGTACCGTGGCTACGGCCAGCAGATCGTGGAAGAGCTGGCACACTACGCCGGTGTTCCGGTGTGGAACGGCCTGACCAATGAGTTTCACCCCACCCAGATCTTAGCCGATTTCCTCACCATTCAGGAGCATTTCGGCCATCTGAAGGGCATCCACTTCGTTTACTTCGGCGACGCCCGCTACAACATGGGCAACAGCCTGATGGTAGGCTGCGCCAAGATGGGCTTACACTTTACCGCCTGCGCCCCCAAAAAGTACCAGCCGGATCCCGCACTGGTGGAGCAGTGTCAGGCCATTGCCGCCCAGACCGGGGCGACCCTCTCCTTTGAGGAGGATCCCGTCAAGGCAGCAAAGGGCGCGGACGTGCTGTACACCGATGTGTGGGTGTCCATGGGTGAGCCGGTTGAGGTGTGGGCGGAGCGCATCCATGACCTTGCCCCCTACCAGATCAATCAGGATCTGATGAATATTGCAGGCCCGGATGCAGTATTTATGCACTGCCTGCCCGCCTACCACGACCACAAGACCACCGTGGGCAAGGAGATGGGTGAGCGCTTTGGCCGCGACGCCATGGAGGTGACTGACGAGGTATTCGAAGGCCCCCAGAGCATCGTGTTCGACGAGGCCGAGAACCGGATGCACACCATCAAGGCGGTCATGGCAGCCACCTTGGGATATCAGGAATAAAGAGATAAGCCCGGAAGGTTCACAGACCCTCCGGGCTTATTCTATCTGAAAATAATTTTCCGCTTAGCAATCATTCCGAAACTGCATTCTGCAGTTTCAGCACGCCTGCCTGCGTCAGGCGCTTACGCAGCAGCGCACCCACGATGCAGGACACCACGATCTTTGCAAGATCCAGCGCAATAAAGGGGTAGACGCAGACGGTCAGCGCGTAGCCCAGCTCGCACTGCATCTGGAACACGAACCATGCCGTGCCCAGCACATAGCAGGCGGCATCGCCCAGCACCAGACCCACAGCGGAGACCACCGGGTTGCCCTTGCTCTTTTCAATGAACATCCCGCCGATGAAGGCCAGCAGCAGATAGCCCACCAGATAGCCGCCGGTAGGGCCTGCCAGCTTGGCCAGACCGGCACCGTAGCCGGAGAACACCGGAATGCCGATGGCGCCCAGTGCCAGATAGATAACCACGCTCAGGGTGCCGAACTTCGGCCCCAGCAGCCATGCGGTCAGGCAGATGACAAAGTTTGCCAGCGAGATGGGCACGGCTCCGATGGGCACGGTCAGCGGGCCCAGCACGCACAGCACGGCAGCCATCACCGCGGTGACAGCCATCTGATAGGTAGTCAGTTTTTTGTCTTTCATGGTCAGTTTCCCCTCTGTTTTTTCGTTTTGTAAGGCATCCGTGCCCGAGTATACCGCACCGATGCGCCGCAGGTCAACGGAAAAGTTTGCAAAGGGTTTACAATCAATAGATATATTGTAATCCGCCGAAAAATATGATATTCTAAGAATACGGCGCTGATTGCATAATCGGTGGTCATGCTTTCCCATCCCGCAGCACTGCTTCTTCCTGTACATGGAACGAACCAGCGGCTTGTGGGAGGAGAACTTTTTTGAGCCAAGTCTCCCCAAGCCCTGAAGGCGAAGGGAGGGATGTCAGATGGATCTGTCGGAGATGCTGAACCTGCTGATGGTCATTCTTACGCTGTTGGGATTGATCATTGAGGTAATTCGCCTGACCTTTGAGGTCATGGATAAAGCTTCGCAGAAGAAAAACGATGACAACAAAAAAGATTGACCGCCCCAGTCTACCAAACTAGCGGTCAATCTTTTTGACTAATGCGGGATGGAAAGCTGACCTTTGCAGTCAGCGCCCCTTCTGTTTATAGTATAATCGCACCATCGTGTTTTGTCAAGGAGGTTCCCATGGGTGGAGGTCATGTATCGCGGCCAGATTTCGGGATGCCGCAGCCGGACGCGGCGTACCCGCTGACCGAGTTCTATCTGCTGGCGCAGCAGGCGCTGGAAAAAAGCGGCAGCTTTATGCTGCCCGCCCTCTACGCAGGGCTGCAAGCTCCTGCCCGGCGCATCTACCGGGAGGAGGCTGCCGGGTATTTACAGCTTGCGGCTGCTCCGGCAGAGGGCCTGACCCGGCTGCTCTCCCCTGCCCGGATGCAGCTTTTATATAGCAGCCTACAGGTGCAGCCGGACGGCACCCCCGCCGCCCTTTTGCTGACCGAGGAATGTACCCGCCTGACCGTGGCGGTGCAGCTGCTGCCGCCCTTTGTGTGGGAGGACCCGCTGCCGCCGCTGCCGGATGTTCCGGCGGCGCTCACCCTGCAACTGACCATGCAGGACGTGATGGCCATCGACACTTCTCCTGCCGCACTGGCGCAGAAACTGGTGCACAGCACAAGCGGCAAATGCTGGCTGCATCACCCCAAGGCCGAGACCTTTCTCTCCGAGCGGCTGGCGCTGCTGCAAAGGGTCTATAAATAAAGAAGGAGCACCCTCCCCTCTTTTACTTTCTGCGATTCCGTGGTATACTGACCGGTAAACCGACAGGATATCCAACCTCTGTCGGAGAACGTGGACACACCTTGCGGTCCGGTGCGTCCGGTACACAAAAAATGGAAGGATCCGGGTTTTGTTCTGCAATAATCGGGGATGCTGAGCCGTATATCAAGTGAACGTCCCCGTGAGAACCACAAACATTCCATCGAGAAGCCCGCTTCCGGGCATCCAAGGAGAGTTTATACAATGGGACAGCTGACCAGAAACGAAGTATTTACCTTGGCGGTGCAGCGTTACAGCGACACCGTCTACCGCACTGCGGTGCATAATTGCCGCTGCACAGCCGATGCTGAGGATGTGGTGCAGGATGTGTTTGAAAAACTGCTGCACTACAACGGCATCTTTGAGAGTGAGGAGCATCTCAAAGCATGGCTGCTGCGGGTGGCCATCAACCGCTGCCGGGACCTGACCCGCGCAGCCCACCAAAAAGGACACCGAGCTGGACGAGAACCTGCCCGCCCCCGATGTTCTGGAGGAGGACGGCAGCGTGCTGGATGCCATCCGCACCCTGCCGGAAAACTACCGCAATGCCATCTATCTGCATTACTACGAAGGATACACTGCGGCAGAGATCGGGCGGATGATGGCGGTGCCCACAAACACGGTGCTGAGCTGGCTGCGGCGTGCCCGGGCACAGTTACATACGATGCTGAAGGAGGAGATCGAAGATGAGGTGGTATGAATATAAGATGGAGGTCGATGACCTGACTGCCCCGGACGATCTGAAAGCAAAACTGCTGGCCATGACCGACACCCTGACTGCGGAGGAAAAGGCTGAACCCATGATGGCTGCCCCTGCCCCGCAGACCGCTGCACCCGCAGCACCCCTGAACACCGAAGCCAAGAAGAAAAAGCCCATCCACTTCCCGGTAAAGCAGCTGGGCACGCTGGCTGCCTGTCTGGCCGTGTGCGTGCTGGGTTACAGCACCCTGCATCTGGGCATCGGGATGGGCAGCGCCAAAAGCAGCGCGCCCGCCCTGTACGCAGCCGAAGGCTCTGCCGACAGCTCCGCTGCTTCTGTGGCAGCGGGCGGGTTTGACCTGCAGCACGCCGCGCTGGACAGCACCCCCGAGGCGGTGAATTACAGTCTGGAGGCAGACGACCGCTCTCTGGAAACGGAATACAGCGGCACCGGCAGCGCCGAGGCTGCTGCCCCTGCGGTGGACAGTGCCAAGATCATCTACACCGCCAACCTGACACTGGAAAGCAAGGACTACGAAACAGCCCGCAGTGCGCTGGACAGCGCTCTTGCCGAGGCGGGCGGCTATCTGGAATCCAGCAGCGAGTACACGCGCACCGGTTCCAGCCGCTCCGTAAGCCTGACCTACCGGGTGCCGCAGGCCAATTACCAGAGTTTTTTGGACGCTGTGGCCGCTGCCGGTAATGTGACCTATCGCAGCCAGCAGGCCGATGATGTGACCACCCAGTATATGGACGTGTCCGCGCGGCTTTCTAATCTGCAGGCACAGCGCACCCGCTTACAGCAGCTGCAGGCACAGGCCGAAACTCTTTCGGACTTGCTGCAGATTGAGGACTCTCTCACCGAGGTGCAGTCCCAGATTGAGAGTTGGCAGAGCCAGCTGGACTGGTACAGCGATCAGGTGCAGCAGTGCACCGTGTATATCGACCTGAACGAGGTGCAGACCTACACACCCGCCGACGAGGGCTTCTTCTCCCGCATCGGCACGGCCCTTGTCTCCGGCTGGGGCAACTTTGTGAATGGCTTGCAGCAGCTGGTAGTTGCGCTGGCCTCCGTCTGGCCGCTGGCAGTGCTGGCGTGCGCTGCTGTTGCCATGGCGCTTGCATGGCGCAAAAAGCACCCGAAGAAGTGACCCCATAGAAATCCATTTTCCGCATAAAGGCTTCCCCCGGGCTGGGGAAGCCTTTTGTTCAACCCCGTTGAAAAACCACCCCTGTCCCGCCGGGCTGCTGCACCGGGAGGCAGGGGTGGTTTTGTATATTTTACAGCACTTATTACACGCCGGAATAAGCCGAGAAGCCGCCGTCCACCGGCAGGCAGATGCCGGTGATGAAACCGGCTGCATCATTGTTCAGCAAAAACAGCAGTGCGCCCACAAGATCTTTTTCACTGTCGCCAAAGTGTCCCATGGGGGTGGCGGCAAGGATCTTTTTGGTGCGGTCGGTGGGGGTGCCGTCCTCGTTGAAGAGCAGCTTTGCGTTCTGCTCGCTGGCAAGAAACCCGGAGCGATGGCGTTGACCCGGATGCCCACCTTGCTGAAGTGCACCGCCAGCCACTGGGTAAAGTTGGTCACAGCAGCCTTGGAGCCGGAGTAGGCAGGGATCTTGGTCAGGGGCAGGTAGGCGTTCATGCTGGAAATGTTCAGGATGTTGCAGCCCTCGCGCCCTACCATCTGCCGTGCAAATGCCTGCGTGGGCAGCAGGGTGCCGATGAAGTTCAGGTTGAACACCATCTCCACGCCGCTCTCGTCCAGATCAAAAAAGGTGACGGTGTCGCTTTCCAGATCGGCCATCTCAAAATATTCCTTGTCCGTATTGGCGCGGGCGTTGTTGCCGCCGGCACCGTTCACAAGAATATCGCAGGGGCCAAAGTCTGCCAGCACATCCTCGGCTACCTGCAGGCAGTTGGCCTTGTTCATCACGTTGCAGGTGTAGCCCTTGGCGGTGCCGCCCTCGGCTTCGATCTCGTCCGCAAGCTCCTTGAGCTTATCCATGTTGCGGCCCAGCAGCGCCACCTTTGCGCCCGCCCGGGCCAGCGCCTTGGAAAAAATGGAGCACAGCGTGCCGCTTGCGCCGGTGACGACAGCCACCTTGCCGGTGAGATCGGTGTTCAGTACATTCTTTTCCATAACATCCTCCTGTTACAGCTGTATTCATGGCTAGAGTATAACAGAAAAAGACGGTCTTTGCCAGAACGTTCTTATTATAAAATGGGAAAGTTTTACGCTTTTTGCCGGGCAACAAACACGATATCCTCCGGATGCAGTGCAGACGCAATCGTGCAAAATCGCAAAAATGACCGTTTTTACCTTGAAGATCTTCTAACTCTTCCAAAGCAAAAGCAGTATGATAAAAGCATGACAAACACATACTGACTTCGGCTGCGCTGCCCGCAGCGGGCTACACTGTTCACGCTGCACAATGTGCAACAGCGGCGGCGCTTCCCACTTTGATGTGAACACAAAAAAAACAGGTTGAATTTAAAAATTCAACCTGCTTGGTGGTTGCGGGGGCCGGATTTGAACCAACGACCTTCGGGTTATGAGCCCGACGAGCTACCAGACTGCTCCACCCCGCGATATTTACTTTTTTTGCTTTTCAGCGGCTCTCGCTGACTGCTCAAGTATAATACCACAGAGCGGGTAGAATGTCAACCCTTTTTGAGAAAAATTTTCGTATTCTCCTGCCGCAGCTTTTAACGCACCATTGTCCGGTGCTGTGCGCGGTATTCGGCGGGGGTGATGCTGTACAGACGGCGGAAGGTTTTCAGGAAGCTGCTGTAATCCGGAAAGCCGCTTTCGGTGCAGGCATTCAGGACGGAAACGCCCTCTTCCAGCGCCTTGCGGCAGTGCTGCATCCGCAGATAGATCAGGTAGTTGTGGATGCTCTCCATGGTGCACTCCTTGAACGCACGGGAAAGGTGCTCCCGGCTGGCGTAAAGCTCTTGCGCCAGCTGCGCGGTGGTAAGGGTCGGGTCCTGATAATGGGTCTGAAGGTAGGCCACCGCGCGCGACCAGTACACTGGTGCTGCTGGGTGTTCTAATCCCTGACTGTTCCGGGTAAAGCAACGAATACGTTGCCCCCATTTCTCTGAAGATATCCTGCATCTAAAGGGGAATGGGGGCATTTTTTATCAAAAATCAACTGAGAGGAGTAAAAGCTATGGAGATCTGCTCCCGTTTTACCGGCATGGAGCGCAAGGACGGCGCTTTCCTGCTGCATACTGATAACGCTAATGTCAAGGTCTGCTTTGTGACCGATGAGATCGTCCGCGTCCGCGCAAGCTTTGACCATGAGCTGGCAGAGGAGTCCTACGTCCTGATGACCACCGCATGGGAGGATCGGATAAAGCTACTTCCTGATGCAGCCCTTTACAGGTCTACACGCATCCACCACACGCCCGATTCTTACACCAAACGCGAACTTGTCGGGGCGGGGCCCCTCCATCTTGCTTACGCAAGACCGTTCGGTCGCTTAAAAGCCCCACTGGGGCTTTCATTGCTGCGCTACGCTTCGCAAACGCGAACTTGTCGGGGCAGGGCTCCTCCATCTTGCTTACGCAAGACCGTTCTGTCGCTTAAAAGCCCCACTGGGGCTTTCATTGCTCCGCTGCGCTTCGCAAACGCGAACTTTTGAGAATACGTCACTTTCGGCAACTTTGCAAGAAAAGACAAGGGAAACTTTGGCAAAAAAAGAGAGGGCTGGACGGTGCCAGCCCTCTTGACAAGGAAAAACACAAGGCTCTTTATTATAATAAAGCTATAAGAACATAATAAAGGCAATTATTTGAGATTTTTGAAAAAACGGAAATCATTTTGATGATGTGGAACGTTTTAATAGACAGGAAGGGGGTGAACCGTATCCAGACAGAATTATTGCTGCGGAAAGCGCAGAGCGGAGATACGGGTGCGCTGGACACTCTGATTACAGCGTACTATCCACAAATTCTGAACTATTGCCGTTGGCATACAGCGGACGAGCAGCAGGCGCAGGATGCAGCACAGGAAACCTTTTTGAAAGCGGTGCGCTGGCTGGATTCCTGTGGTGGATTTCAGGGGGCATTCCGTCCCTTTCTGTACAAAATCGCAAAAAACATTTGCATCGATCTGAACCGTACGATGAAGCGGACGGAGGTATCACTGGAGAGCTTGCCGGGCGAACCCGCCTATCAGGAAAGCGGCTTTGCTGCGGCAGAGGAGAAAGCAAACCTGCGAGCGCTGACGGCCCAGCTGGAGCCGGAACAGCGGGAACTGGTATTGCTGCGGTTCGCACAACAGCTTAAATTGCGGGAGATCGCGCAGATCACAGGTCTGCCCCTGCGCACGGTGCAGTCCCGCCTGCGTGCCGCATTGAAAGCCTTGAAAATGCAATTGGAAAAGGAGGACTGGAGATGAATCGAGCCTTTGAAAAAGAACTGTCCAGAGCACTGGCGGCAGAGCTTGACACAGCCGCACCGAAAACGCTGCTGCGCCGCTGCCGGGCGGAACATGTCGTAAAACAACGGAGTGATTGGCGTGATTTGCTGCACTGCCAGTTCAAATTGCTGGGCTGGAAGGTCTGGGCGCTGGAAGCAATGGCGGCACTGGCGTTGTACAGTGTGGGTCGGGAACTTGCCCTGTGGGAGAAGGCATGGACATTACGCAATGCACTGTTTGGTCTGAGCACACTTGCCATGCTGACAGCCCTGCTCGGTCTGCCGTTTTTATACCGGGCAAGTCAATATAAGATGCTTGAACTGGAACAAGCCACATATGCAGGAATCGGTCGTCCACTGGTGATGCGGTTTTTGCTGCTGCTGGCGGGGGAAACGATCCTGCTGGGAGTGCTGGTACTCAATGTGCGGGCAGTCGTGCCATGGAGCATCGGGCAACTGCTGGCGGTGCTGACCGTGCCATTCCTGACCGCAAACAATGAGCTGCTTCTGCTGCTGCGCTGGGTGCGCCCGGAATGGATGATGACCGGGGCTGTACCACTGTTTGCAGGGCAGATGTGTTTGCTGCGGTTCGTGCAATTATCGGAACTGCCGAAAGGTCTGCCACTGGCGGCGGGCGTACTGGTGCTCTGTATGGTGTTGCAGTGCATCCGGCTTGCCGCCCGGTCAGAATATATTGCAGAAGCTTGAAAGGAACAAGTCATGGAACTGAAAATTCAGAATATTACAAAGCGATACCGGGATAAAACGGCGGTGGATGATGTGTCCATCACTCTCACGCCGGGTGTGTGGGGGCTGCTGGGGGCGAATGGTGCAGGCAAAACAACCTTAATGCGGATGCTGGCGGGCATTCTGCGGCCCAGCAGTGGCCGGATTTTGTGCGATGGGGTGGAGATTGGGACGCTTGGTGCGGCCTACCGGGAAAAAGCTGGGGTATCTGCCGCAGGAATTCGGGTTTTACCCGGAATTCACGGTGCAGGACTATCTGGAATATATGGCGGCGCTCAAGGGTCTGCCGCGCACAGAGGCTGCCCGGCAGATCGACGCACTGCTGGAGCGGGTAAGCCTGACTGAGGTGCGCCGCAAAAAGATCGTGAAGCTTTCCGGCGGTATGAAGCGCCGGGTAGGCATCGCACAGGCACTGCTCAACGACCCGGAAATTCTGATTTTAGATGAGCCCACGGCAGGGCTGGACCCCGGAGAACGGGTGCGCTTCCGCAATCTGCTGTCGGAGTTTGCGCAGGAGCGGATCGTTCTTATTTCAACGCATATCGTTTCGGATGTGGAATACATTGCAGCTGAAAATGCCGTGATGAAGGCTGGCAAAATCATTGCACAGGACACCACCGAAGGGCTGGTAAAGCAGATCGAAACCAAGGTCTGGCAGGGGAACATCCCGATGGAACAGCTTGCCCGGTGGGAATACCGACTGCGGGTGGTGAACCTGCGCAACGAGCCGGACGGAACGGTAACATTGCGGTATCTGGCGGATGCACCGCAGCTGCCGGACAGCGTCCCGGCACAGCCCCGGCTGGAAGATCTGTATCTGTGGCTGTTCCCGGAGGAAATGGAGGAAGCAAAATGAACCTGTATCGTTTGGAATTGAAACGTGTGTGCAAAACTCGTATGACAGCTATTCTGCTGGCCATTGCACTGGTGCTGGCCGTGGTTATGGCATATCTGCCAGTGACCTTTATCGGCTGGACGGAACTGGATGCCAGCGGAAACGAAGTGCGTTACACGGGTTTGAAAGCAATTCGGAAACGGCAGGAGCAGCAGGTATCCGATACCATCACGCCGGATGTCATGCAGGAAGCACTGGAAGCCTATCAGCAGGTGTACCGGCAGTATGATGCAAGCTCCATCAACGATATCCCGGTCGAGGTATTTTATAAAGAACTTGCCCGGTATCAGCCTCTTGTGAACAACGCAAAGGAAGCCTTTGCCGACCCGAAAACCGGCATGGCACCGGGCGTGATGGGGCTGACCGCAGAGGATATGCAGAACTTTTACAGCCAGCTCCCCAAACGGCTGGAATCGGTGATCTGGCTGGAACAAAGCGGAAAGCCCGGCTATGAGCAGGCGCAGGCCATTGCACAGAAAAAGTTCGATGCTGTACAAAAACCGTTCACCTATTCATTTGGGGTCAGTCCAGACGCAATGGATTACCAGACCCTGTTGAGCTTGCTGCTCACCCTGCTGTGCGCGGTGATTGCGGCCCCGGTGTTTGCATCGGATGCACAGACCGGGGCGCAGGACATCCAATTGTGCACAAAAAACGGCGGTCTGCGGCTAGCAGCGGCAAAGCTAGCGGCGGCGTTTAGTATCACAGGGGCGGCGTATCTGCTCTGCGGCGTGGTGTGGATCCTGGTTACGAATGCTCTATTTGGCTGGGAAAGTACCCAAACTTCCGTGCAATGGCTGTTTTCTGTGACCAGCCTGCTGCCGTATACCGTTGGCCAGATGGAGTGGGTCATGCTGGTGGCAAACTTCCTGATCTTCTTTGCGGAGGTGGCCTTTGTGCTGATGGCATCCGTATGGGCCAAGAACAACCTGACCGCTTTGTCTGTGGCGCTGATCAGTGTGGTGGCACCGCTGATTGTTTATATGGTCGTGCCGGGCTCCTTTGGAGAATGGCTGTCCACCCTGATTCCGGCAGGGGGCATTGGGCTTTCCAACGCATTACTGTATAAAATGATTGGCTTTGATTTTCTCTATGCAGGCGGGCATGCCTTCTTTCAGGCAGATGTACTGCTGGCATCGGCACCGATCAAGATCGTTCTGCTCGTTGGATTGGCAGCATGGGGGTATCTGCGAAAGACCAAGGTGGCTTGAAAGGAAACGCTACTGAAAAAAGTTCATCGGATGCATAGAAAACTGCATCGGATGAACTTTTGTGTCCTAAGCTCCCTGCCATAAATCATGGTTGTTGATGTACATTTGATGCGTGGTCTAACATTCTTTCCACAACTTTCTCGTATTATCTTTCAATAACAAGCACAAAGGCAGGCACACCATGTTTCCATAGTGTACCTGCCTTTTTCGTCTTTACGGGTTCAGTGTACCTACTACACCAATCCGTCTATTCACTTCTTACACCACACCGCTTTGTAAGGCTCCTTTTCGGGAAAACGTCCCAAAATTGGTGTAGTTGTGGTGTATTACCGCAGATGTTGTTTGAAATCCGTTTTAAATTTCACCGTATCCGCGCTTTATTTTTGCGTTTTACTGCTCGATCGGCTTCATCGTGGGGATACTTTCCAGAACCAGCTTACAATGCTTCGTGATGCTTCACAATCGCGTTTTTACTTGCATTCCCGGTATTTATAATCCTTCGTGATTCGCCGTCATTCTCGTAGTTTTGCTGTCAATTTGCTGTCCTTGGAAGAATTTTGCTGTCAGACAAAATGCTCAGTAAGAGCCCTCTTTTGCTATCAAAAAATATCCAGTGTAGCAGCCAAACGCTCAAATGATTCCTGTTTTTTTTCTCCTCGGTCGCCTCGGCATAAATGTCCATCGTGGTCTGAATATCCTTATGCCCCATGACCGATTGGATGACCTTCAGGTTGGTCTCTTTTTCGCAAAGCCTTGTGCAGAACGTGTGTCGCAGATGATGTGCCGAAAAGTCCGGCAGCAGAACCGCTTCGCGATGCTGCTTCTTTGCTTCTACTTCCTCGCCTGCGTTGTAGTCTGCAATAATGCGCTTGATGGCGCGGTTCACAGATTGCGGATTCGGGACGTTACCAAAACGATTGCAGAAGATGAAGCCTGTCATACCATCAATCTCCACATCGTTCCAGCCGGATTCTTTCTGCTCCTCATGCAGCATTTCAAAGGCATCCTTCACAGTATCAAACATAGGGATCGTCCGAACGCCTGCTTCCGTTTTAGGTTTCGAGATGTGCAGAACAGAATTGCAGCTTTCGCCCACCGGGTAATAGACCAGACTGTGATTGATACTGATAGTGCGCCGCTCATAGTCCAAATCATCCCAGCGCAAGCCCAACGCTTCACCAATGCGGCAGCCTGTTCCCAGCAGTACCGTGAACAACGGCCACCAGTGGCAGAAGACCGGGTGATTGGCGATATGTTCCATGAACGCCCGCTGCTGCGGAATCGTCAGGGCATGACGCACACCAGTGGTCTGCTCGGAACTTTTCTTGATTTCTGCCATCACACCATCTGTGGGATTCTTGCGGACGATCTCATCCCGAACCGCCAGCTGAAAGGTGGGATGTAGCAGCGTATGAACGCTTTCGAGCGTGTTCGTCTGCAAGCCCTGCTTATCCAACAGGTAATTGTAGAATTGCAGCACATCCGAATACCGAATCTCTGCAATTTTCTTCTTGCCGAAGGTATCGCGGATGAAGCGGTCATACATATAAAGATAGTTGCTCCGGGTGGTCTGGCGTAGATTCGTTTTTAGGCTCATGTAGCGGTCAAACACAAAGTTGACCGTTGCTTTGCCTGCAACGTAAATATCCAGACCGTCCATCTGGTCTTTGGTGAACCGTGCTTCCTTCTCCCGAAGGGTCACAAGGTCATTTGCGTAGATGTATTTGCGCCGCCCCAGCGGGTCCGTGTAAGAATACGCATATCGCTTATCGGAGCTGCGCTGCATCTCACCTTTTCGCAGGGTACGCCCCCGCAGGTCTCTTTTCGTGTCGTTGCCATATCAATTCTCCTTCCCGAAAGAAGAAGGGCTTGATACTATTCAAAGTCGGACAACTTTGTCCAGCCCCTGCAAGACAACTTCTGTTACAGTCAGTTGATGTTGTTCGGCATAAGTGCAGATACGTTCATACAGAGCATCCTCCACCCGAATGCTCAAGGTTTTCTTTTTTGCATTTTCGGATTTTGGTCGTCCCATCTTTGCCATAGCTGCTCTCATACCTCCACAGTACCAGTATACTTTCCGTGTGACAGGAAGTCAAGCTGTAAAAAGCCCTTCTTGAAAATTTTTACGAAAAATCGAAAGTTCACACTCTGCTCATTGACATTTCGTCCTTGATTTGCTATTATAATGGTAACAACTCCCCCAGGCCTCTGCGCATAGCGTATGCACTTGGGGGCGTTTTGCTTATAAAGGAGATTTTTCATGGCAGACAAGGACTTCAAAACGATAGACGAACAAATCGAGATTCTTCGTTCACGCGGCCTTACCATCGAGGATGAAGCCGAAGCAAAGGATTTTCTGCTGCGGAACAATTATTACCGTGTCAGCGGCTATTCTCTGACGCTCCGCAAGAACGATGTTTTTGCGAAGTCTGCCACGTTCCAAAATATCGAAGACATTTACAATTTCGACCATGAGTTCCGTCATATCATCCTGCACCATATCGAAACCATTGAGGTACAGATAAAGTCCATCTATGCCTATGAATTTACAAAAGTGTATGGGCCGTTGGGTTATCTGGATGCCGCAAATTTCTCCAATCAAGCAAAACATAAGGAAATCGTCGACAAAGCCAACCAGCAGAAGCGGCAGCGGCTGGCCCACGAAGCCTACTTAAAGCACTTCATCAACGACCTGCACCAAGAGATTCCGCTCTGGGCCTACGTTGATTTGCTGACAATCTCCGACATTTCTTTCCTGTATTCCATTTCCGAACGTCCGCTCAAAGAAACAATTGCCCATCAGTTCGGGCTTACCATGAATCGCGGCCCGGAAATTCTGGGGCAGTATATGCACAGCATGACGATTATCCGCAATCTCTGCGCACATGGAAGTCGCATTTACAATCGTCTCTTTGAGCAAAAACCTTCCCTCAACAAGAAAGAACAGGCGTTGCTGATCCGCCGCGAGGATGGCACGATGGATAACGCGCATTTCTTTGGGTTCTTCCTCGTCATGAGAAGGCTTCTGCCTGCTGAGAACTTTGCGGAAATGAAGGAAGCCGTCATTGCTCTGACGGAAAAATATCCGTTTGTGCGAATGGATTATTACGGCTTCCGGGATGACTGGAAAGAAAAGCTCTAATTTTGCATAGAATAAAGGTGACTTCTCCCACGAGCTGCTCTGCAGCGCAACACTGTGGGCGGTCTGGGGCCGGGGGATTTTCCTCCGGCCTATTTTTTTATGCAATGCGGAAGGTTTCCAGATACCGCTCGAAAATCTCACAGTTGACCAACGCCACCTTGTCGATTTTATAAACGGCTTTAGCTTCCTTTGCTAACTCCTGAAATTTTGTCAGACCAAGACTGTATTTTTCAGCCCCTTCCTGATAGCGGACAAACTTTTTCGCGTTCATTTTTGTTCTTTCAACGTCCTTTCGGGCGTAACCCATAAGCAAAACCCTCCATGTTTTATTTTTGATGTAAGTTCAAAATTGCCTGCTCACTCTGCTTATCCTGCACTTTTTGCACACTGTGAGCAGGCTGAGCAGGCTGAGCAGGGCTTTTTCAAGTTGATTCTTATTTTTAATCCCACGGACTTGGAACATCAACGGGTAAAAACAGGTCAACGGCTACATTGTGAAAGCCCCGGTTTGTGCCGATGCACTTATCATCATAGACAATGCCCAGACTTTTCTGATTGTCTTTTAGATGGTGGATAAAGGTGGATGCAGCCAGCGGCTTTTCCAGGTTATCCAGACACCAGCGTTCATAGACTTTATAGAAATCCGTGGATTTGCACTTGGCCCCCTTCCGAATTTCAAAGTAGCCCTCAGATTTGAGAAAGCCCAGAATGTTGTTGCCCTGCTCCATCGCTTCTTTCAGATTCGCGGCGGTGCGTTCGCTGATAGTAAATTGGTAATTGTTTTGAATCAGCCGATGCAGCCCCTCCAATGCCCAAAGCAAAATGCCCTTTTTTCATTCCGCATCTTATCGATGAGGAAAGGATCGTCCACTCGGCCAAGAGGCTTTTCCTTGGTGGTGAGCAGTAGTTGGCGGCGATAGAAACCGTTGGACTTGTCATAGAGCGCGTGTAAACTGCCGTTTCCGAAGCAGGCAAACCGAACATACAGCGTACCCTGCACACTCTGCTGTCCTTTGCGCTCAATGTCGATTTTATCTTCCAGTGTAACAAGGGTCTTGATGTTGTTGGTCTGCGGCAGGGCCTCGGTTTTCATGTCATCGTCTACCAGAAGCAGCTTGTACTCCAAGCCTGCACGAGCAAAGCGGTTGGTTTCTACCTTTTGCAGACTGCCCGTGTACATACTGTTGCCGAACAATTCTCGCAGGATCAGCCCGATTCTGGATTTTCCCTCGCCGCCCTTGCCGACCATCAGCAGCATTTTCTGCGCTTTGGTAACAGGCAGCAGGCAATAGCCAATGTATTCTTGTAAGGCCGGAATATCTTCTTCGTATAGCAGTTCGTTCAAAAATTGCAGCCAGCGTGTCGGTGCTGGTGCTTCTGGCACATAGGAGATGGGCAGTCGGTTCATGCAGTATTCTTTTTCAGGGGTAAAGTGACCGTCCACAAAGTATGTGCCGTTTCGGACATGGATGCGGTCTGTCTGAATCTCCGGTGGTTCGGATGCACAGGCCAACTTAATCGCCTGCACAATATGTTCAATCCGCCGTGCTACGCTGGTGGTAGCGTAATAGCGGACTTGCTCATAGATTTCCTTCTTCAGTGGAGCTTCATCCTCTACCATGCCATCCACCGTGAACAGTCTGCGTTGAAAGCAGCGCATGGGGTGCAGGCTCAAAAAGTAGTCTGCAAACAATGGTTCAATGATTTTCCCGTTGTCACCCACCCAGTTTCGGGCGGGTGCACTATGCTGCATCTTCGGTTTCCTTGCATCGTTCGATTGCTTTTCCAAGGGCGGTCACTTCCTTTCCGTTCAATAGTTGTTGCTTTTCATTTGGACTTCCCCGCAAAAGAATATCCAGCAGATATTGCACACGGTCTGCATAGTGTAGACTTGCTACAAAACAAGGATGCAGGGATGCTTCTGGATTTTTGGGTGCATAGGCCATGCGCCAATTTGCCAGTAGAGAACGATAGCCACACAGGATTTTGTAGAATTGCTCTTTCGGACTTAGCGGTTTTTCCACCGGCTTGCAGGGAAGTGGTTGAAAATTATCTGTTGCAGAAAGTCCAAAATCTGCAGCCAGCTTTTCAGCCGCCTGCCGCAAAGAAAGTTGAAACAGTTTTGCGGTGAAGTCTATCACATCGCCATCCGCTCCACAGCCAAAGCAGTGAAACCGAAAATCCACTTTCATGCTGGGATTGCGGTCTGCATGGAATGGACAGCAAATCATGCTGCTGCGGTTTGGACGAAAACCATAGGCTTCTGCGGCCTGCCGGGTGGTGATATTCAGCTTTACGATTTCAAATAAATTGTTGTTCTTGAAAGTTGGCCTCCTTTACAGTTCTATGCCATGACTGCGCTTCTTTGGTTTGGTGTATGTCTGCTCACGCTGATTGATTTCTTCCTGCCGCCGATGCAGCTTTTTGTAGAACAGACGGACGAGTATTTTCTTTGATTTGCTCGATGGCAGGTTTTTGATTTCCGGCTTTATAAGGACAGTTGTCAATCTTGCGGTAATCCTGTTTACTGCTGCAATAATATTTTTTCGCAGCGTTGTGATTTGATATGTGGTGTAGTCCAATGTTTCCTTGCTTGCCGTTCGCCCCGGCTCTTTCAGCCAGTCCAAATATATATCGACCTGTTCTGTGCTTGCTTTCAAAGCATCGTTCACAGCGTTTTCTGAAACAACAGCCACAGCTTTGTCGTAGGCAACCGCAGAAATCTCATCCAACAAGTTCTCGGTATCTTCAATCTTCTGAGAAAGTTCACTTAACTGTTTTTCCTGCTTTTGAATTTTTTTATCGTTGCTCAGAAGTGCTAGGGACTGATAGGTTGTACGGCGAACCTGCTGATGATGTGCTTTCTCATTCTCTTGTTTCAAATTTTCAAGCTGAGCGGTCTGTTCCTGTACGGCTTTTTCCTGTTGAGCAAGTTGTTCTTTTTGCTTTGCCATGATATAGTCCTGCTTTTCCAGATAAGCCCGTCCGCCGTATTCCGGCACTTCGTCCAGTTCCAGACCATGGTGTTTGGCAATCTCGAATAGCATCGTGCGGCAGGCTGCATCGAATGTGATCTTGCGGTTGTTATAACGGCCAAGGGGCTTGTCCGGCTTTGGTAGTTCAAAGCCAAGTGCTTCCAACGCCTTTTCTTGCTGGGGTGCGGTTTCGCCGTATTTGTTCTCGCAATCGAACACATGCCGTTCGTGGATGTGCGGCGTTCCCTCATCCAGATGTAACGCCCAATCCAGAATGTGAACGTGCTTGCCAAAGCGCTCATGGAACTTGTCCATGAATTCTGTGGCGATTTGAAAAAGCTCTTTCGGGGAAGCGTGGCTTTCCAATGTTCCAAGCTGATAGATGCTTTCTTCAGGGCAGGTTTTCTTGCTGACAAGCAAATCTTCGGTGGAGCGGTTTCGTTCTGTGTGCCGGATTTTGGCGTTGCGCTCATTCTGTCTTTCGGTAAAGTTGGTGTAATGGAGTTTGTAGTAGAGCTTTTCGACTTCTTCAAAGGTGTCAGCCAGACTATCCACATCTTTGGGCTGCAAGGCAGAACGGATGCCGTTGTAGCAATCCCAATAGATGTTTTGCTGGACACGTTCCGGGTCGATATGCTCGCTGTTGGTAATTTCAAAACTGCGGTCATTGTGCTTTGGGTTATAAGTGCCGTGCTTTCCGGCGCGGCCATTGTGTCGGGTCAGTTTCAGCGACCATCTCTCCTTTCTGGGGTCACGCAGAGAGCGCCGCGCGGGGTAGGGGCAACGCGGTGCAGCGAAGCTGCAAATCTGCCGCCTGCTATGCGCCAGATAATACCCAGTAGGATATGACGCACAGCATCACATCCACTGGGCAAGGCTGCCGCCCTTGACCCGCGCAAAGAGCCGGTCTCGCCTGTCGGCTCGGTCGGTGCTTCAAAAGGCCAGTGGCCTTTTGAGGTCGCCGCAGGCGACCCGCACCTCTCTGCACTCTTGCGCCGAACAACCTGACAGACAAAACTTTGCGAAGTCCTCTCTGCCAGCTTGCCCGGTTCTTCTTCGGTGTCGGTCTGCCCGCAAGCTGTTCCTGCCCGATTTCCTCCGGCGTATGGCTTCTTCTTGGTGCGCTCTTGTCGTGGCGGCGCTTCTCCGAAAAAGCATAGTGGCTTGCAGCCGATCATGTTGTTGTCAAGGTACAATGTTGTTTTGTAAGAAGTTGTGGACTTTCCAAAATGCAAAGGGGTTCGTTTCTGAAAGTAGTCCCTACACCTATACAAACTTAAAGGGGCGTTTTTAAACCGGGTCTTGCGAAAGTTCAAAGAAAATTCACTATTCTAACGTGTCCCTATACCTATAGCATTCTAAAATGGGTGTTTGGCAACCTAATTTTCAAATTTCGCTTGGAAAACTTCTTACACCAATATGAATCTATAGGGCTATTTTGAAATACAGTTTTGAAAATTTTGTTGAATTGACTAATTTTAGAATATAGATTTTGTTCATTTTCCACTTATAGAACCAGAGAAAAGCTGTTTTACAAAAGATTTTGAAAGCCCCTACACTAATAGGAATCCGCAGAGCTGTTTTGGAATACAGTTTTGGAAATTTCACAAATTTGGAGCAAAAGGAAAACGGCAAAGTTCGCAATGAAACTTTGCCGCTCTTGGGTGAGACTGTATTATTGTATTAACTGATACTGAAAAAATTCGAAGAGTTCTTTATTACTGTGATAGTAATCGGAAGCTGCACGCGTTAATTTTCCGCAAAGGCTATAAAGGTCCACCTTCATTCCACAATCCGAACGAGCACCATCGTAGTTTAACGCGAACTCAGATGAAGTTATGTGTTCATCCTTGTTAATCACGAGAATAAAGTAATCCATCATGCAACGCTTTTCTGTGATTCTGTTATTGTCGATATTGGGAGTTCCTTGATATATCCAAAACAATATTGATTTCTCGGCGTTCGCTGGGGTACAAGTCGCGCAGGATGGCGGATAGCTTTGCACGACTTTCCAAGCACTGTGGATATTTTATTAGGATAATATTTAAATTCATAGATTTTTTAGTCTGCTTTATTAATCCGCTGCCAATTCCTTAGTCAGAAAATTTGGAATTTCATCCATTTCTATTGGAATATAAGAATGAAAAATCAAATCTTCAATTGTAATCTGTCCCCAATTGGGTCGTCCATCAATCTCTTTAGCCAGCGCATGTAATTTTTTGCTTTGGAGAATTTCAGACGATATACTTTTTGATATAAAGTAATTGGAACTGTATGCAAAGATAAGATAGTTGATATATTGTAGTTTCTTTTCATACGAAAGAATGTTAAATTGATTCTGAAGCTGTCTGTATACCGCATCTTTACTATGGTAAAAAAGCAATATGACACTCGTGCTTTTCAAAGGAAGAACAAGCAAATGCAAAATCTGCAACTTATCAGAGTGAATTTCTGCTAAATCGTTTATTTCGTTATTCCAAAGATCATGTGACGGAGATAATAAACATTGCGCCGCTAAGGGAACTCTATATGGAAGCACCTCATAAAAAAAATAATACGAAAAGGGTTCTCTGATGGAGATTGAAGAATGCTTTTATAGAAACAAAGTTCATCTTCAAACTTCTTTATTGCATTGTTGACACTTTTTTCAATATAACCATAATCGGCCTTAAACTCAATTTCTTTGATGATTTCCGAGTAGAATGCTTTCTCTTCTATCTTTTCATCTAAGGTGTATAAAACATTTTTTATACAAATTTCAGCCAAATCTTGTCAGTTAGATGTTTCTGAAGATTACGCTCATTTTCATAATCCTGAAAAAAACGTCCATCACATTCACGGCAAATTCTTTGAAAAATGCCAGAGTTCATTACTCCTTTTTCAACATCAAGCGATTCGATATCCATAAAGATGGACGGATGAAATACCATTCCACTTTCAGCGATATATTTGAGCGAAAATTGTGGAACTGAATGTGATTTGCAAAATCCATCTGTTTTCTTTCCACATAATAAGCATCGTGATCCCCTTGCCTTTTTCTTAACTCTATTGTAAAAACGGCTCAATATGATTTTAGATTCAATATTGTAGTCATCCAGTCCCATATATCCTCCTGAATAATGATCTCTGTTATCTTGGCCGATGTTTCCTAAGTTTAGGAAAGCCTCCATAATGAAATCTTAATTGTTCAATTTTGAGCCTTAGGCATAAATCCTGTAAAACAACAGACAATTGAGAGCAATCATCAAATATTTAGGATATAATACTGTGCGCCATCAGATAACGACTGGTCTTATACTGCCAATTATCGTGATGGATAATTCTTTCCGTGGCGTACTGCAATAGTTCATTGTACAAGCTGTGCCGCAGTTCCGTATTATTCATGCGTTTAAGATATTTCTTGACAAATTTTTCAAAAATATCTTTGCGATAAATATATAACGGCCCCATGGTTTTCGTAGTAAACTCAATAATGCTATACATTTCAAATTCGATTACAAGGCATTCGCTTGCAGATACACGATAAGCATCTGTACTATATGGAACATATTGGCTCCAGAATTGCAGACGTTCATCATTGCTGTTTTTGGAGAAGCTCTCTCGAATCAGAATATAATTCAGCCAGCGGTGATACTTGAGTTCCTGCTCAGGCGTGAAACCGGAAAAGAAATTCTTATACTTTAGCGTTCCTGCATCGCTGGTATAAATATTGCGAAGATAGGAGCCACACTGGTAGTATCTCTGAAAGTCCTCAACTTTCAGTTCTGTCAAGATATTCTTCAGGAACAGCTTTATAGAATCCGGAGAATACTTCTTCAAAGCAGGCAGCATATCCCGGTCAGAAATTTCAAGATAGCCTGTTCGATCACAGAAAGTAAGGTATTCCTGAATACAAAGCTGTCCTAGCCGAGTGGATGGCATGATTCCCAACGTCATCAGGCGGTCAGAAAAACGGATGCGGTCAGATTTTTTTGCCAACGCATACACTCTCTGCCGACTGCATAGGGGATATTTTTACTGGGAAACCACTGCATCATAGTGGTGTTTTCCAGTTTGGTGTTGGAAACGATTTTCTTTACCAGTTCAGGCTTGTCCTGTACGATACGATAAAGGAGATAGCATAGATCTTGATTCGTGAAATAATCCTGCCAGAGAATAAAGAGCGACCGTGCGATTTCTTCATTTGCGCGCAGAAATAAAATCCTTGTCAGGTTGAGAAGCGGAAGATGCAGAGAGTTTGCTGGCACATAATTTGCCAGCAGCCGCACTTTGCGAATTGGAATGGTAATGGCTTCTCCATCTACATCTTCTTTGGGTAGTTTAGCCCACTGGCGCACTTCGTCTAAGAAGCTATTATCAAGCTGATAATTCTTGATTTCAGAACTTGTAGGATGTTCTTTCCGCACCTGCGCAGCAATAGCCGGAAGTTTAGAAGGCTTATAGCTTGTTTTCATTTTGTTTCCTCAAGCATTTCGGCAATCTGATTTATCATTTCCTCATCCTTTAAGCGGAACTTGATTTCCACACGGCGGGATGCCTGCATATCAACCGTTCCGTCCGCTGCATAAATAGGCGCACTCCACGAGCGTCCATTTGCGGTCAGCAAAACGCGCAGCTCTTCCAACTGGCTGTCCGAAAGAAAATGGTTATTTTCATCCAGACAGTAGGACACGACGGCAAATGCACGGTTCTGCGACAATTGAAGGTTGTACATATAACCGCCATCTGTGTCGGTATGTCCCTCAATGATAATTTCAGCGACATACGGTGAAAAGTCCTTGCCCAGCAGAACAGAAAAGTATTTCGGCAAAAACTCTGCCAGAAAAGTCTTGCCGGAATCCTGGAGTTTATCATCGTTGTAGCCAAAGAGCAGCGTTGAATCAAAAGTGATTGCACCAGACTGTGCATCCACCTTGACGGAAAGGTCGTTACCAGAGAACTCTTTGCTCAGGGCATCAATCAGATCTCCACGAACACCCACAATCGTATCAATTTGCGACTGCTGATTCAGAATAATCTGTTCTTTTTCTTCCAGCTCGGCCTGTTTCGCTTCATAGGTTGCGCGGGTTTCCAGCAGGGTACAGGACAGGATCAGAATAAAGACCAGCAGCAGTGCCGCCATCATGTCAGAGTAGGAAAGCCAGAAATTCAGCTTTTCGCCGTTTTTATTTCGTTTGGTATAGCGTCTCATTGACGATTCCCTTCTTCATTAGCCACAGCAGGAGCCTTTTGCTCAACCAGTGCGGTCAACTTTTCCATTGCATCCAGATAACTCTGAGTCTGGCTGGTCAGTTTAGCGAGAACCGCTTCATACTGCTTCGTAGATTCACGGATAACGTGCGGCAGGGCCTCAGTAGTATCGCGCACATCGGCAATGGTGCCGCTCAGGTGCTGCGAAATATCGGTCAGGCTGCTGTCGAACGACGTAAAGGTGCGATCAAGTACATCATCCAGATTCTTATCCAGCAGCTTTGCCGCGTTCTCCATGCCAGCGGTCGCAGACTGAATTTCGCTTGTAGTCTGACCTGCAAAATTGGACAGACCAGACACCTCTTTATCCACAGCTTCCACCAATTTTTTGTGCTCTTGTTGTACAAAGTCGGAGAAGTCATTGGTAGCCTGCATCAAAGCATCCGACTGTGCCTGTGTTGCCTTGATTGCTTCCTCAATCTGCTGCTTGCTATTTTGCATCACATTATTTGCAGCCTCAGAAATCACGGACATCTGCTCAGAGGATGCCTTCGTCAGTTCCATCAGCTGTTTGTGGTTTTCTTCGCTCAGTTGGGCGGCAGTGTTGGACAGCAACTGCATTTCGCTTTCAGCAGTCTGTGCCAGCGTTTCCATCTGCGAATGGCTAGCCTCTGTCAAAACCTTTGTAGATGCGGCCAGAGCGTCCATATCTTGCTTGGCAGCATCCACAATACCACTGATCTGGTCTTTGCAATGGTCCGACAGCATATCAACGGCCTGCTGTGCAGCATCCGCTTCTTTTTTCACGTTGTCTGCCAAATCAGCAACACGGCTTTCGCTTTCCACCAATTTATCCAAATAATTGGCTTGTCGTTCGCTGATTTCATTGCTGTTTGCAATCTGCTGCTGAATGAGTTCTGCTTCAGAATGGAGTTTTTCCTGATACTCCTTCAGAAGCGTGACAAAACCGTTCATTTCTTCAACGGTCTGATGGGAAACGGCATTGACTTTTTCAATTTCGTTCGATGTATCGCAAATGCTATCCACAATTTTTTGCATTTGCTCGGTGGACGCTTTCTGCCATTCGCAAGTTTTCTGAATCGTTGCGGCCAGTTCATCAAACTGCCCACGCAGGGATTCGTTCATGCAGCGAATAAATTCCTGCACGACCTGATTTAGGCCATCTTTCTGCTGCTGGCTTGCAATTTCGCTGAACTCTTTAACAGTAGACTTCATTTCATCGAAAATCGGAACCAGCTCGGTACGCATGGTATTAGCGATAGAGGTGCTGACAGCTTCCGAAACGACGGTAGCAAAGTTTTTCATCAACTCGGTCTGCTGCTGTTGGTAACCCAAAAGCTGGTTTTCGGCATTACTGGAAGAGCCATCTAGATTCTTGTCATGGAATGCAGTTACAAAATCTTCAAGGCTTTGATTTGTGCTGTCGACGTACTTTTTATAGATATGTGAAAACGCAAGAGATAGTAGCACACCAACAATACTTGTCAAAAAAGCTGTACTCATGCCACCAAGAAGGTGGGTGATACTAACCATAACAGCATCTGTAGTGGATGTGTCAAATCCCAACACCGAGAACTAAGCCAACAAAGGTTCCTAAAATTCCAAGGCCAGTCATAGTTCCGGGAACCAATTCACAGAATCCGGTGTGTCCCAATTCGTCTAAGAATTCCCCGTTAAAGAAATCTGTAATATCGACAAAAGGAGCCGCAAAACTAGTGCTTTTTGTTCGCTGATACGCAGCTCGATACTCTTCAAGTTTGGCGTTTAATTTATCAGACTGAAATAATTTGTTTTGCTCGCTAGTCGTTCCGTCAAGATACTCCTGTAAATCAATAACAGCCTGGGCATCGGTTTTAATTTTTTCCCTATTAATGCAAAGTCTTTCTGATATTTTGATAGATTGACAATATGGTAGAATCCACATCCAACAAAAAACGCCATGAGTGCATAAATTATAATTGACACCAACAGGTTTAGACTCATAGTAGTCTGGCTCCTTTATAAATTCAATTCAATTTCAGCGGTTTCTATCGCGGTGCCATTTTTACAGACACACCGGTTTTATATTTAATTGTCTTTCCACCCTGAGCGGCAGCATCCAGATACATGGTCTGCTCCACAGGAAGCTCCGCAAGAGTTGTCCATCCATAGACATCCGAGTATTTCTGGACAATATATTTTTCTGCTTCAAAAAGCATACTCCATTTGAGTTGGAGGCCAGAAAAGGTAAACTGCAACTCTCGAATTTGAAATACAGGTGGCTTGCTTGGGGCAATCAGCTGAATATCTGCGGAATGTGCAATATCTTTTCCAGATTCATTCAATCCCCGGATTGCATAAGTATAGCAGCAGTTAGCTTCCACATCGTAATCCTGATACCGTGGAATAGGGAAAGAACCTTCCTTGATTTTGACAGGTTGCTCTGATTCTTTTGCCCGCCAGATTTCATAGCATTCGATTTCCGATTGTTTTTCCCATTGAAGCCGAATGCCCATGCGAATAGAATCCTGCGAAATTGATTCGATCTTGAGCAGATTTTCAGCTGGATTCTGTTGTGGCTTTATCGGAATTGCAGGTCGTGCAGTAGATTCAGCGGAATTTATGCGAGATTCTCTGCACTCGTCAGCATCATTAAGTGCACGATAAAGAATATCTGCATCAACGCTGTCTTGCCAATAATCAATAGCATTCTTAGCTGCGTTTTCCAGCATGGCATACTGGCTGACAAGACCTGTCGTGATTTTCAACCTATCATCTGTTGAAATCGGATTGCTGCGTTGGATGGCTTCTAGTATTCCAAGTTCATAGGCTGCTTGCAATACGCGAAACTTCGGCAAGTCATTCTTCAGAGCATCTTTTAGCAAACTTAATGTTCGGGTTTTATCTTTGAGTGCCGGTGGACACTGTTTCAGATATCTTCCAAATTCGGTCATGATCTTTCCTCACACACAACACAAAAAGGCCCACGCCACATCTGGCGAAGACCTTTTGACGAATCAATGTGAAATCCCTTGAGTTTCCTGCATTACTTCCGATTTTGCCGCATCCTGAATGGAAATCAAGTCTTTCGCATCGGAATCGGGTACAACTACATTCTCAGCCTGTATTGCAACATTCCCCAAGGTATCGCGTTCCAGTGCGTTCAGTCTGGCTTGCAGTGACTTCCATTCAGCCTGCGCCTTATAAAGAGCGACCTCCGATGCTTTTAGACCAGCTTCAGCATCCAGCAGACGTTCCGTCAGTTTCTGAAGTTCCGTCCGGTTTCGCTTCATGTTGTTTTCGATATAGTTTCTCTTCTCGATGGCGGATCGATGGGTGCGCTCTGCCTTTTCTAATTGGGCTTTCAGCCGGATTTCTTCGCCGCACAGCCTATATTTTAGCAACTGAACCATTCAGAAAGATCCGTGCGAATAATGCCTGCAATGGAAACATCATCACCGCTGCCCCGTCTGGTGATTTTTGGCAAGTAGTCACGGACTTCATTGTTACCAACTTCTGTACTATGTTCTGCAAAGACAATGAAAATGTTTCGATACAGTTCATGCAATTCCATCTCAGAGGAATAGCTGTCATCAATGCCATCACTTCCGATAAAAATTGCAGCAGGGAAATCCTTTTGAATTACATAACGAAATTCTTCAATTGCATCGCTGTCACAAATACTGGTGGTAATATTCTGTTCACAAGCTTCATCCCATGGGATAGGCTCGCAAAGCGTTCCATTTTCCAGAAGTTCAACACATTTCCCATCTCCAATGTGGATGCCAAACCAACCCTCGCTGGTCATACAGACTGCAATCAGGGTCGTTCCATAAGCCTTGGCATTATATTGCCCGGAAGCGTACCGTTGCTTATATTTCTCTGATACTTTTGCCAGTTCTTCCGGCTGGAATGGTTCACAGGCAACATCATTTTCTACCTGCGTATACCACCGAGCAAGAATATTTTTGGAAACCTGAATCAATTCGGTTTCAGAATCAGGAACAGTGGACAGATGATTTTCCCGCGCTTCCTGTACAAAGGCCTTGATAGCTGTCAAAGCCGCAGAAACCGCAAATTTACTGCCACGGTCTGTGCGAATATAGTTATCGCTGCCGTGACCGTCTGCCACAGCAATAATGCTTACATCTTCAAAGTGGCACTCACCGGATGCATCCTGACAAACCTTGTTTGCTTTAATATGGTTATAGCCTTGTACAGAATGAGCGAACTGGTAATATTCAGCCATAATTTGACCTCCCACCGAGAATCAGCTTTTACCAGTTGCCCCAATCCTGATCCAGTGAAACATCAATGGCACCAGAGTCACCACCAGAAACAGGGCTGTTCTGAGAAGCATCCTGCTTAATCTCATTGACGGCATCCTGTGCAATTTTGGCACTATCATCCTCGGCACTGGAGGTCGTATCACCGGATTGCTTGCTGTGACTCTGGAACTCCGATGCGCGGACACTGACCTTGCGAAGCAGAGCTTTCAGCGTGTGCTTATCATTGACCGTAATGACAGACTCAATCGTTCCGGTAAACTCGGCCAGAACCGTCTTATCTGCATCGTCACCGATGGCAATGGCAATTTTAATAGCGTGTTTGAACCAGTTGTTCAGCTTCAGCTGTTTTAATTCCTTTTCCCAGTTGTCCGTGGGGCCGCCATCACTGAACAGCAGAATGACCGGAGCATACGCTCCTGTCTGGCTGTTCAAATACTCATTGCGAGAGAGTTTTTTATCCAGTTCCTTACAGGCTGCGCCCAAATCGGTCACGCCGCCTGCATTCAGATCGTTCCAGATCACATCTCCAATAGCAATAGGACCACTCTGCGGAGTGATCCACGAACAACCACTGCTGAACTGCATGATGGCCACTTTGATTTCAGCATCATCGTTTGCTGCGCTGATCTCCGGCAAATCACTGGTAATGGCTTCCTCCATTGCGCTGTTGACGCTGCCGATTTTGCTTCCGCACATACTGCCGGAGGTATCGACCACATAAAACAGCGTCATGACTTTTCGAGGGGCAGGTGCTACGTTATCCAACAGAGACATTTTTCTTCACCTTTCTCTTTTTACTTGATAATTCCAGAATCATTCGTTCCACCAAGGAAATGGATTTCAAATCCAGCGCGAACGGGTACAACTTGCTGTGGTGGCAGGGGACGCTGAGAACCATCTGGCAGATTTACGCTCCAAGTGCGCTGGCTGAGGTTTCGGAGGCCAAGTAGTCTCGGATCTTTCGGATTCTTCACTACTTCGGCTACCTGTGTGCGGATATCTTCCAGAGAGCTGTCCACTGTCCACAAACTGATTTTCAAGCCGGGGAAGATAGGCAGAATCTGATTTTTGATTTGCAGAGCATTTGTAATGGGGAATCTTTTTGCCGCATTCCATGCAGGGAATATCGTGGCTGCCCTTGAATGTATAAAATGTTTCCTGACCGCAGTATGGGCAGCGGCCAATTTCCGTGCGCAGGCGGATAAAAATATCCATCCACTCTTTTTCCAGAATGCGTGGCTTTTGCTTCATCATCACATCATGACTGAATGCACGGATAAAAGCATCTTTTACATAGTCTGGATAAACGTTCCAGAACAGCTTCAGATTGTGGTCGGTTCCCGGAATCGGACGATTTTCCGAAGTGGTCGGGTCATAGACAAAAATTGGAGCACTGCCATAATATTTCTGCTCTAATTCTTTTGTCATACAAGGAGGTGTACTATAACGGCCTTCCAACGGGTGATTGATAAACAACAGCCGGAACAATACCACTGCCAGACTGAACCGGTCGCTGTTCTTGTCCGGGTCATTCTTACCCATAACAATTTCCGGAGCCATCCAGCGCTGCTTACCCATAATGCCAAGATTGGTTCCGAATGGACTGACATTATCATTATCGCAAATCAGCACATCGCCATTTTCCGGATTGATAAAGAAGTTGCCGTTGTTGATATCCTGATAACTGTATCCATTATTGTGCAGAGCACGGAAGGCTTCGATAATATTGATTGCTGCCGTACAGAGGGCGTAGAAACTTTTGAAACGCGCCTGTTTCTGCTTTCGGCCACCCACAAAAAGTTGGTCAGTTCTTCGTAACCAGACGGGCGCACATCCATCAGATAGCCAAACTGGTCGTTATAAACTTTGGTAATGGCTTTTGGCCAGAGAAAAGCATCCGTTGGCGCACCATTGCTAATATTGTTTTCGAGGTTCTTATAGAAGTCATTTTCCTTTCCCTTGAAAACTCCCGGATGATACCATTTCAGAGCATAGGTTTTGCCGTTGTACGATACCTTGTAGACCGTACCCTGACCACCAGAACCAAATTCATCCAGAACCTCAACCTGTCCACCAGCTTGAATATCCAGCTTATCATGTACTTTTAGATTTCCCATATTGCAATACCCTTTCGATGATTTACGTCATAATTTGAAGTGTCTGTACTGCCAGATCCGCACGAGGCAGAATAAAGTTTATGACCTTTTGTCCAAATTGAAACCCGATTGCGTTGGAATAGGGATGGAATGCGGAAAGAGAACCAATGGACTTTTCTAAGCCGCCTTTCTGTGAGACTAACTATTAAAAGTCAAGCCCCAAAATGAAAAAATCCCCTAAAATCCGTCAACCATTCGCTGCCCATGACAAACAGCATTCAAATGCTGGTCTTGGGACAGCGAGGGCGACGGAGAGAATAGCAAAGCAAGCCCAGCTAACCCTCGCAAAAACAGGATAGCATTTGAATGCTTCGGTTTGTCAAGGGTTCGCTGCGCCAGCTAAGTTGTTCTTGGATTTCGCTCAGGCTCTGGAGAAAATCAAGCAGCCGTAAGATACGCTTTTCCAGACTTTTGCAAGGCATAGATCAGCCGCACGAGTTTCTTCATGGCATGGGACAGGGCAACATTGTAGTGTTTTCCTTCAGAACGTTTCTTGGCAAGGTATTCAGCAAAGACGGGATTCCAGTGGCAGACGTACTTGGTTGCGTTGTAGAGAGCGTATCGCAGATAGCGAGAACCGCGTTTTTCCATGTGAGCATAGCAGTTTGTGAGTTTGCCGGACTGGTATGTAGACGGAGAGCAGCCAGCGTAAGCAAGGATTTTGTCAGGAGATTCAAAGTTGGAAAAATCACCGATTTCAGCAAGAATCATGGCAGCGGAATGAACACCCCCATCCGGGAATAGAAAGAATCGGTGGATGCAATTCATCCATGATTTGCTGAATCGAATCTTCAATTTCATCAATCTCGGAGGTGAGTTCCTTAATGAGTTTAATGGTGTGCTTCAATTCTAGAGATTTGGCAGACATGACAGAACCAATGGAAGTTCTGGCGGCCTCTCGAATCTGGATGGCCTTTTTCTTTTTCGTAGCGTCCCTTGGACGCTGTTGCAAGAAGATTTGTCAGCTTGGTGAGATGAATTTCTGAAATCTGTTTTGCACCGGGATATTCACTGAGGAGCGCATAAACCGAAGCAATATGGAGAGAGGGAACGATCTTCTCCAGTTCTGGAAACAGAATCGTGACCAGTCTGGACACTGACTGCTTCAGCTTGGCTCTTTCACGAACCTTATCGAATCGGTATCTTGTTAGTGACTTTAACTCTTCGTTGTGGTATGCTGTATCCGTGTAGGACTTGAGGTCTACATCGGACAATAGCATAGTTGCAATCGTTCTTGCATCCACACGATCGGTTTTAGTTTTGCGAAGGCTGAGACTTTTTCGGTACAGGTTGGTGTGCAAAGGATTCATGACATAGACGGCCAGGTCATTGTCAAGAAGAAATCCAAGAATGTTGTAGCTGTAATGTCCGGTAGCCTCAAGTCCTACTTTTTATTTTGTCTGACTTTTGGGTACAGTTTCGAATCGTTTGAAGCAGTTGCTTAAATCCATCCATGTTGTTGGGGATGGTAAAGCAGTCAGCACGAACCATTCCGTCTGAATCAAGAATACAGCAGTCATGCTTATCCTTGGCAACATCAATTCCAACACAAACCATTTTGATACCTCCGGCATATTTATTTCGATGCTGTTCAGGACCACAGACTTCTTTGCTCTTGTAACCTCGTTCTAAATAAACCGTCTGGCGGTATCTAACTGATTAACATTTCAACAAAGAGGCTGTGGTTGGAGCCTCCAATAAACCGTCTTTACGGTAGGTGAAAATTACCAATCCACAGCATCCTAAACATTGTAGCATACCGCTGGAGAGCGGTCTATAAATACTACTCTTTTATAATACGAGGTGTAAACTGTGCAAAAGTTTGAAAATATGGATGTGATTGCTGCGCTGGAAGCCATTATGCACCAGAACACCGCATACTATCAGAGCGATTTTGCCTTTGACATTAAGATGCTGCGGGAGGCCGCCCGCAGCGACCAGCCGGAAGATAAGCTGCTGTTGTGGCTGTCCCGGCCCTCTGGAACATTCTGTTTCCGGGAACGAGACGTGCTGCTCAAAGATACCCAAGCCTACAACACATGGAAATTCTGCGGCGAACAGACCCACGACAGGATTCTTGCCTATGCAGTGGAGTTGACCGGTGCGGCCAACGGAACCGTGCAAGGCAATCTGTATGAACTGGACTACCAGAAGCATTTCCAGCATATCCGGGATGCCGCTCTGCCGTGGGTGCCAATCGCCTGATCTACGAAAGTGGGATGCGGGAAATTGGCCCCAAAGAGCATTTCAACAGCCGCTCGGACAAATATTTTGGAGAGTTCGTGCGGTATGAAATGCAGCCCCGTGACCCGGAACTTCTACAAGCGGCCATCCGGCAGGAGCAGCGCAGTCGGGAATCTGCACAGCCCGGTGATTTCAAAGAACACCTTGCGGCATTGCACACCGGGCTGATCGAGGCCGAGGCACAGCGTATCGTAGCCGATATGAAGCGTCTGGCTGCTCCCAACAGCCCGGACAAGAATCATTTTATGGTGGAAGTATCGCCCTATTTCACCAAGCTGGCATCCAGCCGGGACACGGACCAGCTGCTTGCCATGCTGCCGTATAAATCTTTACATCTGTCCAGCGTAAAAGACCGTTTTGGCATCTACGCGCTGGTTGACAAAAACGAGAACCGAGATAAGAACATTCGCAAACCCCGTGCTTCCGTCCGCAATCAGCTTTCCGAAACAAAGCAGGCCGCCAGCCCGAAAAAGGCAGCGGCCCGCAGCAAACAACACGAAATGGAGGTCTGACCATGAATTTCAGCGTAGAAGAAGAAAATTTGATCTGTATGTACCACACCTCTGACCGCCGCCGCACGATGGCACGGATGCTGGCCGCCCTGCCGGATATGGACACGGAAATGCGGCGGCTGGCAAACGGTACCATTGCAAAGTTGGAGCGTATGACCGATGCTGACTTTGACGGACAGAGGTTTGATTTTACGGGTGAATAATACCGTCAGCTTGACAATGACGCATTATTTTTAATCAAAGTAATGTGTCATTGTCAAAACGAAAATAGCCGGACACGGTGGCCTTGTGGCTGCTGTGTCCGGCTGTTTTTCTGTCAATCACTTTCTGATAAAGCGAATGATATTCCCGTGTACCGAAATGTATTTTTCTTTTTCCAATGTTTTTATATCGTTGTCAAAACTCGCCGTTACGCCTTGAATTACGCCGGCTGCTCAGGCGGGAGGTATCGTTGCTTTAATTCTTCATAAGAAATTTCCCCTGCCGCTGAAATAAGGGCTAAAAGTCCCAGATTATAGGGTTCAGTCATTTTCATATTAAATCCTCCAAATCTTATTATTTTTCTTTCTTTTCGGCAGACTGCTCCGGCAGTTCGGCGGCATCTTCTACAATGTCGGTCACAAGCTGCTGGAAGTCAAACGCATTCTTTTCTGTAATAACGGGCTTGCCAGTTTCTGCTTCAAGAGCCTGCCGTGCAATACCGGCTACCTTGCCGCCGCGTTTAGCAACCTGCTTGTTTTCTTCAAAGGTCTGCGGCTTTGCAGTCTTGGAAATATCCGTGGTAGATGCTTCCGCCAGCATGGTCAGCACAAGTTCCAAATCGGTCATGTTGTCCCGGAGATTTTCTTTTGTCAGACCTTTCAGCCGCTTGTACTGCCCCGTGGTCATGCCGGACCATGCGCGGGAGATTTCATCGGTCAGGATGGCGTACTCCTTGCCCTTTTGCACTCCGCGCTTCTTCCATTCGTCCGTTAGTTCGTTGCGGATGCGGATTGCCAAAAGCCGCTGGTGAATCCATTCTTCGGAGTAGCCTTTCTTCAAATAGGTATCAAGCGCACGGTCAATAGCTTGCTCCGGGTCGATGGTTTCTTCGATGCGTTCCTTGCCCACCATTGCCAGCCATGCCTTGAACGGTTCAGCTTTCGGGGACGGATGGACTGGATGATACGCAAAAAGCTGTTCGGTGTTGGCGACATCTGTCTTGTACCGTTTTCCATCAGAGGACAACATTTTCAGTTGTACGATTTTTTTTTTTTCGTACAACTCATTTGCCCCCTCAGCTTTCAGCTTACGCTTAAGGTCGCTCCAATAACGCCGTGGATTGGCTGTTCCAGTTAAAACAGAAATAACATCAATAATCGAAAAATACCATTCTTCCTTTTCTGCATCCCATGCAGTACGGATTTTCTGATCTTCAAAAAGCTGGATAGAGCCGTTATCGTTCACTTCTGCCATAGAGGGTTCCTCGCTTTCGTTGTCTAAGTCTATTTTACATGATTTCGGGCGGAAACGCCACCCGGTCTAAGCGTTTGGGATTCAAAAATCCGAACAATATTTTGTGCAGATTTACCGTTCCTGCATCTGCTCCTTTCCCGGTGTTGTCCGTAGGATGCCGTCCACATTCTGCTTGATGATGCCATACTCCTGCATCTGGCGTTTGGCTTCGGTGTACTGTCGTTGCAGCTGGTCTTTCTGCTCGGCCAATAGCTTATACTCGGCTTTCAGGGCGTAAAGGTCGGGCAGCTTTTGAAAGCCCTGCTCTTTCAGGGCCTTGGCTGCGGCTTCATAGAGAATCAAGGTGCCTTCGTGCCTGCGCCGGAACTGCTTTTTTTTCAGCAGCTCGCTGATATTCCTGCACCAATGGGCGCAGCTCCTTACAGGTGGCGACATCCTTTATCAGCACGGCCATTTCTGCAAGCTGGCGTTCGACCGCTTTCAGCGCAGCGGCAGCCTCGGTGCTGGCGGCGGTGATCTCGGCCACCCGGCTTTCCAAATCTAGGTAGCTGTCTATTTCATGCTCCGTCAGAAAGTTCAGCGTCCGGGCAGCCTGTTTCAAGTTGTGGAGCTTTGCCCACTTCTCATACCCTGCGGACTGCTGGGCCTTGATGCTGTTTTCCAAATCAATCCGCAGAGAAATTTTGCGGGTTTCTTTGGGCTTCCGCTCCACGAACTGCCCTTTGATGCGCTCGGTGATAGCTTCCTCGGTGTAGGCTTCGCCCAACGTTTTGCAGCGGATGAACCGTCCCTGTCCGGGCGCACGGAACGAAACATACTTGCCCCTCTTGACCTCATAGCTTTGCTCCTGCAAGAGCCGCAGAAAATCGTCAAAATCCTTGGCCTGCGGGATGGCTGCATCTATGGCAGCTCTCAGCTTCGCCTTCCAGCTCGTGCCTTTTCGGTGCGCGTCCCACTCGGCATAACTCTTGCCCCTGTCTTGGCCGGGCATTACCACGGACAGGCCATGTTCCTTACACAGCCGGTCGCTGGTGCGCCGGATGTAGGCATAGCTCTGCCGGTTGGAAACATACTTTCGTTGGTTCACCATGTCCACGGCGCAAAAGATGATGTGGTTGTGGACGTGCCCTTTGTCAATGTGCGTGGTCAGTACATACGGGTATTTGCCTTGCAGGACTTCATCTGCAAGCTGCCGACCAATCTGGTGGGCCTGCTCCGGCGTGGTTTCTCCCGGCGCAAAAGACTGTATCAGGTGGTGGGCCAGATTGTTGCCTTTCTGCATGGCCTGTGACAGCAGCAGTTCAAATTCGATGTCGGCGGTTTCGTAGGAGCAGGCAAAGGAGGACACCAGCATTTTTTCGTCCGTCTTGGCCGGATTCTCGATGTAGTCCAATGCCTTTTTCAGCGTTGACTTGATAGGATGTATCTTTGTAACTGCCATATCTGCGCCAATGCTCCCTTGATGTCCGCAACGTCTTGTGTGTACAGCGGCCCCATGCTGTTCAGCCGCCGCGCGATCTGATTGACGTTGACACCAATCTTTTGCAGTTCGGCGGTTTGCGCCCGGATGTCGGTGGTGTCGATGTGGACAACATAACCGTCTATCAGCATCTTCCGGGCGTATGCAGAAAAGTTCCGGGTATGCAGCAGAGCCATCTTCTGCCGGATAAGTTCCCGTTCCTCCGGCGTCACGGGAACACGCAGAACAATTTTTCGGGTTCGGTTCGTCATAGTTTCACCTCGTTTCTTGGGGGTCTGGGGTACTCCCCAGCAAGCATTTCTGCCGGGAGTGGCTACACTCCCTATGCTTGCTACGTTACCTTTCCCCACTACTATGACACCACAACACCCCCGTTTTGCCCGCAAAATGCAAAAAAAAAATAAGAGGACGCTTTTGCATCCTCTCAATGACCGTGCATGACAATCAGACACACACGGGCTCTTTTTCCTGTTCATGGATTCGTAAGGCACCGTCAATGGCACCTTCTACGATGGGTAAGTATTCTTCCGGGCAAAGCTGCAGCTTGTGGCTGACCCGCTGACGTTCCGCACTTTCTTCCCGCATGAGTTCCGGGTTGAAGTACCGCTCCACGGGCAGACCACATATTTTTATCAGCTGAATTACCACCGGCAGGCTGGGCAGCGTGCCTTCGTTTTCGATGTTCGCAAGATAGCGGCTGTCACAATGTATCATGTCAGCCAACGCACTGCGGGAAAGCTGTTTTGCCTTTCGAGCTGCCTTGACATCCGCTCCGAACGTTTCAAAGCCGGGACAGTCCTCAATTTTCGCCATTCTGCATCACCCATATACATTTTATAGTTCATGGACGATTGGTGAAATGATGCAAAGTGCATTGTTGCTAAACTTTATTGTTCATAGTTTGAGCATTGTATTCTCTGAAAAATCGAAATATAATAGAATATGGAGGTGTGAGCATGAAAATCTTCATTATAGAAGATGAACCGGCAATCCGCGAGGAACTTGTTCAGCTTCTTCAAAAGTACGGCTACCAATGCGACAGCAGCGATGATTTTCACCACATTGTGCAAGCTGCTCTTTCATCAGGGGCTAACTTGATTCTCTTAGACATCAATCTGCCCTATCAGGATGGTTTCCAAGTATGCAGAGAAATCCGACAGAAATCCAATCTTCCTATCATTGTACTTACCAGCAGAAACAGCGATTTTGACGAGTTGATGAGCTTGAACATCGGCGCAGATGATTATATTGCAAAGCCGTACAATGCACAGATTCTTTTGGCGCGAATCCAAAAACTACTGGCTCGGACCTATGAAGTACAGGACAACATCGTTCTCACGCACAAAGGCTTGACCTTAAATTTGCTCAAGGCGGAAATCAGCTATCAAGGGAGCAAAAAATCACTTACCAAAAATGAACTTGGGATTTTGCGCCTGCTTATGGTGAATAAGGGCAACATTATTCCCCGTGACGCTATTATTGATGAACTCTGGCAGAGTGAACAATTTATAGACGAAAACACATTGAATGTCAACATCGTTCGGTTACGGAAAGCACTGACCGAAATCGGTCTGCCGGACTATCTGGAAACGAAACGTGGTTTAGGGTATTGCGTATGAAGTTATCCGAGTATCTGCTTGACCGTATCTTTTTTCCCTGATTTGTATGCTGGTGGCTGCACTCGTGCTGCCTGCGCTCCTCTGGCTGATTGAAACACCTGCTGTGTTTATTCTGTTTGCCGAGGTGATTTTACTTGCAGCGTACAGTATAGCGCTGCTGTATGATTTTTTCCGCAAGCAGAGTTTTTATAATCTGCTTCAAAAAATGACAGAACAGATGGACATAAAAACTCTTTTAGGCGAGTTAATGGTGCCGCCTCATTTTTTAGAGGGGCAGATTTTGGTGGACGTTCTGCGGTGCTGCAACAAATACCAGAACGACCAGCTTGCCTGTGCAGAGCAGGAGAACCGTGAATATCGGGAATACCTTGATTCATGGGTGCATGAAATCAAAACGCCTATCACCTCTGCCCGGCTGATCGTTGAAAATGAAAAGAATCCCACCACACTGCGAATTGACGATGAACTGCGGAAAATTGATGCTTATGTGGAGCAGGTGCTATATTACGCCCTCAGTACCGATGTGGAAAAGGACTTTAAGGTGGAGAAAACCACCTTGCAGGCATTGGTGTACGCTGCGCTAAAAACGTACTCAAAGCCGTTGATTCAGGTCGGTGGAAAGCCGGTTCTAAAGGAACTGGATATTCCTGTGGCCGCAGACAGCAAGAGCTGCACCTTTGTGATCGGACAGATTCTGTCCAACGCTATCAAGTATCGGAAAGATAATTTACAAGTTGAATTTTCAGCCAGAGCAGAGAAAAACACGGTATCTCTTTTCATTTCCGATAATGGCATTGGTATTTCTGCTGCTGACTTGCCGCGCGTGTTCGACAAACCGGCATTGGTTTGTACTTGAGCCAAAGGCTATGTCGAAAAATGAATATCTCACTTTCTATTTCCAGCGTTCCGGGACAGGGAACGACTGTGACGATGGTTTTTCCTACGGAAAGCTATTTGCAGGCGGCGGGGCTTCAACAAAAACGGATTCTGCCATCGCATGAAAATAATCTGTTCCAGTTGGCAGCGGCGGCATTGGTCGCGGGAACTTTTCTGCTGTTCTACTCGCTGTCAGCCGTTTTCATGCAAGTAGCAAGTGCAAGGAAATGCTTTTTACCTGAAAGGTCTGAATACGTTCCTTGTCCGTCAGATTGGCAGCAAAATCCGAACCAATTATCTTGTGGTAACATGGCCAATACCTGTTGA
>VOFI01001308.1_pt1 | contig 86684 bp, 122 predicted proteins | sample 5384131 | NCBI WGS metagenome assembly VOFI01 (sample SAMN12384728, study PRJNA508395) | human gut metagenome | isolation source: healthy gut H | host: Homo sapiens
TGTTTTGCTATGCGATATAGAAAGTATGCTTACTGCTGAGGCGGAACGCAGAGAATTAACCTTTCGGGTAGAAAAAAATTTGCAAGATGATGTTTTTATTGGAGATACCGTACGTTTACGGCAGGTAATTCTAAATCTTTTATCAAATGCTTTTAAATTTACACCAAGTGGAGGTACTGTATGGCTTCGGGTTACCGAGCCTTCATTTACTGAAACGACGGGCAATATCTTAGTTCAAGTCATAGATACAGGGATAGGAATTTCGGAAGAAAATCAAAAGCGTATTTTCCGAAGCTTTGAACAAGTTGGACCTAAACGCGACCAAATGCCAGGGAACTGGTTTGGGATTAGCAATCAGTAGGAATATTATAAAGTTGATGGGGGGGAAATACTGGTCAAAAGTGAATTGGGGAAAGGAAGCGAGTTTAGTTTTTCCATTTCTATGCTGAAGGGCGAACTGCATGAATTGCCTGAGACTAAAACAAACGCAAAAGAGATTAGCTTTACTGGAGTTACTATATTGCTGGCAGAGGATAATGATCTGAATGCAGAAATCGCTATAGAATTGTTACAGACGCAAGGGGCGGAGGTTTATCGGGCTGAAAACGGAAAGCAAGCATTGGAATTGTTTCGCGATAGTCCGGAAGGAACCTTTCAAGTGATCCTGATGGATATTATGATGCCGGAAATGAATGGACTAGAGGCTGCGTCTTCCATACGGGCGTTGAAGCATCCAGATGCTGAAAGAATTCCTATTATAGCGATGACTGCCAATACCTTTAAAGAAGATGTAGAATCGGCATTGAACGCGGGAATGACAGGTTTTGTTTCCAAACCTATTGACGTGGCATATTTGTATCAAGAGCTTAACAGCGTTTTTATCTAATTCTAAAAGAGATTAGTTAAGCTTACAGAGTGCAATAAGAGATTTTGATGATTCTTCCACAGGGCGCTGGAAGCAACGCTGTCAGGCATGAGATCGCGTATTCTACAAGGCTTTTCGCCAATTAGGGCTGAGTAAAATTGAGTGAAATAAATCAAAAAAAGCCGGTGTACTGCTTTTTAAGGATAAAGCAGTACACCGGCTTTTTTAATTTTATAGCAACACGGATTATTTCTGCTCAATGACAGCAGTATCAAAAAAGTGATTGTAATGAGGCATTTGTCTCCAAAAGTCTTTGCTTAAAGTATTTATTTTTTCAAAATCAGATTGTTCCATTTTCCAGCCACAGGCGCCAACATTTTCTAAAACCTGTTTATCGGTACGTCCACCTACGATGGGTGCGGTGATTCCAGGAAATTGCATCACCCATTTAATGGCTAATTGAGCCAAGGTTTTTCTGTATTTTCAGCAATAGGCCGGAGCTTTTCAATAAGCTCCAAGGCTTTGATTCTGTTTTCAGGCATAAAAAATAAAGGGAGTGTTGCTGCGAATATCGTTGTCTGGAAAAACCGAATCGATACTGAATTTTCCGCTGAGTAAGCCCTGGGCAATAGGCGAATAGGGAATTACTGAGATGCCGTTTTCTATACAATAGGGTAGATTTTCATCCTCCATTCGTCTCCAGAGGATATTAAAAGGAGGTTGATATACATCAACACGATCAACTTCCATTGCGATCTTAAATTCTTCAACAGAAAAATTTGAAAGGCCGATTGCTCTAATCTTACCCCTTTTTTAGCTCAGACATAGCTGCCATAGTTTCTTCCAAAGGCACCTTTTTACCGCCATAAAAAATGAGACGGCCAGTGAAGAAAATAAACATCTAAATAATCCCGGCCCAAACGCTTTAGGCTGTTTTCACAGGCCGCTTTCAGCTGGTCGTATTTGGAATGGCAGTTTAATGCTTTTGAAGAAATTACATAATCGTTTGATGTCCCTGAATCGCCTTTCCGATAATGCTTTCTGAATATCCATCGTTATAGGCTTCGGCAGTATCCAGCGTGTTAATACCAGCATCGTAGGCGGCGTGGATCGCCCTGATGGATTCGTTATCGTCAGCGCCGCCCCATTGAGCGCCGCCCATAACCCAACAGCCCAGTATCATTTCTGATACCTGGACGCCGCTGGTTCCAAGCTTTTTCATATTCATAAGAAAACGCCTCCTGATTTTTAATGTTTTTCCAATGGTTTAGCCTTTTACAGCCCCCATTGTGATTCCACTGATAAAGGATTTTGAGGTAATACCGAAAAAAGAATAATGAGAGGTAGGGTGCCCAAAGAAAGGGCAGTGATTTTGGCTGCCAGATCATTGCGATAAGAGGAATTCAGACTGATAATGCCAATCGGTACGGTGTACGTTTCGGGTTTATTCAGCACAATGAGAGGAATCAAATACGAGTTCCAGTTACTGACAAAATTGATTAATCCTAAAGAAAGAAGAGCGGGCTTGATACAGGGGACTGCGATATGAAAGAAAATTCTTAGTTCTCCAGCTCCATCGATTCTGGCGCTTTCTAGAATTTCAGAAGGGAGGGTGCCGCTCATATAATTTTTCATCCAATAAACGCCAAAACCTGTTGCGGCGGGCGGAATGATTAGGGGAAGTAAGGGTGTTGATCCAGCCGATCCCCTTCATTTCCACAACAAAAAGCCACTAGTCCCAGCTGAGCGGGAATCATCATCGTAATCATTACGAAATTAAACAGTAGCTTCCGTCCTTTGTATTCAAACTTTGCAAAGGAATAACCGCATAAGCAGCTGACAGTTACTGAAAGAAAGGCCGCGCTGACCGCTGTGATCAGGCTGTTGATATAAAAGACCTCAAAATGAGCGCTGAAAACTGTTTTCAGATTTTCTAAGAGATATCCTCCCGGAAGAAGCGGGATTCCCTTATAAATATCCTCGCTTTGTAAAGGTGCTCATCATGATCATAGTGTAAAAAGGAAACACAAAAATTAATGAGCACAAGATTAAAAAAAATACCATCAGGAGAAGCTTTTTCATGGATTTTGCTTTCATGAGTCACACCTCCTCCCGATTAGTGCGCTTTAGAATGAACAGCGCTACCAGTGAAAACAGTAAAATGAAAAGGAATAAACCATAGGCGATCGAGGCGCCTTTTCCATACTGCATTTGGGTACCAAAGGAGGTGTCATACAGATTCCATACAGCGGTTAAAGCCGCGCGGTCGGCCCACCGATGGTTCCGGCGCCGCCGCTGGCGGAGAGCCAGGGAGAAAATAGCACCTTAACCTCGTCAAATAGCTGAAACCCATTGATAATGTTCATAATCAGTAAAAATTCAATAATGGGCCTGAGCATAGGAATAGTAATCTTACGAAATTTTTACAAAAGCGGAAGCTCCGTCTACCTCGGCGGATTCATAAAGCTCGACCGGAATGCTTGTAATGCCTGCGGAGAAGAAAACAGCGTGATAGCCAATGTATTTCCAATTGATCATCATAATTACCACAAAACGAGCGGGCCCTGGTAATCCTAAGAAATTGACTGGTTCCTGAAAAATACCAAAGAGACACAAAAATTCGGTTGATTAGTCCGCTGTTCCAATCAAATAGCAAAGATGAATAATACGCCGATGGCTACCGGTATGGTGAGATAGGGCAGAAATGTAGCCAGCTGAAAACATTGCGGCCTCGAATCAGCTTGCTGTTGAGCATAGTAGCCAGGATTAAGCCTCCGATTAAAAAACAAAGGGAGCGTTAAAGAGCATAAACAGCAGCGTGTTTCCAATTGATTTTAAGAAATAAAGGATCATCGGTAAAGATATTGACAAAGTTGGAAAGCCCCACAAATACCGGTTCGGTGAAACCATCCCATTGTGTCAGACTGATCACAAAAGAATAGATGAGCGGATAAAAATTAAAGGATAAGTAGATTACAAAAAAGGGAATTAGAAAGAGATAAGGCCAAACTTTTTTTCCCGTGAGTTTATGTTTACGCCGGAGAGAAACCGATGTCATAACTAGCGCGCTCCTTTCCTGAAATAAAGGCGGAGGTGGTATTCCTCCGCCTTTTCTTTCTTCTTATGTGGATAAAATGTAAAATACTTTTACTTTAATTCAGGCAGTTTGTTTCTGATTTCTGTTTCAAATAGCTCCATAGCGCTGTCGGTATCCATGGAACTATCACTGTTTACTGCCTCGATGACATAATTCCAAACCTCTGTGATAGTGACATCATACTCTGAAACAGGACGCAGATTGATTGTAGGCATCGCTTCCATTAAAGAGAATTTCTCCCAGATTTTGGTCGCCAAAACTGGGATCGCTCATCTGCGCGAAATCAGGATCATTGTAAGCTTCTTTGTTAGCGTAATTATTACCGGTAAGTTCACGGGCCCGGGTAGTACCGTCTTTAGAAACCAGCCAGCTGATAAACTTATAGGCCCCCATTTTGTTTGGCGTCAGCGGGAATCATGTTTCCAGAGCCTCCCATGCTGAAGCAGCCTCCAGGAGGAATCATCAGCCCCCAAGTATCTGTTCCCTCCGGATCGTTGGGCCCAATAACATAAGCTGGTCCCCAAGAAGCGCAAGGATAGAAAATATGGATGTCATCAGCGAAAGAAGCGCTGTAGGCAGGAGAGGACTCGCTGATGTTATCACAAACCTTATTATTTCGGAAATCAACCATAAAATCTAAGGTGTTGCGAACGGAATTTTCCAAATCCAGCTTATCGTCGGAAACAATTGGAGTGGAATTTTGTCCGTCGATAATATACTTTACGCTGGAAAGGCCTGTAAACATAAAGACCTCACCGTTGGTATCCTTTTTGCAGATCAATACCAACCTGTTTGAAGGCCTCCCAGTCAGAGAGCATAGCCTCCAACTCTTTCCGGTCAGAAGTACCTAAGTATTTTTCAGCCACATCTTTCTTGTAGGCCATGCCGGCAGTGCTAATATCCATAGGGATACATACAAAAGCGCCGTTTTTCATCCTTGCAGAGAGGCCCGAAATAGTCAAAAAAAATAGTGGACTCGTCAAAATTGTAGGGTTCGGCGCTCAGGTCTTCCCAGATTCCTAGAGACATCATAGTTCCACGTTGTCCGATTTCACTGGAAATGGCGTCGGGCAGATCAAGTCCGGCGCTAATGGTGGTTTGCAGCTTTTTGGAAAGCTTCGGTTTGCTGGATTGTCACATACTCCCATTTCTCCATTGTAAATCAGTATCTTCCGCAAAGGCGTCAAATAAGGTTTGCACCTCGCCTACACTCCAACCCCATACTACAATATTCCATCCTCGTCTTTCGCCGGATCTGTTTGGCCTTCACTTGATTCAGCCTGAGAATTGCCTGATGAGGGCGTTCCAGAACCCGAACAGCCGCTCATAGCGGAAATTACCATTGCACCCGCTAAAAGTGCGGAAAGAATTTTGCCGATTGTCTTTTTCATAATTTTTTTACACCTTTTTTGAGTTTATATGCGTATTATAGAAGCCATACTGGTAAACGGCAATGATTCAAATTATAGATATTTGTTATAAATTATATATTTATTTAAAATATAATTATTTTTTGTGATTATTTATGAAATACTAGTTGCGTACAGAAAAGTGTTTGTAGTATTGTTAAAGCTGTAATAAGGGGAGAGGGGTGCTTTGATGGAGCCAATGAAGGTGTTTTTTGTGATGATGAACCTATTGTTATTTCTGATTTGATGACGCGGATCGATTGGAATTTGGAAGGCTTTGAAATAAAAGGCTACGCTTATAGCGCTGAGTCGGCTCTAACCTTGATTAAGGAATATATGCCGGATTTGGTTTTTGTAGATGTGGCGCTTCCCGGAATGAGCGGTTTAGAACTGTCTGCTAAAATCAGAGAGATCAATCGGAATACGATAATTGTGATCTTAAGCGGATATATGGAATTTGATTACGCGCAAAAAGGCGATGAGCATCGGCGTTTTAACATATTTAGTGAAACACCAGCTTACAGCCGAAAACCTGATAGAAACATTAAAAAAGCACGGGCAACCTTTTGAAAGCAGAAAATCGGCGGATACGATGATAAAAACAGCTCTTGGTTCAGCTTTTTAATGGAGAACGGTCTTATGACCAGATGCAGCCCCAGCAAAGAAAGTTATTTAAGTGTTTATATGGAACCTTTCCAGATTATGGGCTTTCGGCCATGGGCACCATATTTTTATCGGCAAGATTCTAGGTGGTCGGTTCTTCCTCAGCATGAAGAGCTTTTAATGGAAGAAAATTTCGAGGGGTTTCAAATAGTTGATACAGTATTATATCAAAATATGCTTGTGGCCTTTGTACGAATTTCTAATAAATTTATCGGCACAAAGGCGTTGATCAGCACGGCTCATCACTGCTGTGTGGCGATAAAGGAATCACTCTCTCGAAAGGCAGAAATTCCCTTTTGCCGCGGCTTATCACACTAAAATGTCTACCCTGAAAAGTTTAGAGAGCGATGTGTCTCAGTTGAATATAGAGCTGGATCGTTCGATTTTTCATCAAAATCAGGTCGGAGCAGCCCGTTTAATGTCTAAAAAAAAGCGTCTACGGATTATAGCTTTATTACCAAACAGGCGTTTATCAACAATTATGAGCACAGCATGGAGAGAATAAAAAATGGTTTAGAGGAGGCTTGGAAAAATAAAAGACTGACAGATTTTATTCAATGTACAGATAAAATAAAAGAATTACTGACAGCGTTAAACATGGACCTGTTTGAAAATGACAAAATTATCAATAGGCTGTATACGGCGCAGGAGGTTTCCGATTACCTAATCAGCGTTTTAAGTCATGCACGGCAGTTCAATATCATAAAAGAAGAATATTCTGCCGCCACTATTTATGTGCTGGAGTACATTAATTCTAACTATAATAAAAAATCTGAGTATCAACGAGGTCGCTGGGAAGCTGCATTCCAGCGGATGTATATCGGTCAAAAAGATTAAAAAGGAAACAGGAAAATCCTTTAACGAGTTTTTGACTGAATGTAGAATGTACCACGCGGAGGCGCTGTTATGCGAAACAAATTTAAAGGTCAGCGAAATCAGCAGGCGGGTGGGAATTTCCAACAGTCAATATTTCAGGAGAATCTTTCAAGAGTTTACCGGGCAGTCGCCTAACGATTATCGAAAACAGCTTCTGTTGAAATAGGAAAGGGAGAGAAGAAAAACGCGATGAAACGCAGCATCAAATTTCAAATTATGGCGCGAATCGTAGTCGTTGTTCTGGTCATTATCATCTCTTTTGCCTGGTTTCTTTATAATCAATTCACTTCGATTAATATGAATAATCTCAGTAAAAGAGGAAGCGAGGAGGCACAAAGAAATTTAATTCAGCTTCAAAGCGCGATTGAAGATGTTTATCGGCTAAGCGAATATTTAGTGCTGAGTGAAGAGGTGAGTGGCTTTTTAAAAAAAATCTGGACCGCTTCACGCCGGCAGAGAAGGCAGTGGCCGCCGGAAAACTAATGGATAATCTGGACCGCTTGCTGGTAAGCGGGAAATATATCCATTCCTTTTTGTGTAGTCGCGGAAAACGGTGAAAGCTTTTGGAATACGTCTCCTTATGATGACTTTTTTCAGGAATGGTTTATCAAAAATACAGATCAGAGCATCCCTCGAAGGAATTGGGATTTACCAAAGCATATGATTTCCCGGCGACTTCCTGTATCATCGGCGTCATACCTTAGTAAGCTACGTATCCAATGTTTATCAAATTGAGGATGGAAAATCTACCGTCCGGGGACAAATTATCATACAGATGAATTTACAGGGCTTGCTGGATGACATTTTCGCGAATAATAGCCTGTTTAACGGAATAGCGGTTTTCGATGAAGGCAACAAAATTTTATATGGAATCGGGGAGGATATCAACCGGCTTTCTGATTTGGCAGTCCAGCTCCGCGGAGGAATCGAGTCTTTGGACGGCAATTACTATGTTACAAGCATTTTAGAAGATTGCGAATGGAAAGTAATTTCCACAATTGATCAAAATGAATTCGCCAAAACCGCAGATATACCATATGCAATCGCGGTTTCAGCGGTAATTTTTCTTGCGCTTATTTTATTGTTTGTTTTCCTATTTCCTTTGCTGATTAAAATTTCTAAGCAGATTACACGGTTAGACGGAGCAATCAAGGAGATGTCCGGAGGAAATTTGGACGCGACTGTGGAACTTCATGGTGTTCAGGGAAAAACTAATGGATTCAATATTATGGTATCTAACACAAAAAAAAAAAAATATATGGATACTTCCCATTGAGAGCCTGAAGGAACAGCAAAAAAGCCGCAATTTTCTTTTGGCAAAAATTAACCCTCACTTTATCTATAATACCTTAAATTCTGTCATCTATCTTGCAAGACAAAAAAAATCTGAAGATATTATCAGCCTCACCAGCGCTTTTATTCATCTCCTGCAGGACAGCATACACCTGGGGAAAAACCGCCTGTTTGAAGAAATCGCAAATGAGATTGAGGTCGTTAACCAATATATTATCATTCAAAACTATCGGTATATGGGAAGATTTTCTTTTTCCTGCCGATGGGACGAATCCTTGGCGGGAACCTACATTCCCAAAAATATCTTACAGCCAATAATTGAAAATTCGATTTTACACGGCATTTGTCCCAAAGCTGATCCAGGAAATATCCGTCTGGAGATTAACCGGCGGGAGGAAAATGTTGAGATTATTATTGCGGATGATGGCGTTGGAATGGATCATGAGAGACTGGAAAGCTTGTTTAACTTTAAGAAAGATGAAACGGTAAAACGCCTAAACTGCGCCATATCGGCCTTAACAATGTGGCGCAGCGTCTAGAGTTCATCTTTCCGGAAAGCATCAGTTCCGTATTGAGAGCCAGCCGGGACTGGGGACAAAAATTGTCATAATTCATCCGGTGGTTACTACTCCGGATTATCCGAACAGCAAGGGCGTGGAAAGGAACTAAATTTTTAAATTTATGCAGATAAATTAAGGGCAATTTTCGCTGCCCTTGGTTTCCTGCGCCCAAAACGCCCTGAGTTATATTAAAACTGGAGGTAAAATCATGGGAATCCTTGAAAAATGAGACTGGATGGCAAGACGGCCTTTGTAACCGGTGGTGCCAGAGGAATCGGGAAAAGCGTGGCCGCAGCCCTGTGTGAAGCGGGTAGTAATGTAGCCGTCGTGGACGTGGACTATCAGGGAGGCGGAAAAACGGCTTCTGAATTGCAAACACTGGGTACGGGCGTGATAGCAGTCTCATGCGACGTTACAGATCAGGATCAGGTAAACCAAATGGTGAGAACTATTGGAGCATTTCGGAAGCCTGATGTAGCCTTCTGTAACGCTGGAATCTGCACCAATTATCCGGCAGAGGAAATGACTTTGAGCAATGGAAAAAGTGATCGACGTGAATTTGACTGGAGTGTTTTTGACTGCGCAGGCCGCGGAAAACAAATGATTCAGCAAGGGGAGGCTCGATTATCGCGACCGCCTCCTCAATGTGCCGCGCCCACAGTGCGCGCATAACGCTCAAAGCCGGGGGTAAGACAGCTTGTGAAATCCTTAGCTGTAGAATGGGCGCAGAAAAAACGTTAGAGTTAATTCGATCAGCCTGGGCTACATAGGCACCGACCTGGTGCTTTCCTCTCCAACCTTGATTCCATTGATCGAGCAGTGGAAAAGGTATCTCCAATGGGAAGAATCGGACGTCCTGATGAGCTTCAGGCGGTAGTCGTTTATTTGGCCGGCGAGGCAAAGCTCTTTCACCACTGGATCAGATTTTGTGGTTGACGGCGCTTTTACAAGTATTTAAATAGAAGGAGATATCCATATGAGACAAATACAATATAAGCTTCCCAATGTAATTTTAACAGAGATCCCTGAGAGACAGCTGAGAAAGGATACGGACGTGAAGGTGAGGATTGCCTACGCCGCCGTTTGCGGATCGGATATCCATGATGTTTCTGGAGATTTTGACAACACCTTCATGCGGGAGAAATTTTTGGCGGGACACAATATTGGCCACGAAGCCTCCGGATATGTGGTCGAATTAGGGGAAAAACGCTACAAGCAAGGGCTTGAAGGTCGGGGGATAAGGTAGCTTTTATTATAACTGCTATTGGTGGAAGTGCCATTTCTGCAATATTGGGAAACAGCACCTTTGTGAAAATATTGATGTCACCCTTGGATTTATGAGCGATTATGTGGTAGTTGACGAGCAGCAGGTATATAAGTTGCCGGAGGATATGGATATGAAAAAGGCCGCCCTGACGGAACCGGTTTCTATCTGCCTTCACGGTGTCGATATGTGCCGCATTAAACCTGGAGATACGGTAGCTGTTTCTGGCGGTGGTGGAATCGGGAATCTTACCATGCAGCTGGCAAGGCTTTCCGGAGGCACCAGGGTCACCTTGTTTGAGCCGATTGCGTGGAAGCGCGAAGCCGCATTAAAAGCGGGCGCCGACTATGTATTAGATCCTCTTGCACCAGACTTTCATGAAAAAGCGATGAAAATCACAGACGGCTATGGGTTTGATGTGATTTTTGAGTGTTCCGGCGCGAAATCCACCATTGCAAGTCGCTATGACCTAATGTCCAGAGGAGGTGTTTTGGAGCTGATGGCATTATTTAAGCCGGAAATTACATTGAGGCCATTGGACAATTCAGCGCTATGCAGAAGGAAGCCACGATCATTGCAGGGGTGTTCCAGTCTCCCTTACACTATGCAGAGGGCGGTCTCTCTGCTGGATCGACTGGAAACGGAGTCCCTGACCTCTTTTGTTTTTGAGCCGGATGATTATCAAAAAGCGTTTCAAGCGCAGAAAGAAGGCAGAAGCTTAAAATCCATGTTTCATTTTTCCGATTAATAATTAAGATAACATAAGGAGGAAACGGTCATGAAAAAATTTAAATACGCTTATCAGGTAGGCGGGCTATGGGGAGATGTCCGTACCAGAATTCCCAGAATCGCTAAGCTTGGCTATGATGCGGTAGAGGTAGCCGGCGTAACTCTTACTTCCACGAGGGAAAGGAATTTAAGAAAATCTGCGACAGCGAGGGCATTGCAGTTTCCAGTGTATGCACCAACTGCGCTGAATTGGATATGGCATATCCAAGAAAAGGAGTTCGTGATCAGGAATCGATTATATGTGCAGGGTAGTGGACTTTGCCGCTGACCTGGGCGGGAACGGCGTGATCATCAATCCGACCCGCTTGACGAAATGGACTCCGCTGGCAGAATTAGAGCAGGAGCTGGCTTGGGGTGCGGAAAGCATCCAAAAGGTGGCGGATTATGCCGCCGGAGCGGGAATCAAGCTGTTTGTGGAAGTGTGGAACCGATATGACACCTATTTGCTCAACCGTGCCGAACAGGGCCGCGCCTTTGTCAAAATGGTCAATAAACCCAATGTAGGCGTTATGCTGGATACTTTCCATTTGAATATTGAGGAAGTAGATATGGCTCAGGCCATTTTAGATTGTAAGGGGTGTTTGTATCATCTCCATGTAGGAGACTCCAACAGAGCGGCTCCGGCATGGGCCATATGGATTTTAGGCCGATTATGAAGGCTTTAGCGGAAATCGGCTATCAAGGCTATGTTACTATGGAATTGGTGCCTCCTGGAGCGGATCCTGAAACCTATGAGGAGCTTCACGATATGACCAGCTTTTTGAGGAATATCCTGCCGTTTCCTAAAAACCTTAAAAGCCATTGAAGCGGCTTTATAAAAAGCGGAGGGATTGGTATGTATCAATTTAAATACGCTTATCAGGTAGGCTGGGTATGGGGAGATATTTATGACGGAATAAAAAGACTTGCGAAATTAGGGTACCAGGGCGTGGAGGTAGCGGGTCAGCCCGAGTATTTTTCTCAGGCCCAGCAAATCGGTCGCGCGTGCCGTGAGGAGGGAGTCGTCCCTTCTAGTATTTGCTCCATTTTGGATCAGTTTGATATAGCTCATCCGGATAAGAACCAACGTCAGCTGGGAATAGACCATGCGAAGCGTACGGTGGAATTCGCGGCTGGAATGGGCTGTCCTACTGTCATTTTAACTCCAACCCGCTACGGAAAGTACGAACCTCTTACCAGCATTGAGGAAGAACTGAAAACAGGAGCGGAAAGCATGGAGCAAGTGGCGGACTACGCGGCGGAACGCGGTGTGAGGCTTTGTATCGAGGCATGGGATCGATTTGATACCTATCTTATAACGAATCTTGCGGCCGCCAAATCCTTAGCGGAGAAAATTAATCGTACAAATGTAGGCGTTATGCTGGACACCTTTCATATGAACATTGAAGAAAAAGGATATAGCCGCTGCGGTGCGGGAGGCTGGCGATATGCTGATGCATTTCCATGTTGGGGATTCCAACCGTGCGGCTCCCGGTATGGGACATATTGATTTTCTTCCTATTCTGCAAGCCATCAAGGATATAAATTACAAAGGCTTTGTTACCATGGAGTTGTTCCCGCCAGCTTTTCATACAGATTCTTATGTAAAGCATCACGATACCAGCTACTTATATCTGAAATATCCTGAATTTTCTATTCAATATTTGAAGGAAATTGAGGAGAAGCTTTAATAAAGGATAGCCATGTAATTTGCAATTATGGGAGTAAGGTGTGCTGAGCTAACATGCTTTACTCCCGTGACGCTTCAATAAATAAGGAGGTTGTGTTATGGCTGATATAATGCGTGACGCCCAAAAACGGATAGAAGACATTCGAAGACGTACGGTGAAAATCGTTGTTCGAAGAGACGGAAGCCCTGTGCCTGACGCTCAGGTTGAACTGCGTATGAACCGTCACCAATTTTTGTTTGGATGTGATTGTTACTGTGCGAATACATACGATACTCCGGAAAAAGAAAAAAACGGCATAAAGAATTGTTTCTCTGGCTTGTTTAATTATGCCACCCTGCCTTTTTATTGGGGACAGTATGAGCCTGTAAGAGGGGAAAAAAGCGAAAAACGCCTTTCCAATATGGTGGAATGGTGCAAAAGCATTGACTTATCGACTAAAGGACATCCCTTGGTATGGCATGAAATTTTACCCGATTGGCTTAACAGCGATCATGACATTGAGAAGTTAATTCAGGAACGAATTGAGGACTTGATGGAACGCTTTGGAGATCAAATCGACTATTGGGATCTGTTCAATGAGATCACAGTATCACAGAGGTTTCACAATCCGGTGGCCGACTGGATCGAAAAAGTGGGAAAGGAAAACGCGGTCGAGTATGCCGCCCGGTGTGTCTATGAGGTGAATCCACGGGCTAATTTGCTATATAATGATTTTAATGTCCAGCCGGCGGATATGGAAATTTTGCTGAGGAAGCTGAGAGAAAAGGGGATAAGATTAGAGGCGGTAGGCCTTCAAAGCCATATGCATCAGCGCAAGTGGTCCTTTGATGAAACCTGGGAGATTTGTGAAAGATACGCTAAATATGGCTGGCCCCTCCATTTCACAGAAGTGACAGTAATCAATGGCAGATGTACTAAAGACGTGGATTATACTATCGGCAATCCTAACTTCTGGATCAGCCGGCCAGAGGATTTAGAAATTCAGCGAGAATATACGGAGCGACTTTATACTCTTTTATTCAACCATCCTGCGGTGGAGGCTATTACCTGGTGGGATTTCCCAGACCGGCAGTGGATGGATGCACCTGGTGGACTGATAACAGAAGATTTAAAAATCAAGCCGGTATATGACGGCCTGAAAGAGCTGATAAAAAACGTTGGTGGAGCAATGAAGAGGGGCCGCACCAATTTATCCGGTTGCTTTGCAAGTGCGGTTTACTGCGGAAATTATGATATTACCGTTAAAGCGGGTAATCAAGCCGTTTCCCTAAATACGGATATTTTACGTAAGTTTGGCGTTCATGAGGGGGCGCAGAAGCTGGTAATTGAGCTTTAAAGGAGGGAAGAAACTATGTCTATGTTATACGATGCGAATCAAAGAATAGAAAAAATTAGAAAAAAGATGTAGAATTTATTGTGAGAAAAGACGGCAGGCCGGTATCAAATGCTCAGATAAATGTGAAAATGAAGAAACACCAATTCTTATTTGGCAGCAACTGTTTTCCAGCGAATTCTATGAGGAAGCGGCCGGCTCTCGTTATAAGAAGTATTTTTCTGATCTGTTCAATTACACTACCCTTCCGTTTTTTTGGCAGCGCTATGAAAGAGAACGAGGCAAAACTGATCATGAACGTTTAGAAAAGCTTTTGCAGTGGTGCGAAGCTTTAGATCTGAAGACAAAAGGGCATCCTATTGTATGGCAGAAATTAGCGCCAGAATGGTTGGAAAACTCCGAGGATGTAGAAACTTCTTTAAAAAGCGAATAGAGCATCTCATGGAGAATTTTGGAGATCGGATAGATTATTGGGATGTATTTAATGAGATTAACGTAGATCATCTGTACCATAACGCGGTATCGCGCTGGATTCATGAAAAGGGAAGAGCTAACGCTGTACGGTATACGACAAAGCTGGTGCGGGAGATCAATCCTCATGCCAATCTCCTTTATAATGATTTCAATATTTGGAATCAAGAGTGTGAGGTTTTGCTGGAAGAGCTCAAAGTCACATGCATACATTTTTGTGGACGATGGAAGAAGCTTGGGAGGTTTGTGAACGTTTTGCAAAATATGGCTGGCCTCTTCATTTTACCGAGCTCACAGTTTTAAGCGGGCGATATATTGGAAGAAATGGTATGATGAACGATGATTCCAAGCCGGAGGACTGGTACCGGGGTAAAGAGTACGAAGAACTCCAGGCAAAATATACAGCGGATTTTTATACAATGCTGTTTAGCCATCCGGCGGTAGAGGCCATTACCTGGTGGGACTTTCAGGACAATGACTGGCGGGCGGCTCCGGCTGGTCTGGTAACGGAGGAGGTTCATCGTAAGCCTGCTTACCATGCGTTACGAAAACTGATTCGTGAAAATTGGTGGAGTGATGAATTTGGAAAAACCAATGGCGAAGGAATATATCGCTGTAACGTCTACCATGGTGACTATCAGATTGAGATGATAGCGGATGGGAAAAAAGCGGTTTTTGGAAATTCCAATCCTGAGAGGCGGGAGGACCCGGGAAGCCGCAAAAAATAGAGATCAATTTGTAATATGGATTCATTCGTAATAGCTGTAAATAGCTTAAAAGGCGTGCCGAAATTCGGCACGCCTTTTAGCTTACAAAATAATTTTGAGGCTTTTTTTCTGATAAGGCTTGACTCCTTATTGCTTATAGCCTAAGGTGTCTTTTAGACGGTCTACTAAGTCGGTATATTTAGTGGACTGAAAGCTAAAAAGTATTTTTCAGCATCACTCTTTCCCACAGACTTAGCTTTTCTGTAATCTCTTGAAGCTTTTTATTATTCTCCGGTTCGATGCCGGCTTTTGCGTAAACCTCATTTTGTCCCTTCTCTCCCGTAACCCGGCCGCTGATCCTTTGCTGGAAATCCTTCAGCTTGTCATTAAACTGAGCAATATGTACGTTTGTTAACACAAAGTCGGTAACGAATATTACAAAGAGCACTCCTGCGATAATATAAACGGCTAAAGGGGGAAGAAGATGGGTTGTCCGCAAGACAAAGGATGAATCCACTTGATCAAAAGGACCGACATACAGCCAAAGGCCAACGCTCCCCAGAAGCAGATCCTGCCCTTGATATTTAAAAACCAACCGGTATAATCCCACCACTTGGCATGAAAAATTTCTTCCAAAGCCCAGCCAGTGAGATATTCCAGAGTGCAGTTTACAAGCATGCCGGCAAAAAATAAAAGAACAGGGTTATGAATCCATCCTAAAAGGAATACGTCCAGCAAGGCGCCGGAGCCATAAATAGGACAGTAAGGGCCGGCTAAAAAACCGCGGTTGAATACCAAACGTTTTTCCTGAATCGAGCAGACCAAGGTTTCGTAGATCCAACCAACGATATTATAGAACATAAACCATAGGAAAAATTGACAAATAGGTATCATGCGATATCACTTCAATTCAAAGTCAGATGAGGGTAATCGGAGCATGATCAACGGTCAGACGAAAAATCATCCAAAGGCTCAGCGAGGCAGCGAGGACAAAAACTTTTTTTCTGAGCATAGGGTATGGATTTTGTTTAAAGGTTTCATACAGGGAACAGCCCTTATCCACCAGACAAACCATCAGGCCCTCCCGACAGAGAGGAGGAGGAACCGGGGTCAAAGGGAACATATGCTTTTTAATAACCTCCCGTTCGATCCGAGAAAGCTCAAATTCCTTTTTGCGCGTTGACAAAAGCATCTCTAGCGTGGGTGAAGGCATGAAAGGTATGCCCTTCGCCGGAATTGTGCCAGTCGTAAAGAAAGTAATCATGCAGAAGCGCCCCTCGTACCAGCTCCCGCTCACGAAAATTCAAGTGGAAATACCAGGAAAGATAATAACTGTAATAAGCAACAGCGATGCTGTGCAGAAGAACAGAGGTGTTTCCATGCTGTACATATTGATGGGTGGTGCGAAATGTGGAGCAAGAAGCCACATCCGCTAAGTATTTTTTAAATTCTTTATTTTTTTGAACACAATTTTCCTGGGAGTAACCCCGCAAAGGCGGCGAAACCAATTCAAAATCATCCCTGCTTTCTGAAAAAGAAACGATTGTTGATTTTTACTCACATGTGTATTATATTATTTCTAAAGAGCAATGACAACGGACATTTGTGAGAAATATGTTTCTTAAACAACATATTTAGTGATTTATGTTGCTTTTTGGAGGCTGTATGAAAAATTTAAGGAATAATCAAGCCGAAAGCGGTGTGCGGATGGACCGAAGATGTTAAAAACCCAAAAGGCCATAAAAAACGCTTTGGTGGAGTTAATGTCGGAAAAAGATATCTCTCAGATTACTGTTAAGGAACTGGCACAAAGAGCGGATATCAACCGTAAGACCTTCTATACGCATTATACCAGTATTTATGATGTCTCAGGCGAAATCGAAAATGAAATGATCCAAAATCTTAAAAGGCTGATCCAGGAAAGCTGTATTGCTTCTCGAGACTTTGCTACCTATTCTGTGTTCAAAGCGCTGAATGATCTGATTTATCAGGATTTCAACTTTTATCAGAATCTGCTGAGCCATGCCAACGCCCATGGTTCTTTGATCAGTAAGATAAAAAATGCGCTTCAGGAGGAATTTTTGGAGAGTGCGAAGGATCAGCTTGCGGCGCTGCCGGAGCAATTTCCGTATATGATCGAATTTGTATCGTCCGGTATTATTTCTATGTATATATTATGGTTTGATTCTGATCAGGAGATACCATTGAAGAATTGGCGAAAACCGCAGGGGTTTTAGTATCCAATGGGATTGATACTTTGGTAAGGAAAGTAAATGAGTAGAGATACGGATAGAGAAAAGCTATCGTGCCGATTAAAAATAGAAAAAGGAACGGCAAAAGCTGCCGTTCCTTTTTCTGCTTCTTGTAATGATTTTGAAAAACCAAATCAAAATTTTGATTTGGTGCTGAATAAAAAGGTTAACCCAAAGCGACATCTAAAATCATCATGACAAGAAAACCGGATAATACACCAAGAGTTCCTATATTGGAATGTTCTCCCCAAATGTGCCTCAGGAATTAATTCCTCTACTACAACATAAAGCATTGCGCCGGCAGCGAAGGCTAGCAGCCACGGCATCAAAGGCTGGATAAATCCAGCGATTAACACCGTCAATACGCCGAAAATCAATTCTACTAACCCGGAAAGACTTCCCAAAACGAAAGACTTTGCGGTGCTTAGCCCCTCTTGACGCAGAGGCAAAGAAATGGCAGCGCCTTCTGGAAAATTTTGAATACCGATGCCGATAGCTAAGGCCATTGCGGCGGTATACATGGTTGGATCATGGCCGTTTTGCGCCGCTAAGGCGAAGGGAAACGCCTACGGCCATTCCCTCGGGAATATTATGAAGAGTGACAGCGAATACCAATAAGGTGGTTCGCTTCCAGGAGGAAGAAAGTCCCTCTGGCTTTGTCTCGCCAAGGTGTAGATGAGGAAGCAGGCTGTCCATCAGAATCAGGAATGCGGCACCCAAGATTAAACCGCCGGCGGCAGGGATCCAACCGGGCCAGCCCTTTTCCGATGCCTCTTCAATGGCAGGAATCAGCAGCGACCATATAGAAGCAGCAATCATTACACCCGCGGCAAATCCTAAAAAAATTCTTTGAATATTTGTGTTGGCCTTTTTCGGAAGAAAAAAAACCATAGAAGCACCAAGCGCCGTCATAAAAAAGGTAAATCCAGTACCTCCGGGCGGCCCAAAAAAGCGCGTTTGCCATCAATATATTCCCCCCGCTCTCAAATCATAGTTTCTATACAACAAGCTATCGCTTGCCGTTGTTTTCTGTTCTAAATAAAGAGTTTATTCTTTCTTTTGATTACTTTGATTATAACAAGGGCTGGGGAAAAGTCAATCGTTAAAAATCAGGAAACAAAAAGTACCCCAGCTCTGCTGGGGTACTCTTATTGCATATCATTGATGCTTACAGTGATTTGACGCTTGTTGATTCCAATTCCATGCTTTTTTTTTTTTCGTCAGCCTTTTTTCGATAGAGGCGGTTCGATAAACAAATTTCACAGAGCCCGGCATTCCGTCGGCAATTCCGGAATAATTTTGATAACTTCGGGAAACGTCGCCTAGGGCTTTTAGTCTGGCCGCCAGCTGAGAAAGATCGCCCTGGAAGGCTTCGGTAATTTTCTGGATTCCATCCTCATTAAATTGCTTCATCCCTTCAGAAAGCTGCATTCCGCCGTCCTTCAGTTGGGAAACGCCGTCTACCAGAGCCGAGGAACCGCTTTGAAAGGAGGAAATTCCGTCGTACAGCTGCTGCGCGCCGTCCTTTAGCTGCTGTGATCCGCCCTTCAGCTCATTGGAGCCAATAGCTAAATCTTTACTGCCTGCGTAAGCCTGGGCCACTCCGTCTGTGTAGTCCTGCAAACCGCTGTAAAACTGCTGATAGCTGTCAAGCTGCTGCTTCAAAACAGCGATACTGCTTTCACCGTTCTTAGCGCTTTCAACCGCAGCCTGAATTTGCGACTGCACTTGGCTGCTCTGCATGTTCTGGTCAATCAGCTCCTGTTTTTTTTGAGAAACCAGGTTGTTTACTGTCTCGGCCATCTCCTGGCTGGCCATTTTTTGCTGACGGCGCTGGCGATTTGCGCTTGGGTGTCTGCATCAATCAGACCAGAGGCACAAGCCTGCTCATATTCCTCGGCCGTCATAGCCTTTCCCGCGGCAGCCAGTACGCCCTCCAACACCTGCTTGCGGACGGTATCCTCTACTTGGACACGTATTTCGTTTTCCTGAGCGTTGACCGCCTGAGTGACCTGCTGCAAAGCGGTATTGTAGGCAAGATCATAGACGGTGGTTTCGTCCAAAGAATCCAGCACGCTGTCCAATACGGCAGCGTAATTGTCAATGGTCAATTGAGGTACCGACACTCCGGCCGCCTCTAATTGGGATTGAGCGGTGGATAATAAAGTTTCGAATACGGCTTTGGCGCCGCCGACCAGGTTCTGGCTGTTGCTGTTCAGCTCTCCCAGGCCCGAGCTTAGCTGGGAAGCGCCGCTGTTTAAGTCGGAGGCACCGGAATACAAATCCGCAGCGCCGCTGTTGAGGTTTCCAGCGCCAGAGGCCAGCAGATCGATACCACTGATCAATTCCCTAGATTTTTCCAGCAGCGCGGAAAGCCCGTCGTACAGCTGAGAGGAGCCATCCACCAGTTCCAGGGCTGCGTCGTTGAGCTGGCTGATCGCAGAAGTCAAATTCTGCGCATCCAGATCTTCCAAATCCAAGTGATTGAAAATATCGTTAGAAGCGACGGTCAAGGTGGTATCTAGCCTAAAGTCCTTCACATCCGCTGTCAGCTCCACATAATCGGGAATTTCCAGCTTGCGTTTGTCCAGGTTTAGGCTCTCCTGCAAGCCCGGCATGGCGAAGCCCATAACCACGCTGCGGTCTCCATCGGAAAGCAGCTTGCCATTAGAAATTTGGACATTTGAGAAAACGTCGTTGTCCAGAACAGCGCCAGTCAGCATGACAAAGGGAACATAAACCGTCTCTTTTTTGCCATCGATCTCTATGGTTTCCTTTTTGGTTGTTTTGATAGCTGAAGCGGATGGTCACTCTGCCGCTTTTTTTTCCTGCCAAGTCTTCGGCGGAAATAGGCTTCCCGTCCAACTGATAGGAGATGGATACATCCACCGGAAGAGCCTTCTGGGTGGTGCCCTGATAATAAATATCGTTCCCTTTAGCGTCCCAAACCCGCATATTATTGGGATTCATAGTGTAGGCTTCATCACCTTTTACGTTTTCGATACCATCAAGCTCGCTGATGTCATTGATGGAATTGGCACCGGCAGGATTCTTCAGCCAGTCGCTGACAATGATTTTTTGGACGGAACCGTCTGCGTTAGCCAGAACATATACGGTTTCCTCCTTGGAATTTTGACCGCCGGAGGCTGAATGGACGGCGGTTGTTACCGGATTTCCCACAGAGATGCCATTTTGTTTGGGGGCCGTGACGGCAGAAGCGCTGCAGATGCCTATGAGCATAGTAGCGGCCAGACAGATGGCGATGATCTTGGCAGCCACGTTTTTCTTTAATTTCATATGAAAGACCTCCTGATTACTCTTTTCGTTATAGATTATTACTGAGAAACCTTCTGTTTTTTAGGCCGGAAGCCCAAGGTGGTTTTACCGATGACAGGGTCAAACAGCAGAAGCATTGCTGGTAGAATAAACATAACCGACAGCATACTGATGATCGCACCCCGAGCCATCAGGTTGCACATGGAGCTGATCATGTCGATGTTGGAATAAAGTCCAACTCCGAAGGTTGCCGCGAAGAAGCCCAAAGCGCTGACAAGAATAGAGGAAATGGAGGTTGAAAGCGCGATGGAAACCGCTTCCTTTTTGTCGTGGCCTTGAAACCGTTCTCTTTTATATCGTGTGGTCATTAAAATAGCATAGTCCACAGTGGCTCCAAGTTGAATGGTACTAATGCAGATCGGCGCGACAAAGGGAAGGGATACGTTGGTATAGAATGGAATTCCCAAATTGATAAATACGGCAAACTCGATCACCGCGACTAAGATTACCGGTAGGGAAATGGAACGGAGCACCAGAGCGATAATTATGAAAATAGAAATAATTGAAATAATATTCACTACGTTGAAATCGTGATTGGTAACTTGGATCAAATCCTTTGTGCAGGAGGCTTCTCCAATCAGCATACCGTTCGGGTCATATTTTTTTCAGAATATTATTAATCTGTGTGATTTGGCCGTTCACCTCGTCGCTGGCAACCGAATACTGAGAGTTGATCAAAAAGAGCTGGTACTTATCGTTTTTCAGAAGGTCGGTAATAGAGGAGGGAAGGATTTCCTCAGGTACCGCCGAGCCTACCACGGAATTGAAGCCCAACGCATAGGAGACTCCGTCTACCTGATCAATCTCCTTTATCATAGCTTGAGCGTCCTTAGCCTCCATTTTGGCGTCCGCAAGGATCATGTGGGTGGTACTGATGTCAAAACGATCCTTAAGCTTGGTGTTGGCGATCATATAATCCAAATCCTGAGGTAAAGATTCGCTGAAGTCATAGTACATTTTTGTATTGCTGTAGCCATAAAGCGCCGGGCCGACAATGACCAGAAAGATCGCCAGAAAAACCCAAGCGCGTTTGGTGATGAAGCGGGACAAGCCGTCCATTTTCGGAAGTAAGGATCGGTGCATCGTCTTTTCGATGGGACGATCCAATACCAAAATGAGAGAGGGAAGAACGGTAACGCAGCAAATCACTCCCAGTAAAACTCCCTTTGCCATGACAATACCTAAATCCCAGCCGAGGGTGAAGCTCATAAAGCAGAGGGCGATAAATCCCGCAATGGTGGTGATGGAACTGCCTACGACAGAGGTGATGGTGTGGGCGATCGCCTGTGCCATAGCCTCTTTTCTATCGCCGTTAAAATTACATTTTTCCTCTGAGTAGCTGTGCCATAGAAAAATAGAATAATCCATGGTCACTGCCAGCTGAAGCACCGCGGCTAAAGCCTTGGTAACGTAAGAAATTTCTCCAAGCATAAAGTTGCTTGCCGAGGTTGTAAAGGATGGCCATACCGATGCTGGCCAGGAAGATAAAAGGAAGAATCCAGGAATCCAAAAACAGCATCATGGCGATTGTGGCAAACAGTACCGCCAGGCCCACATAAATAGGCTCCTCCTGCTCGCACAGCGCCTTTAGGTCGGTTACCATAGCCGACATGCCGGATACAAAGCATTGGCCCTCTGTGGTCTGCCTAATCTGAGTGATGGCCTCCATTGTTTCATCGGCCGAGGTGGAGGTATCGAAGAAAACTGCCATCACGGTAGCGTCCCCGTTATTAAACGCGTCATAATACTTTTCAGGCAGCAGCTCCATTGGAACCGACAGATCCATCAGGCTGTCGTACCAGATGACAGATTCTACATGGTTTACCTGCTGAAATTTTTCTTTTAGATCCGCGACCTCTTTCGTTTCCAGCCCTTCCACGACTACCATGGAAAAGGCGCCCTTTCCAAAATCATCCAGTAGAATGTTCTGCCCCTTAACCGTATCCATATCCTCGGGAAGATAAGTAAGCATATCGTAATTGATTCGGGTGCTCAGCATTCCAAATAAGGAAGGAATCAGCAGTAAGACGCCGAGAATTAAAATTAGGATCCGGCATTTTACCACCCCTTTGCCAAATTTAACCATTTTATTTTTCGCCTCCAAAAGTGATTGCTGCTTAGAAGTCAGCATAGATTATTTGGGTTGCTCGTGTATTTCCCGGCATTCTACCATAATAGGCACCACTCTTTTTTTGCTTTTGACGGTATAGCCCGCCGTCAATATGTTCTCGCCGCTGTTGACGGCCAGTGCTTTGCCCCGGTTACTCTTACCAGAATTTCAGCCGTACGGAAGGGTAGAATTACCAGTACAAGCCCCAGTCCTGCGCAGAGTAAGGCGCACAGCAGCATAACCCACCACTTTTTCAAACCAAAGTGCTTAGCATCCAATGCGGTTTGCAGCTTGAAAACACTGTCTACCAGCACTAGTATACCTACGCTGAAATGGAGGACAGCAACGGTGTCTCCAGGATGAAAAATTAGTACGGTTCCTAAAATCAAAAACACCAGGCCCATGGCGAAATCAAATTGAAAGTTCAGGTTGTAGGAATCTTTAGAGAAATATCCCGCAAGACGGACAGCTCCTACCAAGATCGCCGCGGACCCTACTACATAGCATATGGTTATCACCGACGCGCCAGGCCAAATCACCAGAGCGATTCCGACCAATAGGGAAAGAATTGAAATTGTGATATACAGCGCCTTGATCCGTTTCATTTTATTTTCACCTCGGTTTCAAGCTCGGGCCGCCCGTAAAGGGCGTTTTCATTTCGTTTTCTATTATAAAAAGGAAGTAGGGAGACGGCTATCAACAGAAATAGACTGATGACGGATTTTTCAACAAAGGAAGGAAACTGACGGAAAATCCGACATAAGCCTAGATGTGTCGGAGGTGCTGAGGAACAGGAGGCGCCATTGTAAGATTCCGTTTTTTATGGTATAACAAGAGTAACGATAGCGGCATTCTGCTGAAAAAGCTGTAGAAAAGCCGGCGAATAGGAGAAAGCATATGTCGATTTATACAAAAAAGGCAATCATGGATTCTTTTGTGAAGATGTTGCCACAGAAGTCCTTTGATAAAATAACCATCAAGGATATTATTGAGGACTGTGGACTGAACCGCAAAGACCTTTTACTATTATTACGAGGATATTTATGCTTTGCTGGAAGATGTGCTCCAAACGGAGTTAGAGAGGATTACGGGCAAGCAAGTCGCCTATTCGTCGTGGCAGGCTGGATTTTTGGAAAGCGCTAAGTTCGTTTTGGAAAATAAAAGAGCGGTGTACCACATCTATAATTCTATCGGACGTGAGCCCTTGGAGAAGTACTTATATCAGATGACTTGGGATTTAATGGTGGGGTTTGTCCGACAAGAGGCAAAGGGTTTAGAGGTTTCAGAAGAGGATATCAATTACATCGCGGCCTTTTACCAATTTGCGTTATCGGGATTTATTTTTCAATGGCTCCAGGATGGCATGAAGGAGGATCCCAATCTAGCGATTCAAAAGCTTGGCGATATTTTTGACGGCAGTATAAAAAACGCCTTGCTCCGCTGTCACGGTAAACAAAGAAATTAATGGTGGATTGAATTTTGTCAGCAAACTCTTTTATCCCGCTTGCTGTATCTAAATAAATGGAACTCTAAAAAAGGGACTGCGGCTGAGCTTGTTTCACCCACTGAAGGAAAAACCATTTCCGGGCTAGGGAGGATATAACATGAAAGAAAATAATGGTGAGCGAGCCATAAAGGCTTTCTGCGCGCTTATATGGCAGAAAGAAAGCTCCATAAGGCGGTCGCTTATTTGGATAAGAATATCCAATGGATCGGCACTGGCGCTGCGGAGCATAGCTGCACTTATCAGGAAACGGTAGCGGCCTTACAGGAGGAGCTTCTCACGGAGCCTTGGCCGTATGATTATCAGTTTCAAGCATTTCAGGCCACACAGGTAGATGAAAAAAATCAGCTTTTTTTTATTCTGCTGACGGCAGCCTCCCGGTCGCCGGAATTTGACTCGTCACCAATTTTGGTGAGAATTACGGCCGTCTGCCACTGGACAGAGGACGGATGGAAAATTGTGTCGATTCACTTTTCTACACCGAATCTCCAGCAGGATGATGGGGAATATTATCCTCGAGGCTGGAAAAAGGACAGCAAAAATCCTTTTCCCCGCAATATGAGAGGTAGCTTTGTAGATATTCTAAATCGAAGTGTGTCGGGGGAATCATCGGATGCTATTTGGAGCCCGGTCTGCCGGTATATTATATCAATCAGAACATGCTGGATTATTTAGGGTATGAATACGGCGAATTTGAGAAGGCGACCGGTAATCTGATCGTGAACTGTATTGATCCCGGGATTGGGCTCAGATGGAGCATATCATTGATACCGCCATGAAGGAAAATAAAGAATATGCCGTTCGTTATCGGATGCGAAAAAGGGATGGCTCTTATATTTGGGTCAGCGACATCGGGAAAAAATCCTGGGATGAGAAGGGGTTCCAATCTGTATCGGGGTAGTGCGGGATATCACCGACGAGGTGGTGATGAAGCGGCGCTTGAGCAGGAAAGCCTGCAAAGGCAGCGACAGGCAGAGGAATACAGCCATATTTTTTAATTCCGTTTTCTGCGGCATTGTTCAGTACCGTATGGACAGACAGGGTGGAGTAAAGTTTGAAAAGGCTAATTTAGAGGCGATCCGTATCTTTGGATATACACCGGAGGAATTTTGGACAAAAGAGAATTGGGATCTTTCCAATTTGATTGTAGAGGAGGACAGGACAAAAACCCTAAAGGCTGCTTCTTTCCTTAGAAAAACCGGGACAGGTTTCTCAATTTGAATACCGGCTGCGCCAGAAAAACGGAGCGCCCCTATGGGTCATCGGGACTGCTGAGGTTATCCAGATTTCTTCTAGTGAGGGTGTTCTAATTCAAAGTGTTTTTCTTGATATCCAAAAGCAGAAGATGATGGAGCTGAAAAATAAAGAGCCGCTGACCTTGAATGAGGGAAACAATGAATTGTGCGTCTTGCTTTAAACAACACCTCAATTTAGGAGTTTTACTACTATCCTAAAGGGTTCCGCGTGATGTATCCTAAACGTACTGGCGACTATTTTGGACTGCCGGAAACAATGAATAATGTGCCAAGATATTTAATACGTCATATGGCGGCGGGAAAGCAGGACTGCTTTAGTAAAAAATGTGCCGAGAGGTACGCAGGGGAGCTAAGCGCGCCACCGTGGAGCTTCAAGAAAAAAAAATGGACGCTGGAGCCGAATTACCTTGTCCGCAATTCAAGAGAACAATCATAATATTCCCACGGTGATGGTAGGCCTGGTAGAAAACATTACCAAGCAGAAGGAGATGGAGCTGGTACTAGAACGAGCCCGTTCCCTGGATTCAATTACCGGATTATACAATAAAGATGCAGGCTTAAAAGGTTCGGAGCTTTTTAGAGCAGAAGCCTAAAACGCAGGTTTCCGCCATGATGATTTTAGATTTGGATGATTTCCAGAAGCTAAATGACGAGGAAGGGCGGATGTTTGGTGATGCTATTTTAGCGGAAGTAGCGGATATCTTGAAAAGCAGCGTAGGTCCAGAGGATATCCTTGTACGGCTTGGCGGCGATGAATTTATGCTGCTGATTAAAAATTGTAGTAAACAAAAGGGCCAATGAGCTTGGCCCGTCGATTGCACAAAAAATTAAAGAAATCTGTTATCATCAAGAAAAAGATCTCCATGTTTCCGCAAGCATCGGAATGTGCGTTACGTCTGTTATCGACGAATATAACGGCCTTTACCGGTGTGCGGAAAGCACGCGCAATATGTAAAAAGCATGGCAAGGGCAAAGCGGCTTGCTATTTGGATGTTTCCAGCGAGCTAGGAACTATGCTGACACAGGTCTATACCGGAGAACATCTGCTCAATGAGGTGGTCAGCGGCAGTACGGCGGACAAAAGGAATCTTGCGGATATGGCACTGGAGTTTTTAAGTAAAGCTAAACACCTTGACGATGCAATCAGCCTCCTCTTGGCCAAGGTGGGAAAGGCTTACCGTCTGGATCGAGTATCCATGGTGGAAATTGAAAGGGATTATCACAGCTTCCACTATTCCTATCAATGGGCTAAAAACAAGCACGACCTGCAAATGGGAAATACTTATTATATTAAGCCAGGCAGAATGGAAGAGCTTTCTCAGGAATATGACGCAGATGGCCTGTGCGATTGGAAATTTCATGAGGACAGCCCTATGGCTTCCTGCTTGAGGTGTGCTATTTGGAATTCTGGAGTTTATACCGGACACCTGGTACTGGAAAGCCATGAGAAAAACTATCTGTGGACTGAGGCTCAGAGGAAGACTCTGCAGGAATTAACCCAGATCATCTCTACTTTTGTGGCAAAAGCTCATGCTGACGCTGTAAGTCTAGCTAAAACACAGTTTTTGTCTCGAATGTCACATGAGATTCGTACCCCTATGAATGCCATTGCGGGGATGACCACCATCGCAAAGACGTCGCTGGATCACCGTGAAAAGGTGTTGGACTGCTTAAATAAAATTGAACGGTCAAACCAATATCTTTTAGGCCTTATCAATGACATACTGGAGGTTTCAAGGATTGAAAGCGGCAAAATTGAAATTAGTCCAGAGTGGGTGGATATGGTAACGGTTGAGCGTCAGCTTAACGAGATGTTTGCCTCCCAAGCAAAGGCAAAAATATTACCCTTTTGTTCCAGCGCCAGTATGAGGAAAAAGTATGTTTTTATTTGATACGCCGCGCTTCAATCAGATTTTTTATCAATTTGATCGGCAACGCTATCAAGTTCACCAGACCGGGAGGAACGGTGATTGGCCGGGCGCGTCTGGAAAGCTTTGAGAAGGATATAGCGTATATCAGATTTAGTATTGAGGATACTGGTATCGGGATTGCTCCCGAAGCGATAGAAAGGATTTTTTGATTCCTTTGAGCAAGGGAGCGCCAAGACTGCTCAAGAGTATGGCGGCACAGGGTTGGGACTAACGATTTCCAGTCATTTGGTACAGCTGATGGGAGGAAAGCTGGAGGTAAAAAGTCGGCTTGGAGAGGGATCGGAGTTTTATTTTACCCTTCCGTTAAAATTCAAATACCGGACATTTGGCCAAACTGTCCTGGGTGAAAAGAAAATAGAAAATGTCTCAATGGATTGGAAAGGGAAACGGTTATTGGTGGCAGAGGATAACAAACTAAATATGGAAATTGCCGTAACCCTTTTGGAAATGGAGGGCTTTCAGCTGGAAACCGTTCAGAATGGGAAAGCGGCCCTAGAGCTGTATTTAAAGAAAGAGCCATATTATTTTGACGCAATACTGATGGATATTCAGATGCCGATAATGAACGGCTTGGAGGCTACTAAGGCGATTAGGCTTTCCCAGAAGAAAGATGCTCGCACTATACCTATAATTGCCATGACCGCTAACGCCTTTGATGAGGATGCAAGGGAATCTATTCAGTATGGGATGAACGGTCATTTAAGCAAGCCCTTCACCATGGATAGACTTTTGGAGGTGCTTTCAGAATGCCTATAGCAGGTAAATTCAAGGTCAGAAGGCTTTTATAAAGTCCGATCAAACCAATGGATCAATTGGATACAGCCGCTTTTTTCGAGCAGAAATGCGGAAAAAAGCGGCAATTTGCCTTTGAATCTATTGTTGACCAATGGCTTCCTTCGTTTACTTTTTAGATTGCAAAAACGCTTTCTGTGTGATAAAATACTTCAGTAAGTATACAATTTTGGACAGTTTATACCCTTGTATAAAAAAGAATAAAAAAATACTGTTTCACCGGAAAATACGGAAAACAGTATAAAAATAACTGATATAAATTGTCTAAAATTGTATAAAATAACGGAAAATAAAGGGGAATAGAATTTATGAAGCTGATTATTCAAATACCTTGCTATAATGAAGCGGAAACTTTAGAGGTAGCGCTGAATGATCTTCCGAAGCAGATTGACGGCATTGATGAAATCGAATATTTGATCATTAATGACGGAAGCCAGGATGATACGGTAGAGGTAGCCAAAAAATTTGGGGTGTCCACTATGTGGTGAATTTTAAATGCAATAAAGGCCTTGCCAAGGGGTTTATGGCAGGCTTAGACGCTTGTCTGCGGCAAGGAGCTGATATCATCGTCAATACTGACGCCGATAATCAGTATTGCGGCGCGGATATTGAAAAAAGCTGGTTCGTCCGATTCTGGATGGAAAAGCGGATATCGTGATTGGAGAACGGCCTATCGACGATACGGAACACTTTTCTCCTTTAAAGAAAAAATTAAAACATATTGGCAGTTGGACAGTTCGCGTGGCTTCTAAGACAGATGTGCCGGATGCACCCAGTGGATTTCGGGCTTATAGCCGCCAGGCGCCAAAAATGAATGTTGCAATGATTATACATATACATTGGAAACAATCGTACAGGCGGGCCGGAATAAAATGGCAATTACCTCGGTGCCGATCCGTACAAATCCCGAGCTAAGAAAGTCTCGGCTTTTCAATAGTATGTTCGGTTATATTAAAAAATCTATGCTGACTATTATAAGAGCCTTTATGATGTACAAGCCATTGAGATTTTTTCACGATTATCGGCAGTGTTATCTTTTAATCGGCTTGATTTTGGGAATCCGCTTTCTGGTATTTGTTTTTATGGGAGAGAGCGGAGGGCATATCCAGTCGTTAATTTTAGCCAGCACGTTATTGCTTTTAGGCTTCCAGACCTTTATTTCCGGGCTGCAGGCAGATCTGATTGCTTCCAACCGGAAACTTTTAGAGGATATTCAGGAAAGAGTACGGAGATTAGATTACGACCACGATAAAAACAAAAAAACCGACGAATGATAAAGGAATTTCAGTAAAGCCTTGCGGCTTTTCTTGAGAATCGGGCGGTATCTTTTGGGCGGAGTGTTTTTATTGCATGTTAAATTTTACAGCTCTCATAAAGAGATGCGTTGAACCTGAGAGGGCAAGAATGAAAGCGAGAAAACCGCCGGGAGGACTTGAGATTCTGACGTCATATTTTTCTCCCAGAGGTTTTCGCTTTTTTTCTGCCCATTTTTATTTGTCTACGCGATCTGACTCTGGCGGCAGATTGTTAGGGTTTGTATGAACAGATAGGCTGAACTTAAGCCATCTCTTTCTAAGATGGTTAAAAAGGAAAGATATAAGGAGAAATTTATGTTTCAAGAGCTAAAAAATAAAAAGGTTTTATTTATTACTACTAAAAAATTTAGACTATTTGAGAAATACCCAGGAGCTTCGGCTCTTGCGGGAACAGGCAGCTCAGGTATCCGTAATTGGCGTTAAGGACAAAAGCTATCCTCTTAGACTGATTAAGGTCTTTTTTAAGCTTCTTTTTACCTCTTGTAAGAAATACGATGTTGTTTTTGTAGGGTTCGCTCCGCAGTTAATTGTTCCCTTTTGGAGCTTTAAATTTAAAAGATCTGAGCTTTTATATTGACTTTTTATTTCTATGTACGATACCCTGTGCTTTGACCGAAAAAAGTTTTCACCTGACTCCTTTGCAGGAAAACGATTGCTAAATATTGATAAAAAAACCTTGAGGCAGGCTGATAAAATTATTTGTGATACTAAAGCGCATGGAAACTATTTTGCTCAAGAACTTGGAGCACTTGATCCTGAAAAGCTACAGGTGCTGTATCTAGAGGCAGATAAAAGTATTTATTATCCTAGGCATGGTGAAAAGCCGCAAGAAGCAAGGGGAAAGTTTACTGTTCTTTATTTTGGAAGTGTTCTTCCATTACAGGGGATTGAAGTTGTGTTGGAAGCTATGAATAGGTTGAAGGATAACCCGAATTTCTGCTTTTATTTTATCGGCCCCATTGGTCAGAATATTCAAAAACCTCAGGGAAAAAATATTCATTATCGCCATTGGCTGAGCCAGGATGAACTGGCTCAATATATCGATTTTTCCGATCTTTGTCTGGCCGGCCATTTTAACGCTGAAATTCAAAAAGCCAAAAGAACGATTCCTGGGAAAGCATATCTTTACCATGCGGTAGGAAAGCCTATGATTTTAGGAGAAAACCTTGCTAACCATGAATTTTTTTTCTGAGCGAGAGAAAAGGAATTTATTTTGTGGAAATGGGAAGCGGGGAGAAACTGGCCGAAAAGATCAAGAATTTACAAATGCAAGATAAGAGGCGATAAAATGAAAAAGATCGTTTGATTCATATTTTAAAGGAAAATTGGCTGTTGATAGTAGGAGGAACATTAGCGATCCTATTTGTTTACTCCAGCTTTTTTTTTAGGAAATTATCAGGTTTCTTTTACTAATGTGATGTATCAAATGAGTCCTTGGAATAGTTTGGGTGTAGATACGCAAGGGCCGCTCCTTTCAGATGTTATGGATTCCTTTCTTCCGTCTCTTTACTCTAGCATCACAAACGGTACTTTTTTTTGGCTTTTGGGATGCACAGGCTGCATTAGGTGCGCCGAGTGACGTTTCTAGTTGGTTATATCCTTTAAATTATTGGTTTTTATTACCATTAAGCGCAGCTACATTTTTAAGAACCGTTTCTGAATTCCTAATTGCATTTATTGGCATGTATTTGCTGATGAGAGCCTTTGGTGCCAAAAAGGTGCCGCTGTTGCTTCTGGTGTGACATATTGTTTTTCTTCAGTAATTGTTATGTGGTTAGGTTGGCAGCATAGCGATGTGGCGGCATTTGCTCCTTTTGCTTTTTTTCTTCTTTGAGAAATTTTGAATACTCTCCAAATTAAATATTGTTTCGGTATTGTGGCATCTGTGTTTCTGATGCTGGTGGCTGGTATGCCAACTTATGCGGGATATTTTTTATATCTCATGGCTATATATGTTTTTTGTCGTACTATTTGGCTTTATCACAAAGAGAAAAAAACTATTTTCATCATATTCTCTGCTACTCTACTTTCTGTCATTTTAGCAGCACTATGTAGTTTGCCTTATACGATGGATTTACTATCATCTGTGGGCGGAAATGGATATATGGATTCGAGAAGTGGACAGGCTTCTGCTATATTGTCATGGAATTACCTTCATTCTCTATTTTTTTCCCTATGTTCGGTTTGACCAAAAATACGATACATTTAAATGAATCTACTATTTACGTTGGTTTAGCGGCTATCATTCTTTTATCTTTTACTGCTTTTAACTTTCGGAAAAAAAAACCGGATGATTTTCTGGTGTAGTGCATTAGTTGTGGTTTTTCTTTTAATTTTTACCCATACTTTGGATTTTGTGTTTACACGTTTGCCGGCAATTAATACTTCTCCTAAATTTAGAGTTATTACTTTGTTTAATTTTTTGTTGCTGTGGTTTTGATGGGGTTGAACTTGAATGACATCATTGTTAATCGAGGGGATTATTTAAAGCATAAAATACGAACTCTTCTAACACTATGTATTGGTGTTTTTGTTTTAGCGGGAGTGTTTTTATTTACCTATTATTATCAAGGAAATAAAAGGATATAGAGATTATTTCTGGAACTATCTTATTGTTAGTGCATTATTAACATTTTTTATTGGTGCATTTATGATCAAGAAAATTCCAACACAAGTAATTATAGGGGGAATTTGCTTAGTAATTATTTTTGATATGGGATCGTTTGCAAAAATTTATCTTCCTATGGTGGAAAAAGGATATGATGATATTCCTATTGCAACAGATACCATAGAATTTTTACAAAATAACACAACAGATGAAAGATTTGGGGCTACAGGGAAGTGGACATTATTTCCTAATACTAATGTGTTTTATGATTTAAATGATGTTCGCGGCCATAATTTTGTTTTCACTAATTCTGATATGAAAAATTATTATACCAGAATATCTGAAGAGAATGCAGATTCACCTACAAGATATACTTTGTCAGGAGAATTGAATGAAAATCTCTTAAAATACCTGGGAACAAAATATTTAGTTGAAGGTTTGGTGTTTTCAGGAGAACATTCAATTCCTGGACCATTGGTAGAGGAATGCATAGTTTCTCAGGAATATATATTTGAAGAGGATAACCCTACGGCAATCGTGATTCTACCAGGAACCTATGGCAATCAATATTCTGAGGAAAAGACTATTTGTTTATCTATTTCTGAAACGGAGACAGGTGAGGTAATTTATCAAGTAGATTATAGTTTATCAAAGGCACGAGATAACAGTTCTTATATTATGGCACTCGAAGATAACCAATTAAAAAAAGGGATTTCTTATACAATTTCTTTCCATACGAATACGACAGAAACGCAGCCGATTGCACTATGGATGGAGCATAAAGATGCCAATTCCTATCAGGCTTATTATAATAATGAACCGGTAGATACGGTTTTATCTATGAAGGTTTTTTATGGAACTGATAATTATATTGGAAGCGATGGGCTATATACGAGAAGATTAGACGAATATTCAGATCGTGTAGAACTTGCGGATACTGTAAAAATTTTGTCGGATTCAGAAGCTATCTTAAATGAAATGTCAGAGAAGTTTGAGAAAAATACAGCCTTTTTAGAGAAGTCAGAAACACAGGGTTTGATTGTGGATGGAATAGGACCTCTGACAGAGACTGATACAGCAGAAATTATTAATCGATCCGATGATAATGTAATTGTTTCAGTAAATACTGAAACTCCGAAGCTTCTGATGCTGAATGAGTATTACGACTCTGATTGGAAGGTCTATATAAATGGTGAGGAACAGCAACTATATAAAAGCAACTATTTGTTCCGTTCTGTTAAAGTTCCAGCAGGAGAAAGCATTGTAGAATTCCGCTATGAACCTTGTCAACGATATATTATGTTTTATATAGCAGGTGCCGGTGTATTGGCATATTTGCTTTTAATTGTTTTCCGTAAAAGGATTCAAAACAGGATTGATAAAAAGAAAATTAGATAAAGAAAGGCGGAAGTTATTATGAAGATTGCGGTTGCGGGAACTGGATATGTAGGACTGGTTACCGGCGTATGTTTGGCAGAGCATGGCCATTTGGTCACATGTGTGGACGTGGATGAGAAAAAAAGTTGAGCTAATGAAAAAAGGGAGTTTCTCCGATCTATGAGGAAGGCTTGCCGGAATTGATGGCTAAAAATATGGAGCGCTTGACCTTTACCACTGATTATGCCTCGGCCTATCGAGATGCTGAGGTCATATTCATCGGCGTTGGAACGCCGGAAAAGGTGGACGGCTCCGCTAACCTAAAATATGTTTATACAGTAGCAAAAACAAATCGCTCAGTCTGTGGAGAAGGACTGCGTTGTAGTAGTGAAATCTACAGTGCCGATTGGAACTAACGATAAGGTGGAAGATTTTATTCGTTCTAATTTAGTTCATTCCGTTAATATTGACGTGGCCTCTAATCCGGAATTTTTAGCGCAAGGCACCGCGGTGCGGGATACCCTTCACGCCTCCAGGATCGTGATCGGTGCGGAAAATAACCGGTGTAGAGAAACCTTGGAAAAGGTATATAAAACGTTTGATTCTCCTAAATTAATTACGGACCGCCGAAGTGCGGAAATGATTAAATACGCATCTAACGACTTTTTAGCATTGAAAATTTCCTATATCAATGAGATCGCTAACTTTTGTGAAACGATTGGCGCTAATATTGAAGACGTCGCAGCCTGGTATGGGCTTTGACAGTCGCATTGGAAATAAATTTTTGAAAGCCGGTATTGGATACGGCGGTTCTTGTTTCCCAAAGGATACGAAAGCCCTTCACTGGCTGGGGAATTATTATGATCAGGAATTTAAAACCATTAAAGCGGCTATCGAGGTTAATGATAACCAAAAATTGAAGCTTTTAAAGAAAGCCCGTCAATATTATCCTTCTTTGGAGGGACTGCAAGTGGCGGTATTAGGCTTAGCGTTTAAGCCAGGGACCAATGACCTGCGAGAAGCCCCCTCCATTGTTAATGTAGGGATCCTTTTGGATGACGGTGCATCTATTAGAGCTTATGATCCGGTAGCGGCAAAAAGCCTTTGACGCTTTATATCCAGGGAAATTAACTTATTGCGATCAGGCCAAGGAGGCTTTAAATGGAGCGGATTTGTGCTTTTATTTTTACAGAGTGGGACGAGGTGCGGGCATTGACTCCAGAGGATTTTTTGCGACCGTATGAAAACGCCAATCATACTGGACGGCAGAAATTGTTATTCTGTAGAGAGCTTTGAGGCGCGGAAAGTAGTTTATGATTCTATTGGCAGAAAGACGGTAAATACTCTCTTCTAAAATTAGCCGGAAAAAAGACAGGCTTTTAATTACAGCCTGTCTTTTTTATTTGGTTTGGGAATAAAAATATTTGCTTTCATTTATTATATTGAAGAGATGAATTCTGGATTATTCATTGTTATAATAATCTTTTCTATTGCCGATTTTAGCAAAGAGAAAGTCCCTGGTAAGCCTCAGAGAAGATAAAAAATCTTTGCAGATAAACTGGTTGATGCCATCAGTAAAACAAAAAGATTAATTATCAATGATAAGTCTGATTTTGATAAAGAAGATATGCAAAAATTAAGAATCACTGTAAGCGTTAAACGGCCAAGGCTGACTGGTTTACCAGATGTAGGACGAGCGATGCGGTGATGTTTTCAGTAATCCCTCTAAAGAGGTCAGAAAATTCTGTTTCTCTTGAGGTCGCATGCTTCCACTGTAAACTAGTGGGGATCTATTTGAAAATCCTCAATGAGTTTTATTTTCTGCTTTCTAGATAATCTTTTTTAATGTCGCTTCCCGTTTTAAAGCTTCACTTTTGGAGGTAAAGCCTTCATAATACATCAGCTTTACGGGAAGCCTGGAGCGGGTATATATTTTGCTCCTATGCCATTGTTATGAGCTTCAATCCTTTGGCTTAAATCGTTGGTATAGCCAGCATAAATGGTATTGTCAGCACATTGAAGCAAATAAGCGTAGTACATAAGGTGCTCCTCTCTATTTTAACAATAAATAACAAAACGCCCCCCGGAAACGAGGCGCGTTTCTTATGTGCAGGTCTAACCCGCTGGCGTCCACAAGAGGATTCGAACCTCCGACCCCACGCTTAGGAGGCGTGTGCTCTATCCAACTGAGCTATGTGGACATTTATAAAAAGTTTAATAGTAAGCAGTGTAAAGATTTCTAAAGAAATACCCTACTTGATTTTTTGAACTCTCAGAATATAAATTTCATTGCGTTAGTATTTTACCCCTCTGATAATGGTTTGTCAACCATTATAGAAAAAAAAGAATTTATTCGGAGAGAATATTCTATATCAGAACAGCTATAACTAAAAAATTTATCACCGTTAGGCTTATATTTTTTTCCTTAGATGTTGACAATACCATATAGTATATTGTATAATAATTTCTGCACTGTTATGGAGGGGTGTCCGAGTGGTTTAAGGAGCTAGTCTTGAAAACTAGTGACCCGTGAGGGACCAAGAGTTCGAATCTCTTCCCCTCCGCCACTTTCCATTACTATCTATAAGGTGATTTACAATTTACCATCTGGAGAAGTACCCAAGTGGTGAAGGGGCTCCCCTGCTAAGGGGAGTAGGTCGGGCAACTGGCGCGAGGGTTCAAATCCCTCCTTCTCCGCCACCAGGCTGAGCTTGGACGCATATCGCGTTCCGGGTTCGGCTTTTTTCTTTTGTCTTACCGCTTGCGCTGATATCGGGTATCTATTTTGTCAACGCTTCTCAAGCAAAAAATGAGATCGATATTTGGAACTCAAAAATGAAACATCCGGGTTTCTCTCTCTTTTATTATGACTAAACCACAAATTGTATCGTTTTTCGGCTTACCTTCAGCTGTAGGAATGGAATCTCCAAGCAGAATAGAATGAGGGGGAGGTATTCTGGATACAGCGTATAACAAAAACTTTTTTCTTCTATTGACTCTCACGCAGCGTCATACCCTATACTATGTTACACGGAAGGAGGAAACGCTATGAAAAACAGTAAAGGAAGTCAGCCGTTTGACGGGCGTGAGTATACGTACGCTGCATTATTATGATTCCATAGGATTACTGCGGCCGACACAGGTCACGGAGTCCGGCTACCGTCTGTATGACGAAACGGCCTTAGAACGACTGCAATATATTTTGCTGTTTCGGGAATTGCGTTTTTCTCTAAAGGAGATCAATGGGATTATGAGCTGTCCGTCTTTTGACCGCAACCAAGCTTTGGATCAGCAGATCAAGCTTCTCCAGTTCCAGAAGGAGCATATAGAAAATCTCATCGACCTTGCTCGTGGAATACAGATGATAGGAGTGCAGGCATTGGATTTTTCCGCCTTTGACACACAAAAAATTGATGATTACGCTGCTCAAGCGAAAGCTGTCTGGGGAAAGACGGAAGCATATCGGGAATTTGAAGAAAAAGATAAGGTCCGTACAAAAAGCAGAGCAGGAGGTATTGTCAAAGCAGTTGATTGGTATTTTTCAAGAATTCGGCGCCTATCGAGATTGGAAAGCGGAGGAGGCTCCGGTACAAGAGTTGGTACGGAAACTGCGGCAGTTTATCAATGATCATTTTTACACCTGTACACCGGAGATTTTGCGATTCCTTGGCAAAATGTACGCCGGTGGGGGGAGTATGACAGATAACATTGACAAGTCATGCGGAGAGGGGACTGCGGACTTTGCGGCTTCAGCGATTTGTTACTATTGTGAAAGCCTTGGTGCTAAGCCATGAAAACAGATTTTAGAGGGTATCACAAAACTGAGTCAGAGATCGCCGAGAAAAATAAAAGCTTATACGATACAACTTCTTAGATAATTTTTGATGTGCGCTAGGGAAACGGACAGCGCTGAGATCCTGATGAATTTAGAAGGGATCTCTGCGTTTTTCCGTAAAACGCAGAAAAAATAACCACTAAATTTTCGAGGAAGCCAGATAACATTTTTTGCTTTACTAAAAAGGATAGGGGCTGTATAATACTACTATAAGAAACAAAGCCTGTGTTGTATATGAATATAATGGAGGGATTTACTTGAAGATTACCAATGATATTAAGTATGTAGGCGTTAATGACCACGAGATTGACTTATTTGAAGGACAATATGTGGTGGAAAACGGATGGCATATAATTCTTATGTCATCATGGATGAAAAAAATCACGGTAATGGATACGGTAGACGCCCGGTTTACCCATGAATGGCTTGATAATATCGAAAATATTATAGGTTCCCGCCAGCCGGATTATTTGGTCATCCAACATATGGAGCCCGACCATTCTGCGAATATCGCTAACTTTATGAACGTGTATCAGAATACTAAAATTGTATCCACAGAAAAAGCTTTCGCAATGATGAGACAATTTTTCGGTACGGATTTTGAAGGCCGCAAGATTGTGGTCGGAGAAGGGGATACCCTCTCTTTAGGTAAGCACAATTTGACCTTTGTGCTGGCTCCTATGGTCCACTGGCCGGAGGTCATGGTTACCCTATGACAGTGCTGATAAGGTGCTGTTTTCTGCCGATGGCTTTGGAAAATTCGGCGCTTTGGATGTAGAAGAGGATTGGGCGTGCGAGGCTCGCCGCTATTACATTGGGATTGTGGGCAAGTACGGCGTACAGGTTCAGAATCTGCTGAAAAAGGCGTCTGGGTTGGATATTCAGATTATCTGTCCCCTGCACGGCCCTGTGCTTACCGAGAACCTTGGCTATTATCTGAATCTTTATCAGACCTGGTCTTCTTATGCGGCGGAAACCGAAGGAATCGTTATCGCCTATACCTCTGTTTACGGCCATACAAAAAAGGCGGTGGAGACCTTGGCGGACAAGCTTCTAAAGGAGGGATGTCCGAAGGTTGTAGTGCATGACTTAGCCCGCTGTGATATAGCGGAGGCCGTGGAGGATGCTTTCCGTTACAGCAAGCTGGTGTTGGCAACTACCACCTATAATGCCGACATTTTCCCATTTATGCGGTGCCGGTCGCAAAAACCTGACCTTTGCCGAGAACGTGATGCATATTAAGTCAGCCTTGAATGAGGAAAGCGCCGGTCAGCTGGAGGCGTTAGCGGCGGCATGATTATAGCAGCAAAGTGAGACCGCCAATAAAAATGATCTGACGGCTCTGTTCAAAATTGGATATGGCCTGTATGTGGTAACGTCAAACGACGGCAAGAAGGATAACGGCTTGATTGTCAATACGGTGACTCAGGTAACCGATACCCCCGAACCGTGTGGCTGTCACTATCAATAAGCAGAATTATTCCCATCACGTCATTAAGCAGACCGGCATTATGAACGTCAACTGCCTGTCCACTGCCGCCCCGTTTAAGGTGTTTGAGACCTTTGGCTTCCAAAGCGGAAGAACAGTCGATAAGTTTGCCGATTGTACTCCGCTTCGGTCTGATAATGGCTTGGTATTTCTGCCAAGGTATATTAATGCCTTTATGTCTCTTAAGGTGGAGCAGTATGTGGATTTCGGAACTCACGGTATGTTCATCTGCAGCATTACCGAGGCTAGGGTGATTTCCAATGCGGAAACGATGACTTACACCTATTACCAAAATAATGTTAAGCCCAAGCCTCAGACAGAGGGGAAGAAGGGCTTTTGTGTGCAAAATCTGTGGTTACATTTACGAGGGTGATGTCCTGCCGGACGATTTTATCTGCCCGCTGTGCAAGCACGGAGCCGCTGATTTTGAGCCCATTGGTTGACACTCTAGTTTACTTTAGCTGAATCCCGTTCAGAAGGGGTTTAGATAAGATATTAGATAAATTGAAATGCGTGAAACAGCCTGCCGCTAAAAAAAAAAGAGCTTTGCTGGCAGGCTGTTTTATTATTTGTTTTTAAGCCTTCGATATAATAATAGTTAGCGCCGCGCCGTATAGGAAAATTCCTATACGACGCGGCGCTTTTGGGATTATGGCTTTAAAAAGGCATACGCTAAAATAAATGCAAGCTATTTGGAAACAACGTTAACCGGAGCACCCTTTGAAATTGTCTCAGGTTCTCCACTGCAATATTCATCAACCGCTGACGGCTTTCCTTAGGTGCCCAGGAAATATGGGGGGTAATCAAGCAGTTTTTCGCTTTCAAAAGCGGATTATCTCCTTTAATGGGCTCGGTAGAAACCACATCCAGCCCGGCTGCATACACTTTGCCTGAATTTAAAGCATCGGCAAGATCCTGTTCTACAATCAGCGGCCCGCGGCTGTTGTTCAAAATAATAACCCCATCCTTCATTTTTGAGATGGTGTCCCGATTGATTAACCCTTGTGTTTCCGGGAATAGGGGGACAATGTAGGGAAATTACATCGGATTGAGACAGTAGGTTGTCTAGCCCCGTAAACTGATAGCCCTCCAACAGCCTATCGTCTGGCCGATAGGCATCATAGGCAAGGATATTCATTCCTAAGGCCTTAGCGATTCTGGCCGTAGTCCGGCCGATCCGCCCGAAACCGATGATTCCCATGTTTTTTCCCGCCAACTCAATCAGCGGATAATCCCAGAAGCACCAATCCTGGTTATTTTCCCATCTGCCCTGGTGAACCGCCTGGTCATGATGGCCTATATGGTGGCAGATTTCCAACAGCATAGCGATAGCAAACTGGCCGACAGCGTCGGTGCCGTAGGTGGGAATATTGCTTACAACCACCCCATGCTCCTTCGCGGAAGAAACATCAACAATGTTATAGCCAGTGGCAAGCACGCCGATAAATTTTAAATTAGGGCAGGCTGCCAGGGTTTCCGCAGAAATCGGAGTCTTATTGGTGTAAACAGCCTCGGCATCTCCGATACGGTTTACGATCTGATCAGCAGCGGTTCTGTCATAAACGGTCAAATCACCTAAGGCTTTTAGATCATCCCAGCTTAAATCGCCGGGATTTTCTGTGTAACCGTCCAGAACAACGATTTTCATGTTATGTCCTCCTTGATCTGTTATTTACCGACGGACACAACTCTTATTTATTAATCCAGTTTTTGGGGTCCTTGCCGTTCATTACGTCAATGATTACCTGAGCGGAGAATAGTCCCACCGCCTCGAAGGTCTCCCAAGTATCGCCGCACATATGAGGCATCATGACAATGTTATCCAGCTCAAACAGCGGGTTATCCTTGGGGGTTGGCTCTTCTTCGAACACGTCAGTTGCGGCGCGGGCAATCCATTTTTCTTTCAGTGCTTTATACATTGCCGCTTCGTCTACAACGGATCCGCGGGCTACATTGACAAATACGGCGGAGTCTTTCATGGCCTTGAATTCCTTCTCACCGAACATCTTATAGGTTTCCGGCGTAGCGGGAACGTGTACAGAAATAATGTCAGATTCTTTTACCACCGTGTCGAAATCTACGATTTCAACGCCCAGCTTCTCAGCTTCCTCATAGTTGGGGTATTTATCATAGGCGATAATCCTGGCTGGACCAAACGCCTTCACCAGCTTCGCCACATAACGGGCAATCGCTCCGAAGCCGACTAAGCCGTAAACCTTATTACGGATAATTCTTCCGGTGCTGTCACGTACCCATTCGCCCCCTCCGGACAGCGTTATCAAGATTGACCAAATCGCGTAAAGACGCCAATACCAACAAAATAGTGTTTTCAGCAACAGAATCGGCGTTGATACCAGTGGCAATAGAAACCTTGACGCCATGACGTTTCGCGGCTTCCAGGTCAATATTGTTGTAACCGACGCCGAAACGTCCAATGGCCTTTAAATTAGGGCAAGCCTGAAAAATTTCTTCATTCCATTCGTCACAGCCGATAATAGCGCCGCAGATATCCTTACCAACAGCTTTGATCTCATCAGCTGTCATTACGGTATCGCCCTGGTATTCGATAACTTCAAAACCTTCTTTTTCCAGAAGCTCTTTGGCGCTTTTGCAGCGCTGAGAATACAATGTGACAGTGGACAGTACTTTTTTCTTCATGTTTGATTCACTCCATAAAGTATAGATTTTATTTGACGGCGGATCAGCCCTTGACGGCGCCCGCAGTAAGTCCGGTGATGATGTAACGCTGGAGGAAGAAGGAAATAATGATAATAGGCGCAGCGTGATAACCACGGAAGCGCACATGATACCGCCCCAGTCTACGTTGGAATAGGAAATAAACTGATAAATCGCGATAGGCAGCGTAGTAGTATCGTTGGAGCAAAGAACCAGGGCGAACATAAAGTTGTTCCAAGAGAAAATGAACGCCAAAATACCGGAGGTCAGAATGCCGGGAGTAGACAGCGGCAGCATGATTCGGATAAAAGTACCGAACCGGGAGGCGCCGTCGATATAGGCGGATTGCTCAAGCTCTTGGGGCAAGGTTTCATAATATGGAATCATGATCCATACGATCAACGGGAGAGAGACGATCAAATGGCAAATGATCAAGGACAGATAGGTCCCGGAAAGATGCAGGTTGGTAAACAGGATGTACCAGGGAACCAGGAAGGAAACTGCCGGAACAATACGGATCATAAGGATAATGCCAGAAAAAAGATGCTGCTTTTCCCGTGCGATGGAATAAGCGGCGGGAAGTCCCAAAATTAGAGACAGAACGGTAGATACCAAGCTGACGATGAGACTGTTAATAATCGGCTTGGCAAAGTCGTAGTTGACAAACACGTTCTCGAAGTTCTTCATGGTAGGCGTGAAGTTAAACAGCTTACTCATATTCAGTATGTCGGCGTTAGTTTTAAAGGAAGCCAGGAACATCCAGAACATGGGAAAGAGAACAAAAAAAAGAGGAGAATAACAACTACGATGTAAAAGAATATTCTTCCAGTAATCCGAGCGGATCTGGATTTCGCTACATTTTCAGTCATTAATAATCCACCTCCATCTTGCTCTTAATCTTAACGGTGATAGCGGCAATTACCATCACAACAACAAAGAATACGATCAGCATGGAAGACGCCGATCCAAACTGCATAAACTCAAAAGGCTTGCCGGTAGGACAAAATATTCATGGTTTCTGTCGCGTAACCAGGGCCTCCCTGAGTCATGGAGTACATGATATCGAAGGTCTTCAAAACATCGATTAATCTTAATAAGAAAGCTGTAAAAATAGTGGGGCGGAGGAGAGGCAGAGTAATATGCCAGGTTACCTGCCAAGGAGTAGCGCCGTCCACCATTGCGGACTCAAAGGGCTCAGTGGAAATAGACGTGATGCCAGCCAAAACAATCAGCATGACCTGTGGAGTCCACTCCCCAGATATCTACTACGATCAAAGAATACAGAGCAATATTAGAATCACCTAAAAAGTTTACTGTCGGCATTCCCATAGACTTCAGAATATAGTCAAGAATACCGATGTTAGGATCATACATCAGCTTCCAGACCATACCGATAGCCACAGGGGTTGCCACCATCGGAATAAAGGAAAGCTGTTTTTACAAAGTTTTTGCCGAAGAACCGGCGGTTCAAGAACAGCGCGATACCGATTCCCAAAATCATTTCGATTGTCAGAGCGATAGCGGTGAAAATAAAGGTACGGCCGATAGCCATGGGGAACCGGGAATCACTGAAGAGGTCGATATAGTTTTGAGGCCGACATATTCCCAAGGAATATTGGCTGACATTCTCCAGGAATGAAAACTAAGAACTAAGGTATATATAATCGGAAAAAGCACCATTGCCAAAACAAAAATAATTGTCGGCACGGTAAAGAACCATTTCAGGCGCTTATCTACCCATCTTCCTATCTTTTGCAATTTGAGATTGCCTCCCTTTGCTCTTTTTTTTGGATGCCGCCCGTCTGGGAATTGAAAGAGCCAGGTTTACTGAAACCATTCCAAATCTTTTATACGCCTATCTCCGCGCAGATTTTAAAGCCAAAATCCCCACAATACCGGTGGCGGTTCCTAAAATGGAGCCTGCAGCTCGTAATGATCTGCAGGCACCACTTTCACATCTGTTTAGACAGGATTACTGAGAAAAGTCTTATTTCTCTTCGTCGAGAAGCTTCTGGAAATCAGCATTAGCGGTATCAGCAGCAGCCTGAACGTCACCGCCCTCAATAGCGGTTACGATGACCTGGCCGATTACGTCTCTGGCGGAAGCAACGTTGATCATGTAAGGACGGTCGGTACCGTAAGCCTTATTACCAACCTCAGCGGCCAGATCCTGGAATTCCTGCGGCCAGCTGGAAAGGCCTTCCACTTCCCATACGGAGGTACGGGCGGCGGAGCTGCCGTTAGACTGCGCATCCTGCTGCATTTCAGAAGAAGCCATCCAGTTGATCAGAGCCCAAGCGGCATCCTTCTGGGTAGAACCATAGCTGATGCCCAGAGCCCAAGGAGTGATGGAATAGTTGCCGTAATCACCGTCAGGGCCGACAGGCAGATCAAAGCAGCCGATCTCTTCCAAAGTAATGGCAGAGTTATCAGGATCCCAAGAACCCAGGTTAGTGTTCGCGTCAAAGCGCATAGCGGTTTGTCCCTGGGTGAAGAGGCTCCAGGTTTCTGTCCATGTCATGCTCAGAACGCCGTCAGGGCCAGTGTCGCGGAGCAGCTTGCCGTAGAACTCAAAGGCTTCCACAGCTTCCGGAGTATTGATGGTAGCGGTTTTGGTACCGTCATCTGCTTCCGTGAAGAAGTCAGCACCGTAAGCGCGAAGGAAACCGGAGAATTGAGTAACAGCCGGGTTCGCCATACCACGGCAGGCGAAACCAGAAACACCGGCGTCACGGTCTGTCAGTTTTACAGCCACATCATACAACTCGTCCATGGTTTTCGGATAATCATCCTCGGTTAAGCCAGCAGCCTCCCACATGGTTTTGTTGTAATAAACAGCGCCGGACTCCGTCATAACCGGTAAACCAACAGCATCTCCGGTGGCAGGATCCTGGGTGACTTCCTTAGAAGCATCCATATAGTCGTCATAGTTGGCGGCTTCCGGATCAGCGTCTATGTAGGGCTGCAGGTTTTCCAGCCATCCATTCTGTACAAACAGTAGAGTTTCGTCAGAGGACGGAACATGAGAGCGTCGATATCAGCGCCGCCGGCAGCCATGCTGACAGCGATCTTATTGGACGCTTGCTCATTGGTAAACTGCTGGAAATTCACTTCGATGCCGTACAGGTCGCGCAGCTCCTGCAGATGCTCTTCGTCGAAGGCGGTAGTAGCGATTACGTTGTCAACACCAATGACGTTCAAAGTTGTGTTGAATTTCTCGGTATCGCCGCCGGTGGACTCTGCCGCGGAGCTATCACCAGCAGTACTGCTGTCGCCGCCGGTAGAAGAGGTGGTACCTCCGTCACCGGAGCAGCCGGCAAATATGCCGGCCAGCAGCGCGATCATGGTGAGGGCGCTCACTAGTCTTTTTGCTTTTCATAAATCTTCAGCCTCCCAAAATTTTATTTTGCCGGCCTTTCGGCACAGCCTGGTTTAAAACCGTTTTCCGGCTCCTGATCCCTCGCATACAAAAGCCGGAAAACGCAATACCCTAAAACCAATTAGATATGCAGCACAGCCTTACAGCTTGGTCGGATCCAAATAGTTCATCTTCTCGATAGCGTCGATCAGCTCTTTTTTTTGCTCTTCGGGGCTGATGGTGCGCAAAGGCTCACGAATAGAATCATGGGCAATCACGCCGCGATACTTCAGGCATACCTTATATCTGGACATGTTGTTAGGACCGCTGATGTAGTCGATCATCAGATTCGTCTTTTTCTGAAGCTTTCTGGCTAATTCGATATCACCCTTCTGGAAGGCATCGTAAATAGCTACGAAATGCTCAGGAACCACATTAGCATTACCAGAGATTGTGCCGTCGCCGCCAGCACACAGAGTGACAAAGAAGAGATCGTCGGGACCAGCCAGCACAGAGAATTTGCCGTCGTTGACATTCATGAACTTCATCAGTCTGGGCATGTCAGGATAGCTGTACTTAATACCAACAACGTTCTTGCAGCGGCTGGCAACTCTTTGGGCCAGTTCCGGTGTGATGTCATTCACAGCCAATTGGGGAATGCCATACAGATAGATGGAGAAATCATCGGAAACGCTTTGGGCTACCCGAACAAAATATTCCTCAAGCTCTTTCTGATCCAGCTTGAAGTAATAGGGGGTAACGACACCAATACCATCCGCGCCAACCTTTTCCGCGTGCTGAGCAAGCTCAATGGTATCCTTCGTAGTCAGAGCGCCTACCATGGAGAACACCTGAACACGGCCGTTAGCAACCTTCAGACAGGTTTCGAGAACCTTTTTGCGCTCTTCTAACGTTAGATAGCACATCTCACCGGTAGAACCGTTGGGATATAAGCCATGAACACCCTTATCGATCAGGTATTCGCAAAGACTTTCCAAGCTCTTGTAGTCCACCTGCTGATCAGGGGTCATCGGGCAAGAAATCGGGACATTAACACCTTTCATTGTTTTCATGACACATGTTCCTCCTTGATGTAATGAATTGCCATAAATGAAATAAAACAGTTGGTTTTGTGCGTATTTAATAAAATAAAATTAACGCACTTGTGTTTTGTAGACATATTAATCTTGTTTATACCTAAAAGTCAATAGTTTTGAACGATTTTTAAAGATTCGAAAATTGACTTCAACAATCGCAATTTGGAATTTATCACTAATTTTTTTAGAAATACAGCCATTTTTTTGTAATTTAGAAGATTAGTTTTATAAACTTGTTGGTTTACATAATTTTATTCGCTTTGGAATGGGACGGAATTTCAAAAAATTAATAATGGGAGTATGTTGTTCTCTAAAAATAATTACAATTTCTCTAATTGGCATAGTTTGACATGCATTTAGGCTTAGTAAGAAAGAGACGACAATCCTAGACATTTTTTGTATCATATGTTATGCAATTCAAGACAGCCATAAAAACACATATAAATTTCTTTTTTTCGGGCTTAAAACACCCAATTTATACCAGTTATTTTGCTTTTCTATAAAATTATAAGTTTCAGTATTTTTCAGTGCTTTTTTAATTTTGCCGAATGAGAAACATGAGGAGTGGAACAAAAAATGGATATTTTTCAACTGCAATATTTCTTATCAGCGGCAATAACTGGAAATTTTACAATGGCCGCTGCTGAAAACAACATTTCCCAATCTTCGTTTTCCAAGCATATCATGGCGCTGGAAAATGAAATGGGTGTAAAAGCTTTTCTATAGGAATCGAAAAAGTATTTCTCTAACTCCTGCGGGAGAACGTCTTCAAAAGCACGCTTACGCCATTTTAGGCTCCTACAAAAGCATGATGGACGATATGGCGTGTTATTCTCAGGACGATATAGTAATCAGCATTTTTTCTATTCCAGTATTTGTACAATATCAAATCCCCGAAATTATGAGTGCTTTCAGGGCGCTGCATCCACAGGTGAAGTTTAATGTGGTGGAAAGTGAAAGCTCTCTTGTGCTGCAAAGGCTTAAGAAGGCTGGAGTGTGACTTCGCCATTCTTAGAACGGATTTTTTAGACGAGGAGCAATATAACATCACTCCAATCAATGTGGATAGGCTGGTCGCGGTAGTACCGGAGAATCATCCCTTGGCGAAGGAGAAGTCGATTTCCGTCAAGCGCTTGAAAGGGGAAAAGCTTCTCTTTGCCTACAGGCAAAGCGTCGCTTTTGATATTTGTATGGCGGTATGCAAAAAGCCGGCTTTACACCGAACGTTCCCTATACCGTAAGCGGTAAACCGGAAATCTCTCTCAAATTTGTGAAAAATGATGGCGTTATTGTTTTGGCCATGGAGCAGGTAATGACTTATTTCGATATGCCAGGCTGTGTGGTGGTACCCCTTGAGGAGGAATATCTCAGTACGACTGGACTGGTTCAGCTAAAGTCTCGGGAAACCAGTTCCATTACTCGAAAGTTTATGTCTTTTGTGAAAGAGTGGCAAAAGCCAATCTCAGAAAAAGCAGGAACTGAAAAAAGAAAAATAAAAAATTTTTTTAAGGGTTCGCCTCTCTTTTGTGAAAAGAAAGACGAACCCTTTTATTTTGCATGGATGCTAGACTTTCAAAGCCGCTAGAGTTAAAAATCCCGCGTCTGATTTATCATGAAAAATTAAAAAGCTGGAGATATGCCCCTCTTGACACCTTTGAAGAAGTGCAGTATTGTGTACGCGAAAATATTTTCCAAAAAGGAAGGGTTGTCATGAGTCGTATTATTGTTCCTGAAAAAGAATCCCAAGCCTATGTTTCTAAGCTGTTCCAAACCATTGGTGCTGAAAAGAAACATGCCGATGTTGTAGCGGATCATTTGACTATGGCCGAGATGCGCGGCCAGGCGTCTCACGGTCTGAACCGGATTCCGTTTTACACCCAAAAGCTGGAGCACGGTGGCTATAAAGCCAATCCTCACATGAAAATCCTGCGGGAAGATGCCGGTGTGGCGCTTTTAGATGCAGATGATGCCTTAGGAGCAGTTTCCTGCTCACACGCCATGGAACTGTGCATGGAAAAGGCCTCCCGAACTGGATGTGCCTCCGTAGCAGTGACCCATTCCAACCATATTGGATTTTTGGCTTATTACACCATGATGGCGGCAAAACGGAATATGATCGGCATCGCTGTCTGCAATTCCGGTTCCTCAACCGCTGTGTGGGGAACAAGAGAGGGTGCTTGGTACTGATCCCTTCAGCATCGGCGTACCTGCCAAAAAGCATTTTCCAGTGATTCTGGATTGCGCTACCAGCGTGGTGGCTCAAGGCAAGGTTTCCGTGGCGGAAACAGAGAACAAGCCGATTCCTGGGAATTGGGCTTATAATAAAAACGGAGAGCCGACCACAGTGGCATCCGAAGCGATGGTTGGTACGATGCGCCCCTTCGGCGATTATAAGGGGTCTGGCATTGCTATCGTCATCAGCTTGATTTGTGCTGGCCTGACCGGAATGCCGTTTGATTTTGAAGAAGAAAACCTGCGCCGGATTTCCGATTTATCTGCCGGCTCCGAGCTGGCGGCGTCACTAATCGCCATTGACATCTCTAAGTTTACCGATGCAGAGGCCTTTAAACATCGCGTAGATGGCTTTATCGATGTGGTGAAAAGCTTTAAGCTGGCTCCTGACACAGAACAGATTTATATGCCCGGTGAAATTGAGTTTAACAAGGTTGCCGCTAACCGTGCCGCAGGCGGATTTGAAATTGGTCCGAACCTGTATCAAAAGCTAAAGAATATCCGTGATCAATACGGTATGAAGTTTGAGATGGACCACTGGAAACATGATGATTAAGCATATTGACTAAAAAAATAACAATCTTTTTTATGATTTATATTCTAAAACTTCAATCTGTAATTCCATAATTGAATTGGAAATTCAAATTTAGGATGGTATGATGAGGCTAATCAAGGAAGAATGTTGGCATTATGGAGGTTGTCTATCGTGAAAAATGAAAACTTCAATCAAGAGTTAAAAAAGCTGGAGCAATTCGACACCCCATCGATCACTAATGTAGTGGCAACGTACCCAGAGGATCAGGAGCTTTGTTTAGGACTTTATGATCCTTGGGCTGCTAACTGGTATACCGATCAATCTGTAAAATGCATGTATCGAGCTGGGAAGAAGAGCGGGTTACGCTGTTACGGTGGTATATGGCCCTGTCGACGCCAATTTTAAGCGCCGCAGCTTTGACGATGTTCTGAGGGCCATTGATGCTTCTCCTAAGCCGGTGATCGTGTGCATCAAGCAGGATTTTCCTGAGGAAATCAAAAATAAAATGGCCTTTGCGGCGGCAATATGACCACCGCGATGAAAGCTTTGGGAACAGTCGGTATTATTTCTGACGGCCCGTCCAGAGACGTAGATGAAATTCGTCCTATGGAGGTTCAATACATGCTCACCGGTGTTACTGCGGGCCACGGCGCTTTCTCCGTAAAAGCAGTGAATGTTCCGGTAAATATTTGCGGCATGGATGTTTGTCCGGGCGATGTTATACATATGGATGAAAACGGCGCGGTAAAATTCCCAAATCAGTATATCGGCGATGTTTTGGATAAGGTGCAAAGGCTCCAGAAAATTGAGCAGGAGCGTCAGGAAAAGATGAGAAACTCCAGCGATGTGGAAGAAATTATCCGGATTATGAACGGCTTTGAAGATAATAAATAAATGACTAAAAAAGATACTGAAAGAGTAAGGGGACGATAACAATGATGAAAACAAACAAACTCCGTGAAATCCTGAACAACAATCAGCCTTCTATCGCTACAAGAATTCTCAGCGCATGGCCTACCATTACGGAAGCGGTGGCCTCTACCGGGAAATTCGATTATATCGAGTTTGTCGCTGAATACGCTCCTTTTTCCCATGCGGATCTGGAGAATATCTGCCGTGCTGCGGAGCTGCACAATATTTCCACGATGATAAAGGTGGATTTCCAGAACAGGGCTTACGTGGCGCAAAAAGCGATGGCTTCCGGATTCCAGGCGCTTTTGCTTACCGACCATAAAACGCCGGAAGAGGTCAGGGAAACCATGTATGTTATCCGGCCTGATACTCCCGAAGACGGCGGACGTTTTGGTTATCCCAACCGCCGTTGGATCGGCTATCAGCAATTTATCCCAGATGGATTACGCCGCCATGGTACGTAATACAGTAGCCGCTTTCATGGTGGAGAAAAAGGAATGCTTAGATAATTTAGAGGAAATCTGTGAAATTCCCGGTGTGGATATGGTGCAATTTGGCCCCTCCGATTATTCGATGAGCCTTGGCTGGAACGCCGGAGCCCATGTTGATGAGTATAAAGCAGCTGAGCGTGAAATGATCCGTATTGCTTTAAAGCATGGGGTTCAGCCTCGCTGTGAAATCAATAGCGCAGATGAGGCGAAATATTATATTGATTTGGGTGTGCGTCATTTCTGCATCGGCGACGAGCTGAGAAACAACATGACCTATTGGAATAATGTAGGCGGCGCTTTGAAGGAGATCGTGGATACCTTATAATTTATTACTCAAATCCTCTCGTTTCCTTTCTATATATAATGTATAGAAAAGAAAGTAAAATTGGCGGCCATCCTGAGCCCTCGGGATGGCCGCCAATTTTTATATTTTAATTATCTTGTAAAAATTAATTAAGCAATTGCTGGGATATTTTTACGACTCGCATTTTCAATAGTTATTACTTTAAATTTTTAAAGTCATCTACAAACCATACCTGTGGGATTGTGAACTCTCGATGGTTCAGATAGTTTAGAATTCCCGCATCGGTTTGAAAGTCAAAAACGAGCTTATAAGAACAAAGGGCCTGCCATTTATAGCGGCTTTCTCTGTTTTGAGTATTTTTTCCATATTTCCCGTCTCCTACCAGGGGATGGCCAATGGAGGCCATGTGCGCCCTTATTTGATGGGTTCTGCCGGTCAAAAAGGTCGACTTCCAAAAAGACTGTATTTTTCTTTTTGCTGAAGCGTCCGGTATTTTGTCTGGATGGTTTTGGCCCCGGGGAAGGGTCTGGCAGATATATAAACCCGGTTTTTGCTTTCATTTTTTTCTAAATATCCCACCAGTAAATCTGATTTTTTTTTTCCGTTTTTCCATGAACCACACAGAGATAATATTTATGAAATTCACGCTTCCGCATTTTGTCATTTAAAATTCTCAGAGCTTCGGCGTTTTTGCAGCTATGACAATACCGGATGTGTTTCGGTCGATACGGTTCACCAATGCGGGAGCAAAGGAATTTTCATTCTGGGGCTGGTACTCGCCCTTTTCATAAAGATAATGCTGCACTCGAGCAATGAGAGAATCAAAATGATAGTTCTCATCAGGATGAACCAAAAGGCCTGGCTTTTTATTTAAAAGAAGAATATTTTCGTCCTCATAAACGCAGTCTACTACTTTAGGCGCTTTTAGAAAATCATATTCAGTAGGGGTTTGTTCAAAAAATTCCTCCTTTAAATACAAAGATATGATGTCTCCCTCTTGAATTCGGGAAGAAATTTGGCAGCGCTTTCCGTTAAGCTTTTATGTTCTTTGTGCGGATTCCTTTATAAAGCATAGATTGAGGAAGTTTTGTATAGGTTTTAGTCAAAAATTTATCTAACCGTTGTCCGGCGTCATTTTTTCCAACAGTAATTTGTCGCATAATCACAGCCCTTTCGTCATGTTCTTAAATTATACCACGAACTTCTTTTCAAAACTACATTTTTGGAGTATAATAATAACAATTACAGAATATAAACAAATTGTAAAAGGGGCTGTTTTTGTTGATTACGCAGGAAAGAATTCTTGAAATTTTAAAGGAGGCCGGCGTTCTTTTAGAAGGGCATTTCTTATTGACTTCTGGAAGGCACAGCAATAAATATTTACAGTGCGCTAAGGTTTTCCGGAATACAAAATACAGCGAGGAGTTGTGCAGCGCTCTGGCTGAACAGTTCCGAAATGATGGGGTAGAGGTGGTCATCGGACCCGCTATGGGGGGGCGGTGCAGATGGCTTATGAGGTAAGCCGGGGTTTACATTGTGAAAACTTTTTGCAGAACGAGACCAGGATGGAAAAATGTGCTTGCGTAGGGGATTCGAGGTTCAACCTGGACAAAAGGTGCTTCTGGTAGAGGATGTAGTCACTACCGGAGGGTCTGTTCGTGAGGTTCTGGAGCTTGTTAAAGCTGCCGGCGGCGATGTGGTAGGGATTGGTTCTATTGTTGACCGTACTGGAGGAAAAATTGATTTTGGCGTACCCTTTAAAGCGGTTATTTCTATGGAAGTGGAATCTTATGAGCCCAGCGAATGTCCATTGTGTAAGGAAGGTAAAATTCCGGTTATAAAACCGGGAAGCCGTAAAATTAAATGAAGAAAACATCACTGCATGACGGACATAGAGACCGCTTAAGAGAAAAGTTTATACGCCATGGGCTTTCCAGTTTAGAACCTCATGAAGTAGTAGAATTAATGCTGTATGCGGCAGTGCCAAGAAAAGATATGAATCCACTGGCTCATGAATTGTTGGAAGGTTTTGGCTCTTTTCCGGCCTTGCTGGATGCTCCGATCGAAGAGCTAATGAAATATAAGGGAATCGGCCGTGGAAGTGCGATCACGATTAAGCTGTTTTCCGCAATCGGCCGGTTTTATATCGAGAGCAAAGCGGACAAGGGCCCAACCTCCATGGAAGAAGTCATTGATATCATTTTGAGCAAATTTACAGGCAGAAGCAACGAGGCAGTTGTGCTTACCCTTCTGGATGGAAAGGGAAAGGTTCTATATTGTGGTGTGGTGACGGAAGGAACTGCCAATTCCTGCGATGTGTATCTCCGAAGAATCGTTGGATTGGCAGCCAGCTATGATGCTACTCAGGCGATTCTCGCTCATAATCATCCCAGCGGTTTTGCGTTGCCCTCTAGAACAGATCTGCAAACCACTGTTAGGGTGAAAGAGGCGCTTGCATTGGTAAATGTTACGCTGATTGACCATATGATTGTGGCGGATGGAGATTATGTATCTATGGCTCAGGATGAGGGGAAGCTTCATACAGGAATCTTTGATATTGGCGACGAGTATGATGCGCCTTTGGAGAGAAAAGCGGTAGCGGATTGGGAAGAGAAGTAACCATTTATAAATAAAGTAATACATTTTAAGGCCAGCCTTTCTTAGCTGGCCTTTCCTTTTAACGCTTAAGCGGAAAAGAACCCCCGGTTATACCGGGGGGTAGAAAAGCTTTTTAGCAAAAGAAAAAACCAGCTGATGTAAAATAGTAAATGGTTTGGCGACCGTATTACTAAAGAACATCAGGAGGTTTTTGGCATGGGAGAGATAAAAGAATCAGCACATACAAAGTGGAGATGCGAGTACCACATCGTATTCGCACCGAAGTATCGTCGAAAAGAGATATATGGGAAGTTAAAAGCAGATATTGGGCAAATACTGCGAAAGCTATGCGAAGAGAAGAAAGTGGAAATATTAGAAGCACAAGCGTGTTCGGATCATATTCACATGCTGGTAAGTGTTCCGCCACACCTGAGTATAGCACAATTCATGGGATATCTCAAGGGAAAGAGCAGTCTTATGATATTTGACCGACATGCAAACTTAAAGTACAAATATGGGAGCAGACACTTTTGGGCCAGAGGATACTTTGTGGATACAGTGGGTCGAAATGAACGCGCAATTAAAGAATACATAAAGAACCAACTGGAGGAGGATTACACGAAGGATCAGATGACCATGAAAGAGTACATCGACCCGTTTACGGGTAGCAAGAACAAGTAGGCAAAAAAGAACAGTCGCTTTAAGCGGCGCGCCTGAAATTGTAATGCGGTGTCAAACTTCCATGTCCCTTTAGGGACTAAGTCCGTATTGGGCCCTTCCAGGCCCTGTGCATACCACCAGTTCACTGGTGGTTTTGATTTCCCAATGAGCTTATTCCTAGCCGCACCAGTATAAAAGGGATCATTTTCTCTGGAGTTTAGGCCGCTGACTTGTCATCGTTAAAAAGACCGTATCAAATTAATAGATAATACGCAGGACAGAAATTTACAGTATCCTGATTATTGAAAATTAAAAAATAAACTCGGAGGGTAACAAATGAATTTTGATATTAATCTTTGGATGAAAGAATATTCCAGTGAATTAAGAAAGAAATTTGGAAACCGTATCTGGTTTGTTGGCTTACAAGGAAGCTATGGAAGAAATGAGGCGACTGAGCAAAGTGATATCGACGCTGTAGTTATTTTAGACAAAGTGACACTGGAGGATATAAAGGCTTATAGCGCATTGTTAGACCGTTTGCCGTATAGAGAAAAAAAGGCATGTGGCTTTATCTCAGGAAAACAGGAATTGCTTAATTGGGAAAAATCCGATTTATTTCAATTTTATTATGACACTCTTCCTATTATCGGTTCCTTAAATTCCTTGAAAGAATATTTTACAGCCGCGGATGTACGGCATGCAATAAGGATAGGCGCCTGCAACATATATCATGGCTGTATGCATAATATGGTTCATGAGAAAAGCTGGGAGCTTCTAAAAGGATTATATAAATCGGCGGCTTTTACGTTACAGGCTGCTGGCTTTCTGCAAACAGGCAAATATGAAAGACGCCGGAAAGACTTGTTAAATCATCTGCTTCCAGAGGATCAAGCTTATTTTGCTGATTGGTCAAACACTTAAAAACACTAATCTTACTGAAAGGAAGGAATTTGAAAGGCTCTCTGCTACTCTTTTGTCCTGGGCCTCTCATTGGATTGTCAGATGCGGAACGACACAGCAACAGACGGAGTCAGATGCCGATTCTTTAGAGCCGTAAGGGAAAAAGCTACCAAGGCCAGAAAAATTTTATGTCAAAAGACAATTGCTTTAGAATGGTATCTTAAGAATATATTTGTATTGAGTCCATGAGTAATAAATTATTTTATTTTGTTTCAAAAACCAATTATTGAATTTACGTGAAATAGAATAATGTATCATTAGTGAAAAACATGGCCTGGACTATACGGCTTATGCAGTCTTTGACAAGGTGTAAGGCAAATAAAAACAAGCTGTAAATTTATCATTATCAACCGTCATTTTCCTTGACACTACTTTGTAATCAAAGTAAAATGTTAGTGAAAGCGTAGAAAAAGTTACAAGGAGGACGTTATGTCTGGTCGTTGGGACTGGGACGTGAAATCGTCTTATACTTATCATGCATTAAAAAAGCAAAAGATGTGGTGGAGAAAAGCTTAAACCAAGCGGCGGAAGAAATCCAGGATAGCCAACGCAAGAAAAGCCAAAATCCTCCTGAAAACGGTATGCCGCATCAACAGCCCCCTTATCAAGCGGAAGGGGACCGTCCTGGACAGGCGCCTTCTGAAAATTTTTCGGGAGGATATCAGCCTCCGCCTGGCAGAGTCTATACCACCCCTCCGCCCCAAAATAACCAAACATCTGGAAGAAAGCAGACGCCTCCTTATCAGGTTTACGAGCCGATTAAGACCAAACGGCAGAAAAAAGGAGAACTCCAAAAAGCCTGTGCCCCCGGGAATGATGGAAGTACGGCAAAAATCAGTCGCTTGCTACTATGGGGTCGGTTTGTTTGTGCTTTTTTGGGGCCTGGTGGCGCCTATTTATCGGCTGAGTGATTTTATCATTATGCTTCTCCTGTCTGTGGGCGTATTTTTCCTTTGTAAGCTGATCTTTAAAGGGAAAAGAGTTTTTGTTCCGATTCCAGAAAAAAGGTTGAAACAGGAGATCGGGAAATCGATCAATTGATTATAGACGGGCAAAACTATTTGAAGAAAATGCAGGAAGCAGATATTGCTATTGAGGATGAAACAGTTTCTGAGCAGATTCGCAAGCTGGAGGAAATTTCAAAAAAGATTTTTGAATTTGTAGCTGAAAATCCGAAAAAAGGCGCCTCAAATCCGCAAGTTTATGAATTATTATTTGCCAACCACTCTAAAGCTTTTGTCTTCTTACGATAAGCTGGAGGATACTGGTATCACCGGCACCAATATTTCAGAGACTATGCTTAGCATTGAGCGGATGATGAATACTATTGTGATGGCCTTTGAAAAGCAGCTGGATCACTTGTTTGCTGATGAGGCTATGGATATTTCAACGGATATTACGGTCTTAGAGGAATGTTGGCGCAAGAAGGACTAACCGGCAGCGACTTTAATAAAGCTAAGCACAAAGGGGAATAAACGATAAATAGGAAAGAGGTAACACAACATGGATCAAGAAAAAATCGAACTTACTTTTGAAACTCCTGCAGCTCCCGCGGTAGCTTTAGAAACAGCAGCTCCCCAGCAGCAGTGACGGATCAGGCCTTGGCGGCCGCCGAGCAGATGGCCCAAAGGCTCTCTCCGGAAGAGCAGAAAATGGTCGATGATTTTGCCGATAAGATTGACGTTACCAATACATCTATGGTTATGCAGTATGGCGCTGCGTCTCAGAAAAAAAATTGCTGATTTTTCTGAATCCGCACTGGAAAACGTCCGTACTAAGGATATGGGCGAGGTAGGCGATATGATCACCGGCCTGATGACAGAGCTTAAGGGCTTTTCCGTTGATGAGGAAGAAAAAGGGCGGTTTTTTCGGCTTTTTTAAGAAAACCGGAAATAAAATCGCTACAATGAAAGCTAAATATGATAAAGTAGAAGTGAATGTGGATAAAATTTCCGAAGCCTTAGAGGGACATCAAATTCAGCTGATGAAGGATGTCGCCTTACTAGATAAAATGTATGATTTGAATCTGATGTACTTTAAAGAACTTACTATGTATATTTTGGCTGGTAAGAAAAAAGCTGAAGCAGGTTCGGGAAAACGATCTTCCTATCTTGCTGGATAAAGCAAAAATGTCCGGCCTGCCGGAGGATGCCCAAGCGGCTAATGATCTTTCCGCTCAGTGCAACAGCTTTGAAAAAGAAGCTTCATGACTTGGAATTGACCAGAATGATTTCCATTCAGATGGCTCCTCAGATTCGTTTGGTGCAGAATAATGATAAAATGATGACGGAAAAATCCAATCCACCTTGGTCAACACGATTCCTCTCTGGAAAAGCCAAATGGTTATCGCTTTAGGGCTGGCCCATTCTCAGCAGGCGATGGAGGCTCAGAGAGAAGTCACGAATATGACCAATGAGCTTTTGAAAAAAACGCCGATGCTCTGAAAATGGGGACCATTGAAACCGCAAAGGAATCAGAACGGGGAATCGTGGATATTGAAACCCTCAAGTATACTAACGAGTCTCTGATCTCAACATTGGATGAAGTGGTAAAAATTCAAACTGAGGGGCGTCAGAAGCGTGTCGCTGCAGAGGCTGAATTAGGACGGATTGAAAATGAATTGAAACAAAAGCTGTTGAATATTAACAGCTGAATTTTATATTAGTGGAGAAAACCATGAAATTATTACGCAAAAAAGCTTTTTGCTATTTCTGCCATGGCAATTATGATTATAGCTGGTATTATGTATGGCAGCTATTTTCTATTTCCAGGGCACATCATGGAGCGGAACAGGCTTTTTACCGAGGAGAATATTATTCAATACAGGATGATTTGAATCGGCGTATGGAATATGCCCAGGATATGGTCTATATTGCCAAACAATACAATAAACAGCAAGCGGATACCCATCAACAGGCTGATGTGGAACCTACTCAGGCCGCAATTGACCGTCTCCGCCACGCGAAAACTCTGTCGGAAAAGTATGACGCGGATTTAGATCTTGAGAATGCGATGACGGATTTATATATTTCATTGCAAGGAACAAATCTAAAGGATTCTAATGAACGAGATGCCAAGAGCTTGTATGAATCTTTTCAATTGTACAAGGATAACTATCTGATTGAGGAATATAATAACGGAGCGGTTGCTTTTAACAATCAATTAGAGGAATTTCCCACCAATCTATTCAATGCGATTTATCATTTTGACAAGGTGGAGCTCTACCAATAATAAAAAATCCCTTCTTTTTTGTATTAACGGAAGGGATTTTTTTTCATCTTTTGGCACATACTAAGGATAAAATTCTATTTTTAGGAGTGCGTAAGTTATGAATTACAGTCAATCACAAATCAAGCATTATATGGATGACCAAATTCATCAGATGGAAGAGGGACTGGATAACCTGAGAGAACGGGACTTTCAGCCTGACGGCATGGGGGATCTTTATAATGGGATGTTAAAGCATACGGTATCCTTTGAAATTCAGCATATGAGAAAGCTGAGAGACGAATTAATTCAAGCGTTAGAGGACTAAGCCGGCGGCAAGCCGCTGGCTTTACATACTATCTATTCTTTTTCAAGTGTTTAATATCCAGTTCATATATGTGCGGTATCCTTTTATTATCAAGGTTGGAGTGTGGCATTATGAAGCTATCAATGATACAAAACTTGGCGATTTGGGGAGATTCCCTTTTAAAGGGTATTATTTTTGATGAAAAAACCAGCAGATATAAGCCTTTGAAGACTTGTTCGGTAAACTTATTCAGCAAGGCATTCCCCTTTACAGTAAAAAACAATTCCCGTTTTGGCTGTACTGCTCCAAAGGCCTTGGAAAATCTACAGGCGTCTTTAAACAATGGCTTGCAGGCAGAGGTTGCACTTTTGGAGTTCGGTGGAAATGACTGTGACTACAACTGGTCTGAAATCAGCCGTAATCCAGAAGCGCACCACGAGCCTCATACACCTTTTCAGACATTTTGTTCCACAATGGAGAAAATGGCGGATCTGCTGCTGTCTCATTCCATAAAGCCTGTGTTTATGAATCTTCCACCGATTGACGGGGAGCGGTATTATCGCTGGATCAGTAGTCTGAAGGACACGGATCCAAAGGCTATTTTAAAATGGCTGGGAGGACAAACGGATACCATCTATCGCCAGCAGGAACGATATTCCAGGGCGATGGAACGGGTGGCCTATCAAAAGAATTTACCGCTTATCGATGTGCGGGATGAATTTTTAGCGATTCATAATTACCGGGATTATTTGTGCTTGGATGGAATCCACTTAAATGAGCAAGGGCAAAAAGGTTATGGCGGATATTTTTCAATCGTATGCTATGAATTATGCATAAAAATAAAAACCTTATTACTGGGAGAAATTAGGTAATAAGGTTTTTTCTGTTTCTTGTCTAGAAAGCCGAAACGTGCTATAATAATATTCAATGCCAGTTAATGAGGTGAGTAAGTGTTTCAATTCGGTCAGTTTATCATAGTTTGCGGTCATTATGGCTGCGGAAAGACCAATCTCTCTTTAAATTTGGCAGTCAACCTGCAAAAAGCGGGAAGAAAGGTCACCCTGGTAGACCTAGATTTGGTCAATCCTTATTTCCGATCCTCTGATTTTCAGGAGGTCATTTATTCCAATCAAATCGAGTTAATCGCCCCGGTTTTCGCTCATTCTAATTTGGACTTGCCTGCCTTACCGGTAGACCTGCACCGAATTTTCAATATGCCGGATCGAACGGTGATTATCGATGTGGGCGGGGATGATGCCGGCGCCACAGCGCTGGGGAGCATTTCTCAAAGCATTCAGCAGCTTCCATACCAAATGCTGTACGTGGTGAACCGCTACCGCGCCCTAACCCAGACCTCCGAAGAGGCTTGCGCTCTGTTGAAGGAAATTGAGTCTGCCTGCCGGCTGACGGCGACAGGCGTGGTGAACAATTCTCATTTGCAGGCTGAAACCACTGTGGATGACATTTTGCAGGGAATCCCTTTCGCTCAAAAAACAGCGGAGCTTTTAAACCTTCCTTTGGCGTTTACTACGGTTCCTGCTTTTCTGGCGGGCAAGGCTAAAGAAGCCGGGGAGAATGTTTATCCAGTAGAAATTTATGTAAAACCCCCTTGGGAGCAATAACCCCAAAGGATCCAAATAAAGGAGGGTCGTAGATGGCAAGAATCATTGTGAGAGAAGAAGTATGCAAGGGCTGTGAAATGTGCGTCAATGCCTGCCCGAAAAAAATTATTCGTCTGTCGAAAGACCGGATCAACGCGAAAGGTTATCATCCGGCAGAATTGATTGACGAAGAAAAATGCATCGGCTGCGCCTCTTGTGCGACGATGTGTCCTGATGTAGCGATTACAGTGGAAAGGTAGTGACGAAGTTGTCCGAAAGAGTATTGATGAAAGGAAACGAAGCGCTGGCGGAAGCACTATTCGCGCAGGCTGCCGTCATTTCTTCGGTTATGCCATAACCCCTCAGACTGAGCTTGCGGCTTATATGTCTAAGAAGATGCCTAAAATCGGCGGTACATACCTCCAGGCGGAATCCGAGATTGCTGCGATTAACATGGTGCTGGGAGCCTCATCCGCCGGTGTGCGGGCCATGACCTCCTCGTCTTCTCCCGGCATCAGCCTGAAAACAGAAGGAATCTCCTACATCGCCGGTTCCGACGTACCTGCGCTGATTATTAATGTGCAGCGCGGAGGCCCTGGCTTGGGCGGCATTCAGCCTTCCCAGGCCGACTACTGGCAGGCCACCAAGGCCACCGGCCACGGCGATTTTCAGATTTTAGTATTTGCCCCTTCTACCGTGCAGGAAATGGTGGATTTTGTCTCCCTAGCTTTTGATTTAGGGGATAAATACCGTATGCCCGCCATGATTTTGGCCGACGGTATGCTGGGTCAGATGATGGAGCCGGTAGAGTTTAAGGACCAAGGGGAAAACGCTAAGATCGACAAACCCTGGGCGCTGACCGGGCATCAGTTCAAGCGTCCCCATAATGTGGTGAATTCCCTCTATTTGAAGCCTGCCGACCTGGAGCGGCTGGTGAAAGAGCGTTTCGAACGCTATGAAACCATTAAAAAACAGAGCAGAGGGCGGAAGAATATTTGGTAGACGACGCCGATATCGTAGTCGTGGCTTACGGCGCTTCCTCCCGTGTGGCCCGCAGCGCGGTCAACGCCGCGAGAGCTGAGGGCATAAAGGCGGGCTTAATCCGTCCAATCACCCTTTGGCCGTTCCCAACAGACGCTTTGCAAAGAGCCGCTCAGCATGTGAAGAAATTCCTTGCTGTGGAAATGAGCATGGGCCAGATGGTAGACGACGTGCGTTTAGCGATCCATGATCTCAAGGGGAGGTGTTCTGTAATGGCGGTTGGTTTAAAAGACCAGAATCCCGGATGTACCCTTCCATTATTGCCCCGGATGCACCCACGGCATCAACCGTTTGCGGAGGTTATGGACGGAAATTCAAAAGCAATCGGCGTTGCCCCTGTTGGCTGCGCTGTGATGAATTATGATTATTTCGCCTGCGATATGGTGGAAGCTCCTCACGGCAGAGCGCCGGCGGTTGCTACCGGCATTAAGCGTGCGAGGCCTGAGAATGTGGTGTTCACCTATCAGGGAGACGGCGACTTGGCGGCAATCGGTACCGCTGAAACTGTCCACGCCGCTACCCGCGGTGAAAACATCACTGTGATTTTTGTCAATAATGCGATTTACGGCATGACCGGCGGACAGATGGCACCGACCTCTCTGCCGAACCAGGTGACCCAGACCACGCCCTACGGCAGAGACGTAAACGTTGCCGGATATCCTGTCCGTGTTTGCGAGATGCTGTCGACGCTGGACGGCGTGGCTCTGGCACAGCGTGTTACTGTAGACTGTGTGAAGAACGTTAATATCGCGAAAAAAGCGATTAAAAAGGCGTTTCAGAACCAGATTGAGGGTAAGGGCTTTTCCATTGTCGAGGTGGTTTCCACCTGTCCCACCAACTGGGGGTTATCTCCGATTGAGGCGCTTCAGTGGCTGCGTGACAATATCTTTGCCTTATTATCCCTTGGGCGTTTACAAGGACAGCGTGAAAGGAGCGAGACTGCATGAGCACGAATAAGAACTTCAACATGCTTCTGGCCGGCTTCGGCGGGCAAGGAATCCTTTTCGCTGGAAAGGTTATTGCTTACGGCGGTTTGATGGATGAAAAGGAGATTTCCTGGCTGCCTTCTTATGGCCCGGAAATGCGCGGCGGCACAGCGAACTGCAGTGTCTGTATATCCGACCAGCCTATCGGCTCTCCTTTAGTGGTTAATCCTAATGTGTTTATCGCAATGAATCTGCCGTCCTTTGATAAATTTATCAATGACGTAGAGCCGGGCTCCATTGTAATTGTAGACAGCTTCTTGATTAATAAGAAGGTGGAACGGGATGACGTAACAGCGTTTTATGTACCCGCTACCAAAATCGCAGAGGACAATGGACTGAAGGGGCTTGCCAATATTATTTTGGTAGGAAAGCTTTTCCATGAAACCAATTTCTGTACGGAAGATGCCCTCTATAAAGCGGTGGAAAAATGTGTACCTCCTAGAAAGGCTCATCTGATCGACGCCAACAAAAGGCGTTGCAGTTGGGCATGGAGGCTAATCTAAGAATCAAAAAGCCAGGAGAGAGTTCTTTTCTTCTGGCTTTTCTGCACTTCAAGGAGAGGAAATATGAAGTCATTTGTTACAACTTTAATTGTAGCGGCCGGGGGCTCCACCCGTATGGGAACGAAAAAACAAGCTGCTGCTAGATTTAAAGGGAATGCCTGTGATTGCAAGAACCCTGCTGGCCTTTGAGAATACGGATTGTATTCAGGAGATCGTACTCGTATGCCGAAAGGAAGAACAGGAAGAAATGCTGGAAATTGCACAGATTTTCGGTGTCCGCAAGCTGTCGTCGGTCGTATCAGGCGGGAAAACCCGTCAGCAGTCGGTATTTCAAGGAATAAAGGCCGCCGGAGCGGCGACACATTTCGCCATTCATGACGGCGCCCGGGCGTTGATTACCCCGGAGGATATTCAGAGAGCCGTATCGGACGGTATTTGTTTTGGCGCTTCCTCCCTGGGAGTACCGGTAAAGGATACGATTAAAGGTGGTAGATGGGGAAGGCTATGTGCAGGGGACTCCCAACCGAGCACTGATGTGGAATGTGCAGACGCCGCAGGTGTTTGAGAAAGCCGTCTATCAAAGGGCTATGAAAAAAGCGGAACAGGAGGGAGCCGATTATACTGACGATTGCCAGCTGGTCGAGCAATTGGGAGTGGGGGTTCATCTCTGCATGGGCTCCTATGAAAATATAAAAATTACTACGAGAGATGATCTAGCGTTGGGAGAGCATATTTTACAGTTGAGGGAGGAAGACGCATGAGAATTGGCCACGGATATGATGTTCACCGTTTAACGGAAGGAAGGAGAATGATTTTTAGGCGGTGTGGAAATTCCTTACGAAAAGGGCTTGCTGGGTCATTCCGACGCGGATGTGCTTACCCATGCGGTTATGGATTCCTTATTAGGCGCGGCGGCCCTGGGAGATATCGGCAGGCATTTTCCGGATTCCGACCCTTTGTACCTGGGCGCCGACAGCCTGGAGCTGCTGAGACAGGTATGTCATTTGCTGAAAAAGAAAAATTACCATATAGAAAATATTGACGCTACCATATTAGCCCAAAGGCCAAAGCTGATGCCTTATCTTGCTCAAATGCGGGAAAACTTAGCAAAGGCATGTGAAATTTCTCTGGATTGTATAAACATAAAGGCGACAACAGAAGAAGGGCTGGGTTTTACCGGCGCGTTAGAGGGAATTGCCGCTCATGCGGTCTGCTTAATTGTTTGATTTGGATAAGCAGAATCCATTTCACTGCATATACTGTTTATAACCTAAAACAGTGAGGTGATATTTATGGGCAAGCCTTTGATTATGGTCAGCTCCATCACTTATGCGATGAAGGCTAGAGATCTGCTGATCAACAATGGAATTGCGGCATATATAGAAAGGACGCCTAAAATAGAAAGAAACGGCGGCTGCGGCTACAGCTTATATGTTCCCAAACGGATCGATGAGGCCGAAAATCTTCTGCGCACCCATGGGATAAAAATAGTGGGCAGAACCGATTGGGAGGAGTCCACATGATCTATTTTGACAACGCCGCTACCACGTATCCCAAGCCTATGGCAGTAACCAACGCCGTGCGGACCGCTCTGCAAAAATACGGGGCTAATCCAGGAAGAAGCGGCCATAAAATGTCAATGGCTGCGGCAGAAGAGGAATACCGCTGCCGGGTCGCCGCGGCGAATCTATTTCATGCGGAAGGCCCGGAAAATGTGGCGTTTACCTTAAACTGCACCCACGCTATCAATATAGTATTGAAGGGGCTTTTTAAAGCCTGGAGACCATGTGGTGGTTTCCTGCTTAGAGCACAATGCCGTCATGCGGCCCTTGGAGGCGCTTCGCCAGCAAGGGGTCAGTTATACCCAGGCGCAGGTAGTTCCCGGAGACAGCGACGCGACTCTGGATGGCTTTCGAAAAGCGCTGAACGCAAAAACAAAGCTGATCGTCTGTATGCATGCTTCTAATGTGTGGGGAATCCGTCTTCCTATTGAGAGAATCTCGGCTATGGGAAAGGAATATGGAATTCCGATTTTAGTCGACGCGGCTCAAACTGCGGGAATTTTACCCATCGATGTTCAAGACAGCCGGATTGATTATCTATGTGCTGCTGGCCACAAGGGCTTGTATGGCCCAATGGGGACCGGCCTTCTTATTACGCCCAATGGGGATAAGCTTTCTACCATCATTGAGGGAGGCACAGGAACAAGCTCCATTTCCCTAATACAGCCGGGAACGATGCCGGACCGCATGGAAAGCGGTACTCCTAATATGCCCGGAATCGCCGGCTTACGGGCCGGTATCGAATATGTCTCTAAAATAAAGCCGGAAACGATCGCAAAGCATGAACAAAGATTGATGCTTCGCTTGTACGATAAATTGTCGTCGATAAAAAAAGTAAAGCTATTCATGCCAAGGCCGGAATTTCCAGCTTTTGTGCCGCTGCTTTCCTTTAATATCGCTGATATGCCCAGTGAGGAGACCGCCGCTCAGCTGAATCAGCATCAAATTTTTGTTCGAGCCGGGATCCACTGCGCGCCGGAGGCCCACAAATTCGCCGGCACCTTGGAAACCGGCGCAGTAAGGGTCTGTCCATCCGTATTCAGCAAAGAGCAGGAAATTGACTTTCTTGTGAATGTAGTAGGAAAAATCGCAAAAAAATAGTATGGAAAAGGTTGCATAACGTATCAGATATGTTAAAATAAAATGGGAAATAAAAACATTCAGCTTGTTTAGGCGAAGGAAAGAAGGCAAATATGGGGAGTTCATTACTAACATTTTCAATGCCTTTTTAGAACTTATGCGGCAATTCCGCGCGGTTGATGTGCTGGATATTGTCGTTGTGGCTTTTTTAATATATAGCTTAATTAAGTTAGTCCGGGAAACCCGTGCCGAACAATTGGTAAAGGGCCTTTTAATTATGATAATTGCATGGGCTCTCAGTTCTCAGTTAAATCTAAAAATGATCAAAACCCTGTTGGATAACTTCTTCCAATTTGGTATTATTGCGTTGCTTGTGGTTTTCCAGCCGGAGCTTCGCCGTGCGCTGGAGCATATCGGCCGTACCAAAATCGGCACCAGAACCTTCAGCGTCGCTAAGGAAGGCGAATCTCTTTTTGCAGCAGGAGCGGAAATGCATCAACGCGGTCGTAGAGGCGGCGGCCTCCTTCCAAAAAAATCTAAAACCGGCGCTTTAATCGTTTTTGAGCGGCAGACCAAGCTCGGCGAAATTGTGGATACCGGCACGATTGTCAATGCCGATCCATCGGCGCAGATTATCGGGAACATCTTTTTCAATAAGGCGCCCTTGCACGACGGCGCTATGATTATCCGCAATGGGATGATCTATGCGGCGGGGTGTATTCTGCCTCTGACAAAAAATGATTCCCTAAGCGTGGATTTGGGAACCCGCCATAGGGCTGCGGTGGGAATGAGCGAAAATTCAGATGCGGTAATCTTGGTAGTTTCCGAGGAAACCGGGACAATTTCTTTAGCAATCAACGGTGTGATTACCCGTAATTATACGAGAGAAACGCTGAAGGGTGCGTTGGAAAACGAAATCCTTCCCGATGTGGCGGAGGACGGCGACCGCAGGCCGATTTTCTCTTCCTTCAGGAGGGTGAAAAAGATGAAAAAAAAAATAAATTTAGTATAGGGCGCCTTTTTATAATGATAAATTTGTTATGATTTTTTCCGTGTTGGTTTCTATTATTTTATGGTTTACAGTTTCAGCAACCAACACCAGTACGGAGAGCCATAAGGTGATCAGCGATATCCCTGTAACCATCGAGCTGTCTCAGAATGCCAAAGATAACGATTTGATGGTTTTTAATGATAACCAGACCGCCAGCGTCTCTGTTTCCGGCTCCAGCTTTATCGTAAGCCAGGTTCAGAAGGAAAATATTCTGGTAACTGCTCTTCAGGCCGGGACGATCGACAGAGCGGGGACCTATACCTTGGTGCTCTCGGCGAAACAGCAAGGCACCTTGAGCGGATATGAAATTTCTCAGACTTCCCTGGTACCACAGACAATTCAGGTTTTGGTAGACCGGCTTAAAGAGCAGTCTTTTGAAATTACAGATAATATTCAATATAAAACCGATCCGGAATATTTTGCCGGCACCACTAAGTTTACCCCTGAAAAATAACGGTTTCCGGTCCGGAAAGCATTGTAAATAAAATTGATAAGGTGCAGGCTGATTATACGATTAGCGAGACCCTGACCTCATCCCAGTCTCTGACGGCTCCTATTGTCTTGTATGATGCGAAAGGAAATCAGTTGAGTACGGAGGATTATAACCAGCTGACCATCAGCAATACGGAGGTTCAAGCGGACATCGTGGTTTTAAAGCGGGCGACTGTTCCGGTAAAGGCAGTCTTCCAGAATATGCCTTCCGGTTTTAACTCCTCAGATGTGACGGTTTCTCCGTCCACCTTAGAGATTGCCGGGCCTGAGGCTACCATGGCGGAATTCAAGTCTATAGAGCTTTCTCCGATTGATTTTGCGGAAATTAATCCAGATCATAATAAATTTGAATTAAAGGTGGAACTGCCAATCGGATGCAGAAATCTGAGTAACGCCAGTACGGTAACGGTGACAGTTGATCTGTCCGGTTATAGCGAAAAGACATTTTCTGTTTCTAAAAATCAGTTTAGCTGTATCAATGTTCCTGACGGAAAGAATCCAACAGTACTTTCCGATCAAGTAGACGTGGTGGTTGTAGGGCCTAATGATCAGCTTCAAGCTTTGACCGCAGATAAGATTAGCGGTAGGGTTGATTTTGAAAACCGGGATACCGGGCACAAGGAAATGGAGGTTACATTCTCCATAAACGACGCTTCAGGATGCTGGGCATACGGCCAGTATACGGTAAGTGTGGATGTCGCGGATGCCTCAAGCTGATTAGAATATTTAAAAAGCTCTCCGGGGATTCCGGGGAGCTTTTTCTTTGCTTGAATAACGGTAGGGAAAAATGGTAAAATATTTATTTATAGGGTAGGTGTGGATTTTGGTATGAAACAATGGGTGACAGCGCCGCTGGATAAAGAAATAGCGAAAACAATTGCACAGACATATGGATTATCCCAGTTTTTATCGATGATGCTGGTGATACGCGGCTTTCACAGCAAAGAGCAAATCGAGAGCTTTTTGAATACTCCTGATAGCTGTTTTGATCCTTTTCTGCTCAAGGATATGGATTTAGCCGTGGAAAGAATCCATCAGGCGCTGGATCAATTCGAAAAAATCTGCATCTACGGTGATTATGATGCCGACGGCGTAACTTCAACCAGCTTATTATATTCCTATTTGGAATCCTTTAGGAGCCGACGTTATGTATTATATCCCTGAACGTGAATCGGAGGGATATGGTATGAATATAGATGCCGTACGAAAATTGTCGGAGCTGGGCGTTCGCCTGATTATCACAGTAGACAACGGAATTGCCGCTGCCCGAGAGGTAGAATACGCCAATTCCTTACATATAGACACGGTAGTTACTGACCATCACCAGCAGCAGGGAGACATACTGCCTCCCGCGGTCGCAGTGGTGGATCCTCATCGGCTGGATTGTGATTGCCCTTTTAAAAATATGGCCGGCGTGGGGGTAACCTTCCAGTTGATTTCGGCACTGGAAGGTAAAGACGGCGGCTTCAGCACTCTCCTGGAAAATTACTCGGATTTAGCTGCGATTGGGACCATCGGGGACATCGTTCCCTTAGAAAAGGATAATAGAGTGTTGGTAAAGCATGGTCTTGCCCAGCTCTCCCGCACAGACCGACTGGGTATCCAGGCGCTAATCACGGAATCCGGCTTAGAAGGCAAGAAACTGACTTCTACCTCTGTAGCCTTTTCTCTTGTGCCCAGAATTAACGCGGCAGGCAGGTTAGGATCTTCCAGGCAAGCGGTAAAGCTTCTCCTTTCCGAGTATCCCGACGAGGCGGAGGACTTAGCAAGAGAAATCGGAGAGCAAAACCAGCAACGCCAAAAAATAGAGGGGGATATCGCCCTTCAGATTGAGGAATATTTACAAGCACATCCGGAGCGAAGATTTGACCGGATTCTGGTTGTAGATGGAGAAAACTGGCACGCCGGTGTGGTCGGAATCGTCGCCTCACGAGTGGTAGAAAAATACGGAAAACCTTGCGTTGTTATCTCCAGAGAAGGAGAGCTTTCCAGAGGCTCTGGGCGCAGCGTAGAAGGCTTCTCGCTCTCAGATGCCGTCTATGCCTGCCGGGAGCATTTAGTCCGTTTCGGAGGTCATCCCATGGCTGCGGGCATCACAATCAAGACAGATAAGATCGATGATTTCCGTTTAGCGATCAACGCTTATGCGGCTCAGAGGCATCCCCAGATGCCTTACCCAAAGCTATTGCTGGATTGCAAGCTTCGGCCTCAGGTGCTTTCGCTGGATATTGTAGAGGAGCTTACCCTGTTAGAGCCCTTTGGCACCGGGAATCCCGCCCGTTATTTGGTCTGTATTCAATGACGTTAACGGGGATTACCCCATGCGGAAATCGGAAGCATTTGAGATTGTCCTTCCAGCGGGAAAAGGTCAAAATTACCGCCATGCGTTTTTCCGTAACGCCGGAGGAATTTCCTTACCAGCCAGGGGATATTTTAGATTTGGCGGTAACTTTAGAACGGAATGAATATCGGGGGAGAGGCGTCGTTGTCTATCCATATCCGAGATTTGAAGCTGCACGGTGTGGATGAGGCGGCTTTACTTCAGGAGCAAGCCCTTTATGAAGGCGCTAGAAGAGGCGAGGGCCTTTCTGATGACAAAACAGAAAAGCTGCTTCCTAACCGGGAACAGTTTGCGGTAGTCTACCGTTACTTTCGGGAACAAAAAAGGGTGGAATTACGGCCTTGACGTTTTATATTTTCGTTTAGAGCAAAAGATACCTTTCGCTGCTCTGTGCTTAATTTTAGATGTAATGGAGGAATTAGGCTTAGTTACGCTGCAGACCAGCGGATCACTTTATCAGATTCACTTAAGGGAAATCGCCGGTAAGGTGAATCTGGACGATTCTGTGTTATTGCAGAAAATTAGGAATCAAAGGGAAAAAAGGAGGTGTGCAGAGTGTCTGAAGGTCATCGCTTAGATAAAAAAGGTTGATCACTCCTATGAGGAGTTAAAAGCGCTTTTGCTGGCCAGTGATCGTGATTTTGATATGGAAAAAATCGATAAGGCCTATCAGTTCGCCCTTGAATCCCATGGCGACCAAAAGCGCCGGTCTGGCGTTCCATATATTCTGCATCCGGTTTCTGTCGCTTACATTTTGGTAGAATTGGGGATGGACACCGAATCCATTGTGGCCTCCCTTCTGCACGACGTGGTGGAGGATACGCCTGTTGGCTTAGAAGAGATCAAAAAGCTGTTCGGCATTGAGGTTGCCAATTTGACCGACGGCGTCACTAAGCTGGGGCGGATTCCTTATTCTTCACGCGAGGAGCAAAGCAGGCGGAAAACCTGAGAAAAATGCTCATCGCAATGGCTGATGATATCCGGGTGATTATTATCAAGCTGGCGGACCGGCTCCATAATATGCGTACTATCGAATTTATGCCGGATCAAAAGCGCCGTGATAAGGCACTGGAGACAATGGAGGTTTATGCCCCCATTGCCCATCGTTTGGGTATCCGGGCCCTCAAGGAAGAAATGGAGGATATTTCCCTTCGTTATTTGGACCCGATTGGATATCACGAAATTGAAAGCGCCTTGGCGATGAAATCTGGAGAACGGGAAGAATTCATCAATAAGATCAAAAAGCAGATCTATGACCGAGTCAGCAGCGTAATTCCCAATGTACATCTGGAAGGCCGCGTAAAAAGCATTAACGGCATTTACCGCAAGGTATTCGTGCAAGGAAAGTCTATGGAAGAAATTTACGACATTTACGCGGTGCGGGTGATTGTGGATTCCTTAAATGATTGTTACAATGTCTTGGGAATGATTCACGACATGTACCGGCCTATTCCGAACCGTTTTAAGGATTATATTTCTACGCCTAAGCCAAACCTATACCAGTCTCTTCATACTACCGTGCTGGGGAAAGAAGGGGTTCCCTTTGAAGTTCAGATTCCGGACCTGGGAAATGCACCACACTGCGGAATATGGTATCGCTGCGCACTGGAAATATAAGCTGGGCCTTACCAAGAGCGATTCCTTCGAGCAGAGATTGATGTGGGTTCGTCAAATGCTGGAAAATCAGCAGGACACTGTGGATTCTACCGAGCTCGTGCGGACGATCAAGACAGACTTAGCACCGGAAGAGGTTTTTGTATTCACGCCCAAGGGAGACGTCATCAGCCTGCCGATTGGATCGACAGTAATTGATTTCGCTTATGCAATCCACAGTGCTGTAGGCAATAGAATGATCGGCGCTAAGGTGGATGGAAGGATCGTTCCGATTGATTATAAGGTGAAAACCGGCGAGATTATCGATGTGCTTACTACCAAAGAGGAAAGCCACGGCCCAAGCCGGGATTGGCTCAAAATCGTAAAAACCAGCGAGGCGAGGAACAAAATCCGCCAGTGGTTTAAAAAGGAAAAGCGGGAAGAAAATATCATTGAGGGCAAGGCGGAGATTGAACGGGAATTCCGGCGCAACGGCATTGAACTGCCGGAGCCGGAAATGAAGGCGTTTTTAGAGGAAATCGCCACCCATCAGCATTGTCAAACCGTTGAGGATTTGTATGCGGCTCTCGGCTATGGCGGCATCCAGCTTTGGCGATTGATGCACTAATGTTCCTAAGGATATCTCTAAAGGCTGCGGAGCCGGAACGCTGGGTCAATGCCCGGTGGGCCGGAGATATCCAGGATGAATTTGAGTCTACTTTAGAGATTTTAGCCTCGGACCGCACCGGTTTGCTTGCGGATTTAACCAACCAGCTTTCCAGTATGCACATCTTTATTCACGCTTTGAATTCCAGGGAACTAAAGGATAATAATGCGATTATTTACGCTACGATTACGGTAAATGGCTTAGAGCATTTAAAATCCGTGATTTCCAGGCTGTCCAATATCAGCGGTATTATCTCGATTGGACGATCATAAAAAACACTAGAACGGGAGCAAATCAGCATGAAAGCAGTCTTACAAAGAGTACAGGAGGCGTCGGTTTCTATTAATGGCGATGTTGTTTCTCATATTTCAAAAGGCTTTCTGATTCTTCTGGGCATAGAAGCCCAGGACGGGGAGGAACAGGCTAGAATCTTAGCCAATAAAACCACGTCTTTACGGGTATTTGAGGATGAAAACGGAAAGCTGAACCTTTCCGCGCTGGAGACCGGCGGCTCGGTATTAGTGGTTTCCAATTTTACGCTGTGCGCGGACTGTAAAAGGGAAAACGCCCTTCTTTTACCAAAGCGGCGCCGCCGAAGGAAGCTAAGAATTTGTATGAGGCCTTTTGCGGGTATCTAAAGGATGCTGGAATTTCGGAGATCAAAACAGGCTGTTTTGGAGCGGATATGAAAGTATCCTTGGTCAATGACGGGCCCGTCACCATCTTACTGGATACAAAGGAACTTTAAAAGGAGGCTTGTTGATGGAGGTTCAGAGATTTTTAGTAGGGCCGTTGAACACCAATTGTTATTTAGTGCAGTCAAAAAAAACGAAAGAAACCCTTTTGGTAGATCCAGGGATGGCCTGTGACGAGTTAGATGATGCTGTCAGAGAGCTCGGCGCTGAAAATTTAAAATATATTCTATTAACCCATGGCCATTTTGATCACATGGGGGCGCGACCCTATTATCAAAGGATGACCCATGGAAAGATTGTGATGTTTTACCTTGAGTCCAGGTTTGCGGCAGACGGCGCGCTGAATCTTGGAAAAAGCTTTTTATTCTCCTGTGGAGCCCTTTCAGCCGGATATTACCCTAAGAGAAGCCGATATGCTTCCTTTTGGCGGAGAGTCAATTACAGTTCTCCATACGCCTGGCCATACCAGCGGCAGCTGCGTTTATTGCCTAGGAAATATTCTTTTTACCGGAGATACGCTAATGCGCTTCAGCATCGGCAGAACGGATTTTCCAACCGGAAATCTTGCGGAAATGAGAGCTTCTTTATCCAGGCTGGCCGCTTTTGAGGGGGAATATTTGGTATACCCTGGTCACGGAGGACCGACAACGCTTCAAAAAAAAGAAAGGGAAAACAATCCATATTTAGGACAAAGTAATTATGACGATATATATTAAAAACCATGATTTTCATTATGAACTGGAAAACCTTTGCCGGATATTCTTCCCTAATGAAAAAATATCAATCATAAAGGATCAGATGCCTGATGCAGCTTCGTCCTTTTGGGCTTTAGCATATTTGGAGCCGAGCGAAAAGCATGTCCGGCTGTATGCCGCCGTATATCAAGATGGTCAAAAAGATAGAACAGGAAGCCTGCCTGTGTGTCCGGGGAAACGCCGGATCTTGAAAAAGAATGTGAGCGAGAGCTTGCGGTTTTGCTGTTTACTTTGCTGACCAAGCTGACGAAGATAACTCCAACATGGGGAATTTTAACTGGAGTACGGCCGATTAAGCTGATGCGGCGATTGACCTCTGAACTGGGAGAAACTGGCGCAAAAGCTTATTTCAGAGACAAACTGCTGGTATCTCAAAATAAAACTGAGCTAGCGGCCATCACAATGAAAGCGGAACAGAAGCTTTTATCTCTTTCCCGTAAAGAATCCTATAGCTTGTACGTTTCGATTCCATTTTGCCCAACCAGGTGCTCCTATTGCTCTTTTGTATCACAGACCATTGAACGAGCACATAAAATGATTCCGGAATATGTAGCGCGCCTATGTGAAGAGCTGGAAAAAACTGCTCAAATCGCCCATGAACTTAACCTGCGATTGGAATCGGTTTATATTGGCGGTGGTACGCCTACTACCCTAACCTGGGAGCAGATGGAGCTTCTGCTCCGCACTATCCGCCGGAACTTTGACTTTTCTTGCTGCCGGGAATTTACAGTAGAGGCCGGCAGGCGGACACTATTACTCCGGAAAAGCTGAAAGCCATGAAACGATACGGAGTAGATCGGATCAGTATCAATCCGCAAACCTTAAATGATGGGGTGCTGGAACTGATTGGTCGAAAGCATTCCGCGCGCCAAACGATTGACGCGTTCAAGCTGGCGAGAAAAGAGGGGTTTCATCATATTAATATGGATTTAATCGCAGGTCTTCCCGGAGACTCCTTGACGAGCTTTCAGAACACAATACAAGGTATCTGCCAGTTGGATCCGGAAAGTGTTACAATCCATACCTTAGCAATGAAAAAATCCTCTAAGCTTACTATGGAAGGGAAAAAGCTTTACAGAGATGAATGTTTGGAAGCAGCTCAAATGCTGGATTATGCCGGCGAGGTGTTGCTGTCCCGCCAATATGCGCCTTACTACTTATACCGCCAGAGTAAAATGGTAGGAAATTTGGAAAACGTAGGCTGGGCTAAACCGGGCTTTGAAAGCTTTTATAACGTTTATGTGATGGATGAAACCCATACGATTTTAGCCTGCGGAGCTGGAGCCGTCACAAAATTGAAGCAGCCCCAGGGAGATTATTTGGAACGGGTATTTAATTTTAAATATCCCTATGAATATCTTTCCAGGTTTCAGGAAATGCTGGAAAGAAAAAATCAAGTGAGGCAGTTTTATGATCAATTTTGCTAATAGCTATCATAAATACGTCAACCGGTTCCTAGAAATTAATGAGGCGGCTAAAGAAGCGCCGGCAGAGTTGATTCGCCAGGTGGAGGGAGCCTATCGGTCTGCTGTTCAAGAGGTGGCGCAGGAGGTTTTCTCCTTGAAAAACGACTGTAAAGTCATTATGCTTTCCGGACCGTCTGGGAGCGGAAAAACCACTACAGCTCGTATTTTGCAGAAATTGCTTAAGGAAAAGGGCGTTTCAGCAGTCCAAATTTCTTTGGATGATTTTTTTATGGGAGAAGGCAAAGCCCCTATTTTAGACAGCGGCGAATATGATTACGAGGATATTAGAGCGCTCAATTTAGAACAGGTAGAAAACTGTCTCCTGGATTTATCCAATCGAGGCTACTGCAAAAAGCCTACCTTTGACTTTGAAAAAGAAGCGTCCCATGCCGGAGATTACAGAGATACAGCTGCCGCCGGGTGGAATCGCTATTGTGGAAGGAATCCATGCGTTAAATCCCTTGGTAACAGCGCATCTGCCAGAGGATAAGATTTTGAAGATGTATGTAAGTGTAAAACAGGGAATCAAGGATGGGGATGAGGTTATCCTATCTCCCCGCAACCTTAGATTGGTGAGGCGCTTAGTGCGTGATTATCACTTCAGAGCTACCGGGCCGGAAAAAACTCTGAAAAGCTGGGGGGCTGTCTGCCGTGGCGAAAAATTTGTTTATTCAGCCTTTTAAGCGTACCAGTGACATTACGGTAAATTCTATTCATATTTACGAACCTTGTGTGCTTTTGTCATGATGCGCTGGCGCTTTTGAATTCTATCCACCCAGCTAGCGAATTTTATGATACAGCGATGGATCTGAAACGACGGCTAAGCAGGTTTGTTCAGATTGATGCCGGCCTGGTGCCGCGGGATTCCCTGTTGCGCGAATTTTTAGGTGGAGGAATCTATTTCTAAAAAATTCACAAAACGTTTCCTTTTTACACATATCCTATCGTTGAATAAGCTGAAATGAAATGGTATAATATATAATATCATAAAATAGGAGTGATCATAATGGGAATCTTAGAGGATGTTGTTATAAATGCAAAATCTGCGGCCAACGCAGTAGGAAAGAGCGCTACCAAGCTTTATGACCTTTCTAAGCTAAAGGTTAGTGCGGCTGATCTAAACGGTGATATTAATAAGCATTTCGAGGCGCTGGGCCGGATTGTCTATGACGGAAAACAAAATGGAGAAGATAACAGCGCTTTGATCGAGGACAGCGTAAAAATTATTAAAGATCTTTATGAGAGTCTGGCTGCCATCAATCAGCAGATTGATGAATTGAAGAATTTAGTAAAGTGTCCAAAGTGCGGTTTTGAGAACTCTCTGGGATCTAATTACTGCAACTGCTGCGGTGCAAAAATTGAGAAAGAGCCTGTCTGCGGCGGGGAAGCCGCTAAAACGAAAAATGAAGAGTGTGATTGCGGTCAGGGCGATAGCAGCGGAGAGGCTTGCGATGATACTTGCGACTGCAAAAAAGAGGACTGATAAAATCAACAAAATGAGAGCGTGGAGAGGATTTCCATGCTCTCATTTTGATTTTATGCTATAGTTTACATAATGTTGATTTTTAGAATGGCGTAAAGAGGGAGGATCCCTTTTTTTGTTGTGTTGCCGATGAAAATAATCTGAATCCGCTGTACATATGGAAGAAAATAGGGTAATATAATACTTTAGACATGTGTTTTAAAAAGCACGGAACATTACAACTGATTGGAAGTGTTGCAATGGCGGCGAAAACAAAGAAAAGAGGCGGTCAGTCTTTTCTTCAGGGTGCTTTGATTTTGACAGCCAGTATGGCTGTGGTGAAAATTATCGGCGCTTTATTTAAGATACCGTTAGGCTGGATTTTGGGCCCGGAGGGATTTGGGTATTTCAATTCGGCCTATGATCTTTACAACCCGTTATTTACTATCGCCACCGCCGGCTTCCCGATTGCTATCGCAAGAATGGTGTCGGAAAATATGGCGAGAAAACGGTATCGGGATGTGCGGCAGATACACCGGGTTTCGATTCCTATTTTCTTGACGTTGGGATTAATAGGTTTTTTATTGATGGTGGTCGGCACCTTCATCTATTGCAACGTAATTAATACGCCTGATGTCAAATATGCTACGCTGACCTTGGCGCCTACCATTTTGTTCGCTTGCCTGATGTCCATCTACCGCGGTTATTATGAGGGAATGCAAAATATGTTCCCCACCGCGATTTCCGAGGTGATTGAGGCTTTATGTAAGCTGATTCTTGGTTTGACAGCCTCTCAGCTGATCCTTTATTATGGCATGAATGAATATGCGCAAAGCGGAACTGTCTTTGGAACGCCTTATGCTTCCGAGGCGTTGGCTAGAAGCGCGGTGTTACCGTTTGCGGCTGCCGGAGCTATCGTTGGAATCACCATTGGCTCCGCTTTTGGGTTTATTTATCTTTTTTATTCGTTTTAAGCTCCGGGGAGATGGCATCACTAAGGAGGAACTGATTTGTTCCCCGCGCGCCAGGAGCGGACGTTCTACCATAAAGCTTCTGATTTCCATCGCGGTTCCGATTGCTATCGGCGCCTTGGTCATGAATGTAGCAAGCTTAGTGGACTCTACTCTAATTCAGCGCCGGCTATATGATATTATGCAAAATAATCCCGAAGAGCTTACTGCCATATACAAGGATCTCATCGCTCAGGAGCTCGTAGAAAACGATAAGGTACATACTACCTTATATGGCTGTTATGGATATGCCGCTACGCTTATGATGCTGATTCCAGCGATTACCCAAACCTTTGGCATCAGTGCTCTGCCGTCGGTTACCAGAGCTTGGACGGAAGGCTCGCCGAAAAAAAAATAAAAGCCAGCATAGAGTCTGTAATTAGAATTACTATGCTGGTAACCATTCCTGCTGGATTAGGACTTTCCGTAATGGCGAAACCAATTATGTCTCTTTTTATATTCTGACGGCGGAAATACGGCCACAGTGGATACTGCCGCCAGCGTTTTGGTAATCTTAGGCATTGCCGCTATCTTTACTTCTACCAGCACTCCTCTGTGCAGTATGCTTTGCAGGCGGTAGGCCGGGTAGATCTTCCAGTAAAGCTGTTATCAGTGGGTGTTATTATCAAAATTATCCTAAATTATACCCTGGTGGGCATTCCTGCTATCAATATTCAGGGAGCCGGTGTCGGTACCTTGGTGTGCTATGTATTTATAACATTTTTCGCTCTGTATTTTTTGTGTAAGGAAGCTCATGTTCGGCCGGATATGGTATCGATCTTTCTAAAGCCCTTGGCGCTGCTGTAATTTGCGCTGGTTCCGCTTACGGAAGCTATTATTTATTGACAAAGGTGCTCTCTTCTGCTAAGCTTTGTACTCTTTTTGGCATTGGTGGTTGCGGTAATAATCTATGTAATTGCCCTGTTGGTTTTAAAGGCGTTTACAAAAACGGATTTATTAATGCTGCCAAAAAGGAGAAAAAATCGCAAAAGCACTTGAAAAGCGGCATTGGATAGGGTAAAATAAGATAAATTGTTGTTCTAAGAAAAAGGAAGTTTTGAGTTTGGAATTTCAAAGAAAGGATCATTATAATATAGATGATCTCCTTGAAATTATGAAAATTTTGCGGTCGCCGGAGGGTTGCCCTTGGGATCGGGAACAAACCCATGAGAGCATCCGCCAAAATTTTATCGAGGAAACCTACGAAGCTATTGAAGCCATTGATACAAAAGACACAGAGCTGTTAAAGGAAGAACTGGGCGATGTGTTAATGCAGGTGGTTTTTCATGCTTTGATGGAGGAGGAAGCGGGAAAATTTGATTTTTTCCGATGTGGCGGACGGTGTCTGCCACAAGCTGATTATCCGCCATCCCCATGTGTTTGGAAATGTGGTGGCTGCGGACTCCGATCAGGTATTAAAAAATTGGGATGCAATCAAAATGGAGACCAAGGCGCAGAAGACCCAAAGCGAGGTTATGGACAGCGTTTCGAAGGCTTTGCCTGCGTTAATGCGCAGCCAAAAGGTTCAAAAAGAAAGCTGCGAAGGCCGGTTTTGACTGGGAGGATATTTCCGGCGCTTTGGATAAGGTTTCTGAGGAAACTGAAGAATTGAAACAAGCGATTGATAACAGTAGTCAAGAGCATTGCCTGGAGGAACTGGGGATCTGCTCTTTTCTGTGGTGAATGTGTCCCGCTTTTTTGGATTTGGACAGCGAATACGCTTTAACTGTGGCCTGCGATAAATTTATAGATCGGTTTAAATCCGTGGAATTTCTTGCCAGCCAACGGGGAATCAATATGAAAGAAGCTTCTTTACGGCAATTAGATGCTTTATGGGAAGAAGTAAAAGCTAGTCGTTCGCAGAGTTCATACTCTGATGAATATAACAATTAAAAATAACGGAGGTAACAAAATTGAACAAGACCGAATTAATTATGGCCGTAGCCGAAAAGGCGAACATTTCTAAGAAAAAGATGCCGATACAGCAGTTAATGCCGTCGATACCATTGTTGAGACTTTGGCGAAAGATGAAAAGGTGCAGTTGGTTGGTTTTGGTACTTTTGAGGTTCGTAGCCCAGACGAAAGACAGGGCCGTGATCCCAGAACCAATTCTCCTATCACTATTCCTGCTTCTAAAGTTCCTGCCTTTAAGGTTGGCAAAGCCTTTAAGAGCGCTATCGACAAATAAGAAAGCCTTCATTAGGAAAGCTCTGGAACGGAAATCCAGAGCTTTTTTTGTTATCTTCAAACAGGGGGGTATGAACCGATTTTTCATCGCATAAGATTGATACCGAGGGGTGAATGCTTTGAAGAAAATCGGTAAAAAGATATCTTATTTTATAGTGCTGCCTGTGCTCTCGTAGCGGTATTTGGAATATTGATCTATTCCGCTAGTCAAAAGTAGCTTTTCAAGCTGACGCTTCACCTTCAGCTCCTAAGCCTATCATTATCATTGATGCTGGGCATGGAGGGGAAGACGGCGGTGCGGTGGCTGATGACGGCACGCTGGAAAAGGACTTAAACCTTTCCATAGCCACTTATTTATATCAATATTTTCAGGAACAAGGCTTTGACACTATTATCACTCGAACGGAAGACGTTGCTTTGGGCGATCAAAATCTTTCCACGATTCGGGAGCGGAAACGTTCCGATCTCCAAAAGCGTGTGGAAATTATGAACTCATATCCTAACAGCATAACAATCAGTATTCATCAGAATAAATTTGAACAAAGTAAATATTATGGCACTCAAGTGTTTTACTCTGTAAACGATGCGGACAGCGTGAAGCTGGCAGAGAGTATACGTGCTTCTGTCGTAAAAGATCTCCAGCCTAACAATAAAAGGGAAACCAAGCCTGCTACAGAATCTATTTATGTTTTGAACCACGCTCAATATACTGCTGTTTTGGTAGAGTGCGGTTTTGTGTCCAACGCAGAGGAACTAGCTAATTTGAAGGACACCGCGTATCAAAAAAAGCTGGCCTATGGGATTTTTTCCGGCTTTCTAGACTATTATAAATCTGCTCCAGGTTGAGTTTTCCTATTTCATGTGATACACTAAAATTAAAAGAAGTAAAAAGAAGAGGTCATCCTATATGCCGAAAAAGCAAAAAGCATTTATATATGCAGTGAATGCGGGTTTGAATCCGCGAAATGGTATGGAAAATGTCCCGGCTGTGGGGAATGGAATACTATGAACGAGGAATTCAAAGAAGCGGTAAAGCATACCGCTTCCGTGCTGCGCCCAGGAGAAAGCGGACGTTTGAAAGCGGCCCCCATTTTAATCAATGAGATCAATACCGACGACGAGCAGCGATATCACACCGGACTCAAGGAACTGGACCGGGTGCTGGGAGGCGGTATTGTGAAAGGCTCTCTGGTGCTGTTGGGCGGAGATCCCGGAATTGGAAAATCAACGATACTGCTCCAGGTGTGCCAGGAATTGGGAAAGACGCTCAAGATCTTATATGTATCCGGGGAGGAATCCAAGCGCCAATTAAAGCTTCGAGCCACTCGCCTGGGAGTAAACAGCGACCACCTCTATATTCTAACGGAAACCGATGTAGAGTATATCATCGAGGCGATACGGAGTGAAAAGCCTGATCTAGTAATTATTGACTCGATTCAAACTATGAGCCTTGGCGACCTGTCTTCCTCTCCTGGCAGCATTACCCAGGTGCGAGAATGTACGAATGCCTTTATGCGCACCGCAAAATCCTTGGATATTCCAATCCTGGTGGTCGGCCACGTCAATAAAGATGGAGCTATTGCTGGTCCCAAAGTGCTGGAGCATATCGTGGATGCAGTGCTTTATTTTGAAGGCGACAGGCAGATGTCTTACCGTATTCTTAGAGCGGTAAAAACCGCTATGGATCCACCAACGAAATTGGTGTATTTGAAATGGCGGAGAACGGCTTGCGCGAGGTGGAAAACCCGTCTATGATGCTTTGCTTTCCGGAAGGCCGAAAAACGTCTCCGGCACATGCGTGGCCTGCGTGATGGAGGGTACCCGGCCAATATTAGCGGAGGTTCAGGGCTTGGCCACTTCTTCTGGCTTTGGAAATCCCAGGAGAATGTCCACCGGCTTCGATTACAACCGGATGAGCCTTCTGCTGGCAGTTTTAGAAAAACGGGCCGGATATTTCTTTTCCAATTTAGACGCCTATCTGAACGTGGTGGGCGGCCTACGATTAGACGAGCCGGCGGCCGACCTAGCGGTAGCTATGGCGCTGGTTTCCAGTTTAAAGGACGTACCTGTCAGCGAAAACGCCCTAGCCTTTGGCGAAATTGGCTTGGCGGGTGAGATTCGTTCTGTTAACCACGCGCAGGCACGGGTTAACGAAGCGTCAAGGCTTGGCTTTCAGCGATGCGTACTGCCTTATCACAATCTAAAATCTCTTTCTGATTCTGGCCGCTTGGGACTTGAGCTGATCGGCGTGAAAAGCGTCAGAGAAGCGTTTGAAGCCCTAGCAAAGTGATATTCGGTTCATTTGCATTTGCCTGAGATTTATCCGCCGGTCGAATACAATGAATACAGCCCCCACTATGGTTTGTTACCACAGTGGGGGTTTCTAATACAATAACCGTCCTTTTGATAAATACATTGATCATCACAGGGGATAAGGCTCATGGTAACAATTCTCCTTTTCTCCGGATTTTCTATTTTAATAGCATGAAGTAAGAAAATAGAAATATTCCTATGGATAAAAAAATTTATAACTCATAAAAATCCATTCTTATTCAAACAATAGTTACCGTATGAAGATTTGGTTACCAGATAGGAGTTTTTGCCATGGGTAAGAAAAAAATAGGAATTCTTTTCGGAATTACCGCTGTTTTGGTTTTCGGAATCGTGTTTGCCGGAAATTACAGCAAATCGCAGGCGGTACATGTTGAGACAATAATTTTACAGCAGGTGTCAGAGGAAAATACTGTAACCTGTACGGGGAAAGTAGAAAATTCAAAGCAAAAAAAAGTCTATGTAAATCAAGGCGCAGTAGCGCAGGAGATTTATGTGGAGGAAGGGCAAAGAATCGAGAAGGGAGACGTACTGATGAGCGTAAAAGTACCGGTGGAACAGGAAGCGCAGGAGGATTCAGCTTCCTCCGGTTCAGCTTCATCTGATGCCATCGATGTGGATGCTCTCTCTAATCTATATGGGCTGAACGCTAACCAGTCCCAACAGCTTCAACAATACCTCGACAATTCCTCTCAAGTAAGTGGGAAAGAGGAAAAAGAATCTTTACCGGCCCAGAGTACCTTCCAAGAAGAACTGGTACAAGTGACCGCACCGGTTTCAGGCGTTATTTCTGCTGTGAACATCAAGGACCAGGAGGAGATAGGAAGTCAGCCGGCAGCGGTTATCTCTGAAAGCGCGGGACTCCAAGTGAATTTGTCGGTCAATGAATCTCAAATTTCCAGCATTGCTGTTGGTCAAAAAGCTGAGATTACCGGGGTAGGCTTTCAGGGAAAGCGCTATACCGGAACGGTCAGCAAAATTTCAAATATCGCTCAGCAAGTGGTTTCTGCCACGGGGCAGGAAACAATTGTCACTGTAATCGTGAAGGTGGACAGTGATAACAAAGAAAGCCTGGAATGGATTAAAAATGGTTTTACCGCAAAATGTAAAATTATTACATCCGTCGATAAAGACAGAATTGTCGTTCCCTACGAGGCTGTTTTAGCCGATGAGAATGGAAAGGAATATGTGTATCGGGTTTTAGAAAATCGCGCTGTAAAGACCTACATTACCACGGGAAAAGAATTTGAAAATGGCTTTGAGGTAGTCAAAGGGTTATCGCAAGGAGAGGAAATTGTCCTATCACCTGAGCAAGTTTCCGATTTTCAGAGAGTGCTTCGGGATACCCAGAAAGCGGGGAACGCTGATGTGGGATAGTGTGAAAGCGGCGGCTAAAAATTTAGGACGTAAAAAGCTTAGAAGCTCGTTAACTATTCTAGGAATCACTATAGGGGTCGCGTCAGTCATTTTAATCGGTAATATTGGACAATGCGGTACCCAGGCTGTCAATGCGGAGGTTAATAGTTTAGGTTTGGGAGGGCTTACAATCTCCGCTGGCAGCCAGGAGGGGGGAGAAGCCGGGCTGACCTTAGAGGATTTAAAAACAATCCGAAAAACAGCCTCTGTGGAGGAGGCTGCTCCAGTGATTATGCAGAATACAAAAATTGGTTACCGCAATGAGCAGATGGACGCCTTGGTCTGGGGAATTGACACCAAGGCAAGCCAGGTGATTTCCTTGCAGGTTTTATATGGCAGATCAATTAGCAACGGAGACGTCAACACTTGCGCAAACGTATGTATGGTAGATCAAAATTTTGCGAGGGCTGCATACAACCGGGATAATATTGTGGGCAAGCATATCTCTGTTTTGTATAATGGAATTCAAGAGAATTTTGAAGTAGTAGGTGTTATCAAAACTGGAAGCGGGCTTCTCTCTAACATTATCGGAGACTATATTCCTAATTTTGTTTACGTACCTTATTCAACACTGCAAAGATACCACAGGAAATAACTATTTTGATCAGATCGCTGTGCGGGTGGAAGCTGGCAGCGACGCCGATGAAATAGGGCAGACCATTGTAAATACCCTTGCCCGGGTTAATGGCGGTGGAGAATATGTCTCGAATAATTTAGTGAAACAAAAAGGATGGACTGCTAAAGCTGATGGATATTGTGACTTTGGTGCTCTCCGCAGTAGGCGCGATTTCTTTATTGGTAGCAAGCCTCAGCATCATGACCGTAATGCTGGTATCTGTCAATGAACGTACCAGGGAAATCGGAATCAAAAAATCGATTGGGGCTAAACGCTCCACCATTTTGCTGGAATTTTTGCTGGAGGCGGTCTTGATCTCCATTATTGGATGCGGAATAGGGGTCATCATTGGAAATGGAATCTCCTATGTAGGCGCTTCCTTATTCGGAATCACCTTGTCACTTCGTCTGGATGTTATGGGATCGGCGGTTCTTTTTTCCTTGCTCACCGGTATTATTTTTGGAGTTTATCCTGCTGTCAAAGCGTCGGCAATGAGGCCGGTAGACGCTTTACGTCAAGACTAAAAAACCGTTTTGCTTATTCATTCTCTCTCGTTTCTTTCTTTTTCACCTAGCTCACTATTGTCAAATAAAGCTTATTATGGTAGTATGAAATTATTCATAATGGTTAGCATCTATTGTATATAAGGGGTATTTGCTGTGCCGACACTACAAAATGGTGAAAAAAACTAAAAGATCTAAGAGAATCCAATATTGCATTGGTAATTAACTTAATGCGTAAATTCGGGAATTTGTTCCCGAGCAGAACTGTCTAAGGCTTCGGGTCTTGTCCAATCCACGATTACCAGCATTATCGATAGTTTGATCAAAGCGGGCATCGTGATAGAAACAGGTAGTTTAGTCGGGGGGCGGGGGCGGCGTTCCATCGGTATTCGCCTTAATACGGAAAAACTGATTGTGCTGGGGATCCGTGTAACGCGAAGCTCTTATACCTTAGCAATTATAGATATTTTTGGAGAATTAAAAAATTTAGAGAAGCATTCCATCACAAAGGACTTAGAGGATCCCAGTGTGTTTGAACGCATTCTGGAAGACGCTTCGGCTTTTCTGTTAAAAAATGACCAAAAGCCGGTCGGAGTAGGCATGGCGCTTCCTGGTCCATATCTTATTAACGAAGATACTAGTTTGTTTCTAACCAACCAAGGCTGGAAAAGCTTTACTTTTACTAAAAAGTTTGAAAGCCGGCTTCACTTACCAGTATTTGTTGAGCAGGATTCTAACGTAGGGGCCATGGGAGAGTGGTGGTTTGGCAACAGTGAGATAGGGCAAGGAACTAAGGTTTTTGTCTCTACTGGAGATGGCGTTGGCGCCGGTATTGTGGTAGATGGAAAAATCCAGAGAGGAGCTTTGGGCGCCGCTGGAGAAATTGGGCACATGTCTATTAATTTTGAAGGACCTCAGTGCCAGTGTGGAAATAAAGGCTGTTTGGAGTTATACTGTTCAGAAAAAGCTATTTTAAAGGCGGCTAAATGCCTATCGAAACCTATTCTTGATTTTGAATCTCTCGTTACTGAGTATCGAGCCGGAAATTCAGCGGTAACTGAAATTGTGAACCGTGCTGCGGAAATGTTCGGCATTGGTATTGCGAATATTGCGTATCTTTTTAATCCTGGCGTAGTCGTCGTAGGGGGCAGCTATAAAAAATTGGGAGACTCTTTTTTAGATCAAGTAAATCGCACAGTAAGGCGGCATATTTATCCGCTTTTCTATCAAAATATTGGCCTGCAGTTTAGCGCGTTGGAACATGATTCCTGTTTAATCGGAATTGCCGCTGTTGTTTTTGATAGATTGCTCAAAAACCATCTTTCTTACTGGATCATTAAAATTTAAATATTATTAGCTGTATCGTATCAAATAAAATTTTAAAACCTTCTTCCACATAAAAAGTGATTTCTATATGTGGAAGAAGGTTTTTACTTTTTTTGTAGATCAATTATGTATAAGTCAATGGAACAGTGTTTGATAATAAATTAGTACAAAAACCATCTAAATAGATTTTAAGTATTGACATCAATACTTTAAAGGTGATATATTCGTGTTAAGAATTAATTCGTAAATAAAATTAATTGTTATCATATAATAATTAATTTTATTATAATCTGATTGTTTTAGGCTTTTATGCAGTAATTGTTGTCAATTTTATGATTGACAACGGTAAAAATAATAGACAAAACTCAATAATTCAGCAAAGGAGCAGTGATTATGAGCGAAAAAAAAATCTGGGTCGAAACGATTATTGATGCGTTTGATCTGGAAACGACAAAGGAAATCGCACGGAAAGCGGTGGAATTTGGCACCGATTGGATCAGCGTAGGTACCAATAACATGTATGCGCCCGGCAGGCAATGATCGCTTATGCCAACACGGGAATTAAAAATTATTGGAGATTTCTGCTTCCAGTAGGAAATTCCACACTATGTGGCGGAATTACAAAATATTGGGATTCATGCGGTTCGCGTTCACCAGACCTATGATGAGTTAAAATATCGTTATATGTTTTCCCTGGGATGGCGTCAAAGAGGCAAAAGGGGTCGCTACCATTCCGGTAGGCTGTGTTGTGAGAACGAAAGAAGATATTATTCACGCTCTGGAAGATGGTGCGGATTATATCTGCTTAGCTGGAGATGTGGTTAAGGCACCGGAACAGGGATATGAAGCCTTAAAGGAATATATTGATTTTGTTCACAGGGCTGCCAGAGTTCTAACAATCACGGCGGCTACAGCGGATATCAGGCGAAATGAGGAAAGGAGTTGTATTTTATGGAGATTTTTGGAAAAAGGCCTTGGATTCAGGCCGCGATTGATAAGTTTACTTTAGAGGAAGCAATTCCTTGTGCTCAAATGGCGGTAGACTGCGGTGTAGACTGGGTCGAGGTCGGTACTCCTCTGATTTATGGAGAGGGCTTGGGCATCCGTGAATTGAAAAAAATTGCTGGGGATAAAGCTTCCATTATGGTTGATTTTAAAATTCGTACCAATGTTTATGACATTTTTTTGAAAGCGAAAGATTTCGTCGGCTTCATTGTAGCAGAAGCGCCGGGGTTTTTCAACCCCGGCGTTTCACTTTTTTATAAAGCGCGTTGTTTCAGCTTATCTCTAGTAATTACGTCTGCCATAGCATAAAGCATGGTAACGGCTTCGCTATCATGGTTGAGCAAATGCTGAACCTTTTTCAAGTCTTTAGAATCCCGCAAAGCCTCCACGGCAAAGATTTTCCTAGCGGAATGAGGCGCAACATTTTCAGCGATTTTTCTGCCGTCAATACGGTAAAGCCTCGCAACTCGTTTGAGGTCTTTAAACACAGCGGCGCGAGTTCTATGTCTTTTGGGGTCAAGACGGCCCTCAAAAACAAAATACTTGCCCGAGCACTCGAACATTTGTTCATATATTTTAGCAGGCCAATAAATGCGGCGGGTCTTGCCGGTCTTACTTTCGCGCACCGCGCGGCGCTCTCAAACGCTTCGGCCCGGCACCCCCCCGGCACAGCACTCCGCTCAACAAAAGGACAAGGGTAAAGGCTTCGCCCGGCTTCGCCGCCCTTGCCTTTTTTTCGCTTCGCGCTCCCGGGTCTCGTTTTGCGGCTCGTTCGCTTGCGCTCTCTCGCCGCTCTCCTGGGCCGGGTCCCCCCCGCCGGGGCCCAGCTATCGCCGCTCGCTTTTCTCGCGGCTT
>VOFI01000041.1_pt1 | contig 86001 bp, 87 predicted proteins | sample 5384131 | NCBI WGS metagenome assembly VOFI01 (sample SAMN12384728, study PRJNA508395) | human gut metagenome | isolation source: healthy gut H | host: Homo sapiens
ATAATCCTTACTTTTTTTATCAAAGTAATTATCAAATCCCATCAGAACATCATCATTCAAATCAAATTTTCTTGAATTAAAAACTATTTCTAATATGCCCATATTTTATTCCTCAAATTTCAGTTTGTTTAAGCCTTATGACCGCCGATTTGCTCGTTTCGGTCTTTGGCGGTTGCACCTTCTTCAAGGTTCATTCCCTTCAACACAGCATTCTTGCCAAACTTCTTTTTGATACTCAGCATTGCTTCTTGCATACGCCTTTCCCGTTCTAATTTTTCTTCTTCCTCCGCCTGCTTCTTCCTCTGTGCTTCGTAATCGGTAAAGAGGTCGAGTTGCTGGTATTCATCTTCCTGCTTGACGGATTTTTCATCAACAAGTTTATTCGCTGTGATTGTTATTCTGCGTACAAGCAAATGCTCGTCAACTATCCTGTCATACAAGTCCATCACGGCGTTGGTAATCAATCGAGTAGAGGAAGTCTTTTTCTCAAGATTCGCTGTTCCGTGTGCGTGCTTTGGAACTTTGCGTCCATATCGGTCAATCGTAACCTCGCCTTTGTATTGATATTTTAGGTTCGGATTACTTAAATTCTCAATATCATAGCCGATTGTCAACACAAGCTGGTCAGTTACAAGTCCTTTATCCACCAAATCAAGCACCATTTGGTCGGTCATTTCTTTTACAATCAACTTTGCCTTTTCGTAATCATACGGGCAGTGAAGTACCTGTCCTGAACATACACTATTGGTTTCCGGCTTATAGGCTTTGACCTGCTCCATCGTACAAGGTTCATATCCCCAAGCATGGTCAATTAGCAATTCCGCATTGATACCGAACAGCTTGTACAGCAATTCCTCGTTATACAGTTCATTCGGCTTTCCGATAGAACATCTTGCAATATCGCCCATTGTATAAAGTCCGTGTTCCTCTAACTTCTTCGCATAACCATTTCCGACTCTCCAGAAATCGGTTATCGGGCGATGACTCCACAATTTCCGGCGATATGACATTTCATCCAATTCAGCTATTCGCACACCGTCCTTGTCCGGCTCAATATGCTTTGCCACGATATCCATCGCAATTTTACACAAGTACATATTCGTGCCGATTCCGGCTGTTGCTGTGATTCCTGTTGTTTTCAAAACATCCTGTATCATCGTCATGGCAAGTTCCCTTGCAGTCATCTGATAGGTGTTCAGATAATTTGTTGCATCTATGAATACTTCATCAATCGAGTAAGGGAATATATCTTCCGGAGCAATGTATTTCAAGTAAACACTGTAAATCTTAGTGCTATACTCCAGATAGTATGCCATACGAGGTGGTGCAACGATATAATCAATCTCCAATGCTGGATTCGCATTTAATTCTGTACTGTCATCAGATGAACCAGTAAATGTACGATTTGGTGCTTTCCATCTTCGGTTGTTATTAGCTTCTTTTACCTTTTGCACGACTTCAAACAAGCGTGGTCTGCCGGGTATCCCATAACTTTTTAATGACGGAGATACCGCAAGGCAGATGGTTTTCTCTGTCCTGCTTTTATCTGCAACCACAAGATTTGTTGTCAAAGGGTCACGATTTCGCTCTTTACACTCCACAGAAGCATAGAATGATTTGAGGTCAATTGCGATATAGGTCTTTTGCTTTGCCATCATTCTATGCTCCCTTCTAAAATTCCTTCGAGTAAATTATGCTATCGTTAGTGTCAATCCTCGGTATAAAAACCATCCAATACATATGTTGTGACTGGTGTTATATACAATTCATATTTAATAACCAGTCTGATTAAATCATTTCCGTCAATCAATGTTATCGGCGTACCTTCTCTCGCAGCCTCTCTTGCCTTATTGGTAAATCGGCTATTAGTAATAAATACTCCATAATCGGCTTGATATTTGTTCATTGCCCCAAGAAATTGATTGATATCCGGCTCACTCACTGGATTTGAATTAAATCTTTTACACTGAATAACCACTCTGGTTGTTCTAAAATCATCGGCATCTACGTGATATCCATAGCCATCAATACCACCATCATTTGACACCTGAACGCCTTTGTTGGTAAACTCCACTCCCATCTTTGTAAGAAGTGCTCGTGAAAATTGTTCAAACTTTGCTGGAGACATATTTGCGATTGCACTCTGAAGTTTTACCTTGAAATCATCTAACAATTCGTCATCTGTGGATTCATTCTCCTCATCTTCAACCTCCAGTGTTTCTACTGGCTTGTTTTTCGATTTGTTCTTAGTCGAATGTTCCTCCCAATAGCTTCGTGCCTTATCCCTTACTTCTGTCTTAACATCAAAATCTGTTAAATCTACATTTGCTCCATCTTGAGTAAGTGTAATCTTTGGATTGAATTTCACATAAGATATGAGTCCGACATAACTAAGCTCTTTAATAGCAAAATTAAACTTAAAATCAAATTTTTTGTACTGATTTCCTGTTTTATTAGATGTATATAGTTTCTGTTCAAATTCAGCAATATGCTCATCTAACTCACTAATTCTGTCTCTAATTTCAGAACGCTCTAACTGTCCACCTGCTTCCTGAAGGACTTGAAGGATTGGTTTAATAAGATATGATACTTGTTCTTCTGTATTTAAATCGTCATAAAACATATTTACATTTACACCTCTCATTTACTGTGCATACTTCTTGAAATTCTCTGCCTGCTCAAGAACTTCCTTGTAAACATCATCAATGGTTACTGGCGGATAGCCGAACTCATCAAGCAACAATATCAAATCCACTTGCAAGTTTGCCTTAATATCATCACGGGCAGACCAATCGGTATAGCGTGACTTATCATCAACAATCAGCTTTATCCTTTTGGAAAGTTCAATCATTTTATCGTCCGGATATTCAAACTCAAACTTCTTGGAAACTGCTTTCAAAATATCATAGAAAGCCTTTTCCTCATAATCTATTCCCATATTCTTGAAGGAGTTCTTTTCTGTTTTCAGTTCAGACAACAACTGTGCAAGCTGCTCCGCAACATCATCAAGGACTTCATTGGCATACGCTTCATCACGACGTCGGTTATTATACTCATCAACAACTTTCTTGAGTCTGTCTGCAAATTCCACACCCATAATTTTATTAACTTTCTTAAACTCGTCAATCGCCTGAGAAAGAAGTCTTTGAAGTATCTTGATTTTCGTATTCGGCAACTGAATAGCATTTATCTTATCCATATACTCATCGCTGAAAATATCAACCGATATATGTTTTCCGGTTTCAAACAATTCCTCAATGCCATCCGACTGGATTGCTCCCTCAAGCATTTTGCGGACACGAGCATTCATCTGCTCAATATCCGGTGCGTCGCCCTTTGTCAACTTGAAAAGGATAGAACGGACAGCACAATAAAAATGGATATAATCCTTATCTTCATCGGAGAATTTCTCACTTGAACTACAAAGGTTAAATGCCTGTTTCATTCTCTTGACTGCTGCCATGAATCTTCTTTCCAGTTCTTCAGACAACTGCACATACTCAACCGCACGGTTCAGGCAGGCAAGCTGTTCGGTAGGCGAACCATTGAAGAAATCACTGCTGTTGAAGTTATGGAACATCTGACCAAGAACTTCTAACTGGTCTTTTACAATCGTGATAGACTGCTCCACACCTTCAAATTCTTCGCTCTCAAAATTCGTATATTTCTTGAGGGCAGTGTTCATGTTTTTCTTGATACCTATGTAGTTTTTGAACTGACGGTCAAATTCTTTCCTATCCTCTTTTGTGCCAAGCATATCAAAGAGGTCTTTTTCATCATCTTTATTACGAGTCATAACCAACTTGATTTTTTCCATTGGCTTCAACTCTTTTTTATCTTTCTCACTCAGAACAACACCGTCATCACAAATCTTCTTTTCTGTCCATTCCGGTCTGAGTTCCTTTACTATCTTATAGAAATCGTATGCTATGTTTCGGTTGGAACATACAAACATTGCTTTGCCTGCTACGGTTGCACCTTCTGCCACACGGGTTTCATAATGCTTGATAAAGTCCTCCGCAACAGCACGAAGTCTGTCAGGGTCGCCAATAATAACTTCCATTTTGGCAACTGCTTTCTGGCTTTCTTCTACTTGATGTTCATTTGCCCCCTCAAGCTCACACTGTGCATAATATTCTTCAATCTGTCTTACCTTGTCCTGATTAAGCATAACTTTAGCTGCACGACCATCGTAAACAAGGTTAACTGTAATACCGTCCTTAACAGCTTCCGTCATTGTATATGCGTCTACAACACCGCCAAAGACTTCGATTGTTCCATCAACCGGAGTTCCAGTAAATCCTACATAAGTTGCATTTGGTAAAGAGTCGTGCAGATACTTGGCAAAGCCATAGGTTTTCTGAACGCCGGAATCTGTAATCTTAACCTTCTGGTCGAGATTGATTTGGCTTCTGTGTGCTTCATCAGAAATACAAATAACGTTCGTTCTGTCTGTAAGAAGCTGCAAATCCTCTGTAAATTTCTGAATGGTAGTCAGATAAACACCGCCACTCTCTCGTCCTTGAAGCTCCTCACGAAGTTTCTCACGGGATTCAATGCTTACAACAGTTTCATCTCCGATATATTTCTTTGAACCTACAAACTGTTTGGAAAGCTGGTCGTCAAGGTCTGTTCTGTCTGTAATAATGAGAATAGTCGGGGAAGAAAAGTATTTGCTTTTCATCAGCATACGGGTAAGGAAAAGCATTGTATAACTCTTGCCGCACCCTGTCGCTCCGAAGTATGTACCACCTTTACCATCTCCTTCAGGGCGAAGATGAGCCTTGATATTCTCATACAATTTATTTGCCGCAAAGAACTGTGGATAACGGCACACTATCTTCAAATCCTTATCTGAGTTATCCGGAAAATAAATAAAATCTTTGATAACTTCAAGTAAACGGTCTTTTCGGAAAAGTCCCTTTATCATTGTTACAAGAGAATTGATACCGTCCAGTTCTTTATCGTCTGAGTTTATCTTTCTCCACGCATAGAAGAAATCATACGGGCTGAAGAAAGAACCGTATTTATTGTTTGCTCCGTCACTGATAACAACAAACGCATTGTATTTGAAAATCTCCGGAATATCTCTACGGTAACGGATTGTAAGCTGCTTATATGCGTCCATTATGGTCGTATTTTCTTGTACCGCACTCTTAAATTCAAGAACAACAACAGGAATACCATTTACGAATACAATACCATCAGGAATACGCAACTGATTATTTACGCCTTCAATTTCAAACTGATTAACCACTTTGAAGATATTGTTTTCGGGAGTGTCGAAATCAATAAGTTCAATATAGAGGTCTTTCTGCGTTCTATCCTCACGGTTAAGAATAAAGCCATCGCAAAGCAACTTGAATACAGCTTTATTTGCTTCATAAATCGTACCGGAAATATTACGCAGCATTAGAATGACACTATCCACCTCACTCGGTGTGATACCGTCTTTCGCATAGCGATTATAAAGGTATTGCTTCAGGTCGTCCGTAAGCAGAACCTCCGTCCTTTCTCTGTGTATCTGGTCGCCGCTGACATAGGTGTATCCCTCGTCTTTGAACAACTCCATTATTGACATTTCCAATGCGTGTTCATTAAAATTTGCCATTGCGTTCTCTGCTTGTGCGTCGGTATACTCTAAGAAAAACTGACAATCAACATCTTCGCCAAACTTATTATTTATAATTGTTGCTATATTCTCAACAAGTTCCATCATCCACATACAAACGGTTTCTTCTCTTGTGTGTGCTAGACTTTGATATTCCCATACATAATCAATCGGAGGTATAGGTGTTTCCTTATCAAAATCCATTTTTTTATCTACGAAATAATAGAAATATTCATCAATATACTCTCCAATAGATATTTGAGCCACATTCAAAATCATCATCAGACGATTTTCTTTGTTTATAGGTTCAAAGATATTAGGAGTGCCGTTCCATTCTAATTCTCGGTATCTATCATAGCTTCGATGAAAATATTTTGCTCCATCATACAAATAATCCCTTCCCAAATTATATTTCTCTATATCTTGCTGAAGTTTATCTATACATCCCTGTAACCAATACTTTCCCGTAAATTGTTTAATCTTATATCCGGCTTGATTTAATATCTCATTTTGTAATTCTTCAGAACACCGGCAGTATTCCGAATAAATTTTCCTTGTATGCTTTTCAAGCGGATATAGATTAGCTGCTATAATACACCACGGCAAATAATCTCTTTCCTCTTGATTATCAATTAGAAAAAGTCGAGCTTTTTCTTGCAATGCTATACGTTCCTTTTCGCATTGCAATTTCTGTATTTCCTTTTCATGTCGTGATTGCAACCAATAAATCAAAAAAGAAACTGCTATTGTTGCCACCAGTGACAATACTCCGATTATAATCTGAATTATATCTGCTAATGACATAGGTTCCTCCTTGTAAATGATAATTTAGCGGCTTGACATTGTTGTAAGAATTATTTTCTGCAATTCTTGCAGTTTTTCTATTTCAGAAAGATTTTCTTCTTTGCAATAAATAAGGCTCATAACCTTTTGGGAGAAAGATTTCTGTAATTCAAGTGGTGGAATTGCTATTCCATAAGCATGAACATCGTTTCGATTTAATGTAGGAACTGCACTACCACCAACAAAGCCATCATAATTTAGATTTTTGAGCAAATAAAATACCCACAACGGTTCTGCTTCATAAATTTGTTTTACATAGAGCGATGTGTTATGTGTCCAACAGTTGCAAAGGTACAATCTTGGGTTGCCAATATTGCCGCTTCGTCCCATTACAATAACAGGAGCTTCAGCAGTAAATTCATCATGATACCCAATTGTTCCGGTTGAACCTGCAACGGGATATTTACCACCAGTCATTTCAGTTCGAGGTAAATCATGCCCCCTTTGTAGTTGCAACACATCGCCAACAGTGCCTTGTTTCCAAGAAGATTTATCTGAGTTGGACTCAAAATATTTTTGATACAATGTTTGAGCAGTATCGTCTAAATTATCATTTATCTTCTGTTTCAAATCTATTCTATCGGTTATCGTCTTGTAGGCTTTCACTATTTTTCTCTGCTTTTCAATATCTGGTACTGGAAGTTCCACCATACAAAGCTCATTCCAATCGAAAATCTCTCTTACGCTTCCGTGTGACTTATACCTTGCATAACGGTCAAATTCTGGTCGGCTGAACCAAAGCATAAGATATTCAGGGTCAAGTTCCTCTTTATTTTCAACTTCAAAAACTGTATAAGAGCTTGAAATGATACAATCTTCTTCATCTAAATAAGCAATAGAAATTTTCTCTCCATTTCGTGAAGTAACGGGTCCGTATGCAAACTGTCCCGTTCTGACTATCTTATAATTCGATAAATCAGTTCCTACAATATTTGCGATTGAAGGAATAAATTTTTTACTTATACTTACGCCAAGCAACTTTGTTACGGCTAAATTCTTATTACGCTCGTCCACAAGTCGAATGTAATTGCCTAATATCTTATATCCTTTTTCCATTCCTACCACCTTAACCAATGTATTTTCTGTGAGCAATTTTCACATTGCTCTGCTTAACCATTGCATATTGCAATGTCGTATCTATTCTTCTATGCCCCAAGAGCTGCTGAAGCTGCTCTATTGGCATTCCTTTGTCTATCGCCATTGTCGCAAGCGTTCGCCTGAATTTATGAGGGTGTACCTTATTCAGTCCCAAGCGCTTTCCAAGCTGTCGTAATCGCACTTCAATACCACCGATATTCATTCGATTATACGGCGATTGTAATGATACAAAAAGTGCCGGATTATCGTCCTTTCGGCTATTTAAGTAATTCTGCAAATGTATTTTTGTTCTTGCATCAAAATATACTATTCGTTCCTTATCACCTTTGCCGAAAACAACACATTCTCTTTCGTTAAAATCTATATCCTCACGATTTAGCAACACCATTTCTCCGACACGCATACCCGTTGAAGCAAGCATATCAATCATTGCCAAGTCCCTAAGTTCCGAGCAATTATCCCTCATCAATTCAAGTGCTTCATCTGAATAAGTTTCCTTGATGTTCGTTCCGGTCTTAACCTTATGTATTCGCCTGACTGGACTTTTCAAAATATAATCCTCGTCCTCAAGCCAAGAGAAAAAACTGGAAAGTATTCGTCTTATATTATCTATCGTAACTTTACTGGATTTTTTCTTAGCCTGATACTCGGTCAAATAACAACGAATATCATCGGTTACAATGTATTTAATTCCTTTCCAATGCCATCAAGCATTGACTGTATCGTTGCATTATAGTATTTCAAGGTTTTCTCAGAACAGCCTTCAATACGCTTTGCCGATAAGAAAGACTCTACTAAATTCTGTTCTGAAAGTTCCTTATCTTTTTCCGTCTTTGTTACCTCATAATCAAAAAGTGTATGTTGTAATACCTCTTGCAATCTTTCTGTCTGTGCGTTATTCAAGTAAGGTAACATTCCTTGAATAACATCTGTGATTAGGTTCTGTTTCATAGTCAATTCTCCTTTTGTTTTTTAAGAGAACGACTACCAGTGGCAGTCCCTTGTTTTAACTCCCGCCACTGATGGGAGTTCTATTGTAAATGATAATTTAGAAGCTACGGTGCAAGCAATCTTCAAATCAGAATTTATTGACTACGAAAGAGCCAACTATTCCGATTACATAGAATTTGAGTTTGGAAAATATCCTGCCACTTGGAACTTGGTTGACTTGGATACCGCCGTCGATGTTCGTGATGGCACACACGACTCGCCAAGCCCAACTGAATCTGGTAAATATCTTATCACTTCTCGTCATCTGCTCCCATACGCTGTTGACCGTAGTGATGCGTATTTTATTAGTGAAGCCGATTTCAAGAAAGCCAATGAGAGAAGCAAAGTCGAATATGGGGATATTCTTTTTAGTATGATTGGAACAATCGGTATTATTTCATTCATAACAGACAAAGAAGTTGACTTTGCGATAAAGAATGTAGGTTTGTTCCGTACCTCTCAAAATCCTACAATACGGTATTTCATTCTCTCGTATCTAAAAAGTAAAATCGTGGAGAACTATATATCTTCATATATGGCAGGAAGCACTCAATCGTATGTAAGCCTTAATGTGCTAAGAAAGATACCTCTTATTCTGCCCACAGAAGATGTACTTCAACATTTCGAGAAGCAAGTAACACCGTTGTATGCGAAAATGATTGAAAACACCCATGAAATTGCCAAGCTCAACGACTTAAAAGATGTAATAACCACATCTATGTCAAGCCGCTAAATTATCATTTATCTTCTGTTTTAAAGCAATTCTCTCCGTAATAGCCTTGTAACTGTTCACTATTTCAAACTGTTTTTCAATAGGCGGAATAGGCAATTCCAATCTACAAATATCGTCCCAAGTAATCCCACCACGAACACTTCCGTCAGTATGCAGCCAACAAATACGGTCAAATTCCGGTCTGCGAAACCACATCATCAGGTAATCTTCATTCAAAATGCTATTATCTATTACCTCAAACATAAAATATGCCGGAGAAACAATAGCAGGTTCTTCCTCATCATACAATGCAACCGGAAGTCGTTCATCACGACCAACGTGCATTGGATTACACGCAAACTTTCCTTTTGTTATCAGTTTGTATTTACTCAAATCCGTACCAATGACATTTGCAACCGATGGCATAAAGAACTTGTCTATGTTAATTCCCAAAACTCTGTCCGTTATGCTTTCTCTGTTCCGAGTATCAATCAGTCGGATATGGTTTCCTAAAATATCATAATTTGATTTCATATCCCAACTCCTTAAATACAGCAAGCAAATCTGCTTTGGATTTTTCCTCTTGAACTAGAAGTTCCTTGAGTTCTCCCTGCAATGATTTCATTTTGGTATCAAAGTCGATGTTCTCATCACGGTTGACAAACTCAATATATCTGCTCGGTACAAGAGTAAATCCTTTTTCCTTTACTTCATCAAAAGAAGCAGAATAGCAAAACTCCGGCACATTCTCATAAGTTTCCTCATAGCCTTCCTGCTGCCAGTTATGATATACACTTGTAACTTTGGCTCTATCTTCCTCTGTCAATTCAATGTACTTCTTCTCATAAGGACTGCCCATCTGTCGTAAATCCATAAAGAGTATTTCATCTTCTCGATTACGATAGCGTTTTAGCTTTCCATTCTGCTCAACAACACGAGCCTTTTTATTCTTATTGAGTACCCAAAGGGTAACGCTGATGTCTGTGGTATAGAAAAGGTTTCTCGGAAGAATAATGATTGCTTCTACCAAGTGATTTTCTATAAGCTGCTGTCTGATTTTCAGCTCTGTACCGTCATCAGATAATGCTCCATTGGCAAGCAGGAAACCTGCCACACCGTTTTGTGAAAGTTTAGAAACAATATTCAGTATCCAACCATAGTTTGCGTTGCTTGTTGGTGGAACTTCATATCCATTCCAACGAGGGTCGTCTACAAGCTCATTCTCGGCTCTCCACTGCTTCTGATTGAAAGGTGGGTTTGCCATAATGAAATCTGCTTTAAGGTCTTTGTGTTGGTCGTTGGTAAATGTATTGGCTGCCATCTCTCCAAGATTTGCAGAAATACCACGGATAGCTAAGTTCATTTTTGCCAGTTTGAAAGTGGTATTTGTGTATTCCTGACCGTAAATAGACACTTTCTTTTTATTACCGCTATGTGCTTCTACGAACTTGATGGACTGCACAAACATGCCGCCCGAACCGCAACAAGGGTCATAAAGTATTCCATCGTAAGGCTCAAGCATTTCGGCAATCAGGTTTACAATACACTTTGGTGTGTAGAACTCTCCTTTACCTTTTCCTTCTGCAAGAGCGAACTTACTAAGGAAATACTCATATACACGACCTATAATGTCGTTCTCTTTATCATCAGTGTTGATACGATTGATTTCATCAAGCAAAGAAGCCAACTTTGCCGTATCAATATGTAAGCGGGAGTAATAGTTATCCGGCAAAGCACCTTTCAGTGCCGGGTTGTTCTTTTCAATCGTATAAAGTGCTGTATCTATCTTCAGGGCAATATCGTCCTGTTTTGCGTTTTCAATAATGTATTTCCAACGGCTTTCTTCAGGAAGATAGAATACATTTTCCTGAGTATAAAACGGTTTCATATCCGCATACTTTTCGCCGTGTGTAGCAATAATCTTATTACGGCATTCCTCAAACTTGTCACTGGCAAATTTAAGAAAGAATAAACTCAGAACAACGTGCTTATACTCCGCAGGCTCAACAGAACCTCTCAGTTTATCAGCACTTTTCCAAAGTGCTTCTTCCATTGATATTTCTTTCTTTGGTTTAGCAGCCCTTGCCATCTATAATTACCTCCGTGTTTTAATCTTCATCTAAAATGACTTCGCATATATCTCCGATGTCACAGTGAAATACCTGACATATCCTCATCAGTACTTCAAGAGATACTGGCTCATTCTTATTTATCTTCGTTGCAGCGTATGATGTAATTTCGGCTGCACGCATTAAATCCTGTCTTTTCATTTGATTGTCAATCATAAGTTTTTGAAGTTTGTTATAGCATATCTTCATCAGTAACACCTCTTCATCTTATAATTCTTCTTCGTTACAGTTAGTCATTTAACATTATATATTAAATTTTCAGGCATTTCAAGATTTCAGGCAGAAATGTAACCTTTCAGACACTAAGGTGTCACTTTTTACAAACACCTAATACAACTCTTTTAAAGAATAATAAAAAAGAGATGCCGAAGCACCTCAATTATACATTCTATTATTAACATTCAATGCAATCATTGCTATGACCTTTTCTATCGGCGGCTCTTTTCCGTCCGGTGCAACTGCTTTCCAAAAAGCTATTGCTTCCGGTTCAACACTTTTCATTGCTTCCCGAATGGCAAACTGCATTTCCTCTTTTACTGCTTTTTCGGTTGTTCCATTTTCTTTCGCTATTTGTCTGAAAATGTCGTTCACTTCTACTTCCTCCTATGTCTATTAGTATGTGTCTATCACTGACAGTTGTTGTTATAGCATATTCTCTCTGTCGAAGTCCCGAAAAATTTGTCGATAGCAGAAATTTTTTATACTGAAAAAAAGAAAGCTCGCCGATTAAGACGAACTTCTGTGTTTTATGGAAGTATTTGCTTTGATTGCTTTACAAGTGTATCTATGACTTCATAAATTCTGTTTCTATCTTCAGGAGCAAGTTTTTCAAGCTTCTCATTTAGCATAGAGTTCTTGACTGTGTATCCCGTTTCCAGAACATCTGTAAGAACCATATCCGATGATACACCTAAAGCATTTACTATCTTTATGAAAGTTTCGAGTGACGGAATTTTCTCTCCACGCTCAACCATACCAATATAATTTGTTGTCAAATCTGTTTTCTCAGCCAAATCTTCTTGGCGTAATTTCCTCGCAAGTCGGAACTTTCTTATATTCTTGCCGATTGTATCGAGCTTCATCACATCACCTCCCTTAGTGTGTTTCCATAACTAATAGTATAGGTTAAGTCGATTTCAAATCACACGCACCCAAAGGAAGTCAAACCAACTATTAGTGATGATTCCCAACTATTTTTATGTTATACTATAAAAGTAGTAATTCACGATTGTTAATGGCGAAAGACAAATCACAACCCAAGAGCCAAGTTAAACAATCTCCATAGAATAAACTTAGGGGTAAAAGGAATGGACGAACAAAAGATAATATTCAGTAATCGGTTTGAAAAAGAGAAATTTGAGGATTACAAAACAGATTTGGAACTGACAGCTCAGTCACTCCGACTTTACGGAAGCTGATGATTTTTTAAAATTTATACAGAAGAACCGCAGAAGTGTTCCAAGTAAAGAGCGAATTGCTGACAAGGATAAATTTATAAAGACCGTTTACGAACTATCCAATAGCTTTGAAATTGACGCTGACCTGATAGAATTTGCCGAGGGATATATCGCCAACATCTATGTAGATTATGCCTGCTACACTGGATATATCAAGAAGCTGTTAGCAATTCTTTTTATCCTTGCCGATGATATTTCCTTTTTAGGCGGCAGTAAAGAAAATGCCGATATGCTTTTCAGCTTCACTTATCATACACACCATATTTTCCTGAATAACAGAGAAACAACTGATTTCTCATAATGTACCCGATGGCTACTCAACTGAGCAGCCATCTTTTCGATTTTCCAGACACCGTCTGGAATTTTTAATACGCCGGAATACCGTATCCATAGATATTGCTGCTTCCGACTGCATACTGTCTTTGCTTGCAGGCGTCGCCTGAGTTACCCTCTACGGTATAAACTGTGCCGTTCTCACACTTCTCTACGATACCAACGTGGTCTGTTGTACCGTCGCCTTCCCAATCGAAGAAGATAATATCTCCTACCTTTGGTTCATAAGTGCGGTCTTGCCATTTCCCATTCGACTTAAACCAGTTTGCACCGTCCACACAACCTGCAAATTTCGGAACAAGTCCACTTTCAATATATCCGCATTGGTCAGCACACCAAGATACGAAGCAGGCACACCATTCCACTCGGCTGTTAAAGCCATACCAGCTCCAGTAAGGTTGTCCGCCCTGATTGCCTACCTGCGTCAAGGCAACCTCAACAATCGCCTGATTACCTCCGGCAGTAAAGGCTCGCCCATACGGATAGTATCTCAGAACGTGAGCCGGATATTGGGTATCTCCATAACTGTCCCAACCAAGCCTTTGTGCCTGCTGAGTCGAAAACTCTACTGCATTGGCATAGGAATATCCACCATACTTGGTTTTTGCCCAAGAAATATACCCATTACCGAAGTTATAGCCTTGCAGGCAAGTTTGATATGCTCCATATCTATCGGGCTTTCCACTTCTGCCGAAGTAAGAGCCGCTTTCAATTCCTGAACTCCACACTGGATAGAATATTCAGGGTCTTTAATTCCATTAGGTTCGTGCGGATACCTTGTATTGAAACTTCCCTCTGCTGCCTGCATAGGGTCAAGTCCTCTGCCGCCGCTTTCCTGCATCATAACCGCCTTGATAAGTTCCACATACTCAGGAATGCCGTACTCTTTGGCATACTTCTGTATGATGGGTTCATAGGCTTCTACCTCTGCACTTACCGGAGTATAGGAGTTACTGTCACTTCCTCCACCGAACATTGCTACGGCAGCACCGAACAGCACGACAATCATAATAATCAGAACCGCTATCCAACCTCCTGCGGCGATTGCTGCTACAAGTGCTTTTGTCCCTGCAATAATCGCTTTGACTGTCGCAACAGTAGCTTTCGCTGTGGCTTTAACGGTATCTGCTGTGGCTTTCGCCGCTTTCTTTGCCGTCTGAACCGCTTTCTGTGTTGCTTTGGCTGTTGTTTTTGCTGTTTTCTGTGCTATAATGGCAGCTTCTTTGGTGGTCTTAATAGAAGTCTTTGCCGTTTGTTCTGCGGTCTTGACCGACCTCTGAACAGTATTGGTTGCACCTTTCGATACGGTCTTGACTGTCGTATTTCCTGCCGACCTTGCAGACTGTTTAATTGTTTTCTCTGTACGCTCCAGAGTTCGGATGCTCTGTTTTCCGACAGGATTGACCGATTGTTTCTGAAGCTGCTTCTCTGCACGCTTGGTCTTGAAATTCTCAATTCCCGTTTTGGCTTTCTGATAATTCTGCCTTGTTTCACGCACACCCCATCTGCCGACTTTATCCGCACGGTATGCAGTTTCGTGAACAGCCCTATCCGTTGCCGCTTCGATTTTATCGGAAGCATATTCCTCTGCGGAATTTTCCGAAGCATTGGTGGAATGTTCTGCCTTATCTTTCGTCATCACATAGGCTTTCTTCATTCGCTCCGTGGCAACTGCTGCCTTATTTATGGTCTTGATTGTACCTTTGCTTGTATCTCTTGTTTTTATATCAGCCATCGGTTTCCTCCTTTCTCGAAAAATAATAGAGAGTGGGGTTTAATCCACTCTCTTAGCGACAACAACAAGCCTGCCATTGTTTCTTGAATATTCACAAGTAGAAAGAGAAATAAGCTTATCGCCATACTCTGCCGATACTCCGGTATCATACAAAGAAAGTTCCTTGCACTTAGCAACATACGCATCAAACTCTGCCGCATTTTCTGCGTCCGTAAACTCATAATACTTAAAGCTATCGGAGCTGTCTGTATAAACGACCGTCTTAAAGACTGCAATCACTTCATACTGGTGTCTGTCCGTCAGTGTATCAAAGTAATAGTCTTATGTTCTTCCCAAAAGCTCTTGTTTCTGTACTTCATCAGTCCCGTAAACATCGAGCCGTCATTCATATGGTGTCCGTATATAATGATGTTGTCTGAAGGTTTCTGCACATCACAATTTTCCTGCACATACGGGCAGCCATAAGCGGAATAGGTCTTATCAAACTTGTGCTTCAGGTAGAAGTTCGGCTCATTTACAGACTGCCCGACCGGATAATTGATATTGGTATCCTCAACCTTTATCCAACCCACCATATCCTCATTCTGCCGATAAAGTTCAAAATATTCCGCAAGATAGTCCTTATCTTCCGAAAACATCACGCCCTCATTTTCCTTTGGCGGCTCGTCCTCCACAATCTCCGCAAGGTTATCATAGACTTCATTCTGCTTGGCAGAGTCAATGTGATTACGAATAATAAAGAAGGTGCTTACAGACAACACTACCGTAAGCACCATTGCAATAATAATATAGATTTTTCTGCTCATTTCTCTTACCTTTCCATATCGTTTCTCTTAGGTGGAGTCAAATCTCTGCAATACTCCGGATACCTCAACTTGATACCCTCCATAAAATACGGAGCATATCCGCAACAGAACAGTTCCTCCGGTGTATAGAGATTTTCCCTGCCTTCTTCCGTAAATCCATTCCAAAGATTAAAGGCAAGGTGGCAAACCTTGACTGTGCCACTTGTCTGCCAACCTCCGTGCATACCTTCCGGTATGATGCAATCCCTCTTAAAATCAAACATCTTTCCGATGTTCATTCTTGTTTCTTCTGAAATGCCCATCACATAGAAAAATGCTCTGTGATAGCAGTCGTTGACTTTGCACTTATCCAGATTTTCCAATACAAAATCTCTGTGTGCAGCATTGCGAAATTGAATCTTAGACATTGTAAATCCCTCCTTATGCTTCGCCCGGTTTGGTTGTCATCAGTTTATAAAGTTTCGTGTTCTTAGGGAATTTGTTTGCAAACGGTACAAGTGAACTTCCCACCTTGATAAGTCCGTGTCCTGCTTCCACATTCGTGATATAGGACATCTGGAGGTCAGAAATATTCAGAAGTTTTGCAAGCTCAAGCCTGTCTGTGGAAGCCTGATTCAGCATAATGATGAACTCTGAGTTTGCAAGCATTGTTCTCGCTGTGTGGCTCTGCAAAAGGTCATCGACATTCTGAGTGATTCCACTTGCGTATGCACCGTATTTTCTCACACGCTTCCACAAGGTAAAGAGGAAGTTTGCAGAGTATTCGTGCTGGAACAGAAGATAAATCTCATCAATGAAGATAAAGGTGTTCTTACCCTTTGCACGGTTCTGTGTGATACGGTTCAGGATAGAGTCAAGGACAACAAGCATACCTATCGGCATAAGCTGTTTACCCAAATCAAGAATGTCATAGCAGATAAGGCGATTATTGGTATCCACATTCGTCTGCTTTGCAAAGGTATTCAGAGAACCGTGTGTGAAAAGTTCAATGGCAAGTGCCAGTTCCTTTGCTTCCGGTTCGTCCTGCTGCAAAAGTTCTGCCCTGAAATCCTGCAAGGTCGGTATATGTCCTTGATAGTCATTCTGCTGATAACTGCGATACACACTTGCCGTGCAACGGTCAATGATAGACTTCTGCTTCGCTCCGAGATTTGTTCCTCCGATAAGCTGTTCACAAAGGGACATAATAAACTCGGATTTCAAAATGACAGGGTTTGCACCGTCGCCGTAATCCTTATTCATATCCATTGCATTGATGTGATTGTCAGAAGTAGCAGAAATATTGATTACCTCTCCACCCATTGCATTGACAAGCTGTGAATACTCTCGCTCAGGGTCAATAATAATAATATCTGCGTCCGAAGAAAGCACCTGATTGATGATTTCTCCCTTTGCTGCAAACGACTTACCACCACCAGATACACCGAGAATAAAGGAGTTACCATTCAAAAGCTGCTTACGGTCTGCGATAATCATATTTTTGCTGATAACATTCTGACCGTAATAGATACCGTTCTCGTGGAAAATATCCTGCACCCTGAATGGGATAAATACCGAAAGGCTCTCTGTGGTAAGTGTTCTGAACGCATCAATCTTTCTCGTTCCAAACGGCATTACCGTATTGAGTCCGTCTACCTGCTGAAATCTCAGCGTTGCGAACTGGCAAAGATGTTTTCTTGCTGTGGTAAGCAACGCTTCCGTATCATTCTCAAGCTGCTCCTTACTGTCTGCCGTAATAACCATTGTGATAACAGCGAACATCATTCTCTGGTCACGGGTCGTAAGGTCATCGAGGAACTCTTTCATTTCTTTCTTCTGCTGCTCCATATCATACGGAACAGTTGCAGAGAAGTTATTATTGGCATTCTGCCTACGCTGCCAGTTCGTGATATTGGTTTCCACACCAAGCAGACGGTTCTCTGCTTCTTTTACTGCTTCATCAGTTGGAACGGGAACAATATCAATGGACATCATCAGATTTCTGTTCATATCCGTAAGTTCCGCTACCATACTGTCCTTGATATAGGACGCATATTCACGAAGAAAAAGGACTCTTCCATAACGGTTTCCCATCTTGAAATAGTCCTTTTCAAATTCCATTGTGTCAGGGCAGATATAGTCCTTAAAATCGTGTCCCTTTTCTTGTTTCCTTAATATCAAAGTGGAAAGAGCTTTCTTCTCCCACACGATAGAAGTCGTGAAAAATACGAAGTCTTTCGTCTGTTTCCAGTTCCACACACTTACTTCCAAGCCTGCCGAAGTGAGCAATCAAATCTGCACCGACACGGGCAAAATAAGTTCTTGCGTCCTCCACACTCTTTTTGTTGATGGAAATGGTAATATACTTATCCTGAACAATGGAGTTTGCACCCGTTGCCTTATCAAGAAGCATTTTATTGTATTCCTCTCGATATTCGTCCAGATTATCTCCGGTTGTCGGAATAAGAATTGTCTGCTCAAAATCCAGTCTGTTGAGCCGACGATTATTGATTGTGATTTTTGTCGTTGCACCACTGTCAAGAGAGTTCAGAAGTTCGGAATATTCAAGGAACATCGCTTCCTTATCCTCACGGCTCGCCACTGCATAGTTAATATCCGTAAAGCGGTAGGTCTTTGAATATTTATCCTTTCCCACTTTGAAAATGCCATCATCAAAGATAGCTGCCACGGGAATCACGTCCTGCACCCCTTTCGGTACAACAAATTTTTCTTTATCCTGCTTAAACAAATTTGTAAGAGTCTTAATCATTTGACTTCAATACCTCCTTCTGCTTCTGTTCAATGCTTGGCTTCATCAATTCGTAATAAACATTGGTGGAGTGAAATACCAGCTTCTTCGGCATTAAAAACTCCGATTTTATCCACGCATAGATTGCTTTCTCTGCGGTCATACCGTTGTACTTCACAAAGCCAAGTGCCGCAAACGGAGCAGCACCCAAAATGCACACCCACGATACGGTTTCCGTGCCAACATACGGTCTGAGCAAGAAATACAGTCCTACCGCAACGCCACAAGCGAGAACAGAAAAAATGAACTGTCTGAGTGACAGCCCAAAAAACATTGACTCTGTATAATTTCTGATTTCTCGGTTAATTTTTACTTCCATATTTGTTTCCTTTCCTGCGGTTTCGGTCTTTCTCCCTCACGCATTTATCATTCAGGCAAAAGACTTTGCCTTTTCGTTTACCGCCATAGTAAACGCATTTCTTACAATCTCTTTGGTTCATCTCAAAATCTCTCCTTAAAGTCCCATCATCTCTCGGATAATACGGTCAGACATTTTTACTGCACCGACAAGAACAAGCATATTAAATACTAATTCCCCAATATATGCCCACACCTGCGTAACTGCTGCTGCATCAGGATTCACTACTGGTGGCGATGAAGCAAATACGGAGAAAATAATACAAGCAAGTACAATGACTGCTCCCTTCAAGCAGAACTGCACAATAGCTTTTGATAAAACTCTTGCCTACATTCTGTGTAGGTTCTCCTGCAAATGTGGAAAGCGGTATCGGTGCAAGTGCTGTGTACATATACAACTTGAAAAATCGTCCATACACTGTCATTATCAGAATGAACGACAGCACCGTGATAAATAATCCTCCGATAAGCGTTACCGCCCACAAAGGGATACTCTCAAAAAATCCGCAATCCTCTATGGTCGTTACCATCTCTGTGGGTAAGGTCGTCTGTTCCGGAGTTCCAAATCCGGCAGCATTCATAATGGTTGAAATCGTCCCTTGCACGATATTAAATAATGCGAGCATAAGCTCCATTCCGTATGTGATAACACCTTTCGCCAATGCAAAACGAACAAAGAGTTTCAAAGCGTGTTCCGGTTTCTTCACATCTGTAAAACTTCCGCAGGTCTTTACCATACCTATCACAAAAAACAATACAAGTAAGGCAAGCCCGATAGCCTGAACCGCACCGTTGATGTCAACAATAACCTTCCAGATATTCCCGCCCTTAAAGTTCTGCGGTGTAGTTGTGATGAGTGTCCATATTTCCGACAGTTTTTCATTCCAAGTTTCAAGGGCATTTTCAAGATTTTGAACTACCCAGTTATCACTCATTCAAAGCACCTCCTTACAATTAAGGGGTGTCCCTTAACTTGGCACACCCCTCGATAACTGTGTAACTCTTATCTTAGCCTGTGATAAGAGTAAGGATTTCTTTCGCAAAAGTGATAATGACACCGCCCGCAAGAGTCAGGAAGCCATTGGCTCTCTGAGAAGGGTCGTGAGATTTGAGTGAAAGACCGACCTGCACGATACCAAAGCCAAGCAAAATCATACCGATGGCACGGATAAGTCCGAAGATAAAGTCGGACAGATTATTGACTACGGTAAGCGGGTCATTCGCTGCAAATGCAGTCGTTGTCATTCCAAGTGCCAACGCACCGACAATGACCATTGTGCAGTAAGCACGGAAGCCTTTCTTAACCTTTCCGGTCATAGGCAGTTTCTTTGTTTCCTGAATGTCAGTTGCTTTTTTCTTAAAAATAGTCATAGTTGAATACCTCCAAAATTTAATTTGTTTGATTGTTTATGAACAGAGCTTCCATCTCCTCATCGGAAAGAAGTTCCCAGTTCGTTTCTTCCATTTCCTTTTCAGGAAGTGTTGCAGGGTCAATGTCCCAAATGGCAATCGAAGCAATATCTTTTGTGACTTCTCCGTGCTTATAAGGACTCGCCTTTCCGTCTGTGGTAAGTGCCACATTCGGGTGTTTCATAATGTCATATTTGAAATCCATAATGGGTCTTTCCCCACGGATAAACAAAATAGCGTACTGATTATCGAGCATACGCACCTCATCAGGGGTAAGTAACTCTCTGCCGCTAATCTGATAGTTGGTGGAATAGTTACCGCTTCTTCCGGTACTCTTTCCGAACGTGTTGGTATCAATGGTTTCCTTGCCCAACAGCTCCGACACATATTTATGGGTTGACTGCTCATTTCCACCAAGGTAAAGAAATTCGTCGCAGTTACCCACAATGCTCTCCCACTGTTTTTCAAACAAGGCTTTAAGCTGTGCCAAGTTCTGTAAGATGATACTTACAGATACCCCACGGGAACGCATAACCGACAGTATCTTGTCGAAGTCGTCCGGCAGTGAAACATTGGCAAATTCGTCCATCATAAAATGAACAGGCATCGGCAGACAACCGCCGTGGATATGGTCGGCTGCATAAAACAACTGCTGAAAGAGCTGTGTGTAAAGAATGGATACCAAGAAGTTGAAACTGGAGTCGTTATCCGGTATCAGTGCAAACAGAGCCACCTTTTTCTCTCCGAGTGACTGTAAATCCAGTTCATCGGCAGAAGTAAGAGCAGCAAGACTCTCCAAGTTGAACTTTTCAAGCCTTGCTGCAAGGGTTATCTGTATGGATTTTAATGTTTTGGAAGAACCGGAATGATAAGAGTGGTAATACTTCAAAGCAATGTGGTCAGGATTATCTATCATCAAATCCGAAAACAGATTATCAAGCGGAGAAGGACTTGGGTCGTCCTCGTCCTCAATCGCCCCGGCTCTGAGCATTTCCATTACCATTGCAAAATTCTGTTCTTCCGGCGGTGCTTCATAATGCAGATAAAATACAAGTGCAAGCAGAAGCATTGACGCTGCCGTATCCCAAAATGGGTCATTGCTCTGTGAACCTTTCGGAGTGGTACTCTTAAAAAGATTGGTTACGAGCTTCTGCACATCATTGTCATTCTGCAAATAAACAAAAGGATTGTAACAATGGCTTTTCTCCATTGAAATCAAATCAAGCACACACACTTCGTAACCTTTCTTCTCAAGAAGATGTCCCGTATCTCGCAGGATTTCCCCTTTCGGGTCTAATATCACATAGCTGTTTCTTGCAGCATTCATAATATTAGGCTTTGCATAAAACCTCGTCTTACCTGCACCGGAGCCACCGCACACAAGCGTATTCAGATTTCGTCTGTGCTTCTTGGCATTAAGTCCAATGCACACATTCTGAGTCATCAGCTTATTTTCTGATAGTGGCTTTTGTCGGTACTTTTTATCAATGGCTCTGACATTGCCCCATTTGGCAGAACCGTGTTCCTCTCGTCTGCGGTAATTCTTTCTTGTCGAAAAGTAAATCCCGATACCCATTCCATAGCATAAAAGCAAAATGAGGACAGTTTTCAGGCTGTCCCCACATAATTTTATGGAAAATGGATTATCAAAGAGTGTCGCAAGATTGGCTGCTATCTCCGGCAATCCTCCGCTTATGGAAGGTGCAATCAGAAGTGCCAGCCATATGACCGGAACGATACCGACAATGGATAAAATAATGGCAGTCTGCCTGTCATTATCTCGCTTCATCTGAGCGTTTCCTTTCAATCACTTTGAACTTTTTCAATGGGGCATTTCCGACTTTTACAAGCAGGTCGTCTACTGCGTCTGCGGACTTGCCTTCCTCCATCAACTTTGTTTTCTCATCGTTTAAGGAGCGAATGACAACACCGTGTTCATAATCGTCCAAAGCAATGTGGTAGAGTTTTTCTTTTTCCATATCTGCCCTCCGTTATCTCTCATAGTCCTTTGAACGCTCCTGCTTCTTGCGGAACATTTCATCAGAGATATGACTGTGAATTTCTGCCATTGCATTTCGTGTCTTGGAAAGCTCCGCACGGATTTCTTTCGGCTCTTTGGAAGCCAGTCCCTCCGGAATACGGTTAATTGCAAAATTCTGTGTATCTACGCCATACTTCTTGCAAATCATATATCCGATACACACTGCCTGAAAGCCCATATCCCTGCGGCTGTAACTTTCGCTGTTGATGGAAAGCTGTGCGTGTCCAAGTTCCTGAGCGACACACTGAGCAACTGCTACACTGTCGCCCACATTACGCTTCACATACAAGGTCTGCTTTTCATTATTATAGAAAGCTGCCATATTCGGATACGGAAGTTCATCGGTTGCCGCAACCTCTACCGGAGATACATCAAGCATTGTCGTGATAAGTGCTTTCGGGTCACGGTTTGCTGATACTGCCGGAGCTTTTCTTCCATTTGTCTGCGTAACATCAAATACCTTTTTGACATTGTAGGAAATACCCGGAGAACCATCTGCTCTTGTGTATTCCACTGGTTCAAGGATAGAAATACTCTTTGCCCCTTTGGTAATCTTCACATTGTCCTTACCCCAATCATCAAAATCTTTAAGCTGTGTCGCCTGCGGATACTGACTGTAAATAAGGAGAGCATTTGCTGCGGAATATCTGTCCATTCGACTCTGCGTATCAAGAAAACTCTTGAACTTCTCAGGGGCACTCACAATCTCACGGGAAGCGTCATCAATCATCTGATAGACCTTTTCTTTTTCTGCTCGCTTCTTTTCTGCATACTCCTCTTTGGATAATCTCGGCTGATTACCGCCAGCCTTTGCGGGTTTGAAATCATTTGTCATAGTGAATTACCTCTCTTTTGTTTTGGGTTTCTTCTTCGGCTGACGGTGTACCGTCTGACCGTTTTTCTGCTGCGGCTTCTTGCCGTCTTTCTTAACCTCCGGCTCTTTACGCTCTGCTTCTTTTTGCTGTTTTGCCTGTGCCTTATAACGGTCAAGTTTCTCTTTGACCGATGGCTTTTCCACTGGCTTTGCAACACCCTTATCAGATTGCGTTTCTTCCGGCTCTGAGTTTTGCCTTGACAGAGGGCTTTTGTCTGTTTTGGCGACTGAGGGGTTTGCGTTTGCTCGCTCCTCTTTCTGCATTGGATTTCTGACTGCTTCTTCCATAATGATTTCACTCTTGGATTTGGTCGGCTTTTCTTTTCTCAACCGCTTCACGGTCTGCGATAGCCTTCTCTGCTTCACTGACAATCGAAGCCTTATCCACCTTGCCAAGTTCAAATCTTTCAACGATACGCTGAATTTTAGAAGCGTCCTCTGCTCTTGCAATAATATCTACCGGAGCGTTCTCTCCCTTTGTGTTCTTATCTCTGAGGACACAATAAAGAACGCCATAGCGTTTTGCCTGTTCGGTAAACTTCTTCAAATCCTTTTGCGGAATGGAAAAGACTTTCAGCTCCTTGCCTGACTTAATCATATTGGTAAGCCTTGCTTTGCCCTTCGTCTTTTGTTCCTGCTTCAGAACCGATACCAAAAGCAATGCGATATTCTTCGCCGCCGAACCGCTTAATCTTGCAGCAACTTCAAAGCCTTCAAGCGAAAGCCTGACAACCTGCTCTGCTGCGTCACCACCGTTGTTCATAGCGTGATTTCTCCTTTCTCTGCTGTTTTTGTTCCTCTGTTTCAATATGCTCAAGGTTTTCTTCCATAACCTTTGACCTCTCCGCAATATCCTCGCAGAGTTTTACTTCCCGTCGGAGTTTTTTTAATTCTCCGTTGATAGAAGTGATTTCATCTTTTGCCGCCTGAAGCTGACCATCATCAATATTTGTTCTTATCTTTTTTCGGAGATGTGTTCTTCCGGCAATCAGATTTTTCATCTGCTCCTCTAAGGAAGTCTTATATGAAAAAAGCTGTTCGTCCGTGGAAATATTTTCTCGTCCGAGCAGCCTTACTTCATCAGTAATCTTATCGAGCTTCATCAAATCATCTTTCAAAAGATAATGAAGCCTTGCGTTATTCTGTTTCTTATACTGGGCAGATAACCGAGTCTGTAACAGTAATACAGATACAGCCCATAAAGTCCGCCTTTCTTTTTCAGCTTCTGCCCTCTGGTCTGCATACGGTACTGTCTTGGCTTGTAAGTCGCCCTCTGGAACGGCTCAATCTCTGCCCATCTGTCACGATTTTCTTTGATACGCTCTACAATCCGGTCATTGGTATAATCTGCTCCGAGATTTTTCAGTCGTATCGGCTTATCGTATCCCTTTGGAATAACCGTCCAGTATTTTCGGCTTGGACTCAGGTTATAGGCATATCCCATTTCCTTGAGAGCAAACTGAAATTCTTTCAGGGTCTTGCTGTGGTCGATAGCATAGTCAATGGCTTCTTTTGCAACCGAGTAGCGTGTCGGCATACCTGCCTTTTCTTTCATCGTCAGATACTCCGACTGCTTACTGCGGTTTGGATTCGGGTCATAGTAAAGTCCGTACTTCTCACAAATTCTGTCTGCAACTTTTCGGAATTTGAACCACGCTTTTTCCTCGCCCCACAAATGTTTGCCATCGACAAAAGAAATAGAGTTGATGACAAAATGACAGTGCAGGTGCTTTGTATTCAGATGGGTTGTCACAACAACCTGAAACCTTTTGCCCCACACTTCATTTGCAAACTCCATTCCGATTTTCTGTGCCATCTCAGGAGATATATCTGTTTCCTTGAAACTCAAATATCCGTGATAGGCTTGGATACCTTCTGTCTTTTGGTACTGTTCCTTAGCCGTTATAAACTGGTCACGGGCAATCGCCACATTACAGTTGATACCCTCAACATAAAATTCTCGCTCTGTTTTTTCTTCATCCTTTGCATAAGCAATAACATCAGCAAGAGCCTGATACTGTTCCGGTGAAAACTCCCTTTTGATATTTGCAGAAGTCTTTTCGGGATTAGTTGCATAGTCAATGACCTGACCGAGCCTTTCTGTTACCGACCACAACTTTGTTACTGCCATTTCATTTCGCTCTGATTTGGACGAAGATATGTCCTCTCAATCTCTGACTGGAACTTATTCCACTTTGCAGCTTCATTCTTCAGCATAGGTGCGTCAATGAAACCAAGTGTATTCGCTTTGGCAGCAAGCTGATTGATGTTATTACCGATAGAGGACAGTTCTCTCATCACATCATAGAACGGTCATCGGGTTTCTCTTTCGGTTCGTAACCTCTGATAAGTAAACGGATAAGTCCTGCTTCGGAAAGACAAGCCTTCTTTGCCTTTGCTGCCAAGTCCTGTGCTTCCTTGCGGTTAAAGCGTACAATCTTCTGAATGTTTCTCTTTCTCATAATCGGTATCTTCCTTTCTCTTTACTCTGCAATCTTTGTTAATCTGGAATAAGCACATCATCGTAACGCCAAGACAACTGCCGAGCAGTGTCCCAGCGGCGATAAGTAATAACTCTCTCATATCAAGTTCTCCTTTCTCACGGGGTATTAGGGGCAACCCCTAACGAGCCTTTTACCGTTTGGGAAACTATGTTTATCCAAATGGTCTGCTCGCTAAGATTAAACATCTCCTCCGGGTTGCCCCGTTCTCAGGCTACTATCTCTCATAATCCTTTGATTTCGGCTTAAAAGGTTCAGCCACGATATTGCCGCCCACTTCCTTAGAAAAGCGTTCAGGATACTTGAACTGTTCCTTATACTTCTTCATCATATCGTCCGGCAAGCTCTGAAAGCTCTCACTCTCAGGCGGTGCATAACAGATAAAGAACTTGCCGCAGATAATATCAACCATCTCTTTCTTATCGTTGTCCTGCACATAAACAGCACGATTAAGCGGAAGTCCTCTCATCTTTCCTTCCTCATTACAGATGATTGCAACGTCATCATCAAAGGGCATATATTCTTCAATATCCCCGCCGACAACCTCCTGCATTGCTTCCAGACTGTCGTCGATTACAATTTCCTTCGGGTACTTTTCCGGTTCTACCAAGAGAACTTTAATCTTAGTATCATTCATCGTTCTTCATTCCTTTCGTGTGTTTTTTTATTGTAAATTCCCATCCGCATACAAAGAAAATCGTTGAAGTCCTTACCTGCTTTTGGTGGCTCATCAACGATTTCATACTTATCCGGCAGAATAGTTTTTAAGGTCTGTGCTGCCTTTCTGCCCGCTATATCATTGTCAAAATGGATACGGATTTTCCTGACAGATGGGTTACTGCCAAGATACCTTTCCAGTGCAATCGGCACTTTACTGTCCTCAATTTTCTTTGCCGGAGAATACACCCCGGACAGCGAAACAAAGCTCATTTCTTTCCAATCCTGCCCGTTCAGCTTCGCAAGCGTGGCATAGGATAACAGGTCTATGGCACACTCAAAGAGGTGTACTTCCTCCAAGTTTTCCTTACCAAGCCGAAAAGAATAATCTTTTTTACTGCCACTGCAATCGCCCATAATCCTACGCTTATTCGTGGAACGGTAGGCTGCAAATTCCGGTTCTTTCTTCTCGTCATAGCCTACAAACACAACATTGTGATACGGCAGGCTCTCAAAGATAAGGTCATTAGAGATACAGTAATTGATGATTTCAAAATCTATTCCTCTCCCGAAAAGATACTCTGTAATCACTCTGTTGGAAGCACATTTTTCAGGGAGAAGAAGTGGTTTATTTTCCTCTTTTGGCTGTGGCTTTTCATAGACCGGAGCCTGAATCGCTGTGTGTCCGATAATGGTTTCCACCGCTTCAAGGAAGCTGTAACCTTTAACCTTAATCAGATAATCCAAAGCACTCCTGCCACCGATACCTCTCGACCACCATATCCATTTCCCGTTTGAAATCTTCAAACTATCGTGGGTTCTGGTGCAATAGGTGTTACCTGAAAACTTAACCAGCTCATACGGTTCATAATTTCTCAGGTAGGTTAATAAGTCCATCTGCTTCGCCTGAATGATTAACTCAGGTGCGATAAATGGCATATCGACCACCGCCTTTCTGTTTATCTCTCATACGATTTCTCCTTTCTGCCGCCGACTGCTTCGCCCTCATCAGGCTCTCCGCCGACAATCTCATTTTCCTTTTTATCCATATTGAGCAGGATATTCAGCTCATCAAGTCGGGCAGTTTTTGCCCTCAATTCTTCCTCCTTTGCAAACGGCTTTTCGATTTCCTGCTTCGCTGTTTCAAACTGCTTCTCCGTATTTTCAAGGCTGTTTTTCGTATCAGCAAGTGTTTCCTCAAAGCGTTCTATGCCGTTATCTATTCTCACAATATTACCGTGAGAATCATCGCCAAGCGGTACATCTCTGCTTGTTTCGCCTTTTAATTTCACAACATAATTACGCTGAACCGTATCAAAATACAGTTCCATTTGAAAGCCACGGTACTCGCCAAGTGGTATCGCATCGGGACTGTTCATTGACTTGCAGGCATTGATGATTGCCTGACCTGCTTCGGCTTTTTCGGGCATTGATTTTACTGCCCTCAAAATCAGGCAGCATATCGTTTAGCATACGCTGGTCAAGAGCCAGTTTTCTTCCATCATTCGTGATTTTCAGCATATTATCTACACTTGAATCCATACCGCCGCCACGCACCTGCTCAGCTCTCTCTGCAAGGGAAGCAACCATTTCTTTCTGCATTTCTGACGGCTTTACTGCAATGTTATGGTACTTTGCTTCCGGTACTGGCAGGTTCAACATATCCGCTGTCTTAATGTCCGCTATCTCCTTGAACATCGCCATTAGTTCAGGCAAGTTATAGAATTTTGCGAACCTTGTCTTTGCTCTGTATCCTGTTCCTTCCGGTGTAAGTTCCACTGCCGTAATGGTTTCTCCGAAAGTGGAAGCCCAGGCATCAAAGTGCTGCAACCCATTTTTCACAAGCGTGCTGTACTGCAAATATCGCTGTATCGTATAGAGTTCCACCATACTGTTTGAGATAGGTGTACCCGTTGCGAACACGGTCCCTCGCCCTCCGGTAATCTCGTCAAGGTAACGGCACTTCATAAAGAGGTCGGAAGATTTCTGTGCTTCCGTCTGTGCGATACCGCCCACATTACGCATTTTTGTATAAAGATAAAGGTTCTTGTAATAATGGCTTTCATCAACAAAAAGCCTGTCTACACCAAGTTCCTCAAAGGTTACAACATCATCTTTTTTCGTCTGGTCATTGAGTTTATCAAGTTTCTGCCTGATAGATTTCTTTGACTTTTCAAGCTGCTTTATGGAGAAGTTTTCCCCTCGGTTTCGCTTGAGTTCCGCAATTCCTCCGGTTATCTCCTCAAGCTGCTGTTCTAAGATTGCCCTCTGTCTTTCAATGGACATCGGGATTTTTTCAAACTGTGAATGTCCGATGATAACTGCGTCATAATCTCCAGTTGCAATCCTGCCGCAGAACTTTTTACGGTTCTTGGTTTCAAAATCTTTCTTTGTTGCGACAAGGATATTCGCCGCCGGATAGAGCTGCAAATACTCAGCCGCCCATTGTTCGGTCAAGTGATTTGGTACAACAAACAGTGACTTGTTACAAAGCCCAAGCCTTTTCGACTCCTGTGCTGCCGCTACCATTTCAAAAGTTTTTCCTGCTCCGACTGCGTGTGCAAGAAGTGTATTTCCTCCGTAAAGGATATGAGCAACCGCATTTTTCTGATGTTCCCTGAGTTCAATTTCAGGATTCATACCATTGAAGATGATATGACTTCCATCATACTCACGAGGTCTGACGCTATTGAATTTCTCATTGTAAGATTTGCAAAGCCTTTCCCTTCGTTCAGGGTCAGACCATATCCAGTCCTGAAATTCCTGCTTAATCATTTCCTGCTTCGACTGAGCAATCGCTGTTTCCTTTTTATTTAGGACAGCCTTTTTCTTTCCCTCATCATCTTCGATATAATCAAAGATACGCACATCTTTTAAATTCAGCGTTTCCTCAATAATCTTATAGGCATTGATGCGGGAAGTTCCGTAAGTGTTATATGCCCTTACATTTCCTTTGTCATAGGATTTGCCCTCAATATTCCACTCACTCGTAAATGGAGAGAAGTGAACTTTGATATTCCACTGTGCATAGCGTGGTGTTTCAAGCAAATGAAAGATAAACTCCTGCACATCGTCCGGTGGCAACCAAGTTGCACCAAGTCGCACGGAAATTTCACTTGCAGTCAGGTCTTTCGGCTGCACCTTTTGAAGTGCTTCTACATTGACCTTATAATCTTCCGGATAGAGTTCTGCCGAGTTCTTTGCAATCTTCAGCTTTTCCCTGACATTACCCGAAAGGTATTCATCAGCCATCAGATACTTCGGTTCGTAAGAATTTCCATACTCATAAAGCGGGTTTAGGAAGATAACACCCTTTAAGTCCTCAAAGATTTCATTCTCCGATTTACCGGAAAGCTCCATCATATAGTCCATATCAATCGTGGCTTTTTCTCCAAGAGATACCGCCAACGCTTCGCTTGCCGTATCAACAGAAGTAACCGGAGTATGCGGCTTAATTGTCCTCTTAGAAAACATATCAGCCTTACGTTCCAGTTCTCCGTCCTCTCCGATTATCTCCAATGCGGAAAGCAAAGAGAATGAACTGTCCTGCGAAAAAGCAGAGGTATTTGCACGGCTGTTAATGAGTCCGTACTTACCTGAAAAGGTATCATAAAGTCTGTTTAATCGCTCCTGCTCCGCTTTGATTTCGCTGTCAGGGTAATCTTCTGTCTGCAATTCAATCAGCGTTCTGACGGAATTTCTAATAGCAATCATACCCTTAATTCGGTTCTCTGCGGTTGCCGACACTTCCACCGGAGTCATACGGGAATTTTCACGATAATAGATTTTATTGTCCACCACTGTATAGGAAAAGTTTCTCACTGTCGGGTCTGCCGGAATAGAATTATCTTCCTCCTCCAGTTCTTCCTCGACTTCATATTCCGTGATTTCTCCGTGAATGTTTGCTACTGCTTCATCAAGCTGTGCTGCAAGGTCTGCATTTTCATACGGCACACAAGTTGCTTCCATACCGAAACGCCCCGATACCATTTTCATTTCTCCAAGTATCATTTCGGGGTGCTGCACAAAATACGAGTTCATCTTAATTCCGTTCTCATCGGCATCAAGATGAACCCAATCCGGCTCAATATCTATCAGTCTGTCACGCTTTTGCAGGATAAGAATATCCGAAACGACTTCCGTTCCTGCATTACCCTTAAAGGTATTATTCGGCAATCGAATTGCTCCAAGAAGCTCTGCTCTCTGTGCAATATACTTTCGTACTGCTAAAGTTTCCTTATCCATTGTGCCTTTGCTCGTTACAAGAGCCATCACACCGCCGGGTCTTAACTTATCAAGGGACTTGGCAAAAAAGTAATCGTGTATCAGGAACTTATGCTTGTCGTACCTTTTATCTAACACCTTAAAATCTCCAAAAGGCACATTGCCAACCACTCCATCAAAGAAGCTGTCCGGCAGATTGGTTTCTTCAAATCCTTGTGCCGCAATGGTTGTTTTCTGGTAAAGCTGCTGTGCAATCCCTGCGGAAATCGTATCAAGTTCCACACCATAAATCTTACTGTCCTGCATTGCGTCCGGCAGCATACCGATGAAATTACCGATACCGCAGGACGGCTCTAACAAGTTGCCTTCCTTAAAGCCCATCTGCTCCATTGCCTTATAAATGGCTGTGATAACTTCAGGCGGCGTGTAGAACGCAGTCAATGTGCTTTCTCTTGCCGAAGCATATTCCTCCGGTGTTAATACCGAAGAAAGTTCCAGATATTCCGTTGCCCACGCTGAATTATTTTCATCAAAGGCTTCTGAAAGCCCACCCCAACCGACATACTTTGATAAGATAATCTGTTCTTCAGGAGTGGCAAATCTGTTTTCTTCCTGACATTTTTTAAGAAGCTGTATCGCCATAATATTTCTGCGGAAACGTTCCTTTTTACCAACTGTTTCAACCTCATTTTCTCTGAGATTAAAGGTGTGACGTTCTGCCATAGACACATCAGGGTGCAAGTCAAAACCTTTGACTTTTTTCTTCTGCTCCCAAGCGGGAACTACCGGCTCAGGCTCTTTTTCATTTCTTTCTTCGGCAGGTTCTTCCTTTACAATCAAATGCTCATTCATCGGATTCTCACGCACTTTTCTGTCAAACTCTGTGCGTGAAAATTCCTTATTGAACAGTGGCATATCATAGTCATAGAGCATTACTCTCTCATCATCAACAGATAAGATTTCGTACTCAGAAGCACCGATATACACCTTATCGCCAAGATGATATTCATATTTCACATCTTGCGATATTTCCGCTTCTTCAGGTTCTTTTTCGGCTAGTTCCTGCTCCGGTGGTGCATTAGAGAGTATCTCACGGTTTCTTTTCGTTTCCTCGATTTTGGCTCTGCCTTCCTCTTGGCTTTCGAGCCACTGAGGATAGTGTTCTTTTTCCTTTGGATTTAAGTATCTGTCCATTCGGATAAGTTCCCCGATACGCTTCTCCACCTGCGACCACGAAAGCGTGATATGCGGCTTCTCTTTACCGATACCTTTCGTAATCGTAATACCTTTTCCATCGTGGCTCTCATCGATGCCTGCTCCGATTATTACTGGATAAGAACCGCCCCAACCGTATTCATTTTTCAAGAAGTCGGCATTTTCTTTTGCAGAAAGGCTTTTTTCAAACTGCTCATAGATACGCATTTTTCCCTCAGAAAATCCGCTTCCATTCGCAAGAACAGCGTCGATAATCTCCTGAGAAAAAGTAAAGGCAGAGGTTTTCTTTTCCTCTGCCCGACCGTCTAATATGAATGTCATCTGACCGTCCATTGACGGTAATGGTTTTATGCTGTCACTTAATTCTCCCAGTAATCGCATAGCTTCAAAATGTCGGGCAATAACAGCCCAATCATAATAGCTCTGTGCGGTTCTGCTGTCGTATTTGCCCTCCCACAAATGCAGAACGTTTTCAAAGGTCTTGTACCCTACTGTCCTGCCATCCTCTAAAGTAAGTTCGGTATAATCATTATTGAAAATACTCTTTACATACTCTGTGCGGTCTTTGTTATCAGGATTACGTTCATAATAATCTTTGATTTCTTCCAGACTAGCTGACAAATGTGGTGTCGTTCTGAGAATTTCATTGATTACTTCATCACGTCCAAAGAACGGAAGGCTTTTATCCTCGTGCGTTCTATCGTAATACTCTAAGCGAATATCACTTCCGCTTTCACGATTTCCTGTGCCGAGCTGCGAAGGGAGTTCATCAGGCGAACCCATTTCATCATATCCTCCGCTTTCATCTGTTCGGTCACTCCCTCTTTCTGTGCCATCTGGCTCAGGATTGTTTCCTCCATCTTGCTGGCTCTCTGTTCCACTTCCGCCAAGTGCTGTGTCAGTTCGCCCCTCGTCAGGAGATTGTAGTAAAGGACTCTGTGATGTTCCTTCAGAAACTCTCTCCTCATCTGAGCGTATCTGCCCAGCGTCACTTCCGGCTGCTGGGGAAGTTTCAGGTTCGGAAGGCTGTAATCGCCCACCATCGTGTAGGTCAGTTCGTTCATTGTCCAAACTCCTTTCGTCGTTATTTTCAACCTTATTGTATTCATTTCTGTCCTGACCGACAATTATGCGATTTTGACGGTTGAGTGCAGTAATTGTTTTAGATATTTCCGTCAATCCCATTTCTGCAATATCACTGGTAGCAAATCCAAGTGCATTGAGTGTTTCCTGCGTATTGAAGTTAGTAACATCTCTGAAATCATCAAGTTCAAAATAACCGTCCGTATCAACGCCGAGCCTTGACATCATCATATATGCCACACTATTTGTCACGACATTTTTATAAATGAAAGCCACAATATCCTCTTCCACTTCCTCAAAGGAACTGCCCTCGGTTGCATAGTAAAGGTCTTGCAGATAATCAGGGATATTATCCTCTGCCGCATTTCTTGCTGCTCCCATAATTGCTTCGGCAAGACTGCTCTTATTCTCAATCTCTCCGAAAGTGCTTTCCAATGTCTCAATCACATCAGCTTCGTATTCCTGACGCATATCCCAAATCGGAACTGTTCTTGAATATCTGCTTTCGTGAGTATCTGAAATGTCAAAGTAATGTGTCAGTCTTTGCCGTGAACGGTTCTCATCAGCAAAAACAGCAATACCTCTTGCACCTCGGTTGACCCATCTACCAAAAATTTTGTTCCACTGCTCTATCTCAAGAACCGCTGTTGCATCGGGTCGCTGTGCATATACAAGAAGCTGCTCGTCATAGCGTAACTTATAATTTCGGCAAGCCGAAGCTAAGAATGCCTGCCAGTTCTGAGGATTTGACACAACCGTTTTGCAGGTGCGGTTGTAAAGCTCAGAAATAAGGTCATATTTTCGTGCCATTACTCTTGCACCTCCTTATCGCTGTTTTTCTCTGTTTCTGGTCTTGTTTTTTGACGGTTCGGATTGATTGATAGGTTCAACTTTGCTTCCACTAAGCTCCATTTTTTCAGCAAACTCGCATATATGATAGCAGCAATTTCCGACATACAAATGGTAGTCATCAATATACTTGCACACTCTGTCTGCTGTGTGTCCATCACGAAAAGTAATCCTGATTTTTCCACCATCGGGAATATAGAATTTTAAGTTGTAATGACTGTCTATAAATCGAATTTGCTTTTCCTGCGGCTCTGCTCTATTCTCCTGTTGCTTCATTTTCCTTACCTCTCATTTTTGTTGCTTCATCAGAACCGCCGCCCAAATACGAAAAGAGTTTACCGGACTTTGTATTCTTCTGAAGCTCCATAATCACACCCATATCAGGAATCGTGATATTCGGGATTTTCAGGATTGCTTCCATATCAAGCTGCTGCAACTTTTTCTCCGTATCACAACCGGAGTCAAAGAGTTTATTCAGCACCTTGACCTTATTCTGAAAAGTTGCTTTGTCTTTCACGAAAATACCTCCTTAGCTAATGTTGATTACAATAGAAATACTGCCGCTCTGTTCTTCTTTCTGCGGATTACGTGAATACTCAGGAAAAAGGGACTGTACTCTCTGCCTTGCCCTGCGTATGGTTTCAAAACAAGGAAGTCCGTATGCTCGGTAATTAAATACAATATCCTCAAGCGGAAGATTTCCGGCAGGTATATATCCGTATTGGTTGTAATAATGCAGAATGAGAAGCATATCATCATACCTCGACATCGGGCATTCCTTTAAGATTTCAAGCACTCGGCTCTCCACCGTTTTCTGTTGTTTCATAATGTTCCTCCAAAAATTAAAGGGACAGAGTTTTTTACGCTCTGCCCCGACTGATTAATGTTCGCTTGTTACTTACTTCTTACGGTTTTTAACCTGAAGAAAGATAAAGCCGCCGACAATAACGGCGACTAATGCGATAGCGATAATTGTCTTTGCTTCCATTACTCGTTACTCTCCTTTTTCTTCTTTTTGTGTGCAACAACAGAAGTTACAGCGATACCGACAGCAGAAAGTCCGGCAAGGACATACCAAAGTTTCATATTGGTATCATCTCCTGTTTTCGGAGTATCTCTTAACTCATTGTGCATTTTTACAACGGCTGTTTCATCAAGTTTGATAATAACATTCTGGTCGGCAGGTGTGATATATGCGGCAGACGCATTGTTTGCCACTTCTGATACGGTATATTCGCCAATACGAAGTCCCTCAATCACGATTTCGCCGTTCTTATCTGTTTCAAATGTCATATCATAACCGTTTGCTCCGGTTACTCTGAACGCAAAACCTTTAACCTTACCATCTGAAGATGTCTTGACGATTTTCAGTGTTCCACGCATAGCTTCATTGAAAAATCCAACACCAGCCTTATTCTCAACGGAATAAGTTGTTTCGTCTTTCTCAATGAAAACAGAGTATTCTCCCTTATCAAGCAGGAAGCCCTCTGGTGCTTTTGTTTCACGGACAATATATTTTCCGTAAAGAAGCTCTTTCATCTCATAAATTCCGGTTTCGGTTTCTTCAAGATTTCCGATAAGTTCATCGCCATCATCAATCTTTCCGTTCTCATTGGTGTCCTTATATACCTCAAAGGTTGCACCCGTAAGTTTGTTATCTGGATATTCAGCGTCCATCTTCGTGAGTCTGATATTGCCGTGAACATACTCATTGACAATCTCAATTTCAACTACCTGCTCGGCTTTGCTGATATTGACCTCATACGCTTTTTCATCAAGAACAAATCCCTTTGGCTGCTCGATTTCTCTTACAATCCATTTGCCATAAGGAACTTTTGCAAAAGAAAAACTACCGTCTTTTGCAGAGGTAGTCGTCATAAGTGCAGTATCCTTTGTAAATTCTGTTTCTTCGGCTTTGAAGATACCGATAACAGCACCCTCAAGTGCTGCTCCATTCTCGTCAATCTTCTTACCTGATACAGAACCATAGATAAGTTCATTCTTGATTTCTTTTCCGTCATTCACTTTGATTTCAACGGTTGCAGTATCCTGACCTGCGTATTCAAATACAACCGGATACTTCGTATCAGAGAGAATATAATGCTCATCAGTTGTAATCTCTTTGACATAGTATTTGCCAAACGGAAGGTCTGACTTCATAACAGCAGTTCCATTTTCATTTACGCTGATAATCTCAATCAGTCCATCAGCCGGAATAACGGTACCGCTTGCAGATACAATATCTTCTGCGGCATAAAGACCAAAGCTGATATTTTTGATTTCTCCGTTGTCGCCAATACCAAATGTCTTATCCTTTTCAATGGCTTTTGCAAGGCTTACCTGAACTTTCTGTCTTTCGTTATAGAATGATGTGGAAGTTTCGGTAACAGAGATATTCTGACCTGCATAAGTAAGCTCAACCGTATGTGTTTCGCCACTGATTACCATTCCATAAGGTGCGGTAATTTCCTTGACCTCGTATTTTCCGAGATAAAGTTCTTTGCTCTTAACAAATCCATCGGAGCTTGTTGTGATAGTATCTACCACTTCGTCCTTTGAATAGCGGAGTGTACCGTCCGGTGTACTAATATCTTCCGCAGCACGGACTTCATAAACTGCACCCTCAAGTCCTGCCACTTCATAAATAGGCTGATAAATAACATCACTGTCCTCAGAACCACTTACATTGACACCACTAAATACTTCTCCGGTCTTTTCAACCGTGATAGTACCTTTCTGTGCCATATTCGGCTTATTGACTTTCACAACAGTTACGCCGCCTTCCTCTGTGGAATTTTCTTCGGTAATATCAAAATATACCGGAGTATCATCAAGTACATATCCGTATGGAGCTTGTACCTCTACGATGGAATATCCCTTGCCGTAATCTAATTTCTCAGGTGTTACAAGAGAACCATTTGCATCGGTATAGAACACATCAATCGTGGTCGGTGTCGGATAAGTAAAGGTCATTTTGACCTGATTACCCTGCGGGTCGTAAATCTTAAATCCTGCTCCTGCATACGGAATACTCTTTCCGCTTTCTGCGTCCACCTTAACTACATTGACAAAGCTCTCGAAGTTACGGTTATTGATGAGATAACGGTAAGTCTGTGCGTTCTGTGAAATGAACACATCAAAATCGTCCATCATCTCTCTGCCTTCCCAACCGGAAGTCTGGTGTACGGTATAAATACCATACGGCATATCTTTTGTCTGACCGAAGCCATTTTCATCGCATACGATAGTATCTCTCTCGTCTTTATTGGCTGCGTCATAGCTTCCGGCAGATTTCAGGTAAATCTCAAAGGAAGCACCCTTTTCAGGTGTTTCAATCTTTGTTTCTCCGTCATCGGTATGTTTGATGATAGCCACATTGCCTTTGATTACCTGCTCGGTTACATCATTGGAAGTAAGGTTGTGTTCCACCTCATAAAGTTTCGGGTCTGCACCTACTTCATGGATAGTCTTATCAAGCAAATATCCCTCTGACGGTGTGATTTCTCGGATTGTCCAGTCGGTATCACAAACATATTCTTTAGTAGTGAACTGACCGTTTTCATCAGTAACATACTTATCTACAAGCGTTTCGCCCTTATAGATACCATAAACTGCTCCCGAAAGTTTGGCATTGCCCTGTGCTTCGCCTTTCTCAGCGTCGCTCTTTGTTACTGTTACAGTAAATTTTTTCAAAATGTTATTGAAGTTTCTTGTAGTTACTTCTTTCCACTTCACCGGTGCAGTCTGATTTTTTGGCACAACATAACGGATAGCTGTGTCTACTTCTTCAAGGGTATACGGTTCAGAACCACTGATAAGCACATCTTTGAAAGTTGCCACACCGTCTTTGTCTGTAACTGCATACTGGTCAACAGCAGCACCGGAAAGAGAAGTACCGAAAAGATGGAACTTCATACCTTCAACAAGATTATCTTCTGAGGACTTCACTACCTGAAGGTCGCCACGCTTCAATTTGTTATTGAAATTGACCTTTGCAACCTGTCCTGCTACAACAGTAACCCTATGCGTTTCCTGCGGCTCGTACTTATCGTATGCCTGCTCGGTTACGGTATAGATACCCGGCATAAGGTTATCAATCTGGAACTTACCGCCATTGGCTGTTGTAACCGTCTGATTGATACCGTTTCCGGTAATTGTGAAGTTAATACCGTCAACCTTGCCGTCCTCACTGGTCTTTACAATCTGACAAGTACCATAGCTGACTTTCATCTTCACATAACCGTTGATACTGTCGCTTACTTCCTGAGCATAGCTGACAACATCCTGCACACTGGAGTTCTGACCGTGTTTACCCTCTGACCATACAACCACACCTCTGCGGACTGCATTTTTCTTCGTTGCGGTAATGGTAAATTCCTTGCTCGGTGCAGTATCCATAGAAACAGTAAGTTTGTTACCATTCACAGAAAAACTTACTCCACTGATACTTGCCTTGAAATTATATTTAGACAGCACATTATTGGAATCTGTCAGAGTAGTTGTGTACTTGCTTCCGTTCCACTCAAGCTCTATTGTCTTTGCCGAACCGGATGATTTATTACAAAAGCTCGGTATGGTCGCATGGTTCTGTACACTCTGCACCATACTGTTGTAATAACTGAAAATCTTATTGCGAAGCGGATGCTTTGCATTGATGACATCTTTCACATTGCTGCAACCACTGGCTGCTACATGATTGAAGTTCACATCACGCTCTCCGATAACAGTTTCCCAGATAAGAAGCTGTGTGGCATAAGCCTGTGCAATGCTGTTTGCTGCTGCTTCATTCTGTGACCTCCAAGATGTCGAGATTGTCCCACGATAGCCATACTGTAAAATACGACCAACGAAAAGACGGATTTCATCTCCGGAAATAACCCCGTTGGATGCAAGGTTATTAAAATAATTTTCGTCATACTTATTCATTGTCTGACCGACCTTGAGCGAAATTCCCGGCTCAATACAATAAGCAACATTGCCTGAGTATGAGCCAATAGCCTTAAGATTGGTAAAATTGGAACGTCCGGTATGCCAACCATTTTTCAAGGTCAAATTGCTGTGTCCCCATACCCCATCGTAATTAGCATCGCCATCACGAGGGAAATCGACCATATAAACATCGGCTTTTTCTCCCGAAGCAGCATATGCTGTTGTCGAGCTAATGCCTGCAAAAGTGGTCACACACATAAGGGTCGCCAAGAAAAGCGACGTGACTCTTTTGAATTTTGACTTTATCATTGCGTTTCCTCCTGTAAAAAGTTGAAAAACACACCGTATCTCTACGATGTGCCTTTGTGGATTTTCTTTTACGACAAGATTTACCTGCCGAAAAACAAATGCGGATTTTTCGTTAATTTTTCATTTTACCATACACCTCCAGTCCGTTCATACTGTGCGATTGCCCCTTAGAGATAGACATATACTTTGAGATAGTTATATTCAAGTGAGATAATATATATCATTTTCGGTAGGTAGAAGTATAACTAAGGGGTTAGAGTGTGAGAAAGGGGAACTGTAACTCAGGCTATCTGCTGTCACGTTCTGCACGATTACGCAAAAACTTGTTGTAATGCTCCAATGCTTTGCAGACAAAATCCTCCGTCTGACTGACGGGAATGTTTTTCGGGATAAGCTGTCTTACTCTGTCGCCCCTCAACACGATTTTTTCCTTTTGGTTCGGCTTTTCCTCAGACATAACAGCGTGGATTGCTTCGGTTGTAAGGTTGCCCTCGTTGAATAACTTTCGCATACGGATTGTCTGGTCGTGTGACGGGGTTGCGTCATTTAGGTCGATTTCGTCAACCACATCACGCTGGCAATCTTCATCAAGATAAGAAAGTTCCACGGCAGGACGCATTTTAATACGCCCCTCATCAACAAATTCAAGCAGTTCGGGAACAAGGTTTGTCAGGCGGACATAACGCTGTATTTGTGTGTTACTGTCCTGACTCTCAGAAGCTAAAATCTCTCTTGATTTACCCACAATAGAATTGTGTCCCACTGGGACTCCATTTTCTTTGCTCGGTCTGCCTGCTTGCCTTTTCATTGCTTCCAAACGCATTTTATAGGCAAAGGCTTTTTCACTCGGCAATATCTCTGACCTCTGGGAAATTACTTTCAACCATTAAAATGGTCGCTTCATCTCTGTTCAGGTCTACAATCTCACTTCTCAAGGTTTCAAATCCTGCCAGTTCACAAGCTCGCTTTCGTCTGTGTCCTGAAACAAGTTCGTATCTGCCGTCCTCTTTCTGCCTTACCGTTGCCGGAGTAATAACTCCTCTTTCCTTAACACTCTCCACAAGCTGCATCATATCTTCATCGTCCCTGACCTTAAACGGGTGGTCGGGGAAATCATCAATCAGCTCCAATGGAATATCTCGGATTTTTGAAAGCTGTTCTTCATCTCGCTGTGCCTGCGTGGTAAATAAATCATCGAGCTTCGTGAGAGTGAAGTCGCTCTTTCTTCCTGCCATCGGCTAACACCTCCTTTGTAAATTCAGCGTATGCCTTAGACACTGTGCTGTTTGGCTCATAAGCATAAATGCTCTTACCTTTGGAAGAAGTTTCAGCGGCTTTTACGGCAATCGGGATTTGTGTTCGATACATCCTTATCTGATTACCGAAGTTTGCCCTGAGTGCTTCCACCGTACTCTTTGCAAGGTTTGTTCGGCTATCCACCAAAGTAAGCAGCATACCGTCTATCTTAATATCCGGATTGATATACTTCTTTACTTTTGAAATGGTCTGCACAAGCTGTGTCATACCCTTTGCAGGCAAATACTGAGCCTGAACCGGAATGATAACACTGTCTGCCGCCGATAAAGCATTGAGCGTAACCATACCAAGTGAAGGCATACAGTCTATAATTACATAATCATATCTGTTCTTCACTTGACTCAGATAATTCTTGAGTGTAGTTTCTCTGCTCATTGCGTTTACAAGGTTAAATTCCATTGCTGAAAGCTCAAGGTTTGCCGGAACAAGGTCAACACCTTCTTCGTGATGCAGGATACCAACCATAGGGTCTGTCATCGTTTCATTGATTACATCTGTGAGTTTCGTTGCAAGCGTAATACCCAAGCCGTCTGTATCCTGCCAACCAAGACAAGTCGTTAAATCTCCCTGCGGGTCTGCGTCTATGAGCAATACTTTCTTGCCCTGCATTGCAAGCCCGACTCCAAGATTAACTGTTGTGGTGGTTTTTCCGACTCCGCCTTTCTGGTTACATACGGAAATCGTTTTGCAGTTTGACACTTCTTTTTGCCCTCCTTTCTGAAAATTCATAGCCACCGCATTATGGCTATGTACCTGACCGACTCATTTCCTAATCGGTCATAGCAATATTTGTTCTCAACACCCCTTGCCAAGCAAAATGCTTATGGGAAGTCACTAAGGAACAGACTGCTTATCTGTATCATAGGATTCTAACCTCTGCCGGGTACTCCGCCAGCTCCGTAGAGAAGTATCATTATCATTCTGACTGTCATCGCCATATCAGGGGCAACCTGATACTCATAACCGGAGTTCTCGCTATTCTGAAATACAGAAATCACGGCGTACCTGCTAAAGTGGCTATCATCAGAAATAAAGTCTTAGTGAATGACTTATTCAATTTTCAAGCGAAAAGGCTTCCGTTTTTGCTATCCGGAATGAACCCCTTCACTCATTTGGACAAAGGGGTATGAAATGCACACCCAAAATCTCCGCTTTTCCGAAAATATTTCAAATTTTTGGAAATAAAAAAAGCCGTCTGCTCCGGTTAGGAAACAGACGGCAAAACACGTTCTAAATGTATTCAATTTTCAATTTCTTTTTCTTTACTTCAAGCACTTTGCAGAGGACATCATCTACTGCATCGGTGTATCGTCCCTGAGCTGCTAAATTGTTCTTCAATTCAATGAGCAATTGTATCACTCGGCTTCGTTCTTCTTCATTTAAGTATAGATGATAGGTTTTCTCTCTCATTGGCTATCCCTCCATCTTTCAAATGTATTTTTGATTATCTCCACATCTTCCTCGGTATCAGAAGAAATAAATATATGTACGCTCTGAAAAGCTTTCTTTAAATTATTGGCATAATCCAGTTCTGTGCCTTTCATCGGCAACTTAATCAGCCTTATTCCTCTTTGCTTGCACATATATGCTTTCATTATTTCTATATTCTCATCGGCACTTCCTGACTCAATAGCCAACTTTTCTGAAGGTATGTATGTTTCAAGCGGAACTCCAAGCAATCGGTCAGAACCAAGTTCTGCTTTCAAGCCTTTCTTATTAGAATAATAGCTGACAGCCAAAGCAGGAAACAATGACAAATACTCCTGCTCACAAATTCGGCAGCCTTTATTCAATATCGTTCTTTCATTTATCTTCATACTCCACGAATGACCGTGCCTGCATTTCCACCACGCTCTCTTTGCTGAAGTTCGTGATACTTCTGTCGGCTTCAATTTATTCTGTTCATAATCCCATTCACTGAGAAGCTGATTATCTGTCGTCGCCAAATCATTATATCCGGCAAGAACTTCTCTCTCCGCACAAACGGCGCATACCGTACCTTTCACACGAGCATTGATAACTGATTTCCACTCGTTACCGCATTTACCGCATCTCCACCAGACATTTTTCCTCGACTTTGCATTTACCTCATCAGGTTTCAACGGCAAGTTCTTTTCTGACCACTCCGAAGCAATTTCAGGGTGTGTTGTCTGCAAATCGTTAAATCCTTTCAGGAATATGTACCCACTGCAATACGGGCATTTACTACCACCGGAACGGGTAGAAATAAGAGCGTTCCACTCTCTGCCACAATCCTTACACTTCCACCAAGCCTTACGATTGGCAAAGACCGTAACCTGAGTTGGAAGTAACGGATAATTTCTGTCCGACCACTCGGCAGCTATATCCGGCAAAAGCGTTGCAAGGTCATTAAATCCTGCCAACACTTTATTATGGGAACAATATGGGCAACCTGTTTTATTTATTGTCCTGCTCTTAACAGCAGCTTCCCACTCGTGTCCTTTTTCACATCTCCAAATCACTTTCTTATGAGAACCAATAGAAACTTCTGTCGGTTTTATCTTATTCTTTTCCGACCACTGCTTTTCCAGTAGCGGCTCTAATGTTGCCAAATCGTTAATCCCTGCAATCACTCTTGCACCGGAACATATCGGGCATTTCTCTCCATTGGAACGAGCCTTAACGCTTGTCTGCCATTCATGACCGCAAGCACCTCTCCACCATACTTTTTTATTTGAACCGAAAGTAATCTCATCAGGTTTAAGCGGTAAGTTCTTCTCTGACCACTCAGGAACAAGTTTGTATTTCTGTTTGTTTTAAAAATGGGCAATCCCGATTGGAATTGCCCACTCTTTGTACTAATTATGCGATTTTTTCTTGCTTGCACCGATTTCTGCATCAATTGATGTAAGTTTGATGTAAATCGCTGTTTTTTTAGTTTTTTATCAAATGAAGTACGTCCCGTCTATTTGGTAAAACGGTACATCTTTACATCATCTTAATACCGCTTAAAATGGTTCTGTCTGTGCCTGTTCCATCATCAAGAGTAAACTGTAACAGTTTCTTTGACTTCGGTACTGCAACACACTCTTTAACCTTTACTGCACGGAAATCTGACTTGCTGAATGTATCAAAGTCTACCATTTCCTCAAACAAAGGCTCAATCTTTACTTTAGAAAAATCAATCTTTTCAGACTCAGTTTTTACATTTTTTTCAGGTGCTTCAGAAGCTGTATTATTTACATCATTTTTCTTATTTACACCATCTAAGGACTTCATTGTCGGGAACAGGATCACGTCCCGGATAGAGTCGGTGCCGCAGAGCATCATGGCGCAGCGGTCGATGCCGAAGCCCAGACCGCCGGTGGGGGGCATACCGTACTCCAGCGCCAGCACGAAGTCCTCGTCCATCACGGCGTGGGCGTCCGCCTGATCACTGGTCGCCCATTGCCCAATGGCCATCCTCCGGGCTCGGCGCCATGGTGATGAAGGTGGGGTGACATTCTGCACGGCATCGGCCATGGTGATGCGCTTCCAGCTCGGCGCCGGTGGGGCATCGGCCATGGTGATGCGCTTCCAGCTGGGGGTCAGATCCACGTCGTGGCCCAGCCACTGGATGTGGTAGGTGCCGAGGATCTCCTTGGCGGCCCCGGTGAGGATGCCCTCCAGAATATCCATCATGCCGTCCAGATTGGTGTAGGCCTGATACAACTCACAGGTGGTGAACTCCGGGTTGTGCTTGGTGTCCATGCCCTCGTTGCGGAAGATGCGGCCCACCTCGTATACCCGCTCCAGACCGCCCACGATGAGCCGCTTCAGGTGCAGCTCCGTGGCGATCCGCATATACATATCGATGTCCTGAGCGTTGTGGTGGGTGATGAAGGGCCGGGCGTTGGCGCCGCCGGCAATGGGGCTGAGTACGGGGGTCTCCACCTCCATGAAGCCCATATTGTCCAGATACCGGCGCAGATACGCTACGAACTTGCTGCGGATCTCAAAGTTCCGCTGGGATTCGGGATTCATAATGAGATCCACATACCGCTGGCGGTAGCGCAGCTCCTTGTCCGTCAGACCGTGGAACTTCTCCGGCAGGGGCTGGAGGGACTTCGACAGCAGGGTGATCTCATGGGCCCGGATGCTCATCTCGCCCTTCTGGGTGCGGAACACGTCGCCCTTGACGCCCACGATATCACCGATGTCATATTTCCTGAAGCGGTCATAGGCCTCCTCGTCCATCTCGTCCTTCCGGGCGTAGATCTGGATGCGGCCGGACTTATCCTTCAGATCGCAGAAGGACACCTTGCCCATGCCCCGCTTGCTCATAAGACGGCCCGCCAGAGAGACGGTCTGCCCCTCCAGCTGGTCGAACTGATCCTTGACCTCCTGTGCGTGATGGGTCACGTCATAGCGGGTGATCTCGAAGGGGTTCATACCCGCCTCCTGCAGGGCTGCCAGCTTATCCCGGCGGATCTGGAGAATTTCCCGCAGGTCCTGTTGATTCTGATTCTGCTGTGCCATAGATATGGTCTCCTTATCGTTCGATCTTGTCCACCCGGTAGCGGATGACGCCCTTGGGGGCCTCCACGGTGATCTCACTGCCGGCCTTGCTGCCCATCAGGGCCTTGCCGAAGGGGGAATCCTCCGACACCTTCCGCTCCATGACGTTGGCCTCCTGAGAGCCCACGATGGTGTACTCCGGCAGCGTCTTGCCGTTATCCAGATTGGTCACGGTGACACGGCAGCCGATGGATACCTTGTCGGAATCCATGTCCGTCTCGTCCACGATGACGGCGTGGAGCAGGATGTTCTCCAGCTCGGCAATGCGGGAGTAGAGCTTGCCCTGCTCGTTTTTGGCCTCGTCGTACTCGCTGTTTTCCGACAGGTCACCGAAGCCTCTGGCCTCCTTGATGAGCTCTGCGATCTCGTCGGCACGGGTGGTCTTGCTGTAATCCAGCTCCTTTTTCAGCTCGTCGTACCGCTCCTGACTCATTTTGAATTCTTTTACCATGGAATCCATTCCTTTCTGTTGACAAATACGGCATGGCCGCACGAGATTAGTATAAACACTATAACAAAAATAGTACAGACACTATATCACTCTGCATTATAAGTTCTTTCCCCGCCGGTGTCAAGTCCTACCCACACCGGGACAGCCGCACCCAGCGGAAGGCTTCCCTCCGCCAGCAGCGCTGCCAGCAGCGGCTCCTCTGCTGCCCACGGCTTCATTTTCTCCCACCACGGCTCGGCCCATACATACCGGACCTCCTGATGGCTCTCCCCTATCAGCAGGGAGGGAAGCCCCTCCGCCGCTGCGCCAAAGCATACCGCCAGCTGCGCCACCGGACCGCCCTCCCCCAGCCCGTACCGGTGCCGCAGGGATCGCCGCAGCTCCTCCTGCCCCCGGCCCAGCTGCGGCGACAGATACCTTACCTGCCGGGCCAGCAGGTCCGCCGCCTCCGTAACGGCCCCGTCGGGCCGGGAGGCCCGCAGCACCACGCTGGCCTGTGACCGGCAGAGTCCCAGCTGCCTGCAGGCGCAGTCCACCAGCTGCCCCAGCATGGCCCGCCGCAGTGCCACCGGGGCCGGGAGCCGAAGGGGAAGCAGCAGCGCCGCCCACTCCGGCGGTGCCGCCGCATACCGCACCCCGGCGTCGGCCATGGCCTGCGCCGCCTGCCGCACCCGGCGCTGTACCCGCCGATTCAGCCGTCCGCCGCCCTCCAACAGGCACACCTCCCCGTCTCCCAGCGGACAGCGCCGCAGGGTGAGCCTTTTCCGCTTCTCCTCCCATCGCACATATCCCACCATGCACAGCCCCCCTTTCCACCAGTCTATGGCCCGGCGGCGGGAGAAAGACGGCATAAAAAATTCCCCACCTGCACCAAGCGGTGCAGGTGGGGAAAAGGCCGCTTACCACCAATAGGGGATGTACCCCGGCAGACGGTTCAGCGGATTGATGCGGCTGTAGTTCTCCCAGATCTCATAGTGGACGTGGGGGCCGGTAGAGATGCCCGTGGAGCCGCACAGGCCGATGACCTCGCCCTGCTCCACATACTCGCCCACCTCCACCAGACGCTCGCTCATATGGGCGTACAGGGTGAAGTTGCCGTTTCCGTGGTCGATCTCCACATAGTTGCCGTAGCCGCCCCAGCTGTACTTAGAACCCACTACGGTGCCGGACTTCACGGCATAGATGTAGCTGCCGTAGGAGGCGCCGATGTCCACGCCCATGTGGTTGGTGCTGGCGCCGGGGGTGGGCTGGTCACGCCCGCCGTAGCCGGAGGTAATGAGCCGGCAGTCCGAGGGCCAGATGTACCCGTCGGAGGAGGGCGTCTCGTCGGAGCCGCTGCTGCCGCCACCGCCGCTGCCTCCACTGTTATCGCCGCCGTTGTTCCGGTTTTCCTCCTCCCTCCGGGCCTGGATCTGAGCGTCCAGCTCATCGGCGGCTGCCTTCTCCTGAGCGGCCAGATCGTTCAGGCCGTCCGTCGTTTCGTTGTACTTGGCAATGAGCTGGGTGGCTGCCTCCAGCTGGCTGTCCAGCTCCGTCTGGCGGCTCTCCAGCTGGGAGCGCTGCTCCTCCAGCGCCTGCCGGTCGGCCTGCATCTGCTGGCGCAGCTGCCGCAGGTCGTTGATGACGCTCTGGTCGTGCTCGGCCACCTCGTTGATGAAGTCGATGCGGCCCAAAAGATCGCTGAAGCTGGTGGCCTTGAAGATCACCGACCAGAAGGAGGCGGTACCCCGCTCCTCCTCATCCCGCACCTGACGGCAGAACAGGTCGTACTGGGACTCCTCCTTCTGCTGGTTGTCCGCCAGCTCCGCCTCCAGCGCATCGATCTGCTGCTGGGCGTTGGAGATCTGGCTGCGGAGGATATCCGCCTGCTGATCCAGCAGGTTTTTCTGCTCCAGCGCATCGGCCTTGTTGGCCTCGGCCTCCTCGATCTGCTGGTTGATCTCCTCCAGCTTCTTCTGGTGCTCCTCCGACTGCTCCTGCAGGTCTGCGATGGTCTCGGCATAGACGTTCACCGGGCGCAGAGCGCCGCTGGTGAACACGATGCTCACCGCCATGAGAACGGCCAGCAGGCCGCACCATTTTTTCTTACTCATGCTGCACTCCTCCTTATACTCTCAGGAACTTCCGGATGGCGGTCAGGCTGCCGCCCACGCCCACCAGGATCCCTACCAGACCGAACACACCGGCCACCGGCCCCCAAATTTTCCGGAAGGACACCACCCGCAGCAGCTGTAGGGTATCGGACCCGGCAATGCCCTTGGAAATGGCCTCATACAGCAGCCACTGCAGCCCAAAGGCGATGACGGCGCCCATCAGACCGATGAGCAGACCCTCATAGACGAAGGGCCATCGGATGAAGCCGTCGGTGGCGCCCACCATCTTCATGATGGCGATCTCATCCCGCCGGTCAAAGGTGGTGAGCTTGATGGTGTTGGAGATAATGAATACCGAGATCACCAGCAGCACCGCAATGAGGGCGATGCTGATGAGGCTTGCCACATTCCGCACCGTCAAAAACCCGTTGGAGATGGCCTCGTCCGCCCGGACCTTTACGATGCCGGGGGTGGCCTCCAGATCGGATACCACCTGCTGCATCTGTGCGGCGTCCGTCAGATGGATAACGTACCGATGGCGGAAAATGGAGGGATCCAGGTTGCTGTACAGGTCGTCCTCATCGTACTGCTCCACGTAGCTGTCCCGTGCCTCCTGCCGGGAGACGAAGGTGCAGTCCGCTGCGCCGGGGATCTTCTCCAGCGTGGACTGCAGGGCCTTGGCCTCGTTGTCAGAGAGGTTCTCATCCACGAAGGCCAGCACGGCGTTTTCCTTCTGCAGATCCTTCAGGTTCTCGTTGGCGTTATAGGCCACCAGCGAAAAGGTCCCCATGATCACCAGACACGCCACCGTCACGCCGATGGCGGCGAAGGACATGAATCCGTGGGAGAACATATTGCGGATGCCCTCCCGGAAAAAATATCGAAAATCGTGCTTCATCTGTTATACCTCATACGTTCCCACGCCGTCGCCGTTGACCTGCCCGTGATCGATCATGATGACCCGCTTGTCGAAGTGGTTCACCAGATCCCGCTCGTGGGTCACCACCACCACGGTGGTGCCAAGGGCGTTGATGCGCTCCAGCAGGGTCATGATCTCCAGCGAGCGGTTGGGATCCAGATTGCCGGTAGGCTCGTCGAATCATATCATATCCCTCGCTGCCGGAGCCCCGGCCCGCTGTGTTTGAAACGACGAACCCTGTCGGGCTGCGCCGTATTATGTCACCATAAGGTATTATATAAAAAAAGTTACAAAATGGCAACAGGAATAATATGAAAATTTTATGAACAGATAGGGAGGCCCTCCGGCAAAATCCCGGTAGACAGCCGCCGGGATTTATATTACAATAGCCCCGTAAAAAGTAGCCCCATAAAAACCGGCGTCCACTCAGGACACCTTTCTGACAGAAACGGAGGGATCTCTGTGGCCAATCCACTGCTCATGGCCGAAATTTTCGACAACATCAATGAGGGGATCTACATCCTCAACCGCAAGGGAGATTACATCTACTGCAACAATGCCTTTTTGAAGATGGTGGGCGCCACACGGGAGGAGGCGCTGCGCCTCAACGCTTTCCAGCTGATTCCGGAGGGACAGGTGTCGGTGAGCGTGGCCGTCACAGCCTTTACCGAGAAGAAAACCGGCAAGCCCGGCCTTATTGAGGCGGCCCACGGCGGCACGCTGTTCCTCGACGAGATCAACTCCCTGCCGCTGGCGCTGCAGGGCAAGTTCCTCCGGGTGCTGGAAAGCCACAAAAGCAAGCGCCTGGGAGCCGTGGAGGAACAGGAGATCGACTTCCGCCTGCTGGCCGCCACCAACCAGAACCTCAAGGAAGGCGTGCTGGCCGGGACCTTCCGGGCGGACCTTTACTACCGCCTCAACGTCATTCCGCTGGAGCTGCCCCCGCTGCGGGAGCGCCGGGAGGATATCGCCCCACTGGCCACCTTTTTCCTGGACTACTACTGCAAGCGCTACAGCCGCACCAAGGTCCTCTCCCGCCGAGTCATCGAACAGCTGAAGGCCTACGACTGGCCCGGCAACATCCGGGAGCTGAAAAACGTGGTGGAGCGGCTGCTGGTCACCAGCGCCGCCGGGACGCTGGAGATCTATCAGGATCTGGCCCCGCTGCTGGGGGAGGATGCCGTCCGCTCCACCTCACCGGAGATCTATCCCGCCGACTGGGAGGCATTCTATCAGTTTGACCCGGAGCATTTCTCCCTGAAGGCCTACATGGAGTTCTGCGAAAAGCACGTGCTGGCCGACGCCCTGAAGCGCTGCCCCAGCAGCTATAAAGCAGCGGCTCTGCTGAAAACAGATCAATCCACCATTGTCCGCAAGCGTAAAAAATACGGGCTTTGATCTGTCAAATGGCCCGTTTTTAGCGCAGAAGCGCAGTCAATGCAATGTTGCATCGGCTGCGTTTTTGCATTATCCGAATCACTGGGGGATGATGCGTTTTCGCATCATCTGTTTTTTGGAAGCCGGATGGTGGAGAAGTCAACAAAAAAATTTTCCCCGTAATGCCGACATTTTCCGACATCGCCAAATAAATTGGCACGCCCTTTGCTAAAAAGCTATGCCGTGAGCCGGTGCTGTTCCGGGCAGCGCCGGGTGGGGCCCCGTCGTTTTCCCCATGTGTTTGAGAAGTAACCTACATTCCTGCTTCTTAAAAAGAAAGGAGATCAGAGATCTGTGTCCACTACCACCCTTATTTCCCTGATCGTCGTCGTGGTTGCCTTTGCCTTGTTCTTCTATCTGAGCTTCAAGGGCGTCAACCTGTTTCTGACGGTCTTTGCCTGCACCCTGTTGGTGTCTTTCTGCACGCCGGATGGCATCACCTCGATTTTTACAGCCTTCCTCCCCTCCGTAGGCACCATGTTCCAGCAGTTCCTGCTGCTGTATACCATCGGCGGCGCCTTCGGCTTCTGCCTGATGGAGAGCGGCCTCGGCTCCGCCATGGCGACGCACCTGATTAAAGTGTTCGGCGAGAAATGGATCGCCGTGGCCCTGTTTGTCATCACCTGCCTGATGATGGCGGCCGGTGTGGCCTCCTATCAGTACGCCATTCTGGCCATTGCCCTGCCGGTGCTGAAAAAGCTGAATATGTCCCGTATCCCCGTATTTATCAGCCGCTTCATTTCGGTTATTGACGTTTCGGAAGTTGTGTGTGCGTAATAGTTCAGCGTCATATTGATGTTGGAATGTCCCATGATGTATTGCAATGCTTAGGGTTCATTCCCGCATTTGCTAACGTGGTGCAGAATGTGTGGCGTAAGGTGTGCGGTGTCATTACCTTTGGCAATGCGACCTTTTGCGTTTTGTTGTATTTCCTTACAAGCCCCCGGAACATACTTTCATAGTTGACTGCCACTTTTGGCAAGCCGTTCCGGTTAAGGAACAGAAACTTTGTGTAGCCCTCTAAAATAACAGGCTGTACATATTTCCGTTTATTTAGCACCCGTTGAAATGCTTCCAACACTTTTTCACTCATAGGAATAACCCGGTTGCCGCTTTTCGTCTTAGGCGTTTCCACATAGTAGCCCACATCTGCAATCTTCAAAAGTTGGTGGTCTACATTGATAAGCTGTTTGTCTAAGTCAATGTCAGCTTCCGTCAGTCCGCAGAGTTCCGAAATGCGAAGCCCTGTCCCTAACAGTATGATAATCTCGTCGTAGTATTTCTGATAGACTTTATCATGCTGTACAAAGGACAGAAAAGCCGCTTCCTGCGTAGGGGATAGAGGTTCCTTTGGTTCCGTATCATCTTCAAGGACTGTGTTCAACTGGAAGTCAAATGGATTTTTACGAATACAATCGTCCTGTATGGCTGTGTAAAAGGCAGCCTTTAAGGAACGCTTGTGGTTGTTGATAGTCTTGAAGCCGTAACCTTTCTTTCATGCGTAACGCCCATTCCTTTGCGTCGGAGAGCTTCACATTTTCAATCCGGCAGGCTCCCAAGTTTATCCTCCTGCAAAATCCGCATGAGCTGTTTTCGCCCCTGCTTTGTACCATGCCGCACATTTGCCCGGTGGCGTATCTGCTTTGCGTAGAGTTGGCAGACCGTCATTTTCTTTCCGATATGGTCGATACCGTCGTCAAGGTCTTTTTGGATTTCTTTCTCTTTTTCCCTCAACGCTATATCGTCGCGCTTTCCTGCCGGGGTTTTGTCCGTAGGCACTAACTTCCAAGAATAAACAAACTGCGGTTTCCCAAAGGTATCTATATATTTGTAGGCATATCTCCCGTCTTTTCTCTGGCTCTCTCCGGTGCGGAGAATACGATTTTTATTATCCCGTCTTTTTTCCGACATCGTTATGCTCCTTTCCATAATGGAAAGAGCCTTGATATGCTTGACTACATTGTACCACATTCAAGGCTCGATTTCACTATTAGATTGCGTCCACCGTATCAATCATTTTTTCAAACTGCTTACGCTTAATCTGAATACGGTTTCCGTTCATCATTACCCAGTCCGGGACGGGATTTTCTTCTGCCAGTTTCCGCAGCTTGCTTTCTCCGATACGGAAATATTTTGCTGCTTCTTCTATGGTAAGAGTGTACTTTTCCCAAATCGGCACGTCGTTATTGTTCAATTTGTCGTCCCCCTTTCTTAAATGGGTCAAAATCAATCTGTAACATAGGCTTTAATCGGACGGCTATTAGCGTAACCTCATGGGACTTGCACCCCTCCGGCGGTCTGCCGAAGCCCTACCCATTGCCTGCGACGCTTCTAACGCTCGGACTATGGCTGTAAGGAAGTATCATTATGTATTCTGTGCGTTATCGCCCGCAAGTTGCTACACTTGCTTTGCAGCGGTGGTGTTGTTCGCTCGCTTTTCCCGTAGGAGAAAGGTCATGGCGTACCCGCCGCATGGCTCGGCACAAAAGGAACGTATCCGATTTGCCTTATGCTGCGTCGCCGTTCTATTGCGCCGCTTTCTTTGTCAAGGTTCAAAATGGCTGTGTTGCCGCATTAGCAGCGGAACGGAAAAGGGGGAGTAAAGACGTTCCACCGCCGATTGCGGTTATTTCTCTGTTCTAAAATTGAGGACAGCCATCATCAGTTTGGCTTGCAGCCGTTCCCGAATGTCGTTGTCTATACCAAAATAAACATTTCCACGCTCGTCATATAACTTTCGCATGGATAAACGGGCTATATAACCGCTGAAATGCTGCAAGACCATTTTCATAGCGTCCGGGTCGCCCTTTGTCGCTGCCACAATGACAGGATAAGGAACAAGGGCATTTTCAGGGTAGCCGGGTTGATTACCATTCGTCCCATTCATCAGCATTTTCCTCCAAATATTTTCTTAATTGTTCAAAAGAGCTTGTCCGTCTGTACTGTATTGTGCTTCTCGGTGTATTGAGCAACTCTGCAATTTCTGTATCGCTCATTCCCTCGAAATAATACAGCAATATGGCTTTGCGCTTTTCTTCCGGCAAAGTACGGATTGCTTCAAGAAGCAACTTCGGCGTGATTTTCTTTCCGGCTTTTTCAAAGACGGTTTCAGCAGTTTCCCGTTTGAAATATTCATCAAAGGTATGTAGCTGTCGCGCTTCATCTAAGGTCATGTCAGAAAAGGTTACTTCCTTTGCCTTTTGCGAAGTTCTCTTATGAGCGTCGCACGCTTCATTGTGCAATACGCATTAAAAGAACTCCCTGCTATTAGGTTCCACATTCTCACCTCCTTTCTTGTTGAAAGTTGGTGGTGCTTCCCCCTTTTCGCGGGGTAATACGGAGCCTTGAAAAAATGCCAAATATTTTCGGAAATTTTTTCAAAAAATTTTTTAAGCATACAAAATGCGCCCGTCCGCAAAAAAACGCGGACAGGCGCATAGGAATAATAAAAAGTATTTAGATGATTTAATAGTTCATATCTAAGGGTAGGAATATCCCCGGTGGCGGTCGGGCTTTTTTTGATGTGTCAATGACCGTCGGATTTTGTCGATATGGTATGTGCTTCATGGCGGCTACCTCCTTTTAGCCGCCGCTTTTAACAGTGATACCGCGTCATTTCATTAGAAGATAAAAAGAAACGGCGGCTTTGGTTTTTCAAAGCTGCTGCGGAAATCAAAGAACGACAAGCAACAGTTCTGATTTTGCTCCAATATGGTTATTGGGGGCACAAATTAAATCAAAAAAGAGCCGATAACAGCAGTATTTCAAACTGCATATTATCGGCTCTGCGTCTGTGCGTCTGGCTCTTTTAATTAAATTATTTTTGTTGTTTTTTGGCTTTATTATATGTATTAGCTAACTGTCCACAAGCTGCTTTAATCTCTCTACCATGAGAAACTCTCATGGTAACTTCAAGTCCTGTTTGCTCTAATTGATGTTTGAACGCAACCATTTCTTGTTTTTGTGGTGCTCTAATTTTTGAATTACTCGTCGGGTTGTATTGCAGCACGTTAATCATAACATTTTTTTGCCCTTAAACCATTTTGCAAGTTGCCTTATATCTGAGGAACGGTCATTTATACCTGGTAAAAGCAAATACGCAAATACCACTTTTCGATTATGCCTTTGTGAATAGGACAATGCTTGCTTAACAACATCTTCAATAGCGTACATGTGCATATGAGGAATGATGCAGTTTCTCGCAGCCTGTGTTGCTGCATGTAAAGATATTGTCAACTGAATTTTTAGATGTTCTTCGCGCAATTTTTTTAATTGATTAACTGGACCAACTGTTGATACGGTAATGCCGTCGGTTGGAAAGTTAAGTCCATTTCTATCTCGAAGAATATGGATTGCTGCAATCAAGTTGTCGTAATTGAATAAAGGTTCTCCCATTCCCATAAAAACGATACGATTTACTTTTTGACGTATCAATATGACCTGTTGCACAATTTCAGATGGTGTTAGATTACGAACGAAACCATTGCGTCCGGACTCACAAAAAATACAGCCAACAGAACAACCAACTTGCGTACTTACGCAAACAGTCCCACCATCTCGCCGTTTAATAAAAACCGTTTCGATATACCTGTTGTCTTTCAATTCATAAACATACTTTTCAGTATCGCTACTTTTATAGACTTTTTTTGTTGATATTGATAGATTTTTTTTGTGAAATGGCTGTTTATACAATTCCGCATATAAGGCTCTTGCTTTATCCTCTCCAATTACTTCCGACATTTCTTTGTAAGTAAATCCGTATGGGTCATTCAATATTTCCGTAAGTGTACTTTTAGGTAAGTGTTTCATTTAATATCCTTCCTTTTGTTTTTCAGAGTTTTTGATTATGATTTCTAATTTTTCAACATCAATGATATGTGTTAATTTACATTTAGGGCAGAAAAGAGGAAAATTTCTTAATACCGTATTATAAAATACTTGAACCCTCGTCTTTCCGTTACAAATTGGACATTTTATCCAATATTTTTCAAGCATAATATTTCTCCTTTTGTGCAAAAAAATACAGGTCAATTCTCAACATGAGCATTGACCTGCATTTATACATATAACACTACAACAAAATTAAGGCATAGTTTTATACTATGTCTATACATCGTTAGTTTTGTTGTATAGCATACGCAAAATAAGCATGACAAAAAAGCCCATATTGAAAATGGGAAAAATCTTTTTTGATTTCAATGCTTATCGAATACGCATGCTATGTAACATAAACATTTCCCCCTTTTAATAATACTATACAAAAAAAGCGGCTAATTGTCAACATATACATATGAATTATTTTGGCTAACTGATTGAATTGTGTAGACATATCCAAGAAGAAAGGGGAACAGTAAAATGTAACAGGGTGAATAACTATGGCAAAAAGACCAGTACCGAAATATGATTTCAAGCCTTTGGAGAAGCGATAAAAGCGGCGCGGACAGGCGCAAGGAGAGCCGCAACAGGTGAGTGATGAAATGTATATTTCCCCTCGCTACCTTGCGAATATTGAGAATAAAGGACAGCACCCCAGTCTGCAAATTTTCTTTGAGCTTATGCTCCGCTACAATATATCCGTAGACCAGTTTCTTTTGGAAACGCCGCCAGAGAAGAACACGCAGCGGCGGCAGCTTGACGCGCTTCTTGACGGTATGAGCGATACAGGCATACGGATTGTGAGCGCAACGGCAAAGGAGATAGCCGAAGTCGAAAAAGAGGGCGAATAGGAATGTCCGACTTAAAACTGAACAGGATTTAGAAGAGCGTTGTAATCTTTTTTGAGGATTGCAGCGTTTTTCTTTTGCGTAAGTTTGGCAAAATCGCTTTTTCTCCGTAGTAGGTGATAAGAGCCTAAAGGATAAAAACATTCGTAGCAAGCATAGGAAGCGGGTACCACTTCCGTATTTTCGCCCTCCCGCGCTGCGGCGCGTCGGTTGAAAATTGCTTGTTGGGAAGTGTCCCAAACCCTCGGAACGGAAAGGAAAGGAGCGAACACATGGACGGACGCAAAAGAACGGTGCAAATCAAATTCAGAGTGACGGAAGCGGAACGGGATTTAATACTGGAAAAAATGAAGCTCGTACCCACCCGGAACATGGCGGCATATCTGCGGAAGATTGCCATTGACGGGTATATCATTCAGATAGACCACGCCGATATAAAGGCTATGACCGCAGAGATACAGAAAATCGGTGTCAACGTCAACCAGATAGCACGCCGCGTAAACGCGACGGGGAACGCATACCAAGAGGACATAGAGGAAATAAAGGGGGTGCTTGCGGAGATATGGCGGTTACAAAGATTAAGCCTATTAAAAGCACTCTAAGCAAAGCCCTTGACTATATCGAAAACCCGGACAAGACGGACGGAAAAATGCTTGTGTCCTCTTTCGGCTGCTCCTATGAAACGGCAGATATTGAATTTGAATATACCCTGTCGCAAGCACTCCAAAAGGGGAACAATTTAGCCTTTCATCTGATACAGTCCTTTGAGCCGGGGGAAGTCGATTATCAGAAAGCCCATGAAATCGGAAAGCAGCTTGCCGACGCGGTAACAAAGGGGCAGCATGAGTATGTACTCACGACGCACATTGACAAAGGACACGTCCATAACCATATCATTTTTTGCGCGGTGAACTTTGTAGACCACCATAAATACAATTCCAACAAAAGGAGCTATTACGGCATACGGAACATGAGCGACAAGCTGTGCCGGGAAAATGGCTTGTCCGTTGTCGTCCCCGGCAAGGGCAGCAAGGGAAAGAGCTATGCGGAGTACCAGGCAGAAAAGACGGGTACAAGTTGGAAAGGCAAGCTGAAAACCACTGTTGACGCGCTTATCCCCCAAGTTTCCAGTTTTGAGGAATTGCTAACGCGGTTACAGGCGGCGGGCTATGAGATAAAGCCGGGGAAATATGTGTCATGCCGCGCCCCCGGACAGGAACGCTTCACCCGTCTTAAAACCCTCGGCGCGGATTATACAGAGGAAGCCGTAAGGGAACGGATAGCGGGCAGACGGGCAAAGGCGGCGAAAGCCCCCAGAGAGCAGCGCGGCGTTTCGCTGCTTATCGACATTGAGAACAGTATCAAGGCGGCGCAGAGTAAGGGCTATGAACAGTGGGCGAAAATCCACAATCTGAAACAGGCAGCAAAGACCATGAATTTCTTGACGGAACATAAGATTGAACAGTACGCGGATTTAGTCAGCCGGATTGAAGAAATGGCAGCGGAAAGCGGACAGGCGGCAGACGCATTGAAGGACGCGGAAAAGCGGCTTGCGGACATGGCGGTGCTTATCAAGAATGTTTCCACCTACCAAAAGACAAAGCCCGTCTATGACGCATACCGCAAGGCAAGGAACAGGGAGAAGTACCGCGCCGGACAGGAACAGGCGATTATCCTACATGAAGCCGCCGCAAGGTCGCTGAAAGCGGCGGGCATTGCAAAGCTCCCGAACCTTGCCGCGCTGCAATCGGAATATGAAGCCCTCCAAGCGCAGAAAGAAGCCCTTTACGCCGACTATGGGAAGCTGAAAAAGAAAGTCCGGGAATATGATATTATCAAGCAGAACATTGACAGCATTTTACAGGCAGACAGGCAGCCGGAACGGGAAAAGGGAACAGAGCGCGGATAAGGATAGCAAAATCCCCGCCGCTGTGCTATGATAGGGCTATCAAAAAGCAGAGGAGCGTTGAGCATGGAAAACCAGAAAATGCCGGAATATGAAACCATACGCGCCGCCGTTGCCGGGGAAAAATGGGCGGTGGAGAAAGTCGTGGAGTGCTACAAGGACGAAATCGACAGGCTATCGACGGTAGCGGTCAGACAGCCGGACGGAAGCACGAAACAGGAAATCAACGAAGATATGCGCCAGTCCATCACAAAGAAGCTGATAGAAGCCCTCCCGCAGTTCCCGCTTGAAGAAATGGAAAAGGGAAATGTCAGATAGGCAAAAAAAGAACAGGGCGCGGAAGCCAGTATATGACTTCCGCGCCCTGTCTTTTTATGGGTGCTGTTTTCGTGAATGTTACGCAGTAGAACGCCATTTTCGGGGGTAAAGGTATAAAGTATCGCCTATCCGATTTTCACGCCCGGAAAGCCCTGTAAATCAAGGGATTTTCCGCGCCTACTGCGTAACAGGGGCGCGTCTTTTCCTCATGCGCTCGGCGGCTTGTCTGCGGGTGATACGTTTCCGGCAGACGGGGCAGTATTTGACACTGTTAGAGGTTGACGCAAAGAACGCGCCGCACTCGGTACACTTCTTCTTGTCCCCTGTCTGGTAAAGCTCCGCATAGAGTAGCCTGTCGGCGGGAAGCACCGCAGCCCGGAACCACTTGCAGAGAAGCGAATAGGAAATGAGCTGCGGACAAACGCACTCGTCCCCGTCGTCCAGTAAGATACAGTTCCCGTTATCATAATTGCAGCACGTCCGGCGCACAAGGGCGTTGACTTTCCGGCTCTGGGGCGGCGTCAGCCGCTTAACCCCGTTCATACTTCATCAGCGGCGTAAATGGGAAGCTCTGCAAATTCCGCTTCGGTCAAAGCGTCCACTTTGGAAAGGGTGCGCTTTGCAAGCTCCCGCATATCCGCGTCCATGTAGGGCAGCGCGGCGTTGACATTCTCAATCAAAGCCCGCTTGCCGCCCTCGTTGTAAATGCTCAAAAGGTTTGTTTCTTCAACAGTCAGTCTAATCATGCTCATACCTCCAAATCGTGATTTTTTGTCTTTGCCGCCGCCTTTTTCGGGGCGGTCTTTGCCTTGTCTGCTTTAAGCTGCGCCCGGATAGAGGGGCGGGGCTTCCGTATCTCCCTGTCCCGGTTCTCCCCCTTGTCAATCAGCGCATACGTCCCATGTCTGCCCTCGATTTTGGAAAAGGAAAGGGTCTTGTAGGGCAGCATGGAGAAAAGGCGGTCAGTGTCCTTTGTGGCTGCAAGCCGCATGAACGCCGGGGAAAGCTCTGCCATGAAATGGGTCTTGTTCGGGCTGTTCGGCTCGTAATGCCGCTTCATTTCCCGCACAATGCGCCGCGCTTCCGTTTCAATCAGCCCGTCCCGCAAAGCGGCAATATGCGCCTTGAAATCCCCCGGCGAAAGCTGCTCCCGGCTGCGCCGTTCTTCCTGTAAGAGCGATTGCAGCGCGTCCGGGTCGTTGGGTACGGCTTCAAAGCGTTCAAATTTCCCAAGCTGCGGGTCTGGGGTTCCGTCAAAATATCTCCCGGCTTCCTGTACCCTTTCCCCATGCTCATAAATCAGCTTCACCGTATCGGCGGGCAGCTCCTTTTCCTTGACGCGCTCATAATGTTTAGAGTAGTCCAGTTCGTACAGATTGCCCTTGATTTTCCCGCGCTCCTTTCCCGTCAGCTCGATTGCATAGGCAAGAACGCGGTCGCTTGTCTGCTCCATGTAGAAACGCCATGTGTTGTGGGGCGCGGTGTCTTTGAGGAAAACGTCGCGCTCCCGGAAACAGTGCGTCCCGGACGGGCGGCAGAACCACAAAAGTGTTTTGTCCTCCCTGTGGGGGCTTGCCGCCGCCTTTGCGATAATCTCTTTGTCAATGTCTAAGTCGCTCTGGTAAAAGCCTGTGTTCTGCTTCATAATCGCTTCAAGGGAAGCAAACAAATCCATGTTTTCAAATTTGCTCTGTTCCGGCATGGGTCAGCTCCTTTCCAAGTCCTGTGACTTCTGCTTTGCGTTTTTCTTCTGTGCCTTTTCCTTGTCGGCTCTAAGCTGCGCCCGGATAGAGGGTTTCTTTTCCGGCTTCGCTCCCTTGCCGCGCTCCTTGTCGGCTTTGACAGCGTTAGCCAGGTCAACAAGGGAAATCTGCTCGCCCGCCTTTACCTTTGCTTCCAGTTCGTCAACGGTGGGGGTGTTGTTGATGATACCGTCAATCATGTTCCCGTTCTGCTCTGTGGTCTGCTCGGCGGTTTTCAAGGGATTGTCCCGCTGCGCCTGTTCTGCGGCAACGGCAAACGCCCGCGTCCCATTCCCCATAATCAGATACTTTCCGTCGTCCGACTGGTGGTGAAAGCCATATCCGGCGGCTTCTATCTGCTCCCGGCTCATGGCGGTTACATGGAAAGTCCCCCTCGGTGTTTTGACTGTTTCGCCCGTTTCCAAGTCGTCCGGGGTAAGCTGCTTTTGCTCCTGTAAAAACTCCGGCACTTCCCGAAAACCTACACTGTCAACGAAATGCGCCGCGTCCTGTCCGTCCTGATGAAGCACTACCACGTCGGAAACGGAAAGGCTGTGTCCCTTAAAATCTTTGGGGTGGTCGATATTGAAACAGGTGTAAATATCTTCAAGGGAAGTTTCCGGCGCAAGGGGCGCGGAATAGACAAGCTCATAGTTCGCCCTGTCAACCACATTTCCCGCCGCCTGCAGGCGGTCGTATGGCTCAAAGCGGAAATCCCTTGTTTCGTCCCCGCCCTTTATCTGGTAAATGGAAAAGGTGTCTTTGTCCTGTCCGGCGGTCTGCGCCGTTTCCTGTGCCTTTGCGTAAAGCTGCTTCACGTCGCCCTCGGTCAGCTCGCCGCTTTTGAGCTGCCCCATAAGCTCGCGGCATTTCTCCGGCGTTCCCGTATAAAGCACGTCGCCCATTTTCGCCCGCCCGTTCTCCTGTGTCACATAGGCTTGCAAGAGGTAGCTGTTTTCCCGGCTGTCGCTGTAAGGGTTCCGGCGCACTCTGTAAATCGTTTCCGGGGTAAAGGCTTCTTTCGGGGCTGCGCCCGCTTTTTCCTGTGCGCCGGATTTTCCCGGTGCGGCTGCTTCCGGATCCGGCTTCTCCGGCGCGGCTTCCTGTCCCTCTCTGGTGGGCTGCTCCTGTCCGGCGGTCTGCTCCTTGTCCTGTGCCTTTTGCAGCTCCGCTAAGTTCTCGTCTATGGAATTGATAATCTCGGCGGCTGCGCTGCGTATCGTTTCAAGGGAGCTTTTCAGCTCGGACAGCTCCCGCCCGCTGCTCCACCCGGCGACATAGCCGAAAGAGTAGTCCGACGTGTCAAGCCCGTAATGTTGGCAGACAGTATAGGCGACGCTTTCCGCTTCGACTTCGCGGGTGCGGCGGTCAACGTGGGGCTGCTGCTCGTCCTTTGGCGCGTTGAGGTCAATGTCGTGCAGCTTCGCATGGGCGATTTCGTGAATAGCGGTCTTTAAGGTCTGTAATTCGCTCATGCCCTCGTTGATAGCAATGCGCTTGTCCTCCAAGTGGTAGTAGCCATGAGAGCCGCCCTCGATATTCTCAAAGGCGATAGGAACGGGGGAAGTCTTTTCAAGGGCTGCGAAAAAGTCCTTATAGCGGTCAACGTCGCCTGTCAGTTCGTCAACGGCAATGTCCGGCAGTTCCTTTCCCTCGGTCTGGGAAACGTCAAAGACGGATACCACCTTGTAGGCGGGTATGGTGATTTCCTTTTCCTCGGTGACGGGCTTTCCGTCCTTGCCGATTATGGGCTTCTGCGTGTGCGGGTCGATTTTCTGCATTTCCTGTTTGATTTTATAGGGCGACGGGGCAATGATTTTAATTCCCTTTTGCCCTCTCATCACATTTCGCTCAAAGTTGTTCTTCCAAGCGGAAAAGCCCGCCACAAGGGAAGCGTCCGGCTTCTGCATGGCGATAAGGACGGTGTTTCGGAAGCTGTAATTATGGAATTTTGACATGACTTTCAGATATTCCTTGTAACGCTCGCTGTCAAAGAGTTCCGTAATGCCCTGTTCCAGACGGTCGGTAATCTCTTTTAATTTCTCGGCGGGCTTCCCGGCTGTCAGCACGATAGGGATAACCGGGTGCGGCTCCTGTGGCTGCTCTGCGGTCTGCGCCGTTCTCTGCCCCGGCGCGGCTGCGTCCATTTCTACCTTTGACGGGTCGGGTCTTTCCGGCTGCGGGGGCTGCGGCGTTACCCGGTATTCCTCCGGCACGTCGCGCCCGTCGTACCATTCTGTAAAGGTGTTGCGGTTGTTGTAGATATAGCCCTTTTCGGTAAACATACCGTCGTCGTTAATGGAAGCGTCCCGCCCGTATTCCTCATACATGAAATACTTTTTCGCTTCTTCGGGAAGTTCCGGTTCTTCCAGTTCATCAACCAGATAACGCCCGTATTCTTCTTCATTGTGGACGGACGGATAAATCCAGTAGCAGTCAAGGTTCTGTGCAAGGTTGATAATGTCCTGTAAGCTGTCGGCATGGTCGCCGTATTCAATGGCTGCAATGAATTTCTCCCGGTCGTCGTCAAACTGCATTTCCAAGAGCTTCCCTAAATAGTTCAGCTCGTCGGGGTGGGAATACTCGCTTAAATGCTCCGTCAAGCCGGGGATAGTGGATTGAAATTCTGTGAAATGCCATTCCTCATAGTGCTTGAAGTCAATCCCGATACGGTCAAAGACTTCTTTCAGATGTTCGGCAGTCGTGGGGAATGTCACCCATTCGCCCGCGGGTCTGCCCTCGGTGTACTTCCCAAGATTGGAAAGATAGCCGCTTAAAATCGGTTCTGCCATTTGTTCGCTCCTTTCTTTTTCAATCATGCGGTGCATAAGCTCAAAATCCTCAATGCTCATGCTCCCGTCAAATACATAGGGGTTAAAATCCTCCCCGTCCCGGTAGGGCTTTTCGGAAAAGGGAAGCCCCGCTTCATGGGCGGCTGCCCTCGCTTCCTCGATAACCTCCGGGGGAAGCCTGTCGTCATGCGCTCCGATAAAACCGTCAATGTCGTTCATGCTGTTTTCGTAGTGGTAACGCACTCCGGCGGTCAGCTCGTCAAGGCTCATGTCGCCTAAATAACGTCCCATGCGTGAAGCCCTCCGCAAAAGAGGGTTTGGGAAACTTCCCAACAAGCAAAATCCCCGTCCGGCGCGTCAGCGGCAGCAACAGGGATTTACGGAAGTGGGTACCCGCTTCCTATGCTTGCTATTCAAGTTTTTAGTTCTTCTGTACTTCGATACGGTAGTTGACGTATTTCCCGCCAGTATCGGCTAGAACGATAGTTCCGTCATAGGTCTTGCCTGTTTTCGGGGAATAGAGCTTCTTCACATTCACCTTGCCGGATTTAAGGAGCGCGGCGGCAATCTTCGCGGAAAAAGCGGTCTTGCGTTCCTCGAAAAAGCGGTCATTCTTCCACATGACAAAGGCACATTCTTTGTTGCTGCAATAATAGTTTTTCTTCCCCTCATGGACGGGGGAACCGCAACGGGGGCATTTGCCGACAGAGGGCTTTTCCTCCCGGAACAAATCCTTTTTCCCGTCCAGTGCTGCGGCGTGTGTCTGCACAAGCTCCCGCGCCATAGCTTCAATGCCGGACAGAAATTCGCCGGGGTCTGCGGCTCCCTTTGCTATCTGCGTCAGATTGTTTTCCCATTCTGCGGTAAGCTGCGGGGAAGTGAGCATATCCGGCAAGACTGATATAAGGGCGGCTCCGTTCTGCGTGGGGATAAGCTGCTTCCCCTTGCGCTCTGCAAAGCCGCCCTTTACCAGTTTTTCAATGACGGCGGCGCGGGTGGCGGGAGTGCCAAGCCCCCGGCGTTCCGCGTCCGGGTCGGTGTCCCCGTTCCCGGCTCGCTCCATAGCAGAGAGAAGCGACGCTTCGCTGTGGGGCTTCGGCGGCGTTGTGGTATGCTCCGTTACTTTTGCGGCGGGGTTAGGAAAGTTCTGTCCCTCGGAAAGCTCCGGCAGCGTCACGCCCTCATTTTCCCCGTCCTCTGCTTCGGGCTTATCTTTCAGCGTCGCCCGGTATCTGCGTTCAAGCTCTTTCCAACCCTCCGCAAGTACGGTCTTTCCCCTTGCGGTGAAGTCTGTCCCGGCGCATGAGAAAACCGCCGTAACCGCTTCATAAATATGCGGCTCGGCGGTGGCAAAAAGCAGACGCGCCCCCGCAAGGGTAAGGATATTCTTCTCGCTTTCCGGCAGCGCGTCCGGGTCAGCCTTTGCAAGCTCCATAGTGGGAATGATTGCGTGGTGGTCTGATACTTTCTTGCTGTCTAATACCTTTGCAATCTCCGGCGTGAAGTCCGCGCCCGCCATAAAGGGGAGCTTTTCGCAGAGCAGCGCGATAATGTCCGCTGCGGTGCCGCCCATGTCGTCAGTAAGAAAGCTGCTGTCCGTCCTCGGATAAGTAAAGAGCCGCTTTTGGGATTGTGCAAGGTCAAGGGTCTGCTTTCGCGGTGTAACCGAAAATGCGGTTCGTTTCCCGCTGCAAAGAGGTAAGGTCAAAGAGCTTTGGCGGGGCTGCGGTTTTCTTCTCTCTGGTAAGGGAAACGCATACCGCCGCTTTAAATCAAGGCGAACATGATAATATTTTTGGCAACACCGCAGAAAGCCCCTTTCAGCGCGTCGGTCCGGGTCTCGTTTCTTTTCCCTGTTCTTTGTCGAGGACGGCGCTGCGATCAGGGTAGAGTCCACTATGGTTCCCTTCTTCAGCAGCAGGCCTCTTTCCTGCAGCAGATATACCACCTGCGCAAACAACTTCTCCTGCAGCCCGCTGCGGAGCAGCAAATTCCGGAACCGACCCAGTGTATCTCCGTCCGGCACCTGATTGCTCGATTCCACTCCGCAGAATTCCGAGAATGCACGGCTGTCGATCACTTCCGCTACCGTTGCCTTGTCCGACAGATCATACAGGTTTTGAACCAGATAAATCCGCAGCATCCGTTCTAGATCGTAGGGCTTATTGCCGCGCTCTCCTTTGTAATAGTGCGGCCGGATCAGTTCGATCCACTCTCCCCACGGCACGATGCGCTCTATCTGACTCAGAAATTCTTTCTTCTTTGTCCGCACCTGGCTCAATTCATCGCTCAGGCCCGACAGACTCATCTGCTTATCCATAGTATTATTATATCATATTTTTTCTTTGTGCGGTGTTGCCTTAAAAAGCTGTCAGATATTGGCCAAAATTGATTTCAGCAAGACACGAGGGAAAATCTGTTTTATTCTAAAGTGAGTGATTTCCAAATCTGCAAGGCCTACAAGTTTTATGAATTAATGATTTATGAAATGTTATGCGGAACAGTATTTTGAAGCAAATTACGGAGTGACGGAATCAAGCTGTCTGATTTTCCAGAACCAACCGGATATTCCACTGAACTGTGCGACTGGCAAAAAGATATGGATTGAGGAGACTTGAGCGGATACCATATTTTCAAGTTCCAAGGAAAATATTCTCGGAACATCTTTTTAAAATGCTGCAGTTGTTCAACAGTATATGAGGATAAATAATCATGTTAATTGTAAGTATGTGTTTCGAAAGATATAATGTTTTTAAAAGGCCGGGCATGATTGTGAATTTGTCCCATCCGATCGGATGAAAGTTGTTTTCAGGAAATCAAACGCAGCGCAAAAATGCAGCAAAGAATGGAGGAAAATGAACATGGGGATTCAATTGGGAATTGTTGGCTACGGAGGAATGGGCGGATTTCATCACCGAAACGCTTCCAAAATTGAAGGGGTTCAGGTGGTAGGCGCTTACGACATTGACCCCGTGCGGGTACAGGTGGCGGAGGAAAGCGGGCTCAGGGGATTTTCGTCCCTGGAGGATTTGCTTGCGTGTGAGGACATCAACACTGTTCTGGTTGCCGTGCCGAACGACTGTCACATGGAGATCTGCATTGCCGCGTCGAATGCCGGCAAGCATGTCATCTGCGAGAAGCCTGCCGCTTTGAACGTGGACGAGCTGGATCAGATGATTGCCGCGGCTGGTCGCAACGGGAAACTCTTCACCGTACATCAGAACCGCCGTTGGGACAAGGACTTCCGGATCGTTAAGGATATCCTTGATTCCGGGGAACTGGGAAAGGTGTATTCCATCCAGTCCAGACTGCATGGATCCGGTGGAGTAATGTTCGGTTGGCGCGGTGAAAAGAAGCACGGCGGCGGCATGTTGTACGACTGGGGCGTTCACTTTATCGATCAGTTGATGTGGATGCTGGGATATGACAATTTCAGGAGCGTATTCTGCAAGACCAGCAATGTAAAAACTACGGAGGTGGAGGACTATTTCTTCCTCGTGTTTGATTTGGAGGATGGCAGTCACGTTCAAGTGGAGATAGGGACATTTGTACTCAAAGAGCTTCCAAGATGGCTTCTGCTTGGCGATGAGGCAACTGCCTATGTGAACGATTTTTCCAGAAGCGGCGGGATCATCCGGCTGGACAGCACAGTGGAGACAAAGTCTGAGATTATTATGACTTCGGCCGGTCCAACCAGGACGTTTGCGCCCAGGCCGGATAACGTGAAGCTTGAGAGTGAGCTTCCGGACGTGGAAGCCGATTGGTCGGAATACTACAAAAATGTGCGGGATGCGATCGACGGAAAAGCAGAGTTGATCGTACAGCCCTGAGGTGCGGAAAGTGCTGAAAACTATCGAAGCTGCATTCCGCTCCGCGGAAACAGGAGAACTTGTTTCTCTCAAAAATTAAATTTGTAAACTCAAATGAGAGCCGCCTAATGAAATTATCATCAGGCGGCTTTTCGCCTATGCTGTAAGAATGAAAAAACGAGGAAAATATAGGGCAATACCGCACAGAAAAGTAGGCGCGATACTGCCAGAAGTGATATAATAAGACCATGGATAAACAGATGACAATGTCTGCGCTGAGTGATGAGCTGGCGCAGGTACGGACAAAAAAAAGAAGAAAGAATTTCTAGCCCAGATCGAACGGATCGTCCCATGGAAGGAATGGCTTACGCTGATCCAGCCGTGCTATTACAAAGGAGAGCGCGGCAATAAACCCTATCCACTGGAGACCATGCTGCGGTTGTATCTGCTGCAAAATCTGTATGACCTGAGTGATGAAGCAACAGCGGCGGAGGCAATCGACAGCCGGGCATTTTCAGAGTTCTGCGGCGTTGATTCCAGCAATCAGGTGCCGAACGGAGATACCATTGGCCGCTTTCGGAACCTGCTGGTGAAGAATGGACTGCAGGAGAAACTGTTTGCACAAGTTGTTACCGCGCTCACTGATCAGGGCCTTATCCTGAAAAAAGGGAACGATCGTAGATTCCACCATTATTTCCGCGCCGTCTTCCACCAAGAACAAGGAGAAAAAGCGGGATCCGGATGCACATCAGGTCAAGAAGGGCAACACATGGCACTTTGGCTATAAAGCCCATGTTGGGGTGGATAAGGACAGCGGACTGGTACACACAGTGGAGGCGACACCAGCCAATGTCCATGATGTGACGCAGACTTCATCCCTGCTGACCGGTGAGGAAGATGTCGTTTACGGCGACAGTGGCTATCTTGGAGCCGGGAACCGTGAGGACGCGATCGTTCGGAACAAATCCGGACGCAAGATCAAATACAAAATCAACCGTCGTCCATCCCAGCTAAAAAACTGAGTAAAAGCGGCCAGTACGCGGCCAAGAAAGCAGAACACGCAAAGTCTTCTGTTCGGGCAAAAGTAGAGCACGTATTCGGTGTCGTCAAGAAACAGCTGCAATTTCGAAAAACGCGATACCGAGGGCTCGAAAAGCAGCGAGCCAAATTCAATATCATGTTCGCATTGGCGAATCTGCTTCTGGCTGACAGGCCCTGCCTGGCGGCTTGAAGTTGTGCGCTCTCGCGAAGAAATGCGCCGGGAAGCCTATGGTTTCCTGCCTGATGGGTGATTCGACAGCGCTTGCCTCAGCAATTGTGCGGTGCTAACTTTTTCAATTCAATCTTCAAGATTTCCGATTCCCTGCTAATGAATGAAGAGCTCATGGACATTCTGCAGAAAAGCTATGAGGAACAGAGTTCACCTCTCGAAGGATACCGCGACAAGGCACAGGTGGACAAGCTGCTTTACAAGGACGGCTATTACCTGGATGGCAGAATAGAGACTATCGCCATATTTCCGGGGAACAACAGCATGTTTTACTACTGCACAAAGGAAGACATCAATCCGTCCTATGATATCCATGCGGAAGAGTGGTACGAAAAGATTGCCAGTAAAGAGGGGGCGAAAGTATTGGTGGGAGTGCACCAAAACCGTCTGGTGTACGCATTCTCCGACGCAGCCAGACCCTATTGCGTAACTGTCGGAAGATCAATTTACTCCCCATATGATTCCCAACTGCTTGGCACTATGCTAATCAACATTAACGTACACGATCTCCAGACCTGCTGGCCGGCTTTCAAGGAAGATTCGCAGGAGCGGTTTTACCTGCTGGATGACGAAAACAACGTTGTGTTCAGCAATCTGACGGAGGAGATTGGCGGTAAATTCTTTCAGGACGGCCTGGAAGACGGCATTTCTTCCTGCCGAATCGACGGGAAATTGTACGATACGATCGTCTCGGGCTCCAAAAGCCTGGGATGGAAAAGCGTCAAAATGATTCCACGCAGCCAGTTGGATCAAGAGATCGCCGTTGTTCCTTATATGACGCTCCTCCTCATGCTGATCCTTACGGTTCTGGCAGTTCTGGTTTCAATCTTTATTTCCAAAATCTCTACACGTCCGCTTCAGGAGCTTTTTATGTGAAGCTCCAGAGCTTTGAAGCGGAAAAAAGCGGGATTCCGCTCCCCTGAAAATCAGGTAGAGATCAAAGGCCTTGCCCGCAGCTACCAGCACATGATCAACGAGATCAACGCCCTCACCATCAAAAAAACTACGAGACGCAGATCCAATTGCGCAGGGCAGAACTCATGGCGCTCCAATCCCAGATCAATCCCCATTTTATCTACAACACGCTCAATTCCATCAAGTGGATGGCGGATATGCAAGGATCCAAGCGTATGGTAACGCGGGAGGTCATCCGGATTCAGGACGAGATCGATCTGATCCGGGACTACATCAACCTGATCAACCTCAAATATTTCGACAGGATCTTTGTTGATGTCCATGTGGAGCCGGGCTTGGAAAACTACGAAACGCTGAAATTCCTTCTGCAACCGATCGTAGAGAATTCCATCTACCACGGTTTCAGCAGTATGATCCGGCAATGCACGGTGCAGATCAACATTACCCGAAAAGAAGACCGTATTCTGTATGAGGTGATCGACAATGGCAAAGGGATGAGCAAGGAGAAGATCCGACAGGCTCTGGAGGAAGATCATCTCCTCAACTCCCATTCGTTTAACAAGATCGGTCTTTATAATGTGAATAAGAGAATCCAGTATATTTTTGGAGAGGAGTACGGTATTCAAATCGACAGCGAACCCGGCAAGTACACGAGGGTGATTGTGGAAATTCCAGCCCGTATCTATAAGGAGGAGATGGCAAATGCGTAACATCGGGATCGCGATCATTGATGACGAGAGCCTGGTCCGGCTCGGAATCAAATCTTCTGTGGCGTGGGAAGAGAATGGCTATGAGATTGTAGGAGAAGCGGACAACGGGCAGACCGGCCTGGAGATGATCAGGGAAAAACACCCGGATATCGTCCTGCTCGACGTCTGTATGCCGGTGATGAACGGGATCGAAGTTCTGAAATCCCTGCAAAAGCTGAAGATTCAGTGCAAGGTTATTATCTTGAGCTGCCACGATGATTTCTGTTTTGTAAAAGAGGCAATGAAGAACGGTGCGTTCGATTACCTGAGAAAAAAATGAGATCAACAGCGCGAACATCCTGACGGTTCTGGAGGAGGTACGGCACTCACTGTGCAAAAAAGCAGGACGAGGGGCAGGGAGGCTGGGACAGTTACGCGCGTCATGTCTGCCTGCACCGTCTGATCACCGGCAGCAGCGAACCTGCTGACGGCAGTTGCCTGTCAGTCAATTGCACATCCGGGAAGGAAACCTCTGCTGCATTGTGTTTGCAGTGCAGAATTACCAGAAAGTACAGGCCCGTTACGGAGAGGGACGCCCCTTCCCACTGGAACAAAGCGTTATCAACCTCACAGTGGAAGTGCTGCACCAGTGGACGCAGGAAATGGAAGTTTTTCTTCTGCAGGAAAACCGGTATGTTATCCTGCTGAGCAGTCAGAACAGTGTCAGCAGCACCCAGTGGGAGGAGAAAGTCTGCAGCCTGGTCCACGAACTCCACACCGTGTTCCAGAATTATCTGAATGCTGACACCTGCTACGGTGTCAGCAGCGCCGTCTCGAAATTCTCTGCATTGCCGGAGGCGTTCGAGCACGCGCTACTCTCTGCAGCTTCACTATTTTCAGCCGGACAGGTTCCCTTATCAAGGAGATGCGCAAGCCGGATCGGACGATGAGCCGCCCGGAAGTCAAGGAATGCCTTGGCGATATCAATATCTGTGTGTCGCAGAAGCAATACACGCAAATCTTTTTCCCGATTTTATGCTTTCATCCAGTGGCTGCAGCAGCACCACAGGGAGAACCTGGACGTTATGGGGGTGCAGAACTTTTTCTCCAATATGGTGCGCTTCCTTCTCCTGCAGGAGGGAAAGGCGCCGGAAGAAACGGTGGAAAAGCTGACAGGAGAGCCGGCTCTTGACCAGAAAAACTACCTGATTCGCGAGGCGGCGGATTATATCCGGCAGAATTTGAGCCGCGGCGACATCTCGCTCGATGAGATCGCCGACCACCTGATGATCAGTAAGTCTTATCTCTGCCGCCTGTTCAAAAAAAACCTGGGGATTTCCGTGCAGCAGTACATCTACCACACCCGGATTGAACAGGCGAAGGAGTACCTGAACGACTTCCGGCTGAAAATCTACGAGGTGGCAGAGCTTACCGGCTTCAACAGCTCCACCCATTTTAATATCGTCTTTAAAAAGATTATGCGGTGCACTCCGGCAGAGTACAGGAACGGCCTGAAGCAGTGAGGGAAAGGTCAATATGAATAAATAAAGTTCAAGATCCTCCGCGGGTTTAAGCTTTGTGTACTAAAATTGTTCAATATCCTGATGTTTTCTTCAACAGCGTTTATGGAAAATAGTGAACAGATTCTCTATAATATAAGTAACCTGATTCGGGAAAACAGACAAAATGGAGGAAAGAGAGAAACCGGTTTTCAAAAAAAAATTGAAGGAGGATAGCCGAATGTACAAGAAATTACTTGCCCTTCCCTGTCATCATCTTCTTCATGTTTACCCAGAAGTTCTTCGTGCAGGGAATCGCCACATCCGGCATCAAGAGCTGAACCCAGGCCCGGGAACAGGTTTCCCGGCATTACAATACTGACACAATGGAGGAATGCAGAAATGAAAAAATGGAAGGTTGCCTTAATTGGCTGCGGATCGATCGCGGACAATACGTATCTTCCCCGGATCGGCGAGATTCCGGAGGCGGATCTGGTTGCAGTCTGCGATATCATCCCGGAGAGAGCAAAGAACTATGCAGAAAAATTTCATGTGCCGGCCTGGTACACCAGCATCGATGAACTGCTGGAGAAGTGTGACTTCGAGATCCTGATGAACACGACATCGATCCCAGCGCACCACGAGATCAACATGAAGGCGCTGCGGGCCGGAAAGCATCTTTACTCACAGAAGCCCGTCGGCCTGACGGTGGAGGAGGTGACCGAGCAGATCGAGGCTGCCAAGGCAGCCGGTGTGAAATACACTGCTTCACCGATCCACATGCTGCGTGACGACATCCGCTTTGCCAAAAAGCTGATTGCCGACGGCTGCATCGGGGAGATTATGAAGGTGCACACCAACGTTTGCCACGGCGGCCCGGAATATTTCCAGTACCGCACGGCGGACCCCACCTGGTTCCACCGGCCCGGCAGCGGCGCCCTGTACGACATGGGCGTCCACGGCCTTACCATGACCACGGGCATCCTTGGTCCCGCGAAGGCTGTGGGCTGCATGGCCAAAATCTCCGAGCCTGTCCGCACGGTAAGAACCGGTACCTTTGACGGCATGCAGATCCAGGCCGACCAGCTGTACGATAACTACATCATTACGCTCGATTACGGCGAGAGAACCATGGCGGTGGTGGAGTCTGGTTTCTGCCAGAAGGACAGCCGCGCACCTCAGATGGAGATTTTCGGTACAAAGGGAACGATCACTTTCGTCAACAACGGTAACATGAACCCGCTCGATTCGCTGGAAGTTTACCTTGATGCGCCGGAGCGCGGTATTCGCGGCTGGCTGAAGCCTATGGAGTGGGATGTTCCGGCTTCTGAGATGAACTTTTTCCAATGCAAGGTGGTTCAGGATCTGATCCATGCCATTGAGGAGGACCGTCCCGTCGGTTTGCCCCCGGAGCACGCCAGACACGTGGTGGACATCATGTGCACTATTCCGGAAGCGATCAAGACAAAGAGCATTGTCCCGCTGCACACCACTTTCTGAGCAGAGGGGAACTGATCACAGATGAGGTGAATGTTATGAAGAAATATCGCATTGGTCTGGTGGGCTTCGCTCACATGCACGTTTTGGGTCAGATCAAGCCGTTTCTGTCCATGCCGGAGCGCGTGGAATGGATCGGTGCCTCGGATATCAAGCCGATGGTAGAGTCTGAATATTTTGAAAGCTCCAGCCGCTCCATGAACCTGAAGCTCTGTCAGGAGCAGTGTGGGTTCACCCGCGTGTTTGAGGATTACCGTGATCTTCTCGATCTCAAACCCGACCTTGTCCTTGTGAACTGCGAGAACGCGTTTCACGGAATCATTATCCCCGAGATCCTCATGCGCGGGATCCACGTGGTGGTGGAAAAGCCGTTGGCCTATTCCACTGAACACGCCATGGCTATTGCCCGCGCTTCCCGGATCGGTAAGGCGGACTGCATGGTCAATTGGCCGACCACATGGCAGGCCAGCGTCCGCCTGGGCCAGAAGCTTGTCAGCGAAGGCGTTGTGGGAAAGGTGTACCGTTTCCAGTTCCGCAACCCGGATTCCATGGGTCCGTTCTCTTACGGCCAGGTCATGACGGATCGGCAGCTGGGCAAGGAATGGTGGCATCAGGAAGCGGCGGGAGGCGGCAGCTTGCTGGACTACTGCTGCTACGGCACCATCCTTTCGAACTGGTACCTGGGCGAAAAGCCTCAGGGCGTGTATGGCTTGAAGGCGAACTTTAACCACCGGTTTGGCGACGCGGAGGACTACGCCTCCCTGATGGTTCGGTACCCCGAGGCGGTTTCCATTCTGGAGGGAACCTGGAACACCATAAGCAGCGGCTATCCCTCCGGGCCCATTGTCTGGGGCGAAAAGGGCGCCCTGATTGTGGAAAACGGCGGCGATCACGGCATTCATGCCAACGTTTGTGTTTACCTCGATCGTTATTCCACAACGCCCAGCAAGGTGTATTGCTCCGACGACTACCCGCTGCCTGAGGGAAGATCCAACCTGGCTCAGGAGGTCTTCCATCACCTGGAGACCGGAGAACCGGTACACTACACCATGGATCTCAATAACAATCTTTGGTCTGCCGCTATGTTGGATGCGGGAATTCGCTCCAGCCGGTCGTTGAAAATGGAAGAAGTAAAAACCGCTTGTTGGACGATTGGGTAATATAAGAGGAGGATGCTACATGAAACTTGCAAACGTTTCCTGGGGTTGGACGCCGATCCCGGAGGATATGCCGCATGGGGACTCTCTGATCCGAATCGCGGATCAGATCCGTGAACTCGGCTTCGAGGGCGTGGACTATCTGGGAACCCCGGAAGCACTGGATGAATTCTTCACGGAGGAAGCCTGCCGGGCGCTGGGGGATCACTCCCGCTCCATCGGCCTTGAACCCAACGTGTTCGTCTTCCAGGACGCTTCGTGGAACGACGCCTGCAGCGAAAAAAGGGAGGACAGCGTCAGGCACTTCGAGAAGGCCGCACAGGCCGCAAAGTGGATCGGATGCCGGATTGTCTCCACGCTGGTGCCGATGCCCTGCGGCGCAACCCCCTGGAAGTTCAACCCCGCCGCACCGGCGATCAAGCAGGGATACCATATGCCCGCCGACTACTGCTACCAGAAGGACTGGGATACCCTGATGGACAGTTACCGCAAGTGTCTGGCCATTGCAAAGCGGTACGGGCTGCGCATGTCCGTGGAGTGCTTCCCCTATTCCATGATCTCCACACCGCACGCCATGCTGCAGCTGCTCAAGGACGTCGATGACCCGGATTTCGGCATTCAGCTGGACACGAACCACCTGATCATGCAGCACATCGATCCGGAATGGACGATCTACATGCTGGGAGGCAAACGTATTTTCAATGTTCACTGCAAAGACAGCGATGCCGTCTCCAGAAACAACATCCCCGCCGGCTGCGGCATCACCGACTATCCCGCTGTGATTCAGGCGCTGAAGAATGTCGGGTATGACGGGAACCTTTCTGTCGAGCTGGAGTTCACAGACAACCCCCGCCGCTACAACAAGCAGGCGATGGATCATCTCAAGCTTTGCCTTGCGGGTGAATACTGAGCTGCCGTCTGGAGGCACACAGGGGGTATCCCCCTCGATCCGGGCGCGGCGCCGAATAAAAATTATGTTTTTTTGGAAGAGGAGTAGGAGTAATGAAGCAGTATAAGGTTGCCATCATCGGCAACGGTATGATTTGCAACGCGGCACATATTCCCGCCTACAAAGCCATGGGTGACAAGGTGAAGATTGTCGCAGTGGCAGATATCCGCGAGGAAGCCGCCAAAGAAACCGCCGAGCGTCACGGGATCCCCAAGTACTATGTGGATCCGTATAAAATGCTGGAGGAGGAGAAACCCGACATCATCTCCGTGTGCACACCGAACGCATACCACAAGGAGTATACCCTTGCCGGTTTCCGTGCGGGCTGCCATGTAGTCTGCGAAAAGCCTGTGGCTGTAACCTGCGCGGATGCGGAGGAGATGTTCAACGCGGCGGAGAAGGCGGGGAAACATCTGTTTGTCATCCAGTCTCTGCGTTTCACGGGTAACTTCAAAGCGGCTGCCGGACTGGCAAAAAGCGGTTGCCTGGGAGACATTTACTACGCGGATCTGAACCTGGTCCGGCGCCGCGGCGTTCCGAGATGGGGCATGTTCCACATGGCGAAAGAAAATGTGGGCGGCGCCTTCTGCGACCTGGGCGTTCATATGTGCGACTACCTGATGTCAATTTCCGGTAACCCGAAGATGGTTTCCGTCAGTGGAAGTGCTGTGACCAGGATCGTCAACAAGGAGAAGAATATTGAGTTCTCCAATGCGGAGAGCGGAGCTCCCACCGGTCTGTTCACTCCCAGAAAGTTCGACATGAAAGAGTTTGATGTTGAGGAATTTGCCAACGGCTACATTCGTCTGGAAAATGGCATGACAGTCACTTTCAAGATCTCCTGGGCGCTGAATCTGCCCAACAGCAACACTGTCAGCATCTGCGGAGACAAGGGCGGTCTGACCATTGGGGACGATGGACTCAAGCTGCTCACGACGCAGGGCAATTACCAGGCCGACGTTTTGCCGAGAGTTTTCCCCCGACCCATATACGGAGCTCTCAGATTTCACCGGCCACATCCACGAGATGAACTACATCCTGAAGGTCCTCAACGGGGAAATGACCATGGAGGAATACCCCATCCAGAAGGACGAGGTTATGAATGTGGTTGCGATCATCGAAGCGTTTTACAAATCTGCACAGCTGGGCAGGGAAGTCACTGCTCAGGAACTGGACCGGTAAGCGGAAGCTGCAAGGGATATTTGCACAGAGCACGGCGTGACGGAAGAACTTGCCGTTTCGCCCTGGGACGAAACGCAACAGGGGGACTCTGCCCGGGCGGGAGAGCCCCCTGTTCTGGTGTGCGAGACGACAACGGAAGGGGAGGAATCCATGAAAGGAATCATAACGGAGATCGAGAGGTTTGCGCTGAAAGACGGACCGGGGATCCGCACCACAGTGTTTTTCAAGGGGTGCAACATGGCGTGCAAATGGTGCCATAACCCGGAAACGCTGTCGGTTCGGCCACAGCTGATGATTTATCCGGACAAATGCATTGGCTGCGGCGCCTGTGTGGAGGCCTGCAGGGCGGGAGCCAGAACCCTCGGCAAAAACGGTGCCCTGCAGTACGATCGCACCGCCTGCAAGCACTGCGGAGCCTGCGCCGCGAACTGCTTCTCCGGTGCTCTCGTCATGTCCGGAAAGGAGATGACCGTTGAGGAAGTGATGGAGGAGATCCTGCAGGACAGGGCTTACTACCGGAATTCCGGCGGCGGCGTAACACTCTCCGGCGGCGAGGTTTCCACGCAGCCAGAATTTGCCCTGGAATTGCTGCAGGCCCTGAAAAAGGAGGGAATTTCCACGGCGATCGAGACGAACCTGCATGCGCCATGGAGCGTCTACGAAAGAATGCTGCCCTTCCTCGATCTGGTGATGTTCGACATCAAGATCTTCGATGAGGAAGCGCACAGACGCTGGACCGGCGTGAGCAATCGTCAAATCCTGGAGAACGCAAAGAAGGTGGCGGCTTCCGGCAAGCCTTATCTGGTGCGTACCCCGGTGATCCCGGAGTGAACGACACGGAGGAGGAGATCGGCAGCATTGCCAACTACGTGGGAACCCTGGGAGGCGCTCAATATTATGAGCTTCTGCTGTTCAATCCCCTGGGAGAGAGCAAGTATGACGCCCTGCAGATGGACAATACATTTGCCGGGACCCGCCCCACTGGAGAGGAAGGCGCAGCACGCCTGAAGTGGGTGGCCGCTCAAACGCCCGGACTTTCCGTGAGGGTAGGCTGACGAAGAAAGGGAGAGGTTGTATGGTCAACAGAATCAATATATTCCAGCCGGATGCTCCCATGAGCTACGATGACAGGATCAAAATTTTAAAGGAAAGAAAGCTTGAGGAAACCAGGGTGAAGTCCACCATGAAGGTGTATCAGGACGGGGATGACTATGGAAGCATCCCGGCTCCGGAGACGTACCAGTTCCATTGCATTCCGAACCATGAGAACGGTTCCTGGTACGGGTATGACGGGTGGAGCAAGAATTTTTACAAGCTGATGACTGAGCACCCGGTCTACATTGATCCGGTGGACGCGTTCACCTGCCGCTGGATGTTCAGTATGATCTGGTTTGACGAGAAATCCCCGGACAAGGGGCTGAACTGGAACCCGAATTTTCCCTACGATGATCTCAAGCCGGAACAGGAACTGTATGGCATTATCTCCGGGATCGGCTCGGACGCGCACTTCGGCGGCGACTACCGGATCGGGTTGAGCCTTGGCTGGGGCGGGATCTTGGAAAAGCTGGCTTTCTACCGCAAAAAGCACCCCGAACACGCAGAGTTTTACGACGCGGAGGAACTTGTGGTGCACGGTGTGCAGAACTGGATCTCGCACGCGATTGAGGAGAGCGAGCGTCTGGCCCGTGTGGAGCGCCATCCGGTCCTGCGGGGAAAACCTGCTTCAAATGGCGCAGGTAAATCGCAACATCCTCAACGGTGCGCCCAAAACCATGCGGGAAGCCTGTCAGTGGGTTTGCTGGTTCAACATGGCCAGCCGCACCTACAACCGCGACGGAGCGGGTTTCCAGCTCGATGACGTGCTCAAACAGTACTACGATGCCGACATGAAAGAGGGGAGGATCACCAGGGACGAGGCGATCTTCTACATCGCTTGTCTGTTGCTCAACGATCCGCACTATTACCAGATCGGAGGGACAAACGAAAACGGCGATCCCCTGCTCAGCGAGTTCAGCTATATGGTGCTCGAGGGAGCGGATAAGCTGGATTCGGCTTGCAACATCACGGTAAGAGTGGACGAAAACATCGACAGAAAGTTCCTGAACAAAGCGGTGGACTACCTGTTCAAGAACAAGAACGGCTGGCCGCGCTTTTCCGGTGACGAGGCCCTGAACAGAGGCTTCATGCGTTTGGGCTATCCCGAATCGCTTGCCCGGCAGAGGATCGCGGTGGGCTGCCACTGGATGAGCTTGCCCGGCATGGAGTACAGCTTGAATGACTGCATCAAAATCAACAGCGCTAAGGTGTTCGAGGTTGCCATGGATGAGATGATGAGCCATAAGGGCCCATACTCCACACAACTGCTGTGGGATCTGTACCAGAGACATATGGCCCGGGCTGTAGAGGTAACTGCCGAGGGTATCGCGTTCCACCTGCGGTACCAACAGTACAACGAGCCGGAGCTGATGTTGAACCTGATCAGTCATGGTCCTATCGAAAAAGGTCTGGATATGACGTGCGGCGGCGCCATGTACTACAACCTCTGCATGGACGGCTCGGCTATTGCCACGGTGGCGGACTCTTTTGGCGCACTGCAGCAGCGGGTGGAGGAGGAGAAGCGGATCGACTGGGAGACGCTTTACCATCATCTGAAAACAGATTTCCAGGATAAGGGCGGTGAGCTTGTACGCCAGATGCTCTCCCGCAGTGCCCGCTACGGCGGCGGAAACACCATCAGCGACCAGTGGGCGGTGAAAATTTCGGAGTCATACTCCAACCAGGTGCGCTCCGTCAGCCAGAAGTATCCGGGCTACCAGTTTATCCCCGGCTGGTTCAGCTGGTCGAATACGATTGTGCTCGGCAAGCAGGTAGGTGCCACCCCCAACGGCCGCCACGCCTTCGAACCGATCAACCATGGGGCCAACCCGCACCCCGGCTTCCGCAAGGACGGCGCCCTCACCGCAATGAGCAATTCCATCTGTGCGGTGCAGCCGGGCTATGGGAATACCGCGCCGGTACAGCTGGAGCTTGACCCTGGTATGGGGCGCGGTGAGGAGGCTGTGCAAAAGATCGCCGACTATATCATGACGCTGTTCGAGCAGGGGCCACCCTGCTGAACATCAATATTGTGAACGGCCAGCAGATTCTCGAAGCCGACAAGGACCCCAGCAAGTACCCCAACCTGGTGGTACGCGTCACGGGCTTTACGGCGTACTTCTGCTCTCTGACTCCGGAGTTCAGAAAACTGGTGGTGGATCGTATTCTCATACAGGGCTGAACAAATGATTTGGCTTGGCTTCTGTTTTTTCTACGTCACGGTTTTATTGCGAAAATAAATCTTAAATGGCAGGCTGATCAGGAAGCATAAAGAAATATCAGAAATCATTTGGTCAGATACGTAAACTTTCTGCAGGGAGGCATCGTGCAAGCGGTGCCTCCCTGTTTTGATATACTTTAGCGAAACGAGAGCCCCCGACTAGGCCGGGGAGAGTAAAAGAAATTATGGCAACACCGCACAAAGAAAAAATATGATATAATAATACTATGGATAAGCAGATGAGTCTGTCGGGCCTGAGCGATGAATTGAGCCAGGTGCGGACAAAAGAAGAAAGAATTTCTGAGTCAGATAGAGCGCATCGTGCCGTGGGGAGAGTGGATCGAACTGATCCGGCCGCACTATTACAAAAGGAGAGCGCGGCAATAAGCCCTACGATCTAGAACGGATGCTGCGGATTTATCTGGTTCAAAACCTGTATGATCTGTCGGACAAGGCAACGGTAGCGGAAGTGATCGACAGCCGTGCATTCTCGGAATTCTGCGGAGTGGAATCGAGCAATCAGGTGCCGGACGGAGATACACTGGGTCGGTTCCGGAATTTGCTGCTCCGCAGCGGGCTGCAGGAGAAGTTGTTTGCGCAGGTGGTATATCTGCTGCAGGAAAGAGGCCTGCTGCTGAAGAAGGGAACCATAGTGGACTCTACCCTGATCGCAGCGCCGTCCTCGACAAAGAACAGGGAAAAGAAACGAGACCCGGAAGCGCACTCGGTGAAAAAGGGGAACAGCTGGCACTTCGGCTATAAAGCTCACATCGGCGTGGATAAAGACAGCGGGTTGGTTCACACAGTAAAGGTCACCAGCGCCAACATCCATGATGTGACGATGGTGCCGGAGCTCTTAACCGGCGATGAGGACAGCGTATATGGCGACAGCGGCTGCCTGGGCGCTGAAAAGCGGGAAGACGCCGTTCTTTTCAATGTCAATGGCCAGGGCAAAAGGATCCGTTACAAAATCAACAGACGGCCCTCGCAGAGTAAACACGCAGACAATAGCCGCGTCCCGGTCGGTGAGCATTTTTAAGGTCGGGGTCTGGACGCGCCCCACGTTCAAGGTCTTTCCATACAGGCAGGAGAAAAGCCGGGTGGCGTTAATGCCGATAAGCCAGTCAGCCTTTGCGCGGCAGAGGTGCGGACGCAAAGAGCGCGCCATAGTCCCGCCCGTCTTTGAGGGAAGCAAAGCCCGCCTTAATCGCCCCGTCCTCCATTGAAGAAATCCACAAGCGGCGCATGGGCTTCTTGCAGCCCGCCACTTCGTAGACAAAGCGGAAAATCAGTTCACCCTCGCGCCCCGCGTCACACGCGTTCACCACTTCGGAAACGTCGGCGCGGTGCATAAGCTCCTTTAATGGTTTTGAATTGCTTCCCCTTGTCCGGGTCAACGGCGTACTGCCATTCCTCCGGCAGAATGGGTAGGCTGTCAAAACTCCATTTTTTATATTGCTCCCCGTACTGCTCCCCGTATGGCGGCAGCTTCCGCAAGCTGATATACCAAATGCCCGACGCACCATGAAATGAGGTAGCCGCCGCCCTCGATATACCCCCTTTCGGTTGTTTTAGGTTTGAATTGGTTTATACTTTAAGCATTACAAGAAACAGGTGCGGCGCATGGGCTTCCTACTGATTGCGCAATGAATAAAAAACGGCGGGCATTACAGGCGCGGTAAAAACAACAAATGGAAAAATCAGTTCCCAACAACCATTATTCAAGGTTCACCCTATATATGATACGACAAAAGAGCAACTGATTTTCTTCCGATACAACAGAAAGAGCTATACTAAATTGGATAGCTTCTAATCGTGCATGGAATTATTTGTTTGGCTTATTACGGCATTATTACAGAACAGGCACCATGACGATAATTATATCTTTCCAGAGTTCAAAATCGGGTCGGCTTATGTGGCTGATTATCTGCTCATAGGTAATAGTTCAGACGGTTATCAATTTGCCCGACGCACCATGGCGGATAACAAAAAAAAAGGAGTTTCGGGGAAGCCGCCGCCCTGAACAGGATTGGCCCGTCCTGTTTGTAGCAGAATTTTAACGCCAAGCGCGGGCAAAATGCCATGAAAAAAATAACACTTTTGCATTCCTTTCAGCGATTCCAAACGAAAATTAAAAGTCCATTTTTTCCGGCTGTACCTGCCTTTTTCAGATAGTACCCAGACAGTAGCCCACACAAGGGAGCTGCCCTTTGTACGGACAGGAAGCGCAAGCCGGGGAATGGGGAACGGGCGGCGCATTGTCACGCCGCCCGCCCGGTCTTTGTATCATCATCTTTTCAAAGGGATTGTCGGTAAACAGGGTCATGCTTCCTCGTCCTCCTGTTCTTCATCAGAAAGCCCGTCCCCCTCGTCCGGCTCGTCCTCGTCGTAGTCGTCAAAATCGAAATCTTCAAGGTCGGTGTCGCCCTTGACGTTCTGCTTCGGCTTCATAAACTTAAAATAATAGAACGCGCCCCCGCCGCCAAGAAGTGCCACGACAAGGAAAAGCACAAGCCCGCCCGCATTGCCTTTCTCTTTGGGCAGCTCCGGCGGTTCCTCGGTTTCCGGCTCTGCTTCCTTGCCGCTGCAAGCGGTCATGTTGTCCTTGCAGACGGGGCAGCTCACATTTACCTTTCCGGCTTCGCATTTTTCGGTGCAACTGCAAACGGCGGGCGGGGCTGCTTCGGTGCTTCCGTCCTCCATAAGTGCTAAGAGGTCGGCTTCGTCCACTTGATTAAGGAAATGTACGGTGTTCTCGCCCTCGTCGTCCCGGTCAATGAGGATATAGAAGTAATTGCCGTCTTTGGTCGTTACGGTGATAAGCTGCTTGTTGCCGCCGAAATCGTCTACAAGGGTCGCGTTCCCGTCCGGGGTAAGGGGTTCTTCCTTTTGGGGTTCCTCGTAGACAACGCCGCTGTCGTTGGTGTCGTCCTCTCCCTCCGGGGTCTGTGCAAAAGCGGTGACGGAAAAGCCGCCCGAAAGCATAAGGGCGGCGCAAAGTGCGGTCAGTGTTCTAAGGATTTTCTTATTCATTCTCGGTGTCCTCCATTTCTTCGGTGTCGTGGTCTGCGGGTTCTGCGGGGTAGCCCGGCGCGGCTTCCATGCCCGGAATACCGCCCCCGGAAAGCATAGCGGAAAGCTCATGCGGGGAAAGGCGCATGGAGCGCACAAGCTGTACGATTTGCAGGTTTTCCGCTTCGGTTTTCTGCGCTTCAAGCCCCCTTAATTTATTCTGGTACTCGGTGATTTTCTCGCGGGTCTTTGCAATCTCCTTGTCGATACGTTCAATTTTGTTCATAGCCATCAATAAATTTCTCCTTTCTTTGCTCAAAAATATGTTAATTCCAGTTCATCAGCCCATAGCCTTTGATACAGGAGTAATTGACGGGGTAGCTCTTTATCTTGCAGGCGTCGCCGGAATTGCCCTCGACGGTATAGACGCGCTCCCCGTCCGTTCCGATAACAAGCCCCACACGGTCTGCGCTCCCGTCCCCGTCCCAGTCGAAAAAGATAGCGTCGCCGGGGGCGATATTCTCATAGCCCCTCGCGCCCCATTGCCCGCGTGACTGGAACCAGGGTACGCCCTGTGACTGGCACCCGGCAAAGCGCGGCTCGCTCTTTCCGGCTTGATTGTAGCACCATGAAACGAAACAGGCGCACCATTCCACGCGGCTGTTAAATCCGTACCAGCTCCAAAAGGGTCGCCCGCCCACGTTGCCGACTTGCCGCTTCGCAAGGTCTACAACGGCGGTGTTGCCGGGGCGTGTGCCGTTTACAAGCTGTACGCCGCTTAAATCCTCGGACGCGCCCATATCGGGGGAGCCGCCGCCGAAAATCAGCGGTTTGTTTCCGCTTGTTTCCAGATAGACGCGGTACATTTCAAGCTGCTGTGGCGTTAGAAGTTCCTCCGCAATCTCGGAAATGGGCTTGTTCGTCAGCTTCACGTTGAGGATATGGTACTCGTAGGGTACTTCCTCGGTGGTCGTTTCCCCTGTTTCCGGGTCTGTGCTTGTTTCTGTGCGGTAGCGGATTTCCGTTTCTTCTGTCAGCGTCAAAGTGTACTGCATGGCAAAGACGCGATTTAGCTCTGCCTGTGCGCTCTGCGGGGTGTAGGTCTGTAAAAGGGCGGTGAGGTAGGACGCTAACTCATGGGGGTTATGCCCGATACTGTCAAGGTCATAGCGGTATTCGTCATAGCCGGGGTGGGTGCTTTCGATATTGTCAATCTGCTGCTGAAGCTCGTTTTCCTTTGCGGCGTAATTGTTCTCCGTCGCCACAAGGTCGCTGTCCTCCGACGTGTAGGAAGTCCCAAGTATGCCGTTCATCAAGCCGGAGAACATGGAACCGCAAGAGGAAAGCCCCGCCGATACCATGATGAATAAGAGTAGCGCGGCAACGGCGATACATACGCCCGCCGGGTGCCGCGCTACAAAAGCGATTGCCTTTTTTGTTTCCTCGGCGGTCTTTTTTTGCCGCCTTGCGGGTGTTCTCTGCGGCTTTCTGCGCCGTTTTTGCGCCGCCTTTCCTTGCCGACTTTGCATACTGCCGCTTGATTTGCTGCTTCTGCATGAAGCGGGAAAGGGGATTGCCCGCAATCTGCGGATTGTCATGCAGGGCTTTATGGTACTGAAAATCCACATTCGCCTTGAACGCCGCTTTCTCTGCCTTTGCCGCCGCCCGGTAGGGTTTGAGCTTGTGGCTGTGGTAGCCCTCCTTGACTTTCCGCGCCCCGTACTTTGCGCCGCGCTCTGCCAGTTCTTCGGATTTGTGCGCCCCCTCAACGCCGGAATTGTCCTTTTCAACGGAATGTATCTTGTTGTGGACGAAAATACCCGCTTCCTGTGCGGGGCGGGATAGCGGGTTATTGTGGGGCTTATTCTTTCCTATGGGCTTTTCCTGTTCCTCAAAATGTAGGCGGGTCTTGCCTTTCCCGGTGGCTTCATCAAAGGTGCGCTCCCGTACAAGTTTCTTTTCTTTGGGGATAGCCGCCTTTGCCGCGTCCAGACGGTCGGCTGCTTTGTCCGATTTTCGGATATACCTTTCAAGCTCCGGCGTTGCCCGTTCCTCGTCGGTAAACTGCAAGCGGGAAGATTTTTCTTTTGCTGTGGCTTCTGCCTGTGCTTTCCTCGCCGCCTTTTTGCTCGCCTTTCTGGTACGCGCCCCGTCGATACGTTCCAAGACGCGCTCGGCTGCTGCGGTGTCCTGTTCCCGTTCTGCCCCCGGCGCATGGGGAAGCGGCGGCGTGTCGGTTAAGGGCGGGGAAGTTGCGCCGCCCGGTAGGGGCTGCGCTGCCTGTTCCGGCTGCGGTGGGGCTTCGGTCTTTGCAAAGTCCGCGTCCCTTATCCGCTTGCTGATACGTTTCTTTTTCCCGGTAGCGGCGTTTACCTCGACAGCCCCCTCGCGGGTCATTTTCTGCGTGACTTTTTCACGCGCCTTATATTGTTTTATGTGTCTGTCCCTCCAATCCGCGCCCTTGCAAGGGCGCAATACTCGGCGTTTATCTCAATGCCTATATAATGCCTGTCAAGCTGCTTTGCGGCTGCCCCCGTCGTGCCGCTGCCGAAAAAGGGGTCCTTTCGGACAGCCCGCCTTGATACAGGTTTCGGCAAGTTTTGGCGGGAACGCGGCGAAATGCCCGCCCTTGTAGGGGAACGGTATTGATAAGCCATACGTCCCGCCTGTTCCGCATGGTCGGCATGAGGGCTTCGTCGTAGTAGCTGCCGCTTCTCGCCCGGTTAAGCCCCTGTACTTTCCCCTGTCCGGGTACTTCGTCCGCATATTTCTGTCCCGCGCTGCGCCCGGTGCGGTACCGCGCCGCCGTTGTGGGGGCTAACGGCTCGGCTATGGCGGCTGCGTCATAAAAATACTTCTTTGACTTCGTAAGCAGAAAGATATGTTCATAGCAGCGGGTAGGGAGGTGTCCGCGATATTCAGCCAGAGCGTACCGTCAGAACGCAGTACCCGGCGCAGCTCGCGGAAAACCTCGGTCAGCCTGTCAATGTACTGCTCCGGCGTGTCCTCCCGCCCAATCTGCATATCAAGCCCATAATCCCTAAGCGCATAGTAGGGCGGGCTTGTGACGCAACAGTGTACGCTTTCCTCTGGAAGCTCCCGCAAGGCATAGAGCGCGTCCCGGTTGATGATTGTGTCAGTTTTCAGCCCGTTCATGCTTCGCCCACTTCCTCCGGCTTCGTCGTCATTACCCGGTAAAGCTCGGTGTCTTTCGGGAAGCGGTCTACAAAGGGCAGCACCACGTTCCCGTAGAAGATAAGCCCCTCGCCCGCTTCGGTGTGGGTGACATACTTCATCTGCTGCGGGGAGATGTTGAGCTGCTTTGCAAGGATAGCCCGGTCGCCCGCCGCCTGATTGAGCATGAGGACAAAATCAGAGTTTTCAAAGATATTCTCCACTTCGCGGGAAGCAAGCAAATCTTTGACGTTCTGCGTGATGGCTGTGGGTATGCCGCCCCATTTTCTGAAACGCTTCCAAATCTCCACGCTGTACGCGGCGGTCTGTTCCTCTTTCAAGAGAAGATGAAATTCGTCCATAAAATACCGGGTGGATTTCCTTTCTGCCCGGTTGACGGTGACGCGGTTCCATACCTGGTCCTGCACAATGAGCATACCTAATTTTTTGAGCTGCTTCCCAAGCTGCTTGCGTAGGCGATAACCGTATCAGGCCCGTCAAGCCGCTGCACAAAAAAAAATACTCTGCTTCCGGGTCGCAGATAATTATGTCGTCGTCGGTAATGAGGAAAGCGTTTGTCATTTCCCCGTTTGGCGGCAAAGGATTTCCCGCTTCCCGGCGTACCCAAGATTAAGCCGTTGGGGTTCTTTAGCTGCTTGCGGTCTGACTGCCAGCCATCCCTGGGTATGCTCACGGTCAACGCCCTGGCCGCCGCCAACAGGGTCATAATCCCCGTTCAGGCGGAGTATTTGCCCGCCAAGGGCCTGGAACAGCTGCTCCAGACCGTAAACAAGGTGAAGCGGCAGATCAACCCCAAGCTCCAGATCGACGGCATATTGCTGACAATGGTGGACAACCGCACCAACTTCGCTAAGGAAATCGCCGCCCTGCTGCGAGAGACCTACGGCAGCAAAATCAAGGTGTTCGGCACCGAGATTCCCCATTCTGTCCGGGCAAAGGAAATCAGCGCCGAGGGAAAAAGCATTTTTGCCCATGACCCTAATGGCAAGGTGGTGTTCTGGTTCCGGCGATCGCCCGCCCGGACCCGGAGGGCGGCTATGAGCTGGTTGCCGGTCACAGGCGGCACCGGGCCAGTGAGCTGGCCGAGAAAGAAACCATGCCTGTCATTGTCCGAGACCTGGACGATGATGCTGCCACTATCATCATGGTGGACAGCAACTTACAACGTGAAAGCCTGCTCCCCAGCGAAAGGGCCTTTGCTTACAAGATGAAGCTGGAGGCTATGAAACACCAAGGCGCACGGGGGACTTAACTTCGTCCCAACTTGGGACGAAGTTGCTGGAAAGAATCCAATTGTTGGCGCTGAGCAGGCTGGTTCAGTAGGAACCAGGTGCAGCGCTATAT
>VOFI01000724.1_pt1 | contig 86000 bp, 142 predicted proteins | sample 5384131 | NCBI WGS metagenome assembly VOFI01 (sample SAMN12384728, study PRJNA508395) | human gut metagenome | isolation source: healthy gut H | host: Homo sapiens
TCCGGGAGATAAGAACAGCAAAAAGGCGGTGCAGGACTTTCGCCTTCTGCATAATGATGATAGGCAAAGGCAGCCCCATTTCTTCCAGCATTTCAGCGATTTCTTCGTAAGTCATGACAACGCCTCCTCAATTAAATGCTCCAGCAACTGTACACCGTTTTCTTCCGCAGGAGCAATGTGCGGTTTTCCTGATACCCGACCGCCGCCACGTTTGGCATGACCTTTCTCCAAAAGATGTGCCAATCTGTAATGGTCTTTGGAATGTACCGTCATTTTCAGAGTATGGCTATTCTCTGAGGTTTTTGTAGCTTTCAGCTTTTACCGTAAGCACCTGTATCTTTCGGCGCATTGGCGGAAATCTCTTTTTCACAGAGGTTGCTGTCTTTTTGACCGCTTCTTTCATGGAATCGTTGGCAAGGCTGACGTATTCCTGCAATCCTGCCATGATGTCATCAGCAAGGCTGTCAATTGTACTCATCCGTGCATCCCGCCTTTCTCACTTCACATACAAGGGTGATGTAGCTGTTGTGAAGATAATCACGTTGCACGGATTTGATGTTGTAGGTAAGACCTCTAAACAGAATCCTATGCGTAGTCGAATTCAGCGACAGAATGAAAAGGCTCTGCCTGACCACGAATGACACGGACTGTATTTCTCTGGTGACTCCCGTATTCACTTGTTCGGCAGAGCTTTTCACGCTGACTTTCGCCCAGCAGGAGGAAAACCTCGTCCCACTTGGAAGTATGGTTTCCGATTTCATCTACCACGGTGCGATGCTCCAGAATGGCGATACGCTGATTCAGTTTATCAAAATCCATTACACCACACCCTCTCGCTGTGCAAACAGAATGGAACGCAGGCTCATGGTAAGACCATGATAGTCGGGCTTGCTTCTGTTTTCATACAGATAACCGAGTGCAAACAATACCGCTGTTCTCGTCACATCTTCAAAACAAGTGAATTTTTCCTCATCCATTCTGCCCACGTCCTTGACCAGTGATTTTGCCGTATCGAGCAGTTGGAGGATGAGCTTGTCATCCTCCTCATGGTCGACACGAAGATAATTTTTGGCTTCGTTAAGGGTAATCATGCTATCACGCCTTTTTGATTGTAAGAGTTTTTACGGCCTCGGGCAGAATCAGCTTGCCGTCCCACGCTGAGAAGCAAGGAAGCCGACCTGTCCGTTCATAGCGAAAAGCTCATTCAGACGCTTAAGAGAACGTCCCTGTCTGTCAGCCACCCAGTAATAGGAATAGTCGCCGAATGCAATTGCCTTTGCACCAGCCGCAATAGTCGGAGCATATACAGAGGTCACATAGGGGCGGTTCAGGATGGTGTCGGGAAGTCCTGCACTGACAGAAGGCTGCCAGATGAAATTGCCCGTATTATCCTTGATTTTACGGAGCGCCTTCACGGTCTGCTCATTCAGCACCCACACAGCTTTCTTGCGATACGGACTCTTGAGGGAGTAGAACAGCTCGATTACATCATCAAAAGTGATAGCTGCACCTGTTGTGGTCGCACCGTTTTCCGCACCGCCTGTCGCAGCAAAAATGCCGGTAGGCTTGCCCTTACCGTCACCGATGAGGAACGCTTCCTCTTCCTTTGTGCCGATTCTTCTTGCAAATTCCTTTGCAATGTAGGAAGGCAGGTCGAAAACAGAATCATTAAGAAGTTCCTCAGAAATCTTAATAGCAGTGCCGACCTTGTAAGCGGAGAGAGCAATCTGTCCGAAAGCGTCATCGGAGAGTGTATAAGCCTCTTCCTCCTCCATCCACGTTGCTTCGCCCTTCTGCGTAATAACGGGGATTTTACGGTCTCCACTTGATGTCTGAATCTTGGTAGCGAGTGGACGGAATACGTTTTCCTCCTCAAGTGCAGAAATGAGCTTCTTTTCGTGAGGTAGCAGTGTGCCGCCTTATCATCTTTCGATGACAGGTTTGCACAAAGCCCCCTCCCAAACCGTGCTTACACCTCTCGATGTACACGGCTTTCCATTCATTATTGACATGTCATTTATTTTGTTCCCTGTGAATCTTTTTGAAGCATTTCGGGCAAACAATCAACGTTTTACGTCTCATGTGAAGCATTTTCTTGCCCCATTCCGTAGTGCTTTTCAGATTCTTCATTTTACCTGCATGATAAATACAGCAGGAATCACTATTATCACCACACAGCTCACATACCCCTGCGCTTAACCGCACATATTGTGACAGCTTTTTCGGGTCAAAGGATTTGTATTGCCATGGGTCTTTATCGGACATCAACTTACCGGCTTTGCAGTCAGCTAACGAGACAAGCTTTGCATATTTGATACCGCCTTTAACTTCATGGGGAATAGCCCATTTGCCATCATGACGATATTTTTGGATGATTTTTCTCGTTGTGCTGTTGCTTTTTGCTTGCAAGCGTCTTTAGACAGCTATATTCCATAAGATAACGGAAATAATTCAGCTTATCATAATTCGCTGCTAAGCAGTAATAATTGCAAATGCCACGGATTTGTGCATTATACCTGTTCACAATATCCACTTCCGAAAGATGTCTTAATCTTGGAACGCAAACCGCCCAGATTTCTCCGTTTGGTTTTTGTTCTATGATGTCGTTTTTGAACAGGAACTGCATGATCTTATCTTCGAGAGGTACAGTTAATTCTACAGAGTTATTCAGCGTTCTTTGTTTAACACCGTTTGCCTTTTTTCTTTATCTTCTGGCTTCGGCGTACCGCAACGTCATAACCAAGGAAACGTACTCGTTCAGCACTGTGTGTGATCTTTGTTTTTTCTCAGCACTCAACTCTAAATGGTACTGCGTTGATAGAAATTCTCTCAGAATCTCTTTAATTTCTTCACAGTCTTCTCTGCTTCCGCTGATTCCAATTAGAAAATCATCAGCATATCGGCAGTATACAAGCTTTTTATCGTCGGACATTCTTGCGGGCGTTTTCAATTTTTGATTGCACACCGCTTTATATTCCTTGATTGCAAGCTCACGTTCCTCACCTTTTACCCTGTCAATCTTCTTTTGAAGTGTCTGCCTTCTTTTCGCTAAATGAAGATATTCCGGTGTCTGGTGTCGTGTAGACTGCTTATCGAACTTTTCCTTGAGTTTCATGACTTTCCGGTCAAGCTCATGCAGGTATATATTTGCCAGAATAGGGGAAATGATTCCGCCCTGTGGTGTACCGGAGATTGTGGTATGATATTGAAAATCTTCCACATAACCTGCTTTCAGGAAAGCTCTGATAATATTGATAAATCTGCTGTCCTTGATTTTGACTTCTAACGTTTTAATAAGCACTGCGTGGTCTATATTGTCAAAGCAACCCTTGATGTCGCCTTCTATGAACCATTTTACAGAACGAAAATTTGTCTTTATCTGGTCGAGAGCTGTATGACAACTTCTCTCCGGTCTGAAACCATGTGACTGGTCATAAAATAACGGTTCATAGATTGCTTCCAGAAACATTCTAACCGCCTCTTGCAGAAGTTTATCTCGAAATGACGGAATACCCAGTGGGCGCATTTTTCCGTTCTGTTTCTTGATATATTCTCTGCGCACAGGCTTCGGTTTGTACTTTCCTGACCTCAATTCTTCAATCAGTTCATGCACATATTCAGCACTAAAACCGTCAGCAGTGTCGTTGTCACTTCCGGGAGTCATTGCTCCACTGTTTGCATATAATTTCTGGTAAGCTGCAAAATAAATGTCCTCTCTCAGAAGGTAGCGAAAGAGTCTTGTAAAGACTCCGTCGTGATGTTCCGAGGAACTTTTATTGACACGCTCCAAAATCTCCGATGTTGGATTCATGAGGATTCTCCTCCCTTTCATCTTCTTACTTTGGAATTAACAAACTGCTTCCCTTCGCCATGTAGTGGGCGTTATCCACCTCGGACTACTACGGAAGCTCCGTTGCCATATGGAATATTCAGTCTCGAATAGACATAGCCTTTCGGCATTTCCACTTAGGCAATCCCTGTTTAACGATGCTTATAGGCAAGTGATAACTGTCGGATATCATTTCGGTTTATCTCACGTGTTCTCACGCTTGCTTCATGACCTATAGCAGACACCATAGCGAATTCAATATTATGGTGGGGTCATGAGAGTGGTTTCAGGATAATTTCCACACCCTCCCACGAAAAAAGGAGCTAACCTTTGCTTTGGCAATCCAGCCTTATCCTTATGTTATCTTGTCATTGCAGGTACTACTCGCCTCATATCCTTTTGACGTTTCCTGCGTTTCTGCCGTGCTGTGTTCCCGTGTCCAGTTTCCTGTCATCGGTTAGGCAGATTGACAACCGCTCTGCTGTGCGGTGTAGAGCCTAATCTACTGTAAACATCGCCTTTTACAGGCGCACGAACTCATCTGGCACAAGAAAGCCGCCCTCAGTATCTGTGCCGACCTGTAAATCATTTCTGACATCAATCCAGTTGCGGTTGCGGATATTATTCCAGAATGCAGCTGTGTATTCCGCAGATGCAGTGCCGGTCTTGGTCTGATTGTCGGGCGTTGCAGGAGTACCAAGAATCGGCTGTGATGTGGGCTTTCTCATCTCTGCGTCAATCTGTTCCTGCCGTTCCAAACGCTTGATTTCCTTGCCGAGGTTCACGACCTCGGCTTCCAGTGCGTCATAGGTTTTGCTGTCCTCCTCGGAAAGCACACCGCTTGCATTTCTCTTATTGTCGAGGAAATCACGAGCCGTGTCCCATGCCTTGGCTCTCTTTTTTCTCAGTTCCTGAATAGTCATATTATCATGCCTCCTAAAATTAATACTTTAAAAGTTCCAGTCTCTTATCGAGCTGGGCGATTGGTGTACCTGTTTGCGTTGCAGAAACCTTCTGCATAAAAGAAGCCGCTGTGCGGGCAGGTGTGTAGCTGAAGCTTACCATGTCCTTCGGCGGCTTTTCTTTTTTATCGGGGTCATCCTCGTCATCATCTTCCTCATCGGGTGCTTCTTCAGAGGATTCCTCTTCTGTAGATTCTTCCTCTTCCTCTTCCGGTTCAGCCTGCGGCATCTTTTTCCTTTGCAAACAGAATGCCGTCCACAAAGCCAAGCTGTAACGCCTTTTTTCGCATTCAGCCAAGTCTCTTCCGACATCATTTTTGCAATTTTTGAACGGCTGAGATGGCATTTCTGCTCGTAGGCGTTGATGATGGATTCCTTGACCTCTTCGAGGATTTTGATTGCTTTTTCCATATCTGCCTTATTTCCGGAAGCAAAACACGCCGGATCATGCACCATGAGCATTCCGGTAGGACTGATAAATGTTTCATCACCTGACATTGCTACCACGGATGCAGCGGATGCGGCAAGTGCATCGATTTTCACTGTGATTTTGCCCTTATGGTTGCGAAGCATCGTGTAAATCTGACTCGCAGCAAACACGTCTCCGCCCGGGGAGCAGATCCAAACAGTAAAATCTCCGGGGTGCTGCTCCAGTTCCGATTTGAAGAGTCCGGGAGTGATTTCATCTCCGAGCCATGTTTCAGCACTGATAGGTCCCTCAAAATACAGTTCTGTTGCTCCTGTATCCTCGTTTTTCATCCAATTCCAGAATTTTTTCATTCTGCGTTATCCTCCTTTTTCTCGATATTTTTTGCATAAGCCGCCCCTGCCGACGAAAGGGGTGTCATACTGCCATTAACCATGTAGGTAAAGCCTCCTTTTTCTGTGGGAATGAGGTTCATATCTTCAAGCTCTCTTACATCATTAGGACATAAGAAACCATTCTGAATACCAACACTGTATCCCTGCATTCTGCTGGCATAGTCACCTCTGAGAAGTCCATCAACATTAAATTTGATAAAATACTGTCCTTTTTCAGAATCCGATAAGAGTGCCTTTTGCAGTGCTTGTTCCCATCGAACAATCCAAGGGTCAAGGCTGTACATCACAAATTCCAGTGACATCTGTTCGATGTTGCTGAACGTGGCACGGTCTAAGTCGCCAATCATGTGCAGCGGCACACGGTACAGGCGAGCGATTTCTTCTACCTGAAACTTGCGAGTTTCTAAGAATTGTGCTTCATTGTTTGGAATCGAAATCGGCGTGTAGTGTGTGTGCCTTCCTCCAGCACAGCGACTCTGTGCGAGTTATGTCCGCCGTATGCTTTTGCCCAAGCGTCTCGAAGCCGCTCCGGATTCTTAATCACGCCCGGATGTTCCAGCACACCGGACGGGCTTGCTCCGTTTGCAAAAAAGGAAGCGGCGTAATCCTCACAGGCGATAGAAATCCCGATAGAATTTTTTCGCCATTGCAATCGGAGAATAGCCGACTAATCCGTCAAATCCAAGTCCGCAGATGTGCAGCACCTCATCGGCATACAGCACAATATCGCCTTGCTTTTTCAAGTTTGGATTTGCCTCATCATAGCGGCTGTAAATATATATCAAACGGTTTTTCTCATCACGGTCGACCTTCATTTTATCCGGCATTAACGGATACAAGCCGAGGACTTCGCCTTTGCCGTTGCGGAGAATCTGAGCATAGGCGTTGCCGTAAATCAGCAAATGTGACATCAAGGTTTCTCGAAAAACGAAAGAGGTCATCTCCGGATTCGGTTGGTCGTGTAGCAAGTAAAAAGCGGATGCGTGGGTACTCGCTCTTTTCCGTTTTCCGTGTATCGATAGACGTGCAAGGGAAGCTGTGCGATTGCTTCTGACAACACTCGAACACAGGCATACACGGCAGTATGCTGTAGAGCGGTTCGGTCGCTGACTCGTTTTCCGCTGTTGGAACGACCGAAAAAGTAGGTGTAGGATGGGCTGTCGTAGCTGTTTTTGGGATGGTCTCTGGACTTGAAAAGTCCGCTGAAAATACGCATTGCGTCACGCTCCTATTCAAATAGTATACTTTACAGAATCAGTAGGTCTCTGGAATCATAGACGCTCTCTTCCTGCACCCCTTGATTCCGAATACAGCGGTCTAATGCCATAATACTTGCAACGATGCCGTCAATTTTTTCTTTTGCCCGCTTTTTGCTGGGCTTGATGTTTCCGGCAGAATCTGTTTCCACAATGACATTGGAAGCCATCCAGCGGAGAACCGGATTGCCGCCGTGAATGAGCTTTCCTTCCAGCATCAGCTTGTAAAATTCCTTTGTCGGTGGGCTGAGCATGGCATAATTTTGGCGAATAGAAATAACGGTAAAAGCCGTCTTGCGACAATTCCGTCAAAAGCTGTGTTGCATTCCATGGGTCAGCTCCGATTTCCAGAATGTTGTAAAGCGTACCAAGCCGATTGATTTCCGAACGGATATATGCGTAATCCACCACATTTCCCGGCGTGGCATATAGGTAGCCTTGCTTTTTCCATGTAGGATATTGCACACCGGCATGACGAAATCGAGTTTGAATCGTATCTTCCGGAAGCCAAAAATATGGCAGGACATAGTAGCAATCGTCTTCGCTTTCCGGCGGAAAAAGCAGAACCAGTGCGGAAATATCTGTGGTACTGGACAAATCCAATCCGGCATAGCAGCTTCTGCCACGAAGGGAAGATAAATCGATAGGCAGATTTCCTTTCATAAAAACATTATCCGGAAGCCAAGAAGTCTCGTTGCTGCCCCATGTATTCAAACGATAGGTTTTGAAATAGTTTTCCTCTGCCGGATTTTCCAAGGCAATTTGATAAGCTTCCCGAAAGCGTTCGATTGGAACGGTAATGCCGAGAGACGGATTTGCTTTGTACCAGCTTTCCTCCTTCTGCCAATCATCGCCTTCTTCCAATGTGTAGATAACCGGATAAAACGTGGGATTGACCGCTTTGCCTTTGAGAATATTCAACGCTTTTGTATGCAATGTGGTATAACAAAAGCTGTTCAAATCAAATCCGGCAGTTGTAATGCTGAGAATCAAACTGTTTTGTCTGGCATCGCCGGAACCACGAGTCAAAATCTGATAAAGCCGTTCATCGGGCTGATTGAATACCTCGTCAAAAATAACGCCGCTGGCATTGACACCGGCTTTTTTGTGCCAACTTCGGCACTGACGACTCTGTAAACGCCGTTATTGGTTTTGTTGAAAATCTGCTTTGATGCCTTGGAAACTTTGGAGCGTTTCATGAGTGCAGGGCAGTTTACAACAAATTGCAATGCGACATCGAAAACAAGGCTGGCTTGGTTTCGATCACCGGCAGCACCATAAATTTCGGCAGATGGTTCATTATCCAGATACAAAAGCAGCAAGGCAATGGCTGCTGCAAGCTCGCTCTTCCCGCTTTTCTTCCCGCATTCGATATATGCTTCGTGAAATTGCCTTGTGCCGTCTTGTTTTACAATCCCGAATAAATCCCGAATAATTTGTTCCTCCCACGGAAGAAGGAGAAACGGTTTTCCAGCCCATATTCCCTTCGTGTGTTTGAGTTGCTCCACAAAAAGGACTGCCATGTCTGCTTTCTGCTGGTCGTAATGCGAGGTAGGCAGCATGAATCGGGAGGGCTTGTAACTCCAATTTTGTTCTTTCATAAGCCATACCTCCAGTCAAATGCAATAAAAAAGCACCCTTACGGATGCCAAAATAGATATGAACGAGCAACAGAGCCTTTCGGCTCCGTGCAGGGTAGGGGGTTAGTTTTTGTAATTATGCATAATCGTATATCAGGATTTCCAAGGCTATTTCAGCTTCCGGTGTTGTAGGTTTTACATCCCAGCCTCGGTCGTAATTCAGAACAACCTCGCCGTCTTGTTTCAACGTCAGCTTGGAAATTCGTCCTTGCCGGATACCGTAAATACTGCCTACGTCATAAACCTTTGCTTGGTAGTGAAAAGCAATCCCATTGACTGCAATGCATCCTTCGTGCCACATAAATATTCCTCCGTAAAATTGAATTCGGTCGGTGTATTTCCCGTTCCGTTGTACCCATATTACAATACAACCGGAGGAATAGCAAGCGGCTAAACTAACAGAAAAATCGGAGGAGAACGCGGCAGTTCATTGTGTAGTATACACCAAAGCTCATAGTGGGGGAAACGAAAAACCTGTACGAGCCAAAGCCTCGGCGTTCCGAGGCTTTTTGTTTTGGTGGTAGGCTTTTTGGCTTATCGGTCGTTTTGGCATTCCCATTCAAATTCAGCCCATGCTTCGTAGTCCTCTTCGAACTCGGCATCATCGTCAATCGTTTCCGTTTCGTAGTCGATGCGGGTAACCTCGTCAAGGGTTGTGCTGTTTTCGGCTGCGTCCTCTTTGGCAAGCTCTTCGGCGTTTTTCTCCACCCAATCGGTGAATTCGGTGTCGTCCATGCCCTCGTTTTCGATTTCCAACTCGTATTCGTACTCGCTGTCCACCCAAGTGATGATTGCCTTTGCAATCCGCTCCCGTTCGTTCCAGTCGGTTCTGTTGCCTTTGCTCTGCTAAGTGCCTCTGCATAACTAATCATTTTCGTTTCCTCCAAAAAATTTGTTTTTCGCTTGGTTTCCCTTGCGTTGAGTGTATATTACCATACGTCCGGAAATATATCAAGCGGCTAAATGTACAGAATAAGAGGCTGTACTTCGGTGAGGTATTTGTGTAGGATACACCAAGAAAAAACGGAATCGCCACGTTCGCACGTGTGGGCTTGCAGATGCAAAGCGATAGTTTTCCGCAGCACAAGCAAAAGCCCCACACGCCGAAACGTAGAGGCTTTTACGGGCAAATCGGTAGGCATTCAGTTTAGCCTTTCAACTCTTTTTCTGTCAAAATGCGGTAGTTTTTATCCTGCCAAAAGCTGACAGTCACGTAGTAGGAAACCTCGCATTCGGATTCGTAAAATTCGTCATTCTCCTCATCGTATTCCTCGTAGGATTCCAACTCGGTGAAGGCTGCCACATCTTGCTGCTCCAGTCCCTCGCCAAACCCATCTGCCCACTGTCCGGTCAAATAACTTTTCAACTGCTCCGTGTCGATTTCGTTCCAGTCATCGGTCACCGTGCAGATTGCAACGCCGTAAAGCTCGTGGTTGTAAATTTCAACGGAAACATGAATCCGTTTCAGCTTTTTGTAGTAGCTGTCGCCGTTGCGAGCATCGGCATACTCCGCCAAATCGCCGTCATCGTATTCGGCTACTGCCTCTGCAATTTCATCTGCGTAGGACATGGCATCCACCAAAAACTCCGTTTCATCCGATGCAGCGACAACCTTCAGCGTGTTGTAAATCTTGATTTCCTTCATGATAAGTTCCTCCAAAAATCGTAATTCGGTCGGCTTTGCCGTTCCGTTGTGTCACATAATAACTCTTTTCGGAGACTTATCAAGCGGCTAAAAAGTACCAGAATATACAGCCATATCCGTGCGAGATATTTGTGTATGATACACCAAGAAAAAACGGAGTCGCCACGTTCGCACGTGTTGGCTTTCTGATGCAAAGCGGTAGTTTTCCGCAGCACAAGCAAAAGCCCCACACGCCGAAACGTGGAGGCTTTGTGGGCAAGAAACCGAAAGAATCAGTCGATAACGTGAATGCTGCCGTTCTCGTCAATTCGGATGGGAATGAAATAGCTCGGAAGTAGTTCGCATACTTTTCTATCAGCTCCGGCGATAGGTCGGTGAATTCCTCGCCATCGACTCCGCAAATGAAAAACGTACCCTTGATGACATCATTGCATTCCGGTATCAATCGATTCCATTCCGTATCGGGTTTTAATTTCCCATCCTCATCGCAAACAATCGCTACCTTGTCCTCGAATGGACAGATGACTTCGATATAACCGCCGACTATCTCTTGCATGGATTTCAAAGAATCGTCAATCTCGGCAACATGGGGACATTTCCTTGGCTCAATTATCAAAACACGCATTTACTTTTCCTCCCCAGAATCCGTATGGCGACCGAGCTTGAGGCAGGATTCTGCCCGAAAGCGAGGGAGTGTCGCACCAAGATTGGACTGCGGCCTGTGGATAATCGACAGGATTTTTTCCTGTTCCTCCGGTGCAATGCCGATGCTTTGCAGCGACTGTCTGATACCACAATCCGGACAGATTTCCATTTTGTCATCGGTTCTGGAAAGTGCCGGATGACCGGTGTAGGGATTTCCGCAAATTGGGCAAATCTTTTTCTCCATCTTACTGCACCACCTTTCGGCTGACATCCATCGCATCCAGCAAATATTGCAAATCAAAACCGAAGTCACGGTATCCCGTACCGCAAGTTTGGAGATACAAGGAACTTGGCATTCCAAGTTTTCGCTCTTCATGCATGATGTAGGCAAACGCCGTCAGCTTGCGGATTTTTCCGGTTTCCGATAGCTTTACCTCCAACGGAAAACCTTTCTTGTAGTAGAAATCCGGAAAGCCCTCGTAAATATCCAATTGCCGTTCATCTCGTGCCGAAACAGCCCAGACTGCCACAGGCACTCGACTGCCGGAATGCGGTTCGATGGTGAGGTAGTTGCCGGACTTGCTGCCCTTGAACAGCAAGCGATAATCGGGAATGAATGCCGTCCCGATGATTACTGCATCCGGACAACGCATCCGCATTTGCCGAACATTGAGGTTCGAACCGTAGGCGATATAAAATCGTTTCATAGAAAAAATCCTTTCCGAAAGGCTTTGTTTTTCGCCTCTAGAGGCTTACCCTTCTACCACCACAAGACCGCCGAAGCGGTCGAATGGGGAGGCATAAGGCTATGTCTCTTAGTTGCCGAATCTCCATGCGGAGTTGCCGGAGAGGTTTTTGGTGAGAAAGTTTCTGGCGGTGGCGAATTCCTCGCCAACCAATCCCAGCCGAATCAGCCATGTTCGCATGGCGAATTTCGGATTCTCGTGCTGCTGGGGTTTTGGGCTTGCCGTTCGCAGCTCCTTTGCGAGTTCTGAAAGTGCCAAGCAAAGCTGAATGTAGCTCTTAAGCTGTCCTGCGTGCAAGCCGTTCTTTTTGCCGTTTTCCGGTCGGTCGAATTGGAACAATCGAAACTCAATCGTGCCTTTGGTAAAGGTCGCATGGTAGTTTAACATATGGTATCGGCTGTTGTTGTAGTGTTGATTTCTGCCGTAATCCTGTCCTTGCGAGGTGTACCAGATGTCGGCGAATTGTGCCATCGTGCGAGGTTTTTTCCGATTGACTTGCTCCAAAAAGTTCGGGTCAATCGTTCGGCAATAATGTCGCATCCGATTGGTATCGAGTTTCAAAGCCTCGGCAAACAAGATTCGTGGCTTGCCATGATGTTGGCGAGATTTCGCAGGGTTTGCGGTGTGTGCCCATTCGCTCCGATGTGGATGTGAACGCCTGCACCAACTCCGGCGTGGGAAATTGCTCCGGCTTTCCGCAACCGGCGTACCAGTTCCTGCAAGATTTCAATGTCCTCGTAGTGCAGAATCGGCGTTACCAATTCGCACTTTTCACTGTCAGCTCCGGCAATGCTAACGTCCCTTTGGAATTTCCATTCCCGTCCCTCGGCATCCCAAGCTGACCAAGTGTAGTAGCCGTTTCGGTGTGCCGTGTCCTCGTAGCGTCCTGTTCCAAAAAAGTCGGCTGCGAGCTTTGCAGCGTTCTTTCTGGTGATGTGGTTCATCTCGATTTCCACGCCAATCGTCTGGGTTTTCAGGTTTGCAATCTGCTGTTCGGTTTTTGCGTTCATTTGATTTTCCTCCGTATTTTTTCGGTAGTTTTTCGGCTTTCTGCCGTTCCGTTGTATCGTATATTACCATACGTTCGGAGGACTATCAAGCGGCTAAATCGGAGAAAAATCGGCTGTCTATCGGCGGGCTATTTGTGTAGATTACACCCTTGCAATCGTTGCTATTTTATGGTATACTTAGATAAAATGAAGGAGCGTCTCTCATAAATTTCGGCTGCCTAATCGGTTGAAATTAGAGCACCTCAAAAGCATCCACGCCGGGAATCAAGGCAAGGGAAGAACCATTCTGCCAAGCGACATGAATGTCGCCAATATCATCAACAAACTGCACCTTGCCGACCGTTCCGGGTGGCGGAGCTTGCGGGTCGGTCATGGCGATAAGGCGAATTTTCGTGCCGGTAGGGTATCTTTTCCGAAGCTGTTCAAGCTCCTGCAGACTGGGCGTTTTCATCAGAAGTACCTCCTTTTGGATTGCCGAAGCGGTAGGCGGAGCTGCCGGTCAAATGCCGGAGCAATACTTTTCTGGTTTGCCAAAATTCTTTCCCGACAAAGCCTAATCGGATTAAAAAGCAACGGAAGGAGAATTTTTCGTTGTCGGTGGTGCAGGGCTTGTGATTGATGCGTTTTTGCTCTTTCGCCATTTTGCACAATGCCGTGACGAATTGGCTGTACGCCTCGGCATCCTCCGGTTCTCCTGTGGTGAACCAAGGGAATTTCACCTTGCCGTCCGACTTTTCATATGCCAAAGAATCTGTCTGCAAAGCATGGCAGATTAAATCATGGCGATTTTCCAGAATGCGGTCAAGGTTGGCAAAAGTCGTTTCATCAAACATCTCCTCTGGCAGCTCGATGGTTAGCAGATTTGGGCTTTCCGCAACAAAGCCACGTTGGTGCAATTCCTCAATCAAAAATTCAATCTCCTCGCTGTCGGCACGGTCGTCAAAGCTAAGGTTGCCGTCTTTATCGACTGTGAAATAATCGATTTGATAGGCTTGGGTTGGCATGAACTGGTACTCCGCTTTTGCACCGGTGATTTCGCTGATGGCAGTCACAAGCTCCTTTCGGCGAGTGCCGGTGCAATTGTAGAAAATGGTCATATTCTCGTCCTCCTGTTTCGTTTTTTCCTTTCGGATTACTACGATATTACCTCTGTTTTTCTCACAATGCAAGCGGCTAAACCTACCGAAAATTCGGCGGTTTTAGAGGTTGGATTTGTGCTTTTTACACGTCCGGATTTTCTGCAAAATAGGCGATGCCGGAGAGGACGAAAAATCCGCAGCTCATGCAGATGGCGTTGCCGTACATCATGTATTCCGCAGCATCAGAATGCGGATTTTGCAGCCATTTCACGACCTGATTTCGGGACTTCGGCTGTTTGCCGTTCAAAGCGTTCCATTCGTTCCAGACGCTTTGCCAGTATGTAATTTCGTCTTCAGTAGGCTTGTCCATTTCCAAATTTTCGCACCACCAAGGCGGCAGACCTTGCAACAAAAGCACATTCCTGCGGAGTCAGTCGGCGAACCAGATATTCGGTGCAAATAGCGTGCGTTTCTACGGTATTTAACGTATACATAGTTTCGGATTCTTTGTATCCGTCACCTCGATGAGAAGGTCTGCTTCCATTGCCTTCCAGCACAATTATGCCACCTTGATTCTTATCCGGTGACTGATTGGATGTGTCGATAGTTCGGGAAGTCTGAGCTTCGTAAAACCCGCTATTCGGATTATCCGACAGCATGGAGTTGCTATGCCTGGCACATACACCGTAGGCTTTCGGGACGAACAGCGTCTGGTCGTTGTTGGTGGCGAGCGTAGCGGAAATGTTTTCTTGAATCAAAGCACCTTTTCCACCACCTTCACAGCCGGAACGAATCTTTCAGTGTTTTTGGTACATCTTCCGCCAAAACGCAAGGCGGATGATTTGCCTGAGCACGGAGTGTTCCGGTTTTATTCAGCGAAACGTCCATGCGAATGCCACCTTGATCCATCAAACAATATGAGCTTGACGTTCCAACGCTATCCGCAAAATATCCGGCAGCTGCTTGCCACGTTCGGAAGCTCTGCGGAGAATACCTTGACAAGCCTTCGGACTCAAATAATATTTTTCCGGCACATTCACCTGTAAAATCTGCGACAAGAAACAAGCGTCTGCGTCTCTGGGCGACTCCGAAGTATTGGGCATCGATAATTCTCCATGCAAAGGAAAAATCGTCTCCCAAAATCTGTCCTGCCCCCTGTCCATTTCGCAGGTCGAGGAATTGTAATGGTTTCATTTTTAATCCGGCAGAACGCTTCAAGGACGCAGCGGAAATCTTCACCGCCGGAGCTTGAGAGGATTCCTGAGACATTCTCCATGACTGCGAATTTTGGATATTTTCCATTTGTTGCATCTCTCATTTCTTTGATGATTCGGATTGCGTGAAAAAAACAATCCGGGCGAGAACCGTGTAAGCCGGTGCGTTTTCCGGCAATTGATAAATCTTGACAAAGCTAAAGGACTGCCGAATGTGATAATATCGACAGCCTCAAGATCACCCCATTCAATTTTGAAATATCGCCATAATGCTTTACAAATGGCATCCGTTTTGTGGTGACTCGAATCGGAAACGGTGCAACTTCTGAAGACCAGATGGGCTGAATTCCTGCCAGCAATCCGGCGAGTTCAAATGCTCCGGAGCCTGAAAAAAGACTGCCGAGGGTTAATGTATTATGTTTCATGTATTACCTCTTTTTATTCCAACGGTGCAAATGGTATCATTTCGAGAACCGCCGTGCGGAACAAGCAGAATACGATTCATTGCAAATCCTCTTGTCTTGCCAATGCCCATGCTGTTCCAGCCGAAGCAAATTGCTTTTCCGTTTGGCTTTAATATCCTTGCAATTTCATTTTTGGTATCACTCCAGAAATTCACTTTGCCATCCCACTTGATATTGCCGTCAATATTATCATAACATTCTCTCACCTGTCGAGGAGAATATGGCGGGTCATACAAAATGCCATCAGCAGAATCGTTATCGAAGAGCTTCAAAAATTCCAAAGCATCCATGTGATACGCAGCGGAACACTTCGGATTCAAATCATTTTTGATATGTGCAGGACTGCTTTTTCCGGCAAATGGGTCAATCCAAATGCCGCCTGTCATCTCTTCTTTCAGCAAAGCTGCAATTGGCGGAATCTGAAATGTCCATTTATTGGGCATTGCCCAGATGCGGTCGATTCTCATGGGTTGCGGTCACTTCTCTGCACATCATCCACGCTGCCATCTGTAATATCCAACTCCTCCGCAGTGAAATCATGCACCGCACTGCAAGGCAACTTTTTCGCCGTTTCGCAAAACAAATACATCTGAATTTGAACCGCCTTTTAAGGCAACGTAGCGTCTGACGATGGCAGAAGCATATTTCTGGTCAAGTTCCATTGTATGGCAGATACGGTTCAACTGCTCAGAAGCAATTAGCGTTGTGCCGCTGCCTCCGAACAAGTCTAACACGATGCCATTTTCCTGTGAAGAATTTTTCATCTGATAGCCAATCAGCGGAAGCGGTTTCATGGTGCTGTGCAGCTTAGACGCTTTCGGCCTGTCAAAATGAAGCACAGTGGATTGCTTTCGGTCGTTAAAAAATTTATGTGCTGCACCTTCTGCCCAACTGTAGATACAGGGCTCGAATGACCACTGATAATCCTGCCGTCCCAAGGTAAATCGGTCTTTTTTCCCAGATGAGATTCTGCCGCATGGTAAGCTCTGCTTGCTCCAGAGCTTTCAGGAAAACAAGGCTTTTGCTGGAAGCGTACCAGATGTAAAATACACCGCCGGGAATTAAACTGTTTTTCATGTTGCAAAATGCTTTCACGAGAAAATCGATAAATTCATCATCCGGCAGATTGTCGTTCATGATGGTGCGGTCGGTTTTTGCATTTTGGTATGCCGCACCGGTTCCGATTGCGATTCCATACGGCGGGTCTGTGATGCAGAGATTCGCTTTTTTGCCATCCATCAGCTTCTGTACATCCTCAGCTTTTTTGTGGAATCGCCGCACATTAGCCGATGTCTCCCAAGCAGCCAAATGTCGTTCGATTCTACAAATGGTGGAAGTTCCGATGCTTTATCAACGTCAAAATCATCTTCTTTTGCTTCGTCATCTGTTGCAAACAGGTCTGCAATTTCCTTCTCATCAAAACCGGTAGCTCCAAATCAAAGCCCAACTCCTGCAACTCCGACATCTCGACAGAGAGCAGTTCCTCATCCCATCCGGCATCCATCGCCATGCGGTTGTCCGCAAGCACATATGCTTTCTTCTGAGCTTCGGTCAGATGGTCGACATACACGCAGGGCACTTCGGAAATACCTTCTTCTTTAGCAGCCATCAGCCTTCCATGTCCTGCCAGAACGTTGTAATTGCGGTCAATCAAAATCGGATTGATGAATCCAAATTCCCGCAGCGAGGAACGCAGCTTCAAAATCTGTTCCTTGGAATGCGTTCTGGCATTGTTCACATATGGAATCAACTTCTCCACAGAAATCAGTTGAAAATCTTTCGTTGTCTGCATCATCCATTCCTCCTGTACAAAATTTTCTGCAAGCCCTTTCGAGCGTCTCTGACTTTGCCTTTCACAGCTTGTCCTTTTTAACGTGCAGTATTGCTGCTTGGTCAAATAAGGACGAGACTTTTTCAATTCTTTCCAGAATGGGACTTCCGATTCCGGTTTGTAAGTTCGTGCTTTCATGATACCTCCCATAAAAATAACCGCCTGTGACAGCGGTTTTTTGGTATTAGAGCTTAGAGCGTAAAGCTGCTCCATCACATCATTGGTAGAAGTCAAATTATTTACTTCCACGGAGCTATTTTCCTTGATTACCTGATAAATTTGGTAATACAACTGATTCGCTTGCTTGCGATATTCGTGGCTCATCGTCACATAAGGCGAAGTCGCCGGAGAACCGTTCGCCTTTTTCATCAGGTAGCCGTATTCGGAAATTGCTTCTTCGCAGTGAATCAATCTTGCACAAGTCATGGAGAAATGTTCGAGAATTTCCTGTAGAACCAGATGCTCGCAGCCGTATTTCTTCAGCCATTCCCATGTTTCGTTATAGATTTCTTCTGCATACAGCACGGAGCCGTCTTTTGTTTCGATTTCATGTATTCACGAACCGGCGGCATATCTTCGCCTTGCAGCTCCGAAGCCTGACTATCCAACGAAACCACAGTCAGCGGTCTGCCGCCGGGATTTCCGGATTCGATTTTTTCTGTAATTGCCTTGGGCTTCCGACCTGCACCGACTCGGAATCCACCACGGTTTGTACCGTCTTTTTGCCATTGGCTTCACCTCATTTGATAAAATAATTTTTTTGGCGTTTGATTTCGCAAAGTTGCACACGAAGGGCAGCACCGGTATTCATGGAATGTACACAAAGGATTCATATACCCCCTCCCGTCAACGAAAAGGGCATCACAACACAGAACCGCAGTGGATGCCATGCGGTTCATTCACAATTTAGTAATGATAGACCGGATGCGTGTCTTCCAGACCGGTCTTCTTGTCGTGACAGGGCTTGCAAAGGGCTTGGAAGTTGTTCTCGTTCCAGAGTAGTGCAGGGTCACCACGGTGCGGAACGATGTGGTCTACTACGGTCGCTTGCACGTAACGTCCCTTGGCAAGGCACTTGACGCACAGCGGATGCTTGCGGAGATAAGCGGCTCGAACCTTACGCCAACGAGAGTTGTAGCCACGTTTTGCCGGGCGGGACGTTCCGGATGCAATGGTTTGTGCTTGTCGCAGTAATTCTTTCCGACATCGACTAGGGCAGGGCAGCCGGGATGTTTACAGGGTGTTTTCGGTTTTTGTGGCATACGCTGCACCTCCTTATGGGCATAAGAAAAGCCTTCACGGAATTGCTCCCACGAAGGCTTGTTTTTATCCTGTTTTCCTAGTATACAGTATAGCAACATTAAGGGGGTGAATTAAAGATGAAATGGGGGTGAAATGGGGTGAAATCTTTCAAAGTTTTTTAGTGCTGCTGCATGGATTTGCTGTACCCGGCGTTTTGAATAGTGCATTTCAGCAGCAATCCTTGACATACGCATAAACATCAAATACCGATACCTCAGTACACATTGTTCTTTTTTCGGAATCCAGCAAATCAATCTGTGCATCTATCGTGACTTTCAGCTCCTCAAGTTTCTGTTTTTCCACGGAGATTTCTTTCTCAAGGGCATCGATTTTACTGAGATAATGTACAAATGGTGCATCGGTAGAATGCGTTCCCTGCACTTTTCCCCAAACTGCGGAGAAGATATACTTGATGCTAAGTCCTTGTAGCTTTCAAGTTTTCTAACATCAGATACGATTTTTTTTTGTGCAGCTCGTCCGGCATACTCAAATATTCCTGTGTTGTCATTTTGACCTTGTCTCCTCACGCAGTTTGTCAATCAATAAATCTCCATCAAGATTTGTAAGAAGCATATACCACCCTGAGCGAAAGAAGCGTTCATACTCCATAGCTTCCGACAGTGCTTTTCTGTTGTTGGGATTCTTTCTGTTCAAATTGAGGGTTGACCGATAGTCATGCACAGCCTGTAAGACGATAGCCTTTGCCAGTTCTGTGTAGCTGTCTTCCTGTCTTGCAGGAGCAGCTGGTGTTTTGTATGAATACATCTCGCACCTCCAAAAAATAAATTTTTCGCATTGGAGCGGAGAAGCATCGAAGCATCTATCTCAACTTACATGAAGCATTGTTTTCATGATTCATTGCGGAGTGCCGTCAAGACAGCACGCACCTCGGAAACGGAGCGGACGATAACCGCCATGCCGCCGGCTCTTTGGATTTTACGGATGGTCGCTTTCTGAAGCTCTGTCGCTTTGCCCGTTTCGGTTTTTACCTCAAAGGCATAAAACCTGCCATCTACACAGGCTATAATATCGGGAATCCCCGCCGTGCCGTACATCCCGCCATGTTCTTTCCAGCAGAAGCAGTGCGGCACGGTCTTCAAATATTTCATGATGGATTTCACGATGTCTTTTTCTAACATTGCTTTTCCCTCCACACTATTTTTGTAACTTGTAACTTCGTAACCTTCGAAAATAGGGAGACGACCATAAAAAATAATATAATAATTTTTTTTATACGCACGAGGAATCTCTGAACGTTGTCTCTCTATCTATATGAAGTTACAGAAGTTACAAAGTTACATAAGAGGTTGTATGTCTGTGACTTCAAAACCGGTAACATCACAGCGTTTTGCAAGCAATTCATAGTCGACTACCCAACATCTGTGATTTTCTGTGCCGATGCGTTTTTGCTCATTGCTTGCGATAAAATACTCGGTGTGCTGAAGCTGTTTTTTGAACTGTGCATAGGTCAACGTTTCACCGACCACTGCATAATCCTTGCGGTACTTTGTATAAAGGTCATAAATCTGCGTCAGCCAAAGATAGAGCTTTCCGCCTTCAATACAGTACACAGTTTTCGGATCCAGCTTCATTCTTGCCATGACCTCAAAGGTCTGTTCCACTACGCTCTTGTTGCTGGTATCGCCGTCAAGAAGATAGTCCTTCGCCGCAAACTCCATGTACTTTACACAGATTTCCTGCGTGTAAAGGGAACACCGTATCCCATGCAAAGCCGTAGTCTGTACACATATGCTCCAAGAGCTTCAGCCCTGCGTAACAGCAGGACAGGTTCGATATAATACGGCACGGCAAATCGGGATTAAATTTCGCCGTGCCTTCCTTGTACCATTTGGCAGCATCGCTCGGAGTAATCTTTAACGCTGTATTCAAAAGCGTCCTGCCAAGGTCATTCAGCAACATCTCATTGCCCAGAATCCGATTGAATGCCGTTCTGTGTTCCATAGATTTCAAATCTTTTTTTCGAGAATAGCAGCTCGATGCTACGTTCCCGAATCGCCGTCTCATCTGCCGATTCTTCTCCGGCAACAATGAGCGGAGCAAGCAGATCATAGGTCACAACTGATAAATCCGCACGCCCACGCATGCCCTCATGTCCGTCATAGCTGTCACGGAAGTGGTTATACAGTGTCGAGAGCTTTGTTTTATCCATTTTTGACGGCTTAAACTCATCCAAAGGCAGAGGAATTGTATTTGACGAAGCAGACTCTTTCATCAGCGTAAATGCTGTCACCTGTGTAGCTGCCGTCACCCGACTGCTTGAAAACAGCGGCAGCAGTACACGCTCAAGGTCGTAGATTTTCCGCTGCCTGCCTCACCAATCAAAAAAATAAATGCGGAAACTTTATGCCCGAAAGTCTGAGATGCTCTTTGACAAAACACCCTGCCGCCCAAGCAAGAATGGAGATTGCTTTCGCAGGCTCGTTGTAGCCCATCAGCCAATGCCCAATGTCGCAAAGCATCTCTTTTTTCAGCACATCACAGCCGAGAATATTGCTGTCAATGCTCTTGTACTTGTCAAGCTGCACGATGTCCGCAACCTCTAAACCGCCGTTTTCGATAGCACCGTCCTTGGAAACAAAGACTAGTCTGCCGCCGTATTCGTAGATTCCCATCGCTTTCACACCGACTTTTTTACCCAATTAAGCTCCGAAACATAGCCTTTGAGAAGCTCCAAATCGCCGTCACCGCCGAGGTAAGTCAAAGCAATCGTGTTCTTGTTTAAGAGGTTTTTGAACTTCTGCTGATTGGCAAAATCCGTGGTCAAAAACGTAAGACGGAAAGTTTCCCCCACGTACTGTCACCAAGTCTGCAGTCAGTTGTGTTTCGTCATCGGATACAATCATCTCCACGGGCTGCATGATAAAATTTGTGATGGGATACGTATTCTCACCCTTTACCCTCCAGTATCTGCCCTGAAACTCGAAGATGGGAGAATCCCCGCTGGGAGAATAGACGTTCTCTGTCGATTCAATTGCCTTATCCAAGGTTTCCTCTCCGTAGGTAGCACCGCTTGCATGATGCTTTTCGTTCCATTTCTGCCGATACAATCCCGATGATTTGAAAATACGATTCATTTGCTCCTTGTTTTTGCCTGACCAGAACGCCAGCTTACGGCAAAACGCCATATCCGCTTCGGACTGACTTGGAAACGCACCCTGCCAGTTGCCCTCAAGGAGTGCCGTGAACGCCTCACTGTCATCAGAAGATTTCGCTTTTTCGAGAAGCTCCTCATCGGTCATTTCTGTTGGAATAGCGACTGATTTTTTCTTTGCTTTCTGTTTTTCGGTTTCTGTATATAGGTCGCATGAATCCATGCAAGCGTATCCGTACCTTCGGCAATGATATCGGGAGCAGAGGGGAGCTGCTTTCCCGTTACCGTAAAATAGCGTCCTGCGTTATACATTTCCACGCCATTATCACTATTTTTACTGCTGCCGGACGGCTGTTCGCCTTTGAAATACAGATGTACACCGTCACCCGATGGGGAGAACTCCGCATAGGTAGGCTGTTTTGCGAGAATTGCTGTAGCAATCTCATTAAACTCGCCTGTTTCGGGATTATAGCAGTGGTCGATGTCCACGCCCACGATGTTATCGGATTTCACGAACATATATCCGATGCCTGTATATCCGTAACGTTCCAGTGCATCCACGGCGGTCGCATAGTCTGACCACGACTTCGGATTGTTGGACTGTGCCTTATATCCCGTAACTGCATTGTACGGAACCTTTCTCGGCTTGCCACCGTCCGGGTCAGGCTCTAAACGCCAGCACACCCATTGTTTCTTGTCACACAGCTCTTTTTGGGAACATAAGCCGTTACACCTCCTCGCAATTTTCGGTAAAATATCTGAGCTTGATATTCCGTTTCTCGGCTCTTGCAATCTCTGCCGCCATGCCGCTTGAAATCCGCTCGCCGAATACCCAGGCCTCCCGGCAGCCGTCCAGATACACCATGCCCATAAAAAGACCGAGTTGTCTTTCGGTGGGATTGCAATCGTTCAATATTTGTGGAAAGAACAGGTGAGCAGCAAATGGAATGTAGCCTTGCTTTACGGCAAAGAAACAGTATCTGCGTGCGTTGGCTGTATTTCTTTCGACATCTCCGGCAAACGGCGAGATGATATATACCTTCGGCATATATTTTCTGCGGCTTTTGCCTTTCTCCCGTTCAATGCGGCAGAGAGCGTGGTATGCAGTTAAATCCAGATACCCTTCGGAATTCCTGATGCTAATCGACATTGCCGTCACCTCCCGAACGCTCCGCAAAGGAAGAACAACGAAACGAATCCCCATCAAACGAGACTGTCCCTGCCTTTGGGCAGCGACAAATTACGCCGCCGTTTTGGTGAATCACCGTATTCCCTGAGTGTAAGTGTCCTCGGCTTGTCGCTGATGTCTCCATATGTGCATTTATGGCAATCAGTTTGTTTCATTGATATAGTCCTCCCATTCTGTCATTTTCCCGAACCTCGGTCCTACAGACGCTTCAGCGATAATCGGCACATCAAATTCGGGATACGGCTTCGCTTCCATACATTCTTTGATAAAAGTCTGTGCTTCCAGTACTTTGTCTTCGGGCAGTTCAAAAACAAGCTCATCATGAATTTGTAAAAATGGTTTCAGCCATGGACGTTCCCGCATACCCGAAACAATCCGTCCGCAGGCGGCTTTCAGAATATCGGCAGCAGTGCCTTGAATCGGCGTGTTTAATGCACACCTCTCCGCAAAGGACTTCTTGCTCCAGTCATCGGATAGCATACCAATGAGATAACGCCGTCTGCCGAGCCGTGTTTCGGCATAACAGGTCTGAGCGGCACGTCTTTTTGGTTTCATCCTGCCACAAAGTTAGTCCCGAATATCCGGCTTTCAGATTGCGGATAATCTCTTGGCAGCGTTCGATTGGTGTATCAAGTCCCGCCTTGAATCGGAGAGTGGTCTGAAGCCCTTTCGGGAACAGACCGTAGAACACTCCGAAATTGCAGTTTTTTCGCTATGGTGCGATGCTCTCCTTGTAATCCTTTGAGTGTTTGTCCTGTGCTTCCTCATAGCTCACACCAAAAATAACGCTTGTGGTGCTTGCGTGAATATCTCCGCCTGTGCGGTAGGTTTCCAGCATTTTCGGGTCACGGCAGTAAAACGCACCGACACGAAGTTCAATCTGTGAAAAATCGAGTGACATTAGCACATTACCCGGAGCGACAGCGATAAAGTTTCGGATACCGATGGGGTCGTTGGTTTTACGCGGGCAATTTTGCAAGTTTGGATTTCTTGCTGCAAATCTCCCTGTCTCAGTTCCAAGCGGCATGAGGTCAGGATGTATTCTGCCCGTTGCGAAATTAACATGAGCGAGATAGCCGTCAATGTAGGTGCTTTAAGCTTGCCCCACTTGCGGTATTCCTGCACGAGTTCAAAGAGCCTTACAAGCTCCGGCTTATTTTTTGCACACCATTCCTTTAACATCTGCATGGTCGCATCGTCCGCCGCAGTCTGATTTTTCTCCGTTGTTTTCATCACAGGCAAGCCGAGTGTTCCAAAGAGATACTGCTTAAAAGCGGAAGTGGAAGCGTTAGCTCCGATATTTACGCCGCCCGTCATTTGGTTGATTTCTTTCTTAATCTCGGAGATTTTTGCATCGGCTTCTTTTTGGCGAGAGAGCATAAGTCCACGGTCAATCGGTACACCGTTGTACTTCATCATGCCGCAATAGACAGCGGTCGGCGATTCCAGCTCCTCGGTGATAGTGCGATGAGCAGGGAGATATTTACCAAACCAAGCGTTGAATTTATAATAAAACCGCAAGGTATAATCCGAATCGGCACAGGCGTAGCGGATGGTTTCCTGTTCTTGCGGATTCATTTCGTCAAAGTGTCTGCCGTTTGTAACGGTAGAAAATGATGGCATATCCGCACCAAAGAGCGAAGTCGCAAGGAACTTCAAGCCACTGTCATGCAAATTGCGAAACTCCCACTGAGATTTCAAAGTAAGCTGTGCGGCGGCGATGGTGTCGTAGCACGGAGCCTGTACCACAATGCCCTTTGCATACAGAAACATTGCTTCAAAGGCGAGGTTATGGGCGATTTTTACACGGCTTGTATTTTCAAAAACCGCCTCTTTCAAAAACGCCCAAAGCTCTTCTTGCTTTTCGGCATTGATGCCGACTTTATGGGTGAGCGGTACATAGAAGGCGATTCTTTCTTCCATAGAAAAGCTGATGCCTGTGATATGCGACTTATGTGCATCGAGTGCGGCTCTGTCTTCACTTCGGTATGCTTCATCGGGTGCAGTTTCAAAGTCAAAAGCCACAGGACGATTGTTATTTAAAAGTTCTTTGATTACGGATAAATCCGTTACAGAACGATAATTTTCCATTTTGATTCCTTTCCGAAACACATAGAGCGGCGAGACGAGATTATCCCGCCGCAGTGTGCTTCTGATGTATTTGCTTATGTGGTTTACGCTAAGGGTTCAATACCATCTCCCGTTTCCGGATTGACATTTACGGTTATCGTTTCCGATTCATTGTCATAGCCGACCGTCTGGCTGAGTGCCTTAACCTGTTCCGCCATAGCAGCGATAAGAGCGTACTCATCTTCGGTCAGCGGACGGTCAACAGAGAACTGAGCCTGACTGTATCCGATTCCCGCTGTACTTGACGCTTTCTTGAGCGTAAAGCGAGTAACCACAGCATTGGAGCTGCCGTAACGGGTAACCACTCTTGTGAGGTAGCGTGTAAATCCCTTTAAGAGAACCGGTCGGCAAGGAGAGCATCATCGGGAAAACATCTCCCTCACGGAGAAGATACAGTCTGCGGCGATTCTTACAAGCTTTTGCACCGTTCTTGCCCGAACCGTACTGATTGAGCGGACAGCTACGGCACTGACCGCTGGGCGTACCCTCACCAACAAAACCGTCATAGCTGCCGCAGTCGGGAGGATTGGAACCGCCTGTGTACTCGTTTTTGTAGTAGGCATTCAGAGCGTGCTGGTACAGAATCACCGCAGAAAATTCCTTCACGGTTTCCGGTTCATCCGGGTTGTCTCCGGGAATCTCAAATACCGTGCCGCCGCCGGACGGAATCTTGATGCGGTCAAAGCTGACGGTAAGTCCTGCAAGCTCCTCGTTCAGTGTATCGCTAAGATTGCAGTTTTTCAGTGCAAGAAAACCTGCGTTGTTGGTTGTTGTGATTTCAGTGTTCTTAGCCATAATTTTTTACCTCTTTCTTTCAGATTTCTTTGTGGATTTGCGGACAGACACCTTGGTCTGCTCATAGACGTTTACCAAGCCGTTAAGCCAGTCGGGAAGTTCCTCACCGTTTTCGGTTATCTGCTCGTTTACGAAAGCAGAGAAGCTATTGGCGTTGACGGTTTCGTAAATCAAATCGCCGTAGCCTTCGGAGCGTAAAGCAGAGAAAAGCTCCTCTTTAAGTCCTGCTTTTGCAGAAGCACGGGTAGTGTTTTTGAGAGAAAACATCGTCCCCGCACGGGTAAAGTTCTGCGTTTCGGTTTCCGTCATCATTGCTACAAGCTCTTGCTCCACAGCGTTAAGCTCCGCTGTGATGTCTTTGACCTGCTGCTCGGTATCCTGCTTTTTGTCACGCAGTTCCTTGAGTTTTTCGGCAAGCTTGTACATTGTGTTTGTTTCGTCTTGCATCGTGAATCACCATACCTTTCTTTAAGATGTAAATGGATTGAGACCTTTTCGCCAATCATCCACAAGGGCTTTGGCAAGGTCAGTTTTATTGCGAAGGGAACGTATCACTTTCGTGTCAACCGTCCCTTTACAAACGAGATAGATGTACAGGCAGTCATTTTTTCTGCGATACACGATGTATTCGAGCCTTTGCCTGTTCAAAATTTGACATCGAATAATCAAGGCTGTAAAAACCATTGTTGATGCCGCGGTAAGCGTAAGCCCCAGTCCTGCGGCGGCTATCTGTCCCAAAAACACTCGGCAGGTATCATCATTTTGGAAACGATGCACCTGTTCCTCACGGTTTCTGATGCCGCCTCGGATGACTGCGTAGTCGATGCCTTTTTGCTCCAAGAGCCGTTGAATGTCGTTCATCTCCGGCACGAACCGAGCCATGATGACGAGTTTTTTATTCTCCTGCATGATGGAATCGATAATGTCGGAGAGTGCGTCATGCTTTGCCGTGCTGACGGCGTTTGTATCGCCCTCATCGTCCGTCAAATGCCCGCCCGTAATCTGGGATAAGCGAAGCAGTTTTGTGAGGACGTTTACAGCCGATACTTCGGAAGTTGCGAGTTCCGCAAACGACTCCTTTTCGATTTGTCGGTACAGCTTCATGGCTTTCGGCTCAAGTTCCACATTACGGACTTCCTCCACGATTTCGGGCAAGTCTAAACATTCTGCTTTTGTCACTCGAAACGCTATGGAATGCAGGCGGTTTAAGAAATCCTCGCTCATCCATTTTTTGAAAACGGGAGTGTGCCCGCCATAGCCAGTCATGTCAAAATACCGATTGCGGAAAGCGAAAAAGCTGCTGCCGAAGACGCTCTTGTTGAGAAAGCGGTATTGTGAAAACACGTCAATTTCTTTGTTGGTAATGACTGTGCCTGTGAGGAGCAACTTGTAGCTTGCCTGATCGCCAAAACGGTGCATCGCCTTGGATTGTGCCGTCCTGCTTTCTTTGATTTTGTGACCCTCGTCTGCAATGATAAGGTCAGCATCGAAGCAGAGAAGCTCGTCCTCAAGCCGCCAACACGATTCGTAATTGACAATTACGATTTGCAATCCATCACCTTTTTCTGCCGATTGCAGTGCGTCTCTTTTCTTTGCGGAAGAGCCTTTTAGGACTGTTACCGTGTACGGGAAATCGGCGAAGCGTTCCAGCTCTTCCTCCCACACGGAAGAATTGAAAGCGGAGCAACTATCAGCACTCGGTTGATTTTGGCATCTAAGTACATAGCTCCCATGACGGCAACCCCGACAAGACTTTTCCCGCAACCCATCTGCATAAGCAAAGCTGCACCTGTGTGCGGTTTGCACAGCACTTGGCGTACAAACAGATAGGCTTGTTTTTGATGTTCAAAGAGCGTTGCTTTTATGGGCATTGTTTCCGGCGTTTGCATTGTTCTTATCCCTTCTTTCGTTTTTGGAAACCATGAGTTCCCTTAATCAAAAAAAATAGAGTTTCAAATGGCACATCAGGGAAAGCTTTCATCAATCCCGCAATACACTTTTTGCCGCCAATTCTCTGACCACGCAAAAAAAGACGGCTTACTTCCATTCTGGAAACGCCCATTTTCATAGCAAGTTGACTTCCCGACCATTTGTGCCTCTCCATTTCGGATTTTATAAACTCGATATTTGGTCGCATTTGTACATCCCTCCTTGTGGTTCCTATGAGTTCCACAGATGCTTTAAAAAATCACTCGCCTGGATTGCGAGTTAGCACCGGAACTCTTTAGTTCCATCATTATTATAGCACCTTTCAGTGACACTGTCCATAGTATTTTTCGATTTTTCAGAAAAAAAAGCGTTGCTTTTAGGTTACAGGTATGGTATAATGAATGTAGTCAATCAAATATGGAGGGATTGCAATGGCGGAACTTGGTTCCTATGTCAAAAAAAATCAGGCTGGAAAAGGGCTTGTCTATCCGTAAAGTAGCGGAATCGGCAGATATCAGTCATACGGAAGTAAAACGAATAGAGGATGGCGTAAGAAAGCAGCCGTCCCCGCAGGTGTTGCGGTCATTGGCGGCTGCTTTGAATACTCCGTATGAGGATTTAATGGAAGCGGCAGGGTACATTGATGAAGCCCCGAATGCTGGTGGAGTAACTGCTGCGGGTATCTCCGGTACAGATGATTTAAGTCCGGAGGAACTTGCACAGGTTAATGAATACATTGAGTTTTTGAAGAGTAAAAAGAAAATAAGAAATGAGTGCCGTTGCATTGGCGGCACTCATTTTTATTAAGTACGAACAGGAAGACGAACCATCTGAACCGCAGGAAATCTTCCTTGTGCTTCGGCAACAATCGAATCATAAAGATTGAGTTCTTGAGTTAAATCTTCAACGGTAATAGCAAGTGAATAAGCTATGTCTTGCTCATCGGTTACATCATATCTCGAATGCAGTTCAAGCCATATTTCCCAATCGCCACTTTGAAAGCTGGAGTATGGCGTTTCAAAGTGGAAACAAGTATCCCATTTTTTTCGTCCATCCGTTTCGGATGGATTAGACGATACCATTTTGCCGGTTCCGTTTATGGAATGTATGGAAGCATTAACATAAGCCTGCAAGTAATCTGTTCCTTTTTCGCTGTCAATAGGAGATTGTGTAACACAGGTAACGGTGACTTTTATTTTTGCTTTTCGTTTACTCATATCCATGTCATCACAAACCTTTGGCAAAAGAAATTTGACGTGCTGCTTATGCTTTTTATTCATTGTTCCGCTATGCAGAAAAGTGACCTTGTTTGCCGTTGAGTACATACTTTCTTCGATACGAGGTAGCCCCCTGCCATATAAATCACCATAAAAAGCCGCTTCGTCACGTCTAACCTTATTTTTTCCAGCGTCAATAGGTAAATCTGTACCGTGATATAGCAGAGTTTTAGCAAGAAAAAATATCTCTGTTAGGAATAGCCATAGATATCTGAGCTAAATCACCTGCAATGACAGGAGCAGTAAAACTTGTTCCAGCTTCACAGGCAAGCCGATTTCCGGCTGCAAGCATAAGTGAGTAGTCATCTGCCGGTGATTTTCCTGTTTTCAGCATAGTTCCGCCATAAGCCACGATATCAGGCTTCCTCATTCCATGAAAACCGGGACCGATTCTGGAATAAGGAGCAACATCGTATCTTTTGATAAGCTGCCAATATGGTCTTGCCCGACAACTGCACCTACGGTGATATTAAGCATAGAATCAGACGGAGACGCTATTCGTGCATCATCGTCACTCAAGATATCCTCAAGAGATGTCTGTGTTCGATACAGATCATGGTTTCCCGCAGAAATAATAAACTGCACACCATAGTTTAAGGCAAGCACGTCTAGCTCATAACCGAGGTTGCTGATTTTATCTCCTTCAATCGGTTTGTCATCGGCATACGAAAAAAATTAAATATTTTTGTTATATCTTTATAGCGCAGAACCGCTTCTTTTATTCGTTTAATCATCGTGGGGTTGGAAATAAATCCAGCTCGAGTGCTTTCCGGGTCCGGACCGCAGATATTGCAGTCTACAATTCTTGCTCTCGGAGTCATTATGCCAAGGTTGATTTGTGCCCCTGTATCAGCAAATGCCACTTTGCTTGCCACATTCGTGCCGTGTGTCTTTCCGCCGGGAGTTGCACTGAGTGGAGTCCAATGCTCTACAATCACCGGACTTAGCGTATCGGGAAAATCTATACCATCATCCAAAACGGCAACAATCGGAAGTTCCTCTATATCAACATCCGAATTTAACGTCAAGGGTCCTTGTGACGGAATACAATATGCCGGTGCAGTAGCGTAAAAGGCTGTAGGCGCAATATGGCTTACAAGCGGATCTTCCGATATGCTTTGCAAACTGTCAAGCGTAACACCGGCACGAAGAATGCGGGTATCATCTGAAAGCAAATATGGCTCAGAACGGATTTCTCCGCCTTGCGCCCTGATTCCTTCCATCAGTTTCTGCTCTATGCGAATCTGTCCGTTAATGCCTAATTCGTCCAGCAGATTCTCCTCACGAATTTCAACATCCAAAACTTCTGAGCCAACTTCCTGCAGGAATCGTTCTTTTATGGATGGAGACTGCTTATCAGTTGGATCGGGGAAACGGAAACCTTCTATGTCCCGAAAATTCTTATTTACACGTTCGCCTTTTCTGTATCGGTCAATACGGTCACGCAGCGTACCAAAACGAGAAGCCGAGGTCACGACAGTAGCTCTTCGCTCATTGTGTACGTTTTTAATGGTCATGCCTTCTGCTTCAATAAAATCACGAAGAGTTTTATTGGAGAATTTTTCGCCTTCAGGAAGAATAACCTCAAACACACGAATGTCTTCATCGCGCAGTGAACCTGCGCTTTGCACCTTCGTATAAGCGGTCACAATTTCTTGCAGACCACTTGAAAGTACACTGCCATGTGCTACGTGGTCTACATCTTCTTTTTAGGTCCCCGTGGAGGAGGAGGCTCGATATAGTCTACCTCTGTCTCGGGAATTAAAAGGTGCGGTCTGAAATCATCCATCTGTTACATCATCCTCTTTGTTAATTTTATTGATCTGATACGATAGCGTGTTGTGCGGCATTTTTAGTATCTTTGCAAGGGTTCTGACACTGGCTCCTCTTTTTATTCAAGTCTGCGGCAACTTCAACAATGCCCGTACCGTTCGCATTGTTGGTGAGCTGCTGTATGAGAAGCTCTATAAAATCGTCCATCGTGACAGTTTTGTCTGTGGTGACGTATCGTTTCGCTACCGAGATTACAAGCTCCTTTATCTGTGCTGTACTGCGGTCTACAGTCAGAGCAGTCAGCTTCTTGATGTCCAAATTATGCTCTACTCGGTATTCCGCCAGCCAGCGACCTATGAGTTCTGCTCTTTGCTCATCATCCGGATAGCCGAAGTTGATTACATAATTGAATCGTCTCCAGATTGCCGGGTCGAGTAAATGCTCGTGATTTGTGGCAGCTATCAGGAATACATTGTCGGGCATATTGTCAAAATTCTGGAGCAGTGCAGTGACCACACGTTTTAGTTCGCCCATCTCGTTTCCGTCATCGCGTTTCTTTGCGATGGCATCAAACTCATCCAAAAATAGGACAATAGGCATAGTTCCTACGCTTGTAAATACTTTTCTTAAGTTTACACTTGTTTGTCCCAAGTAGGAGGACACCAACCCGTCTAGCCTCACATATGCCATCGGCAATCCAAGCTCGTGGGAGATAGCGTTTGCTGTCATGGTTTTACCGCAGCCGGGAGGTCCGCAGAGCAGGAGACGGTTGGCGGCAGGCAGATTGTGTTCTGCCAGCTTAGCGTTTTCATTGTGTTCCTGCAAAATCTGTAAGAGCAGCTTTCTCTGATTTGCAGGAAGTACAACATCGTCAAGAGAAACTGTCGGGTGGATAATATCATATAGTTCCAAGAGACTATCTTTATCACGAGGAGCAAAGATGCCTCCTGTGGACTGTGCTGCAAAGCCTCCTTCGGGAACGGACATAACATCCGGCTTTTTATGAGAGTAGTTTTTTGCCTTTATATGCTGAGAGAATTAGACTTGACACACGGACATTTCCCTTTCTGTCTTCGTCTTTTGCTAGTTCGTCTACAGCAGCTTTAAAGTTAGCTTCATCGCCGGAGCAATGGGCAGTGATGATATTTGCAATTAGTTCAGCTTTCATTGTGCTTAGCAGCTCCTTCTATAGCTTAAAAAATGCTTGTAACCTATAGTATACACCTTTAAGTTCCATTTGTCAAGAGAAACGCCGATATTTTTGAACACGTTTGAACACCTACTTTTATGCCAATATGGTAAAAACAAGAAAACAGCAAAAACAAAATTCGAGTTCTCGCAGTCATTCCTTGACTTTTTGAAAGAAGATGTGCTACAATCATATAATAAGTCGGCGCATACATTGGAACAAGAAAGGTAGACAATATGATTTTCAGCTACAAGAAACTTTGGAAACTTTTAATTGATAAAGACATGACAAAGCAGGATTTATGCGAGGTCGCACACTTGAGTTCGTCTACTGTTGCTAAAGCTGACAAAAGGCGAAAATGTGAGTACGGCGGTACTCTTGAAGATATGTGAGGCTCTGCAATGTGATATTTCTGAGATTGCGGAGACAGTCGAAGCTACGAATAAGAAGTAGGAGCAAGTGATGCCATGTTTGATTTTGGAAATGCGAATGCCGCACAGCGAGAGGCAATCTCCGCCGCTGACGGTCCCGTCTTGATAACAGCCGGACCGGGTACGGGAAAGACCTATACCTTGGTTCAACGTGCTATTTTCCTTATTCAGGAGAAGAGCATACAGCCGGAACAGATTTTTATTGCCACTTTCACTGAAAAAGGCTGCAAAGGAGCTTATTACCCGCATCACAAATGAACTTGCTGTCCGAAATATCTCGGCGAATGTAAATGAGATGTATGTCGGCACGTTCCATTCCCTTTGCCTGCGTATAATAAAGGAAAATTTGGAGCATACACGCCTCAAGAGAAATTATCGCTTGCTCGATACGTTTGATCAGAAGTACCTCGTTTTTCGGAATATGCACAGGTTCAAGAATATCGAGGGAATCGAGGAGGCACTCTCCAAGGGCGGTTCGTGGAAATGGTCGGAGGAAATCTGCAACTATGTGAATAATCTCTCTGAGGAATTAGTAGATGCGGATGCTTTGGCGGCAGACCCGGACATTGCTGTCCGTGTGCTTGCGGATATGCTCGTGACATACCAAACGCTCCTCACAGAGGAGAACCTCATTGATTTCTCTGCAATCCAAACGGAGTGCTACAGACTTCTAACGGAAAAGCCGGATATTCTTGAGGCTCTGCGAGAAAAAATTGGCTATATCATGATAGACGAGTATCAGGACACGAACTTTATCCAAGAGCAGATAGTGTTCCTGCTTGCGGGAAACAAGAAAAACATCTGCGTGGTTGGCGATGACGATCAGGGCTTATACCGTTTCCGCGGAGCGACTATCCGTAACATCTTGGAGTTTCCGTCAAAATTCGCTGACGGCGAGTGCAAGGTTATCCTCTGGTGGTGAACTACCGTTCCGACAGCGATATTGTTGACTTTTATAACAAGTGGATGGCTACGACTTACGGAGCGAAGTTTAAGTTTGCGTGGGACAAGTACCGCTATTCCAAGAGGATAGAGCCGCATGAGAAATCAACCATCAAGAGTCCGTGCGTGGTGAAACTGTCGAGTAAGGATGATGAGGACGAATGGCACGAGCGTATTCTCGGCTTTATAAATTGCTTGAAAGATTCGGGAAAGCTCAAGGACTACAATCAGATGGCGTTCCTGTTCAGTTCCGTTAAGCACCAAAGGGTGACGGAATTAGCAAACTTCCTCGAAAAGAACGGCATCAATGTATATTCGCCTCGCTCTGATATGTTTTTTAAGCGTGATGAGATAAAACTGACGCTCGGCTGTCTTATGCTGATGTTTCCGAGATATGTGCAAGGCTTGGAGAACGGCGAGTACACATTCTTACAGCCTGAGCATTGCTTCTATTACCGCGACTGCATTGTGGCGGCGAACGAGTATGCAACGAAACCCGAAAATAAAGAACTGAAACGCTTTATCAAGCAGCACGGCAGGGAACACGCAGGCTTGACGGGAACGACCGACTACGCTTACTCAGGCTTGCTGTATCAGCTTTTTATGTTTGAACCGTTCCGCTCTATTCTCGATACGGATTTGAGCGTAGGCGTGGTGGATATTCGCCCGACGAGAAATCTCGCACTTCTGACGCAGGTTATCGGGAAGTACGAGTATCTGCACAGAATCGATGTCTTTAACGGCAAGTACATAAACATCAACACCGAGCGGCTCTTTAACCTCTATCTCCGTTTACTGTATGACGGCGGCATTTCGGAGTACGAGGATGATGCGGAGTATGCTCCGAGCGGCTGTGTTTCGTTTTTGACGATTCACCAGTCCAAGGGTATGGAATTTCCGATTGTTTTCGTTGATTCTCTCAGCGGAACGCCAAGGAAGAGCTACAAGGATTTAATGAATGACGTGGAGGAGAAGTATTTCCACCGTCCTGCATTCGAGCCTGCTGACCAGACAAAGTTTTTTGACTTTTGGCGGCTCTACTATACGGCGTTCTCTCGTGCACAGGATTTGCTTGTGCTGACATGCGATGAGAACGCACGAACTCCGAGTAAATATTTCACCGATACCTACGAAGAACTTGTGAGCGTGGACAATCCGGCGTTTGATTTGTCAGAATTCAACTTCAAGACCGTCAAGAAGGTAAATATCAAGGATACGTTCTCGTTTATCTCTCATATCACGGTTTACGAAACCTGCGCCTTGCAGTATAAGTTTTATAAGGAACTGGAGTTCATGCCCGTGCGTGAGAACGCTATGATGTTCGGTACGCTTGTGCATGAAACGATTGAAGATATACACCGTGCGGCTATCCGCAAGGAGGAGCATTTAATCAACGAGGCGAAAATCAAGCAGTGGTTTGAAAGCAACTATGTGTCCTTGATTAAGTCCGAGCATACCTACCTTGCCGAACCGCAGAAGCTGGCGGCATTGAAACAGGTTTTGAGGTACGCCGAGCGACAAAATGGAAAATGGGATACCATCAGGCAGGCGGAGGTTGATGTCAGCCTTGTACAGCCGGATTACATCATTGAGGGTAAAATTGACCTTGTGCGCGGTGTTGACGGTACGGTTGAACTGGTAGACTTCAAATCGGAACGCAAGCCGGATATGGTAAAGATGCGCGACCGCTTGGAGCATTATCGCAGACAGCTTCATATCTACGCTTATTTGATTGAGCAGAGAACCGGGCAGAAGGTCAGCAAGATGAACCTTTACTATACGGGAGAGGAGAACGGCAATCCCGTTATTTCGTTTCCGTATACCAAGAGTGCCATTGAGGGCACTGTGGCGGCGTTTGATGATACGGTGCATAAGATTTTAAAGCACGAATACAAGCACTGCTCTGATAATCCGCAGACGTGCAGGAACTGCGATTTCAGGTATTACTGCCAAGGAAAATGACGAAAGAGAGGGTTTATGGCTGAACATAGAATAAAACGGGATGGGATTATATACACCATACCGAATGATGAGCTATTTGAAAAGCTAAAAAGCGGTGATGCAACCATTGATAAGCAAGGACACCTCGTTGATAAAAAAGACGGGAAATATTATCAAATGGCTTGACTTTAGAGCTGATGAGGATACAGCACACGAAAAGTGCCCACTTCCACAGCCACCCATAAAAAGCGAACCTACAGTGTCTGACGGGTTAAAACAAATAGCGGTCAATGCCTTTTTTAGATGTCAGTGAAGAATTAATCGACCGGGCTGTTGATAAATTCTTTTATGAGGTTCTGCCCGGTGTATGGAAGGAACATATAGTGCCATTCTGCCACGATGTAAAAGATGCTTTAACAGCAAAGGAATTGAAAGTAGACTCTGTCAAGCCAAAAACAAAAGCCGCGGAGCTGCTTGCAAAACAACAGGCTCAACCGAAGGTGCCGATGACTGCGGAGGAGATAGATGCTGAGAAGCGAAAAGCCGTGTATCATTGGCTCGGCATGATAGAGAGCTTAACCAAGCTCCAAAATGCAGGAGAAATTGAAGATTTGAGCGATACGTTGACACAGCTTACAAGCCCTGCGACACTACAAAAAGTAAATGCCTACCTTGGTGAAAATCAGAATCTACTTGAGGTGGACAAATATCTCACATTACAAGGTCTGCTTGGCAGAGATTTGTACAAAGAGAAAGAATATGTGCCGATTGAAGCGGCAGAGATAAAACAAATAGCAATGACATATGAACAACGATTCAATGATAAAAACATGGAGGACTAAACTAAATGGAAAACGAACAGCTTACTTTTGAGTTTCAAGAACGCCCGACTATCAAGGGCTTTCCCGAACTGAGATGGACGGGCAAACGTCCCTATCGTTCTACGCAGTATTATCCTGCACAGCTTCGCGAACAGTACGGCAGGAGCGTAAACGGCTGGATTAACAAGATTTTTGGGGAGATAATCTGCAGGTCATGAGTCACTTACTTAAGGAGTATCGTGGAAAAATCCAGTTGATTTATATTGATCCGCCTTTTGACAGTAAGGCCGATTATAAAAAAGAAGATTGAAGTCAAAGGTATGGGAAAAGTTGAAACGGACTCATCTTCTTTTGAGGAAAAGCAGTATGGGGATATTTGGACAAATGATGGGTATCTTCAATTCATGTATGAACGTTTAACTTTAATGAGAGAACTTCTTACAGAAGGCGGGTGTATTTATGTACATTGTGATTGGCACAAAAGTCATCACATTCGAATGCTTTTAGATGAAGTATTTGGAGCTGGAAATTTTGTTAATGAAATTATCTGGCATTATGCTGATTATATGCAAGGAAATGCCACAACCTCTTTTCCTAAAAAGCATGATAATATTTTTTTTCTATTCAAAGACGCCTAAGTATTATTATGAGCGTGTAAAAGTGCCTCTTGATAAACCAGTTAAGCGTAATAGAGTGGTTTGGAATGGAAAAACTAAAACACTTGAAGTTGCAAGAGATGAATTTGGAAAAATCATCTATGACGAATTCACCGATAGATATTTAGATGCAGTGTGGGAAGAAGATGTGTTAAATATAGGGCAAACATCCGTAACACGAAAAAACAAGTTCAGAGTGCTTGGGTTATCCCACGCAAAAGCCGAAGCGAATATTAGAATTGATTATAGAGTCTTCATCAAGACCTGGTGACCTTGTTTTCGACTGTTTTATGGGCAGCGGTACTACACAGGCTGTAGCTATGAAGCTTGGACGCCGCTTTATCGGTGCGGACATCAACCTCGGTGCGATTCAGACTACCACCAAGCGTCTGATTTCCGTAGCTAAGGAACTGAATGGACAACAGAAAGCCGCACCGCAGCTTACGCTTTTCCAAGGCGGCAAACAGGCTGATGATGAGGACGAGGGCTATCTTGCGGCGGCGAGTGCGGGCGGCAATGATGAGTTAAGTGCCGAGGAGAAAGCACAGGTAGCGGAGTACTTCAAATCTAAGGGCATTGATGCGAACTTGCCGCAGGAAGATGTGAAGTACACGGGTTTTGAGGTCTATAACGTCAACAACTACGACTTTTTCCGCAATCCCGTGGAGGCTCGTGACTTGATTATTCAGGCTCTCGAAATACAGCCGTTCCGCAGTCGAGCGTATGGGACGGCGAACTTGACGGCAGAATGGTGAAAATCATGCCCGTCAACCGCATAGCCACCAAAGCAGACTTGGAGGAACTGAAAGCAAATCTTCCGTATAAGACCTACGAGAAACGCCGTGAGGAAAATCCGAAAGCGCCCGTGGAACTTATCACCATTGTCTGCATGGGACATGAGCCGGACTTAAAGGCATCCTTGGAGCAGGAGCTTTCCGACTATAAGTTTGATATTAACATCGTGGATATTCTCCGCGATAAGTCCGACCTCGAACTCAAGCGTGAAGCTGAAGCGGAAATTGTCCGTGAGGGTGGCAAGTTGATAATACGTCAGTTCTATCCCATGAACCTCATGCAGAAGCTCTCGCTCCAAAAAAGAGTACGTTGAGGATTGGCGTCAGCTTGTGGAATCGGTCATGATTGATTGGAACTATGACGGCGTGGTTATGCAGCCGACCGTTATGGACGTTCCCGATAAGAAAGAGATGGTAACGGGCGTTTATGATATTCCCGATGATGCAGGAACGATTAAGGTAAAAATTACCGATCTGCTCTCCGAATCCATCGAAGTGGAGGTGTAAGAGCCTATGGCAGCGAAACAAAAACAGACATTTGTAGAGGACTATGCGTTTAACGAGCAGCTATGGTGGTACTACGTAAACAACCGCGGTAAAATTCGCTCTCGTTATAACGACCTCACAAAGAAGTTTCTTGCCTATAACGACAAGAACGAGAATAAAGATGCGTTTCTTCGCCAACCGCAGTTTGAAGCCTTGGAAATGTATGTCTTTATCAAGGAATTTATGGGCAATGCTCATATGTATGAGATGTTCGATGCTTGGCGCAAGCGTGAGGGTAAATTCTCCGACCGCTCTTACTATACTATCCACAAGGGCGGTCAGGGCATGCTGATTGACTTGGGCGATGAGCAAAACGAAATCATCTTCAAGCAAATGAAAAAGTACCGAGAAAAGTACCCGAACTATATCTATGCCCTCACGATGGGACTTGGAAAAACTATCCTCATGGCTACTTGTATCTTTTTATGAGTTCCTTTTTAGCTAAGAAGTATCCGAAAGACAAGAGATTTTGCCATAATGCACTTGTGTTTGCACCGGATAAGACGGTTCTTGAATCCCTGCGTGAGATTATGACCTTTGATAAAACGAAGGTTGTGCCGCCGGAGTATGCCCATGTGCTTGATTCTAACATCAAGTTTCATTTTCTTGAGGAGAACGGCATCACGCTCCATACGATTGACGATTCCGATTTTAACATCGTAATCTCAAACAATCAGAAAATTATCGTCAAGAAAAAGCGTAAGACGGATAAACCGACAGATGTACTTTTTGGCAGCGGTTCTCTGCTCTCAGATATTTACGGAGACAGTGAGGCTGGCGAAGATGATGCGTGGGACGATGCTTCGCTGATGGATAATCAGCGTTTCAAAAAGCTCTGCCGTCTGCCGCAGCTCGGTGTGTATGTAGACGAGGCACATCACCTTTTCGGTGCAAACCTCGAAAAAGAACTGCGTTCCGGAAAAGGCAACAAAACCACGCCCGTAATACCATAAATATGCTTGCTGAAGCTACATCTATCGTGGCTTGCTATAACTACACAGGTACACCATATGTCAATAAGCAAATTCTGCCAGAGGTAGTTTATGCTTACGGCTTAAGTGACTCTATTGCATATGGGTTCTTGAAAGATGCCGACTTAAAGGGCTACGATAACGTAAAGAACGAGGAATTTCTCCGTGATTCTATTAAAACATTCTGGGAGCGTTACGGCGGAAAAACCTATGAAGGACTTTCGCCAAAGCTTGCGATATTCGCCGCTACCGTGGCAGAAGCAACGGATGTTGTACGTCCTGTTGTAGAGCAGGCTTTGAGCGAACTTGGTATTCCGCTTTCTACGATTTTGGTGAATACGGGTGATTCTACAGTCACCAAGGATGAGGATATCCGAAACTTCAATAACCTCGATGTTATCGGTACGGAGGGCAGTAAAAAGCAGTTTATTATCTTGGTTGAAAAAGGTCGTGAGGGTTGGAACTGCCGTTCCTTGCTTGGAATAGCTCTGTTCCGCAGCCCAAAGTCAAAAATTTTTGTGCTTCAGGCTACAATGCGCTGCCTGCGTATGCTGACAGATGAACAGTTAAAGGCTTCTGTATTTCTCTCCAAGGAAAATTACGATACCTTGGACGATGAGCTTCGCAAGAACTACAATATGGAGATTTCCGATTTCGGAAAGACATCTACAAAGAAAAAACAGAACTATAAGGTTCGTGTGCTGCCTCCCTTGAGAACCGTTTGTATGAAACGTATATGGCACGAGTACGAGTTGATAAAAAAAGCAATATGAGTCTCCTATAAATTTTGGGCTGAACGAGCTTGACGAAACACAGTATGAATCTAAGGTCTACGAAAAAGACAGCCTGCGTATTAATCACAGCACCAAGGAATCAAATATAGACGATATTAAGCAGCAGATGAGATACAGCGAGTTTTCCCTCACAGGTGAAATCGCACGTTATCTGAATAACGAGAATGTATCCTGCTTGATGGTTTCGAGGATTCTGCGTGAGTCAATGGACGGTGCAGAGAACATTGTTGCAGCAGTAAACCGCCACAATGAAATCTTGGATGATGTTATCATTCCTACGATTTTCAATGCTCTGTATAAAGTAAAGGGAACACAAAAAAGAGTGAGGACATAGATGTTGTTTTGCTACATGAACCAAAAGATGCGGGTTACTATGAGTTTTCCGCTTCACCTGAACTGGTTATTACTAAAGGCGAGAAGGGCTTAACTCCTGCCGAGGTTGCTAAGAGCTTTCATGCAGATACATACTGTTTTGATTCTAAACCAGAGCGAGAGTGTTTCTTGCAGTATATCTCAAGTAACAAAGTCAAAGAAATCTACTTCACAGGAATGTTTACCTCGAATCAGGGTGATTTTTTTTGTGCAGTACTACGACCCAGAATCAAAGCGTGTACGGCAGTATTATCCAGATTTCCTTGCACTGATGGAAGATGGTACTTATCAGCTGATTGAGGTCAAGGGTGATAATATGATAGACGATGCCGTGGTTCGTGCTAAAAAGCCGCAGCCGAGGAAATGTCTGTGGCAAGCGGTATGCGTTACCTAATGTATGCAGGAAGTTTGTTGATGAAAACGAATGTACTTGAAGGCTCGGATTTCTATCAGCATAGCTATACTGACGACATATCGTTGCAGAATCCGGATTGAAAATAGATGCCAGCAAACAGACATCATAATTTTGTTTGCTGGCATTTTGATTTAGGGAAAGGGACAAACGATGAGACTGATATCATGGAACGTAAACGGCATCCGTGCAGCATGGGAGCATGGGCTGTCAGCTTTTTTGGATAAATATGAAGCAGATATCTATGGTGGAACCGGAAGGTTACTATGCATACTGGCCTTTCTGTACCAAACGAAAAGGCTACTCCGGTACACTTTGCCTGACGAAATGCAAGCCAATAAATGTACGTTATGGGTAGAATACCCATTGGCGGTCTTTGCTTTTTGACGGTCAAAACACGTTTTACCCCATCACAGGATTTATTCCCCACTGTGGTGGGATTTTTTTATTGCCATAACACGCTATTCCTTCTCTACTCCCAGCAGATAATCCACGCTGGTATCAAAGAATTTTGCGAGATAAACCAGCTTCTCCAGTGGGATTTCCGTTTTATGCGACTCATAGCGTGAGTAGGTTTGCTGGGAAACGTGCAGGATTTTCGCCATTTCGGCTTGAGAGAGTTTGCGTTCTTCCCGCAATTCTCGGAAACGTAGGTGCATAAGGCTTACCTCCTTAGGTAGATCTGTCACATCCGCACAAGACATGAGCAGCGTATTTGGTCGGTTTACACGTTGACTTTTACTCGAAAAGTGAGTAATATAGGATACTGACATGAGGCGGCTCTCTTTCGTCAAATCCGTCCATTGACACACCGGATTTTCAGGCGAAAAGGAGTCGATTCTGCTATCATTATAGCAGAATTACAGAAAAAATAAAGTGCATTTCATTAACATTTCGTGGATTTCGGCAGGAAAACCAAGCGTTTTTTACGAATCCGCAGTCTGAAAAATGGTCAGGAGGAGCTTAAAAATGCCAAGAAGAGGAAGTAACATCTATAAGCGAAAGGACGGTCGGTTTGAAGGGCGTGTTGCAATTGGACACAAGGAAAATGGTGCGTTGCGGTACAAGTATGTATATGCTCACACGCTTTCGGAACTGAAGAATAAAATGCTCCGATTTCAAATTACGGTGCAGAAGCAACCGATTTCTTCTATTAAATTGACCGTAAAAGATGCAGCCATGCAGTGGCTTTCTTCGGCGAAACTACGTGTGAAACCGTCCAGTTATGCCAACTATGAAAATATCATTCGCAGCCATATTCTTCCTGTTTTAGGTGCTGAGTTTTTGGTGGATATTACATCGCAGCAGTTGAATGACTTCATCTACAGCAAAATGCAGAGCGGATCATTACACGGTGGAAAAAGACTTTCTGCACGCTATGTTCGGGATATGATGCGTGTGTTCCATAGCATCGAACGCTATGCGGAACAGGAATACGGAATTCGAGAAACGCATTTCACCATGCCGAAAATCGAAAAAAAGCAACTGGACGTGTTGAATGCAGAGGAACGAAAGAAGTTGGAACAGTATCTTTTAGCGAATAAAAGCATCAGCAATTTGGCGATTTTGCTTTGCTTATTTACCGGTTTGCGAGTTGGTGAATTGTGCGGTTTGACTTGGGGTGATATTGATTTTCAGAGCGGAACGCTTTCCGTCAATCGAACCGTACAGCGAATCAACCGACATGGCAATTCTGAAGTCATCATCGGTTCTCCCAAAAGCAAGACCTCGATACGAGTTGTTCCGATTCCGGAATTCCTGTTGGAGCTTTTAAGAGAACGAAAAGGCGATGATACTCGATATTTGATTTCCGGAAAAACAAAGCCGGTTGAACCACGAGTAATGCAATATCGATTTCAGAGGATTCTCAAGACTTGCAGAATCGAAAAGTGTCATTTCATCTGCTCCGGCACACTTATGCTACGGATTGCATTGCACATGGATTTGATGCAAAAACGTTGAGTGAACTACTGGGTCATGCGGATGCAAGCATTACCTTGAATCGTTATGTGCATTCATCCATGCAGATGAAGCAGGAATATGTAAAGCGATTGATGCTAAACGTTTGAGCAGTCAAAATATCGTATGGAAAAGCAATAAATATGGATTTTTCAAGGCGATTTATGAGAAATTTATCAATGGACGGATTTGACGAAACGAAAATCATCTCTTTTTCTTATTATACCACATTTGAAATGCTTTATTCTACTTGCTTTTTGAAGAAGGGTGTGGTATGATAAAAAAAAAAGGGGTAAATGAAATGCTTAGGATTGCTGTAATTGATGACGATAAAACACTGTTATGTGATATGCACAAGCTATTGATCGATTTATCATTGCTTATGATTTTGATTTTACCGTAGAATATTTTTCATCTTGTGAAGATATCTATGCAAAATTCAAAGCAGGAGAAAAATATGATTTACTTTTTCCTTGACATTGAGTTTCCGGAAATGAAAGGTACAGAATTTGGGCTGCAGCTGCGGAGACAAATGAAAAATTATGATACGCAAATTGTTTTTATTTCTACGATTCGGGATTATGCCATGGAATTATTCAAGATTCGACCGATTGCTTTTCTTGATCAAGCCAATTACTTATGAGGACTTATGCAAATGTTTGCAGGATTATATGTTGGATTACAGTAATTCGGATAGTTTTTTGGAATATATATCGGAAAATACAAAGCATAAAATCAAATTGAAAGAAGTTTTGTATTTGGAATCTAACGGGAAAAAGTGATTTTTCACACAAAAACAGAAGAGTTTGCCGTGAATGGGAAAATCAGCAGTATCATTGAGGAAAACGGTAGTAAATTCCTTTGCATATCAAGAGGCGTTTATGTAAACATAAAACACATCATTAAGGCAACATCAAAGGAAGTAACATTGGAAGACGGCACATCACTTTTTATCAGCCGAGGGCAGCAAAGCATTGTAAGAGATCGATTGTCTGAATTATAAAATTGGGAGGTATATATGGAAACTTCTTTATACTTGGTATCTAATGCAATTCATATTTATGCGATTGCTGTCTTTTTAGATTCCTTTCTTGGGGAAGTGAAAAGCAGAACAATCTATAAGAAAGCTGCATATATAGCCTATTATTTTATCGGAAGTCTGGTTTGGATTATATCACAAAATACGAATATCAATCTTGTTATCAATACAGCAGCAATCATCTTAATTTCTATTCTGTACTGTGTAACTTGGAAAAAACGAGTCTTTTCTGCAATATGGGTTTGTGCGGTTGGAATGTTTATAGATTGGATTGCATTCTCTGTTTTGGGAGAGCTACAGTTTGTGCAAAGCGGTCTTTTTGCAAAACATTTCATTTTTAATTGTTGCCTTTTTTATTCCGACATTTATATCATAAAAATGTGGAGTATTCATCGAAGTCTCCATATTTTTGGCTCATTATTTTAATTGCTCTTGGAACAATTGCAGTAGGAATTCTGACAGTAAATGATAGTTCCAAGCATGACATCATCGTTGCAATTATCCTGCTTCTTATTAATCTTATCAATTTTTACACGTATCATCTGGAACAAGACCGACTGAAAAACAAACACATGGTGGAATTGATTCAGGCATCAAATGATGCTTATCAAAATCAGCTTAAAATCATGGAGACTTCCCAAAGAGAAATGCGGTATTTGCGGCACGATATGCAAAAAGCACTTGAACACCATGCGTAGGATGCTGCAAGAGAAGGAGTATGCGGAGGTGCAGGAGTATCTCACGACAATCGAGAACGCAATTATTGTGAAGGAAGAATACTCGAAAACAGGCAATCGTGATGTGGATAGCCTGATTAATTATGAGTTGGCTTTAGCGTCTGATTTAGGTACAGCAATTATGTGCAGAATTGACTTACCGGCAGAATTGAATATTTCATCCTTTGATATGACCGTGATACTTGGAAACTTGTTGGATAATGCGATAGAAGCTTTGCGTCAGTCAGAAAACAAACGGCTTCTGCTCTCCATGAAATTGACTCGTGGAATTGTACGAATTGATATTGAAAACAGCTACAACCCAAAACAGAAAAAGAAAGCGGATCAAAAACAACATGGAATTGGTCTCCTAAGTGTTTCACATACGCTTGAAAAATACCATGGTGATCTGAAGCACTATGTAGAAGATAACAACAAATATCATACAACAGTGACCATGTTCAATGGAACAGAATGAAGAAATCGGACGTTCTAAAGCGTCCGATTTTTTGTTGAAAAAAGCCGATTTTTGCATTTCATACCCAAAAGTCATACAGTTCATGCCATAAGTCGGTTTTAAAAGTCCTATTTGTGCTATCATAAGTTAGTGAAGAAAGAAGGTGCATGGGATGTTTGAAGAAGCATCCAATCGGATTACAGCATGGCTGTCCAAAATCAAAATCATAAGTTCAGACCAAGAAGTTGTATGCAAATGGGGAATGACACATATATTGGATACCCTTTTCAACATTGCAACTTTTACTGCAATCGGATTGCTTTTTTCGAATGCTTCCGGAAACAGCTGTATTTACAGTCGCATATATTCCGTTGCGGTCATTCGCAGGTGGCTATCATGCAAAAACACCATTTCGATGCTGGGTTATTTCCAATTTTGCCTTTGTCAATAAAAAAAACTGAGCCACCTCGCTAATAAAAAAGTGAGCCAGTTGTGATAAAAAATTTTGAGCCACTAATCGTGATTCAAGGTTGAGTCGATGCGGTAAGACGAGCTGCAGTTCATGTTCAGAACAAAGGATCGGAAGGTGACCCTGTCTATGAGTGCAGCAAGCAGCATTTCATTTTCAAAAAGCTGTGTCCATTGTGAAAATTCAAGATTTGTACTTATGATAACACTGGCTCTTTCTGAACGTTCTGATATGATCTGAAAAAGCATCTCTGACTGATACCTGTTAAAAGTCAGATAACTGAGTTCATCGATGATCAGAAGATCTATCTTACTGAGACTCTTTTCAAGTTTGGAAAGCCTGTTCATCTGAACTGCTTCTGCAAGCTCAGCAGCAAGATTGACAGCCGTATAGAATTTTACCCGATACCCCGCCTCACAGGCGTTCATGCCAAGTGCGATCGAAAGATGCGTCTTTCCGCTCCCGGGATTTCCGATCATGACAATGTTTTGACGCTGCTTTATGAAATCACAGGAAGCGAGCTGCTGTATGGTGCTTTTACTGACGTTTTCAAGTCTTGCCATATCAAACGCATCCAGCGTTTTCAGTGTTGGGAATTTCGCAGCTTTTTATCCTGCGTTTCTGACCCGCTGCTGAACGTTCTGCAAGCTCCTGTTTCATCAGCTCTATCAGAAATTGTGCATAACCATCGTCAGCAGAAAGCTGTCGTATGACTTTTTCATAGTTATTGAAAGTCGGCAGTCTGAGTTGTTTTGCATAGAGCCTGATCATTTCTTTCTGTACGCTGTTCATACCGCATCACCGCCTTTCAGAAGCGAATCATATCGTTTGAGATCCGGCGGTACGATCCCGATGGAGGATTCTATCTGTATTTTTCTTACCGGACTTCTGATCACTCCTGCATACAGCGTGTTGTAGGAATCTGCATAAGGCAAGTGTTTCAATACCGCATTTCCGATATCCAGGTACAGCCGCAGCACCTTGACAATTTCTTTGGGACTGCTCAGTTTCATCAAAAACTGATAAAGTTCGGTTGGAACAGTTTTCTTGATCGGTGCAGCATTGTAAACACTTCTCGGACGCTTTTCGATCAATCCGATGTAATGCTCTAAACGATAATGGGTCTGGTTATGACGGTAATCACGATCATATTTTGCAATGATCTTACCGCGGAACAGCATTATGACCTGATTGCCGCTTCCTTTGACCGTTATCATTTTGGAACTGTACTGATACGGCACTGCGTATTTGTTGTGATCAAATCTCACAAGTGAAAAATCATCCGCTTTGATCTGAAGTGTATTTGATGTATCATAGCGGTACGGTGGTAAGGGGATCCAGTGATCCTTACAGTTTTCAGTCATTTCACCTACCGTCAGATCTTTTCCGGGTATCTTATGATTTCTGTACACAGCGCAATATTCCAGAAGCTTTTCATTCAGCTCATCTATGGTCGATATGTTAGGGACAGGCACGAAGAAATTTCTTCTGACAAGTCCTACCAGACCTTCTACAAGCCCTTTTTCATGCCCCTGTGCCGGATTGCAGAATACCGGTTTGAAGGCATAGTGTGCCGACAGGGAAAGATATTTGTCTGTTGCTTTTTGCATGACATCCAAAGCCTTCTTTTTACAGCAACACGAGCATTATCAAAAATGATCTTCTGCGGTGTTCCGCCAAAATGCTCAAGTCCTTTTACGATCCCTTCCAGAAAGCTTTCTTCATTCTGCCGGTAAAAAGCGGAAACAAAGATATCCCCGCTGTGGCATTCACGCATACACCATATTTGGATTTTCTGCCTGATCCCGCCAAGTATTACAGTTGCTTCACCCCAATCCACCTGAACGGCTTCGGCTGGGTCATAGGACAATGGTACAAACACATTGCTCACCTTGCCTTTGAGTTCTGCCACCGTCCGTCTTACAGAAGCTTCACAGCCATCAAAACCACATTCGGCAACCAGGCGTGTGTATATCTTATGTGCTGTATGCTGCTGCTTCCGCGGTGCTTTCTGGTCAGAATCCAGGCACTTCATGATAAATGCTTTGACTTCATCGGTGATGATGTCATTTTTCTGCCGCTGCCAGGTTTGCGTTCCCATGGAACTGTTCGTCCTTCCCAGTATTTCTTTACTGTGTTTCGTGAGATCCCCAGTATCTTTGCTACATTACGCTGGCTGAAGTCTGTATGCTCTCGATAATATCTGATCTTTTCATAGATCTCCATTGCTATTGCCACTCCTTATTCCTCCTGTATACAAGTTCTTTCTCTTATGATACAGGATTTTTATTATTTGTGGCTCACTTTTTTATTATCATTTTTCCCTCAGCTGGCTCAGTTTTATTTTTAGCAGATATACCAATTTTCTTTTTAATCGCGGCATTGCTAATAGTTCGGTATGTTTCTCATTTTACTGCCTTCTTTTTATTGCTGACAGCTTTGAGTTTGCTCTGTCTCGTTGTTTTGATGCCTGTATCTGATATCCATAAAAAGTTATCGGAAAAGGACAGAAAAAAGTATCGAAGAAAAGGACTCATGATATTGATGGTAGAATTATGTGCATCTGCTATGCTCTATTATTTTGCCTTAATAAATTTCTCTTACAGCATTTTTAGTGCATGGATACTGTTGTCCATCATGCTCATTGGCGGAATGATTAAGAATGGCGTACAAGCGAAAAAATGAGAAAAAGTGCATTTCATACCCAAAAATCATACAGTTCGTGCCATAAGTCAGCTTTTTTCTTGACTTTGTGTTACAATGTAGGCAGACCAAATGAAGGCCTAAATATCAAATTGGAAAGGTGGTGCATTCACATGAAAAAGAAGATTTGCTCTTTCATTACACGCTTTGGCGGTACAATGGCAGCATTGGCCCTTGTTGTTGCTACCATGACAGCAAATTCGACCTGTTTCTGGCTTTCTTATCAGCCGGAAGAGCCGGAAGAAGTGAAGATGCTGAAAAAGGATTGATTTAAAGCTGTCTTTCCGGCAATTATGAATTGCTGCGTTGCAAAAAGAGAGTAGGTTGATGACAATGTGAAATTTTATTTAAAGGAAAATATGAGAGCTTGTGTTCATCGGTTCAGCACACGTCTTTTCGGCAAATTCTCCTGCTGAACTTCGTCAAATATCCTTGCAATACGACAGTATTCCTGCGGATATTTTCCTTGTCAGCATAAAAATTATGCTCGAAAGTCCGCATACTTTACCGATGAACACAAGCTCTTAATTTCTTGTATTATCTGACATATTGAACTGTGAGACTGAAAACATTTATGGTATTCTCTAAAATTCTCTGCTTTTGTTGGAATATTTTCAAGATATCCGCAATGTCATGATGCTTGTTATTTTCCTTGGAAGCAAGTTTTTTTTGATTACCTTTAAGAGCTTGTGTTCATAGCAAAAAAGTGGTATAATAAGAGATATGAAAAAAAAAGAATATCAAGCAACAAATTACGAAAGTGATTTGACAGACAAACAATGGGAAGCAATCAAAGAATTCTTTCCATCCGGAAATAAAAGCAAATATCATAAACGATCATTAGTAGAAGCAGTGTTGTATATCGTAAAGACAGGCTGCCAGTGGAGAATGCTGCCACATGACTATCCGCCACATGATACTGTATGGAGTTTTTATCGCCGAGCAAGAGAGAACGGCATATGGGACAAAATGATGAAGCATCTTGTCAAAATAACACGAAAACAAGCAGGAAGGAATGAAGAACCAAGTTACGCACTGATCGATTCACAGAGCATAAAAACAACGTGTTACGGAGAAAATCACAAAAGGAAGAAAACGGCACATCGTAACAGATACGATGGGAAATCTCCTATGTATTCGCGTCCATGCAGCAAATATTCATGATACAAAGGGCGGCGTATACACGTTTGAAAAAGCACTTTATCGGTATCCGGCGATTCAGGCAGGGTGTGCAGATGGCGGTTATAGAGGGACATTTCAGAATACTTTTGATGAATTTCACAACATCAGAATTGATATTTCTATGCAAATCAAAGAGCAAAAAGGGTTTCATGTTCTCCCGAAACGCTGGGTTGTTGAACGTACTTTCGCATGGCTAAACTGTTCACGCAGATTATCAAAAAGATTATGAAACTTCTTGTTGCTCTGCTGAAACGATGATTATGATTTCTCATGCTGCTACACTTTTTAAAACGCCTATGAACACAAGCTCTGATAGAAATTTATGGATAAGGAGTGGATTCATCATGTGATTTTGGTTATGTAAAAAAACGTGCATATTAAACAAGAAGATGTGGAGGTATCAAAATTTGATGAAGTTAAAGAAAGTTGTAGCTGCCGGATTGTCTGTTTTATTGCTGCAAACACTGATGGAACCATCTATGCAATTTGTTGCGTTTGGAATGGACGAATCTGTAGCAATAGACAATGATGGAATCTCTTCCGATATAATGGAAGCGGATGACGAAAATTTAAATTTGGATGCACTTCCAGATGATTTAAGAAATAGGTTTTCAGAAGAACTACAAAATGCTGTGAAGTTAGATGAATCGACCTATGCTGATTTGTATAATGTCGTTACCATCAACGATGATGGCACAAAATCACTTATTGCATTTGAGGAACCCATTAAATATTTTGATGAGGATTCTAACAGTGTGCGTTTTATTGAAAACACGATTGTTCCTGCTGCGGAAGACAGAGCGGCTTATGTGAATTATGGAAATGATTATAGTGTATCTTTTCCGAAGAATATTAGTGATGGTGTTTCCCTTTCAGTAGAAGATTACTCTATTTGTATGACTCCTCTAAACGTTTCTAATAGTGGTGAGCCACAGGCTTCTAGCAATGAAGTTGTTTATAATAGCATTTTTGATGACAGTACTGATGTACACTATTCTCTTGAGAATTCTGGAATAAAAGAAAGCATCATTGTTGATGAAATGACAGGTTGCACTTGTTATGATTTTATTCTTTCGGTGAATGGAGTAATTCCTGAAACTACAAGCGGAACGTCTATCTCTTTCTTGGATGAAGTAAGCGGTGATTCAGTTTTCACAATTCAGCCTACGTTTATCGTAGATTCCTACAGTGGTGAATATACTGATGGAGAAAATCACATCACATATAATAATTACTATACTATGGAAGAGCAGGAAAATGGAACGTACTTACTTCATATGAATCTTGATGAAGATTTTCTCAATGCTGAGACAACTGTCTATCCATGCGTAATTGATCCTTCAGTTTGGGCTGTCAATTTTTTTTAGTGACAGTAGCTCCTATGTGCTTCAATCAGGTGGATCAGGGTATAGCGGCAGTCAATTGAGTGCAGGTGGTTTTAATGGATCTGGGGAGCACCTTTCCTATATAAAAAGCTACTTCTGTAGAAAAATTTCGCTGGATTGAACCAGATAGGTTAAAATCAGCAAATTTTAATGTGAAAGCAAGTTCAAGTGGCTATAGCAATTCTTGTACGATAAATTGTTATGACTCTACCACGAATTCAGATGTTTCTGAGGTAACATATTCCGAATTAACTTCCTCTTTAGGAGCATTGCAGAGCTCTACTACTTTTACTACGCTTGGAGCAACGTATTCATTTGATGTCACTGAGCTTTTTAGAAACTGGCTAAAATTTGAACTTGGAGAAGGCGGAAAAAGATCCAGCGTATGGATTCATTTTACGTGGTGCAGACAATGCGTCAACACCAGGACGTTATTTTAGTTCTACTAATTCCTCGAATACTTATTTTTATCTTGTTTATGAGGAAGGCGAAGAAATTGATGACGGCTTTTACAATATTAAAAATGTATCTACTGGAAAATATTTGAGATACAACAGTGGTGGGCGGTTAAGTTTGTCTTCTTATTCTTCGAATAGTTGTAAATGGCAGATAATCTTGAGTAAGAGTGAAGATGGAGCAACAACTTATGGTACGTATACATTAAGACCATATAGCAATTTGAATGTTTCAATGAAAGGTGTTACGACAGGAGAATCTGTTATAACAAGTTCTACAGGAAATACTTTTAGAATTATACGTAATGAAGATGATACATTTCGGATAATGCCGGCAGGAGATAGCTATGCTTGGGTAAGTAATGCAATTGGTATTAGTTCGAATTATGCTACCATTCAAGAATACTTGAATGACGATACGATGAAATGGACATTCGAACCGGTAGTAAACAAATATTTTTCTGAGTATTCTCCTGATGATTACAATGTAACTTCTGGAGACTATCCGACACAGTATCGAATGAATTGTTATGGATACGCATTTTGTAATATGTTATATTATGCTGATTATTCAAAGTATACATATTATAAACAGCAACCTGGTGAATTTGCGTCAACATCAAATAAAGCAAATCGAAAAATAAATATTATTTCGAACAACCCAACTGAAAGCATGGACAATATTGTATATAACATGAAACTGGATGCATCACGGCTTGGATATACACTGACGGAATATACACCTTCTGGATCTACTGTAAATCAATATGGATCAGATTCTAGATTAATTGCCATTGTTACAGGAAATGAAGATTATCATTATTATATGCAGCATAATGATGGTACTTGGTCTCATAAACCAGGAGAAGGCAAAGTGACAAATTGCTCTATTTCATCAACAAGTAGTGCACCGGTCTATTTAACGAATGAGAATATTCAGTCATTAGCAAATCAAGGAATGTATGCTGGCGGAGATTTAAAGTTTTTCGTAATCACAAGAGATGCTATAGCAGATCATCCGCACGGTATAGAAAACAGTTCAACGCAGAGCACGCTTTACTATAAGGATATTGCTGGAAGCTTTATGTTTACCGCATCAACATTGTCGTTGTCTACCAAGAATGCTTGCTTTGATTATTATGATGATGTCGATTTTTACACATTTGTTCCAACCTCAACGAAAACCTACACATTGTCTACAACTTGTGATTCTGGGGATGATATAGATGGCATTATTTATGATTGTAATGGTAATATCATCGCTACAGCAAAGAATGTAGGACAAATCAATCGAACATTTAATGCAACAAGTGGGAAACGATATTTTATAAAGATATACAACTATGCCCACAATCCGGGTGAGTATACTGTTACAATATCGTGATGTAAGGAGGAATTATGTTGAAAGTGAAAAAATCAAAGCCCATATTAATATGTGCGATTTCGTTAGCCTTATGTGCCATGGGTTCCTTGACAGCAGTTGCTGTCAATCACATCGGGAATGATCAAAATCAGTCTGCCACAGTGATCGCAGCAAATGAAGTATGTGCTATGGACAATGTTCAAGAAGTGGAAGATGAGGGAGACATGATGTTTGGGACATATGAGCGAAAGGAAGCAGAACTAAATGGGGAATGCTCGACAGATGCTGATCGAGTAACTGTGGAAGAAGTCGAAGAAATGATTCATAATGGAATGGATTATAGTATGATCGAAAGCAAACTTGCAGAGATTCATCCTTTTGCAGATTTTACAGGCGGTAGTGGTGTCACGATAATCGAGTATTGGCTTGACGAGACCGGCAATGACAAAATTCTTTTGATACGGGAGCAGGAAAATATTATTCATGTGGTTGATTCCTCAAATGATTCAGAGGATCTCTATGATGTGTTGATGTGAGGTGCGTTAATATGAAAAAAGTTAGTATGAAAAAATTGCTTTTGTAATGACAATTGCCGTGGCGGTTGCGTGGAATTTTCCTACTGCGTTGATTGCAGGTGCATCAGAGCGTGTAGGTGTGTGGATGTTTTAGATACGACTGAAACAGCAACAACAGAGTGTGCTGTCTTAACAACAGAATCAGAATTGGAAGAAAACGAAAAGTTTTCTGGCATTTCAACAAGTACCAATGTTTCAGTTCCTGTGGAAACTACTACGGAGTGCGTTGTTACGACAAGTAATGTCGAATTTGGAGAGGATACGAAATACACAGATTCCTCTACGGAGCAACAAGAACAACTTTCCGAATTGAAAGCAAAAGGAAAGTTGTTATTCGGGGAATTTCCTCGGAAAGAGAAAGAAATTCTTGGGAGATTGAGCAGGACTCAGCAAGAGTTACTATGGAGGATTTCAGCAACCTTCTTGCATCAGAGAATGATTTTCAGCAGGTGTATAATGGAATGCTTGCGATTGCGGGATGCCCGGATTTCATTGGTGGAAGTGGTGTGACAGACGTTGAATTTTGGTTGAATGAAACAGGAACGGAAAAAAATCTTGTTGATTTTGGAGCAGAAAGACATCATTTATGTGGATTGTTCTGAGGATGGCACAGTTGCAAATTCAGAATTGCTATATTCGGGAAAACAAGGTTCAAGCTCGATTGTAACTACAACATCCACAACTCCTGTGGAAACTACTACGGAGTGTGTTGTTACGACAAGTAATGTCGAATTTGGAGAGGATACGAAATACACAGATTCCTCTACGGAGCAACAAGAACAACTTTCCGAATTGAAAGCAAAAGGAAAGTTGTTATTCGGGAATTTCCTCGGAAAGAGAAAGAAATTCTTGGGGAGATTGAGCAGGACTCAGCAAGAGTTACTATGGAGGATGTCAGCAACCTTCTTGCATCAGAGAATGATTTTCAGCAGGTGTATAATGGAATGCTTGCGATTGCGGGATGCCCGGATTTCATTGGTGGAAGTGGTGTGACAGACGTTGAATTTTGGTTGAATGAAACAGGAGCGAAAAAAATCTTGTTGATTTTGGAGCAGAAAGACATCATTTATGTGGATTGTTCTGAGGATGGCACAGTTGCAAATTCAGAATTGCTATATTCGGGAAAACAAGGTCCAAGCTCGATTGTCGATAAAGCACTATTAGTTGGGAGTTATAAGGTATATAATGACATTGCAGGATTATCTACAACAACGACAGAAAATACCTCTGTAACTACAACATCCACAACAGTTGTCAGTGTAGAAACTACTTCCACTTCATCCGAGGAAACAGCAACTACAACGCAGACAGAAGTTACAAGTGAAGAGCCTATGGAAACATCTGCTTCGGACATTACAACAACTGCTACATTTGTTACTACGTCAACAACAGAATCCAGCGGATTACCACAAACAGGTTATCGAGTTTCTTCAAAAGATGCAGCAATGCTAGGAACTGCGTTAATTTTTGATTGGTTCTGCATTGGTAAGTTATGTAAGTCGGAAACACGAATGATAGAGATTTCATTTTATGTATAAAGCGAAAAAGCCATGTGTGTTGAACCTTGGCTTTTTCGCTAATTCAAGGAAACGTTGCTATGAAATCAAAGAAAAAGGTATTATTTTTCGGGCTACTTTTCATAACCGTTGGCATATTTATTTTATGCTTTTTTGGTTACAAGCATATCAGCCGTGAAATTCAAAAACAACAGCTTCTAAAAACCAGCATCGTCTTGGACATTCCAAGTGCTGATATCTATGTTCCGGTAGTCGAAGGAACAGATGGCGATAATCTGCACATTGCTGCTGGGCATTTTGAAAATACTGGTGCAGTTGGTTCTGGAAACTTCTGTATCGCCGGTCACAACAGTACGATTTATGCGGAGATTTTCAATACGTTATCAGAGGTAGAAGTGGGGGATAAGATCTATCTTATCAATAACGATGCAAATCATACAACGTACACCTACACCGTATCGAAAATTGATATCGTAGAGCCGGAGGATACTTGGATTTTGCAGGATTACGGCGACGACCGTATCACAATTGTTACTTGTACAGATGATGGAGAAAAGAAGAATGGTTGTAACGGGAATGAAAGCGGAAGAATGAGCTGTGTTTATTGACGCCAAAGTTAAAGCAACCCCAAAATAGAATAGAAATGCAGTAAGATATTTACTGTGTTACATACGAGGTGATGTGAAAAACAGATAAAAAGATGGAAACTGCACATAAGAGATCTGATTTCGATGGTTCACATCAAAAATTAGCTATTTTATAATGCAGGAAGAAAAAGATCGATTCATTTCGATCAGTTAAAAAAAATGATGGGAGGCTTATATGTCAAAGTTTAAAAGAGTAATTTCTGGACTGGTTGGAGTAGCTATTGCTGCAAGTATGTTTACCAGTATGCCGTTTTCTGTTTTTGCAGAAGATAAAACAGAAACAAACAACCAAACCTATGTGTATGACGACTACGAAGTCTCATACCAAGTAACCAACTCGTGGGGCGATACGGAAGTGGTATCTGTAACACTGTCCAATACGGGTGACAATACGATTGAGGACTGGATGCTGATTTCGATCCAAATGGGGAAGTGCAGTATACGATCGATTGTCAGCAGTTGACAACATCCGATGGAATCTCGTATTTCAAGAACAGCGGTTACAATGCCGATGTCGCACCGGATTCCTCGGTTACCTTTGGCTATGCGGTGAATGATTGCGAAGCCGTTCCGGAATCCTTTACGCTCTGCCAGAAAAGAGAAACCAAGACGGATGGGTATACGGTTTCATTGAATGTAAACCAATCTTGGGGCGATTCATTCAGCGGCGAAATCGTCATCCAAAATAACACAGACACTGCGATTGAGGCATGGGAACTGACCATTGATACAAACTTCACCATTACGAAAAATCACCAACAGTTGGGCAGCAAGCGTTACAGAATTGGAGCCATACAGCTATCTGTTGAAAGGGACGTATACCGGAACAGTTGCAGCAAACTCCAGCGTTTCCCTTGGCTTTATTGGTGTGAAGGATGGCGAACCGGAGATTTCAAGTTATTCCTTGACAGAACAAGTAGATGCGGATTATGTAACCCTGCTGCATTGTTATGAAGATTGGGAAAATCTTCCTGATACTGATGGAGATGGTTTGCCGGATCTTTATGAACAACTAATTGGTACAGATGCTGCAGTTGCTGATACCGATCAAGATCAGTACGGATGGATATGAAGTTTGTCTGACGGTGATGAAATTGCTCTTGGTTTGAATCCATTGGTGGTAGACACGAATAAAGATGGGTATTCCGGATAATGAAGAGAAATTTTCTCAAAGCGGAAAACTTTGATGCTGCTGACGAAGATACAGTGGTTCAGAAAATAGATGTGGCATTTGAAGGAACAGGCTACATCAATTCAAAACCACAGTGGAAAGTGTTATGGATACCGATTGGATGTGCTCTAATGATGGTTGGTTTGATTGGCGAACCTTACGACATTTCATCGGATTCAACAATCACAGAAGGAACTATTACATTCCATGTTGATGCAGAAGCACTTGGGGAAAGCTCATTTGACGATTTGACTGTTCTGTGGTATAATGAGGAAGAACAGCGATTTGAAGAGATGGAAACGACCCGAAATAGTGAGAATTCTACACTTTCTATTGCAATTACGCATTAGTGGTATGCTGCATGGAAAGAAAATTATTATCCGGAGAGCGATGTTGACTTGCACACAGCAATTACCATAGATTGCTCCTCAAGTATGAGTTGGAATGACCCAGATAGATGCAGAGTTGATGCTGCAAAAGGGTTTGTAAATGTCATGGCAGACAATGATTTAGCTTCTGTTACATTATTTGCAAGTAATGTAAATGACAAGCAATCTCTTAGTACTTTAACAAAGGACAAAGAATTATTGAAAGAGACGATTGATAATGTAACATCTATTGGTACAACGAACTATGAAGAAGCTCTCCAATACTCCATCAATAGCTTGGATGTGGATAATAACACATCTTCTGAAAAAATATTATAATTTTCCTATCTGATGGATACCCAACTAATGATAGTGGATATAACATAGATCCAGATGATTTTGATTATTCCATTATAAATGAAGCAAAAGCTGCAGGAATTAAAATTTATACAATTGGTTTGACAGATAACGTTTGCGAAACCATTTTGGAAGAAATGGCAGAAAGAACCGGCGGCGAATATTTCTACGCCAATACCGCCAAGGAATTAGTACCATATTTCTTGAACATTAATGTTACAGAAAAGTATGATACCGAGACGGACATAGATAACGATGGAATTCGGATTTGTTTGAAATATACGGTATGCCAGTTGCAAATGGTCAAGTGCTGTTCAGCGATACTGAGTCGAAGGATACGAATAACGATGGAACTCTCGATAGCAATCCTAAAGATAGTGATGGTGATGGATTGAAAGATAGCGAAGAAGTCAATGTTATGTATGTGAACGATGACACAGATGCAAAACTGGCAGCGGAATATGTTTCGGAGTACTATCCCAACATAGAAGTTAATGCGTGTGGCGGTATTTATTTTAAGATGAATTCTGATCCGAAGAATGATGATACTGATGGAGACCTTGATTTTGATAATGCCGACCCAGATCCACTGAATTATCAGTTGAATGGATACTTTGCTCAGAAAATGGGCGAGCTGCAGAAAGCAGCACAAGAGTATCTTGAAAATTCATATACATCATCAGAAAATGATGATTATTATGGAAGAAAAGATATATGGCTTGCTTTTACATTTTTGCGTTGCTTCAATTCAGATTATAACTGGAATCATTCTAATTGGAATAACGCAGCTGGAACTCTCTCTGAAAGTGAATTTAATTCATTTAAAAATTTTTTGAACTCCTCGTATGAGAGTGTGTATAAATATTTTGTGAACACAACCGAGATAAATGCTGGCGACTTAGGAGGCATATTGATTTATATCATATGTGTGCAACATTAAGTGCGTATTCATATAATAGTTTTGCTAAGGTATTAGTAGACAAAGAGTATATAGATAATTTGTGCGGATGGGCTGGAGATTTTCAGACATTGATGAATTCTGCATATAATAAAACGTACAACACCAATCAATATACAACGATATATGATGCATTTTATAATCAGATGGGTCGCTCTGACGATTATTTCAGTAAAGACGATTTATATGCAGAGGTTGCATCACTTGGAGTAAGTGATATTTTTTTAGTAAGTAGAAACGAATCTCTTCGAGATGTGTTTAATTCATACTTTATTTACTAAAGTACACGCGCCTATGTAACAGATATAGAACCTGTTCTTTCTTTATCTGATATGCAAACATTCACAGAAAAATTCACCTTTAGTTTCTTTATTACAAAGAAGATAGATCAATATGATTCAAGCTATAACATTTCTGATTCGGATATACAAAATGGTTTAAGTGCATTTGTTGCATATCTATATGATAACTATGACTGCAAGATTAAGTAGATGCCCTTGGAGGAATTGAATCATATGAATAAGATAGAAAAACGATTTAAGAGTTTCTTAGCATCTGTGTGTGTATTTGCTTTTTATGCTTTGGTTCTACATCTGTGGTTGCACTTGAATCATCGGGATCTATTAAGAATATTGGCTGGTCTATTTCATCCGACACATTACTGCTCGAGGACGAAAATGGAAATTGGAATGCAATATTCGAAGGCAACATATGTACTGTTAACGGGTTAATATTGAGTGCTTCATGTGGACATTTGAAGAGCTGTTCTCAGAAGAAAATGGTGACTTATTTGAATGGCTTTCTGAACATCCTATAGATACTCTTAGCATCAATGTTGAAGTTCTTGATTCCATTGCAAGTGAAGATCATTTAATCGGAAATGTTGATACTCTTATTATTGGAAAAAAATGTGCAATCAATTCGAAATGATTCCTTCTTAGATGTGAAGTATTTGAAGAATGTCTACATTTACTCAAGTAATATTGATCTAACAAATACCGGTATAGGTTTTTCTTATGAAGGAGAACTGAGCGATATTGTTATGTATGGTTACATCGGCTCTACAACCGAAACTTACGCAAATGAAAACGGCTTTACTTTCATTGCTTTAGATGCTGATCCGAATACGACAACAACTACCACTGATGTAATCATCACGACCACTGATACAACAACTGTTACAACCGCCAATAGCACGGAGACAATTACAGAAACCACCACAATCTCCAATGTGGAATCAACTGTTACAATTTCACAACTATTGGTGATATGACCACGGAGACAGTTGAGACAACAGATTCAACTAGCAATACCACAACAGTTGCCAATATTGTCGAAGTAGATGAAACAAAAGCTTTGACAGACAGTTCCACTACGACCGAATTAACTTCCGATATTGCAAAAGTCGATGAAACCGCAAAAGCAGCCTCAACAGAAACCAGCACTAATACAACAGAAACAACCTCTACAACTACCACAACAACGGATGACACTACGCTTCCACAAACCGGATATTCCAAATGGTATCATGTAGTGGTTATACTGGCAGCTTGCATGACTGGAACTGGTGCTGTAATGGTAATTGGTTCCGGTGCATTGAAGAGAAAACAAAAGTAAGACTTGCAATTGTAAAATCAGAAAAAGTACCATGCCTCGAAATAGGTTCAAAGCATGGTGCTTTTCTGCAATAAGGAGGAACGGTACATGAAATTTTTGAAAAAAGCCGTAAGTATACTTGCCGCAGCAATTCCATTTTCTGCGATTCCGGCGGATGCGGCGATTCTTTACTCTCTCGATGATGGCGTTCTGACTATTAAATCGCCGGAAGTTATCGAAAAAGATGGAACAAAAGTACCATGGTATGATGAGCGTGACCAGATTACATCTCTTGTATTGCGAGATGGCATTACGGAAATTGGCGATGCTCTTTTTTACAGATCTCACTGCACTAGAAACCATTGATTTTCCGGATACGCTAACAACAATTGGTACAAACAGCTTTCGGAATTGCACTTCCTTGAAAAGCATTGAATTGCCATCTTCTTTAACCACGATTGGCATTGGAGCTTTTGGAGATTGTACACAGTTGCAATCGGTGCAGTTTTCTGAAGGATTGAAGAGCATCGAAACTGGAGCGTTTCACGATTGTTCGGAGTTGACAGAAATCACGCTGCCTGGAACATTGTCTGAACTTGGTGATTCTGCATTCTATAATTGTTCTTCATTGGCTAGTATATCAATTCCAGCAGGGGTTACAGAATTGAACGAACTCACTTTTGTTGGCTGTACTGAATTGGAAGACATTACAATTGAAGGAGAGTTGACTTACCTTGAGGCAATGTGTTCAGTGCAACAAAGTGGCTTGCGAACCAGCCGGATTGGGTGATTGTACAGGACAAATTTCTGCAAGCCTATCAAGGAACGGAAACAGATTTGGTGATTCCGGAAGGGGTAACCTATATTTGTGACAGAGCTTTTTCCGGAGGAGAAATCAAATCAGTGAAGCTTTCTGATTCCGTAAAAACAATTGGGAATAGCGTATTCTTATCGTCCACATTGGAGACGATTGATTTGAATCAAGTCGAATCCATTGGGAACAGTGCGTTTTATGATTGTGAATCATTGACATCTTTGAACATTCCCAATACCGTTACTTCTATTGGCAGTTCACTGGCAAGCGGATGCACAGCTCTTACAAATATAACGCTTGAGGTTCGATTACTACGATTCCAAGCAATTCGTTTTATGATTGTTCTGCATTGGAGAAAGTAATTATTCCTGACTCCGTTACAACGATTGAGAGATATGCCTTTTATCGATGCGATTCTTTGGAGAAAATTTGGATTCCAGAAAGTGTTGTTACGATGGAAAGCGGTTCTGTTGGAAATCTAGGTGGCTCTATTTCTGAGATTTTGACAATCTATGGAAAAACTGGAAGCACAGCAGAAACCTACGCAACAGAAAATGGGATTGCCTTTGTAGATATATCCGATACGATCATCATGGGCGATGTCAACAATGACGGAAACATTACCATTGCCGATGCAGTTCTCCTGCAAAAGTGGCTGCTCTCTGTACCGAATACCACACTTCCAAACTGGAAAGCAGCGGATCTCTGCAAAGATGAGAGATTGAACGTATTTGACTTGTGTTTGTTGAAACAAATGCTGATAGAACAATAAATTTGTTTTATCAATAGATTCTAGCACTTTCCCTAAATGCGGAGCAGCTTTGGCTGTTCCGTATTTTTATATCAGGCAAAGATAATCCGGTGATTTGCAAGCACAAACTCGCCCTTGCATTTCATGTGGAAGTATGGTATACTATATTTAGCACCAACGGAAGGAGGCAATTCCAATGCACGACACAGACAGTATTACAAAAGACTATATGAAAGACGCAGCGACTTTTGCTGACGCATTTAATTTCCTATTGTATAATGGCGAACCGGTAATTCAACCGGAACAGCTTCGAGAAATGGACACTACCATGCTGGCTCTGCCTTTTGGCGAAGACGGAGCAACTGTTCCGGAACAGAAGAGTCGAGATGTATTGAAGCTTTTAACTGCAAAGCTGATGATAACGCAGCATACTGCATTCTTGGCATCGAGAACCAAACCGATGTGCATTATGCCATGCCGGTTCGCAACATGCTGTACGATGCCATGCAATATTCCAATCAAGTGGAGACGGCAAGGAAATCACACAAGCAGGCGAAAAATTATGGGACACATGAGGAGTTTCTATCCGGCTTTCATAAAGACGATTATTTGCTGCCGGTGATTACGCTTGTGATTTATTTTGGAGCGGATAAATGGGACGCACCGAGAAGTATACACAAGATGATGCTCGTTCGAGACGAACGAATTTTACAGTACACACCGGATTACAAAATCAATCTCATTGCACCGGAAGAATTGTCAGATACGGAACTGGAGAAGTTTCAGACGGAATTGTGTGAGCTGCTGAAATTCATCAAGTACTCTAAAGACAAGAAACGCTTAGAAGAAATCGTTACAGAAGATGCAGCATTCAAGAGCATTTCCAAACGAACGGCAGACGCCATCAACACGATTACGCATTCAGAAATGAAATTTCCGGAGGGAAAGGAGACGGTCGATATGTGTAAAGCCATTCAAGATATCCGAAAGGATGCAATTGCTGAAGGCAAGGCTGAAGGTGAAGCAATCGGTGAGGCTAAGGGCAGAGCTGAAGGCGAAGCAATCGGTGAAGCTAGAGGAGAAGTTAAAGGTCTCATGAAAGCCCTCGCAAACCTCATCGCCAGTGGCATGGAGGAATCCCAAGCAAGAAAAATTTTAGGACTTTAGAAAATAAAACGATTATAGCTGGATTCATTATAAAATCAGCCATTTAGCTTAATTCTCTAAACCAATTTTCAAATAGCAAACGATAGCCCAAAATCGAGTGCCTCGCAAACGATAGCTCAACTTATGTACAAACAATGTCTGAAAACAGCCTCTAAAAACCAAACGATACCTTTGCTTATCGTTTGCGATTTGGCTTTCGATTTTCACATCTATGAGCGATAGCAATTCTCTTGATTTTCAGCTGAAAAACAGAAAACCTCGCAGAATTGCGGGATTTTCATGTTTAATTTGTATCAAAATGAGAGCCCTTAGGCATAACTGCTTAACCTTTGATACAAAAGGTTAAGTGCTTTTTTTATATCCAAACAGAAAAAGTGCCGAAAATACGCTGGTTTTGACAAATGCCTGTTCACGTAACGATTCAGTTCGTTGCGTGGACAGGCATTTTTATTTTCCAGCCATGATTGCTAAAGCAATCGTTAAAATTTAAGAGCAATCGTTAAATTTTAGGCAGTAATCGTTAAAAGATTGTAGTTAGGGAGATTGAAACCATGAAAGAGCATCAGAAAGAAAGTGCGTTATACTTGTGTGACCCCAGTAAAAATGTGACTTGCCAAAAAGAGCATTTGCCAGTCACAGTGCGTACTTACGACAAAAGTGGAATATGCGAAAGCAGACGCCGATGGCAGTCCGATTATCGTTTACAAGAACCGAATGGAGGCTTTGAGCAGTATCCTCCCGAAAGAAAATGGAACTGCATCCCACGGGGTTTAACCCTCCCCGAATGCCATAGGTGATTACCTAACAATGCCCGTCGGGAGCGTATCCCGACCCAAGCCTGCCAGCAATCCGTAGACCGTGGATGTAAAGCAACGGTGTCGGCTGACTTAAAAACCGTGCATTGGTGGCTGCACGTTTTCATGACTGGAAAATCATGCTTCCCGTTGCAGATAGCGATTGCAACACGCATCTTGAAAAGTAAAATAAATGGTTAGGAGTGAATCACTATGGAGAACAACAAAAGGGTTATTGTGCGGGCTACAGAAAAGTATGAATTTTGCTGCTATCTTTCGGACATGGGAGTAGAGCGAATCTATACGGTACTCGCAGAAAATGAAAAGGATGCTCGTGAACGGTTTCATGAGTTGCTGAATGAGGAACGAGTGGAATTACTCCAAATCAGAAAGGTGGATGAAGAAAGATGAAAGACGGAAATTACTATACCGTTTACGGCTGGATGATTAACCAACTAAAGCTGAAAGGGACAACTTTACAGCTGTACGCAGTGATCTATGGCTTTTCCGAAAACGGTGAAAATGAGTGCTCCGGCAGTCTTGCCTACCTTGCTGAAACGACTGGATGCACCAAGCAGACGGTTTTGAATGCCCTGAACAAGCTTGAAAAACTGGGGTATATTTTGAAACGTCAGACAAGGGATGATGACGGTGGTTTACGAAATCATTATCGGGTAAATTTAACCGCAATCGAACAGCGTGTTTCTCCACAAAAGTGGAAAGCGGCTGTGGAAAGAATGTTGAAACAAAGGCTGAAAGGCCTAAAAAAATTTACCCAGCCGGTCAAAAAAAACGGAATGCCCTCAGCCAAAAAAAAAAGAGGAATGCCCCTAGTCAAAAAAAACAGACCGTATAATACTACAAGAGAATCAATAGGTTTTGAATTATGTGAGGGGGACGCACGCTCGGAAAAGCAAACATTCGGTGATTTTCAGAATGTTCAGCTGACAGAGAACGAATATGCTCGACTGTCAGAACTGTATGGAACACAATTGCCGCAGACAATCAGCAGCTTATCCAGCTACATGGCATCGACTGGAAAGCACTATCGCAATCATTATGCAACACTGTTTCGATGGTGTCAGCAGGATATTCAGAAAGCAAAAAATCAAGGTCAGCAACACCACAAATATCGAAATCCAGAACGAGCCAGTGAATGGCTATCGGAAAACCGAGAATTCTTAGAGAGCCTTGGCGGACTTTACTGAACCTTTGATAATACAGGGAGTTGAGAGATATGAAATCAAAGAAACCAACACGCAGGCAAAAAAATCATTATGTATCAGAAATTGCATCTTGATCCGAACGAGTGGTTTGTAGCGAGATGGAATTCGGCTTCAGATTACATTACGCTTGTCAATCGATTCACTAGTGGAATCGTGCAGAAACTGAATCCGGAGCGTATGTAATGGCGGATAAACGGTGCGAAATGTGTGGCAAGCCTCTGATTCATGTGAAAGCTGACCGCAGGTTTTGCGGTGCTTGTATGAGGATTCGGAGAAAGGCTTATGCCAAACAGTATCAAGAACTCAGAAAAGGAATGAATAAAAATGACAACGGAACAGATGCACGTGATTGCAAAAATAACGGATGCCAGAACTTTTGAAAGGCAACTGGAGCAGACTGTTGAGGAGGCAGCAGAGTTCATTCAAGCAGTTCAGAAAATCAAACGGTATCCCGGAAATTCGCTGCAAATGAATCATCTCGTGGAGGAAACCGGCGATTTGCTGATTACCTTGGAACAAATCCGCATTTACCTTGTCCGAGATGGCTACGGTGATGCACTGAACAGTATGATTGACTATAAGCTGAACCGGGAACTTGGCAGAATGGAACAGGAGCGTAAGGACAATGAAAGCAAGGCTTATCACAATCGGAGAAAGCGAAATCCGTCAAAGGGTTGAGGAAGAATATCAGAAAAAGAAAGATCAGATTTATGAATCGGTAATTCAAGATGTTCTTCCCCAGTTTATGTCCGTTTGTATGGTGGAACTCAATAAAGAGTTCGGATTTGGAGAAAAGCGACTGCGGTCTGTTTTGGATGGCGTAAAAGACCATTTTAAGCTAATGGACGGGGTCGGGATTTTGAACCATCAGTATTCTACGCTAGACTGTCTTACATACTTGCAAGAAATATGGTATTGATTTGGATAAGGAACTGCTGTAATGGCAGAAAGGCGGTTACAACATGAATAGAATCTGTAGACAATGCGGTGCAGAAAAACCACTCTGGGAGTTTGTTGACCGCAGCAAACAAACTGGTGAACGGAGAAAAATTCATCGTGTTTGTGCAGCTTGCAGATCTGAACGTAGCAAAGAACGATACCAGCAGAGACGGAAAGAGGTGCTTTCCTACCAAAAACAGTATCGTGAGAAACTAAAACGTGAGAGAATTGAAACTCCGTCAGCAGTGACCAAAAGGAAAGCTGTGGTTCCGTGGACGATGGATATGTTCGCTTGGCTGCGGAAATTCTGAGGAGTGAGTTCTCTGCTTATCGGAGAGCATTGGAAAAGTATGACGGAAGTCCGGAATCTATCGGTAGAATTCGGTCGATTGAGCGTGAAATTCTTACGCCGTACTACGCTGCATTGACGATGAATGCTATCGATTTGAAAAGGTACTGCAATGATTTGCGAAAAAAGTATGGCATAGATGGAGGAATAGAAGATTGGGCTGGATAAGCGTGAGAGATTCCCTTCCAATCAATGAAAGGAGCAAAAATAATGAAGATTGAAAAAGAAACAAAGGTTGTCATTTTGCAAAATGGGAACGCAGTGACGGCTACACAGTATGTTAACGGCAAGAAAGTAAACGCAAGCATTGCAAGGTGCTGTCCGGAGGATGCTTTTGATTTTGCCTTTGGTGCAAAATTGGCTTTGGAACGGCTGCTTGATTGTATGGGTTCTGCACCGGAAACTGCTTTCGATTGGGACAGGGTTATTTCCGGTGACGTATGGGTACAGACGAACAGTTCCAACACTGATGCCTTTTGCAGGCTTGCGAAGAGCATCATTTGACAGATCGAACCGGAGATCGTCCGACAGAGTTGAATGTATTTCGTGACATTAACAATGCAAGTGAGATTGAAAAAGCGTTGTATGGGATTTTCGGAATGATTCCGAAAGAAAATATCTGGTTTGCAACAAGAGATGGAAAATTGCGGTGGGGCAATGAGAAACCAACTGGAGAAATTTTTTGAATGGGGACAGGCAGAATGAACGATTGTGTAAACTGCAAATATGCAAACCAGTCCAAAAACACAAGAGTCATCCGGACACCTGCTGCGGTTATTACGCAGAAACAGGGTGGCATTGTTTGCGAGAATACAGGGCAGAAAACAATACAGATAACAGATGAAGGGATATGCTGTTCTGGTTTCTGTCAGAAAGAACTGAAAGGCGATGATTGAAAAATGCGTGCTATTTGTTTGAATTGTCAATTTTGTAAACAAGGAACAGCAGCGGAGCCGTGCAGGCGTTGTATAAATCTTTCGGGTAAGTATGACTGTTTCATCCCGTTAGAAAATACAGAAGAGAGTATTCCAATAGAGAAAGCACCAGACAATGTGAATCATCCGGTTCACTATCAAGGTAAGTATGAGTGTATTGACGAGATGATTGCTTTGTTTGGCATGGATGCTGTACGGTGCTTGTATGTGCAACGTATATAAATATCGTTTTCGTGCAGATCGGAAGAATGGCTCAGAGGATATTGAAAAGGCGGAGTGGTACATGGAAAAACTGATGAAGTTAAATCAGGAGGCAAGCGATGACGAAACGTGAAGCGGCTATCATTGAGCTCTATACGGGAATTTGTATGCTAACTGGTGATGACCGAAAATATGTATATGCCTATGCAAGAGAATTGATGGGAAGACCTATATTGACGCATGAGCTATCAGATGAAATGCTGAAAGAAAAAAAGTAAGGCGGATTTCATAAAGCTTTGCAAAAATCTAAAGAGCGTGGAAGATTCTGCGTGTTGGGAATCTTGTGACCTTAAACGGCTTGAACATGGTTTTATTGAAAGCATTCCCAACGGCGGAGTTTGCTGCTCAAAATGCAGACGTGGTTTCCCGAAAGAATATCGGCGGTGGAAGTATTGCCCAGACTGTGGAGCAAGAATGAAGCAAATATAATTAGATACGAAAAGGAGTACTTGAAAATGAGCGATGAAACATTAGAACTGTTATGGTCAATGCTTACAAACGAGCAACTTTTGGAACTGCGGGGGAAAAAGGTGCAATGGATGATAGCACAATGGCATCTTTTAAGACTGAATTGTTCAAGCGGTGTTTGATTCAATTTGATGAAACAGCAGATGCAGTTATGACGGCATTTATGGAGGGCTTGGCATGATAAAAGTCGAAAACACAGACGTGTATGGATGGGAAGCGGCCATACGGGGAATGCGAAATCCGATGAATAGTTGGGAAAAGTCGGATAGTTGCTATTGCAAGGAACCCATAACAACCAAATGCAACAATTTGGGTTGCTCTCATTGTGGCTGGGCATGGAGCGATTTGGGAAAAAAATCCGTTTCGTATTGGGGATAACGATATGGCTTTAATGCAAAAAATTAGTTAAGGCAGGTACTGATCATCGGAAGTTTATGCGAATGATTACAGTAAGTTGTGATATAATTGCCCCTCTTTATTGGTGGAAACAGTTTGATACGTACAAAGTCGGAACGGTTACTGATTCTTGCTCTACAATGCATAAAATTGCAGAGCAAGAATTTACATTGATGACTTTTCGTGCGAACATCTGTTTAATGGTGCTGAAGAAGGAACAGAATTTCTCAAAGATTTTATGTACACGATTAAAGCCCTCAACAAGGCACGAGAAACATATCTGGAAACTAAAAAGAATATTTACTGGTGGCAAATGATTCAGCTGCTCCCCGTCCAGTTATAATCAACGTAGAACCGTAGTACTAAACTACGAAGTATTGCGAAACGCTTGTCAAGCAAGAAAACATCATAAGCTGGATGAGTGGTTTGGATTTTACAAGTGGGCAGAATCACCGCCATACAGTGAACTGATATTGGAGGTGTGAGCAGGTGTATAAGATGAAGTGTCCGAGATGTGGGAAACGTGCCTTTGATATTTCTGTGCTACCTAAAATTCCAGTGATTATTCAACTGAAATGCCCAAACTGCCGGAACATCGTGAAAGCAGATCTGAGATGTGCATGGCTGATAAGAGATAGATAATATACCGAGCAACGGAGTGATTTGACTACCAAATAGCCGGATAGTATATGAGACGACTGTTTTATATGCTGTTCGGCTATTTTTGTTTCATATACTTGACTTCACTTGAGTTTTTTTGCAAGCTGACTTCTATCAATCAGAAAGGAGTCATGTATATGTATATGAAATTTCGTAAAAACAAGAACAGCAGCCAGATCTGTTTATGTCTATCGCTTTGCAGATGGAACAGTCGCTGTGCTGCATCCGGGGAGAACAGGGTGTAAGCCCTGAAATCATCGACTTTTTTTGCACAAGTTGGATGACCGTGAGGTGTATCGTAATCTGAAGCAGCGAAAGGTGAAACAACATTGTGCAAAGCCTGTCGATATTGAAGTGGAATCCTTTTGGAAATCCAGCGTCTGCATGAGGTGGTGTCCAGTCTTACGCCGAAGCAGCAGGATACCTATCGCAGAGTGGTCGTGGAAGGAAAGACACAGGTAGCAAGAGAAGAAGGCGTATCGGAAACGGCAATTCGGCATCGTATGATGAAAATCAAAGCCCAAATCAAAAAAAAATTTTGATTTTTCTACTGATGGGGTTCGATTTTATGCTGATTTTTTTCGACTGCATTTATGGAAGGAGGTGGTGCATGATGGCGTGTTTCTAAATCCCATCAAAAATGCTAAGAAAGAAGGTCAAAGAAAATGAGTAAAGAACCTACAACATTACTGGATGTGATTCATGTAATCCGTCAATTGGCGGACAAATTGGAAGCTATGGCGGAAACCATGACAGAACGGGAAGTACAGACATTTGAGCAGGTATATCCGCCGGAAGAAGGCAATACGGAGGCTGTACAGAAGCCGGTGTCTGTGAAAGATACGCAGGCAGTTTCTATTTCTGAGATTCGAGCGGTACTGGCAGAAAAGTCACGTTCTGGTTTTACAGATTCAGTAAAGGCACTGCTTCAGAAACACGGGGCATCAAAGCTGTCTGGTGTTTCTCCCGAAGAATATGCGGTCTTGTTAGAGGAGGCGAAGCAGATTGGAACTTAACGATCATGCAAACCGTTTACACGCAGTGCTTTCTGCTTCATCCAGTGCTCGTTGGCTGGCGTGTCCGCCGTCCGCACAGCTTTGTGCTGCCCTGCCGGATACCGTGACAGACTACGCCTTGGAAGGCACGTGTGCCCACGAGTTGGCAGAGTACAAAGTGCAAAAGCTGCTTGGCAATCCGGCATCTAATCCCACGGAGAACTTAGACTTCTACGATGCAGAAATGGAAGACTGCACGGACAGCTATGCTCAGTACATTGCCGAACAGCTGGCAAATCTGCAAGAACCGATTGTTTTAGTGGAACAGCGTTTGGATTTCAGCCGATATGTTCCCAGCGGTTTTGGTACGGGCGACTGTGTGATTGTTGCAGATGATGTCCTGACTGTCATTGACTTTAAGTATGGTAAGGGCGTAGCAGTATCTGCTGATCACAACTCGCAGATGATGCTGTATGCTCTGGGTGCATTGCAGCTATTTGATGCCCTTTATGACATTGCAGAAATCCGGATGGTGATTTTTCAGCCGAGAATCCAGAGCGTTAGTGAATGCGTTATGCCTATTTCTGAACTGTTGCATTGGGCAGAAACAGAATTGAAAAACGAAAGCAGAACTTGCATCCAAAGGCGAGGGAGATTTCTGTGCTGGTGAACACTGTCGGTTTTGTAAAGTGAAGGCAACTTGCCGAAAACGTGCAGAATACAATCTTCAGCTGGCACAGTATGACTTCGCTCCCCGGAAATGCTGGTGGATACTGAAATCGAGGCAGTATTGGAAAAAGCTGATCAATTGGTTTCATGGGCATCCGATATCAAGGAATATGCTTTGCAGCGAGCAATTTCCGGCAAACAGTGGAATGGGTACAAAGTTGTGGAAGGTCGGTCGAATCGAAAGTATACCGATGAGGCAAAGGTCATTGAAAAAGTCAAGGCATGGGAAAAATCCGTACAACGAACCGGAACTGCTGGGAATTACCGCAATGACAAAGCTGCTTGGCGGAAAGAAAAAGTTCGATGAAATTCTTGGGAATTTCACATACAAACCGCCGGGTAAGCCTGCACTTGTACCAATTTCGGACAAGCGTCCGGTTTGGAATTCCGCAGAAAAAAGATTTTGAAACAATACAGGAGGAAAAATAAATGGCAAACGAAAGAAAAAACAAAAGTGATTACAGGAACTGTGCGTTTGAGTTACGCAAACATCTGGGAACCGAAATCCATCAACGGCAGTGCCGCAAAGTATAGTGCTTCCTTGCTGATTCCGAAGTCTGATAAGGCAACTCTTGCAAAAATCCAGACTGCCATTGATGCTGCCATTGAAGATGGCATTGGAAAGTTCGGAGGAAAGAAGCCGAGTAAGGCTGCTCTGAAGTTGCCGCTGAGAGATGGCGATGCAGAACGTCCGGAGGATGAAGTGTACAAAGACTGCTATTTTGTCAATGCAAATAGCACCACTCCTCCGCAGATTGTTGACCAGCAGGTACAGCCGATCCTCGATCAGAATGAAGTCTACAGTGGCTGCTATGCAAGAGTTGCGGTAACATTCTATGCGTTTAACAGCAACGGAAATAAGGGCATTGCCTGCGGTTTGGGTAATATTCAGAAGGTACGAGATGGTGAACCGTTTAGTGGACGCACCAATGCTGCTGATGATTTCGATGCTCTTGAAAGTGACGATTTCCTTGATTAACTAAAATGGCAATTTAGTAATAAGGATGGTGAGAAAAATGGAGGCAATTCTTTCCGTTGTTATTGCGGTTCTTTGGTGCATCTCAATGTTTTGCTGGGCAGCAATTTCCGTTGTCGCACTGATTGATCGTTTCAAGAATCACAAGTAAGTAAAAATGTCGGGTGGGCGACTGACGGAGTATCTGTTCGGGTGGGTAATAGGTGTAACAATGCAAAAATTGATGATTGACTTAGAAACAAAAAGTGATGTGGATATTACAAAAGCCGGGGTTTACCGCTATGCGGATTCCCCCGTATTTTGATATTCTGCTTTTTGCATATTCCGTAGACGATGCCCCAGTGAAGGTAGTTGACCTTGCCTGCGGCGAACAGCTGCCGGAAGAAATCCTCAACGCTCTGACGGATGACCGCATTCAGAAGCACGCCTTCAACGCCAGCTTTGAACGGGTCTGCCTGTCGGTCTGGCTGCGGCGAAACTATCCGGAATGCTTCATTTCCTATGGATTGCCGGAGGATGCCTGCGGCAACTACCTCAGCCCGAAAGCATGGCGGTGTACGATGGTGGCGGCTGCCTATCTGGGCTTGCCGCTGAGCCTTGCCGGCGTGGGGGCAGTGCTACAGTTACAGCAACAAAAAAATGTCCGAGGGGAAAGCCCTGATTCGCTATTTCTGCGTACCATATGACACGGTGAACGGCGTTCCACAATTTCATACGCCTGCCGATTCTCCGGAGAAATGGAACGTCTTTCGGGCATACAACCAACGGGATGTGGAGACGGAACAAGCCATTGAACAAAAAATTGCTCGGTTCCCTGTGCCGGAATTTGTCTGGCAGGAGTATGCCCTTGACCAGTCCATCAACGATCGAGGAATACAACTGGATTTGCAGCTGGTGCAGCAAGCAATTCGTATGGACACATTGACAAAGGACAAGCTATTGCATCTACTGAAAAATCTGACCGACTTGGACAATCCGAATTCTGTTCAGCAAATGAAACAATGGCTGGCGGAACATGGACTGGAGTTAGAATCATTGGGCAAAAAAAAAAGAAGTACAGGAACAGCTGAAAACCGCTCCGCCGGACTTGCAAGCCGTGTTGCTACTTCGACAACAAGTATCAAAATCCTCGGTCAAAAAGTATCAAGCCATGCAAAACGCCGTCTGCTCGGATGGTCGTGCAAGAGGAATGTTTCAGTTCTATGGTGCAAATCGAACAGGTCGAGAGGCTGGTCGTATCATTCAGCTGCCACATCTGCCACAGAATCACCTTCCCGATTTGGAAGATGCACGGGAGCTTGTGAAGTCTGGTGATTTAGAAGCAGTAGAACTGCTGTATGAAGACGTTCCGAACACGCTCTCACAGCTGATTCGGACGGCGTTCGTGCCAAAGCCCGGCTACAAATTCCTCGTGGCAGATTTCTCGGCGATTGAAGCAAGAGTCATTGCATGGCTTGCCGGTGAAACATGGCGAATGCAGGCGTTCGCAGACGGCAAAGACATCTACTGTGCCTCGGCTTCTAAAATTTTCGGCGTGCCAGTAGTCAAGCACGGCATCAACGGACACTTACGGCAGAAAGGCAAGGTCGCAGAATTGGCATGTGGCTACGGCGGCTCGGTCGGAGCAATGAAAGCCATGGGTGGATCGGGAATGTCTGATGCGGAACTGAAACAAATCGTGACGGACTGGCGAACGGCTTCTCCACACATTGTGCAGTTGTGGTGGGATGTAGAAAATGCTGCCATCAAAGCTGTGCGGGATAAAACCGAAACAGAGACCCACGGCATTCACTTCTCTTATGAATCCGGTTTTCTGTTTATCCGCCTGCTGTCCGGCAGACGGTTGGCATATGTCAAGCCACGCATCGGTGAAAATCGCTTCGGCGGTGATTCTATCACCTATGAGGGCATTGGCACGGGCAAAAAGTGGGAACGCTTGGAAACTTACTCCGGCAAGCTGGTCGAAAACATTGTTCAGGCGACCGCACGGGATCTGCTCTTCTATTCCATGCAAACGCTATCACAATACTTCATTGTCGGTCATATTCACGATGAAATGATCATCGAATGCCCGAAAGATACAAAGCTGGATGAGATCTGTCAGCAGATGGCGATAACGCCAGACTGGGCAAAGGGACTGTTGCTTCGGGCAGACGGATATGAATGCAGCTTTTACAAGAAAGATTAGGAGGATTCCATATGTTTTACATCAAAGAAAATCTGAATGACACCACCAGTATCTCTGTGGAGATCAACAACGAAAACGTATACTGTCGCTGCCCACAGTGCGGTGCAGAAGTACCAGTGGATCTGAGTGTTTTCTGGACAGCAGAAAAACTTTGACATTTTCAGCAGTGCCGTTTACTGCGATGCCTGCACACTGAAGCGGCTGAAAGGAGCACTGCATGAATCTGTATAACGCTGAGGGATACATTGATCTCACTGCTTATGAGGCACTGAGCCGTATTGAACGAGAAGAACGCAGGGCGAAAAAAAGGCTGCCGCTTATCGACCACTGGTATACATCTGTTCTCCCTATTCCCATGGCTGCATCAACGACAATATCGAAAACGCCAGACGATACAGCCGCTTTGCAGTAGACACCCACTATGTCCCTATCGCTCCCCACTTGCTGTTTCCGCAATTCATGGATGACAGTCTGGGCGAAGATCGTCAGACAGCGATGTTCATGAATTTGGTACTGCTGTCAAAAGTGTGCCCAGCTGTGGGTGTTTGGTTCTGTGCGGTCGGAGGGTATGCAGCAGGAAATCAAATGGGCGAAGCGACGGCATATGACCATTCGGTATTTTACAGAAGAACTGGAGGAAATAGAGTAATGTATCAATTTCCACAAATGCTGCAAAAAATTGATGGAGTGCCATCCAACGTACCGCAGAAGAATTACACAAAAAGAACTGGCTGAACACGTTGGAGTTCGACCGCAAACAGTCTCTCTGTACCTAAAAGGTGAAACGGCTCCCTCACCGAGGCTTTTATTAAAAATGGCGGATTACTTGTGCGTGTCGACAGATTATTTATTAACGGGGCAAGATGGTGAACAGTCTGGAGATGTAATTACTATGGACTCTTTGCGTGATATACAAAAGCAAGTGTGTGGAATTATGAGCCAGACAAATACGCTGATTGCAGAACTGGAGGCAAAGAAATGAAATTTACGCTTTATACTGCTACTTGTCAGAAAACGCAAAAAATATCAAATATCCGAATGATGTAGAGGTAATTGACGAGGAAAGTTTGAAGTCTGCAGTGCAATCTGACCATGTTTCTGCGAAATTTACGGATGATAAAAGAAGCAATGCAAACTTCATAGAAAGCGATTGCCTGATGTTTGACTGCGACAATAGACATTCTGAAAACCCAGAAGATTGGGTTACACCTTTGGAACTGGCATTGACATTTCCAGACGTAGCATTCGCAGTTGCCTATAGCAGAAATCACATGAAAAACAAGGGAAACAGAATCGCACGTCCTAAGTTTCATGTCTATTTTGAAGCAGAAAAAGGGATGTCCGTAACAGAACGACAGATTTTGAAAAAACAGGTTCTGGAACAGTTTCCCTATTTCGATGAAAAGGCACTGGACGAGGCACATTTTTTTTTGGTGTGGAGAATCCAAAAGTGGAATGGTATCAAGGCAATCTGACGCTTGCTGAATTTTTTTGAAAAAGATGCTTTTGCAGAATGGGATGCTCAGACAGAATGGATTCAAGAGGGTTCCAGAAACAGCACAATGAGTCATATTGCCGGAAAACTGATCAAGCGTTATGGCAATACAGAGGCAGCGTATCAATTGTTTCAAAAGGCAGCAGAAAAGTGCAACCCGCCACTGGCAGAATCAGAACTGCACATGATTTGGCAGAGTGCAAAAAGCTTCGGAAAGCGAGTATCCAAACAGGACGGATATATTGCTCCAGAGTTGTACGGGCAGATGTATCGCCTGCGACCAGAGGACTATTCTGACATCGGGCAAGCGAAAGTTTTTGCTGGGCAGGTACAAGGAGAACTTGCCTATACAGATGCAACCGAATACTTATGCTATCTGCAAACACACTGGGTAGAGTCAAAGCAGACAGCAGTCGGCAGATGTGAAGCATTTCTGGACAAGCAGCTGGAAGAAGCAGAACGGACACTGGAAATGACACACAAGATGCTGCTGGACAGCGGAGTAGATGCTGAAACAATCTCCAAGGGCGGAAAGGTGCTGGAAAAAGCCGTGGATGATGTCAGCAGAAAAGCGTACATCGAATATCGCTCTGCTCTGACTTATCGAACTTTCGTCATGAAACGCAGAGATATGAAGTACATCTCTTCGGCTTTACAGGCTGCCAAGCCAATGTTGCTGAAAGACATTGCAGATTTTGACAGTCAGGCGTTCTTGCTAAACACACCGACAGCAACCTATGACTTGCAGAAAGGCGTGCATGGCGGAAGACCGCACAATCCGGAGGATTACCTCACAAAAATGACCGCTGTTTCGCCGAACAACGTGGGGGAAGAAATTTGGAAAGATGCCTTGCATTGCTTTTTCTGCGGCGATCAAAGTTTAACGGATTATGTGCAGCAAATCTGCGGGCTTTGTGCGATTGGAAAAGTGTATCAAGAGGCATTGATTATTGCCTATGGCGAAGGCAGCAACGGCAAGTCCACCTTCTGGAATGCAGTGTCACGGGTGCTGGGTAGTTACAGTGGGACAATGTCTGCGGATGCATTGACGGTCGGCTGCAAGCGAAATGTAAAGCCGGAGATGGCAGAACTCAAGGGCAAACGACTGGTCATTGCAGCAGAACTGGAAGAAGGAATGCGGTTGAATACTGCGGTCATCAAGCAGCTTTGTTCCACGGATGAAATCCAAGCGGAGAAGAAATACAAAGACCCGTTCCGCTATACGCCTGCTCATACACTGGTGCTATACACGAATCATCTGCCGAGAGTCGGTGCGAATGATGCCGGAACATGGCGGAGATTGATTGTAATCCCGTTTCTGGCAAAGCTGGAGGGCAAGTCAGACATCAAGAACTTTGCAGATTATCTGGTAAAGGAAGCTGGCGGTGCGATTCTGTCTTGGGTGATGGAGGGAGCGAAACAGGTCATTGACCGACAATTCAAACTGGAAGTTCCACAATGCGTCAAAAATGCGATTCACGCATATCGGGAAAGCAATGACTGGATGTCAGCATTTCTGGAAGACTGCTGTGAGGTAGATAAGACCTATCAGCAAAAGTCAGGCGAACTGTATCAGGAATATCGTGCGCCAGAAATGGAGAGTACACAAGGAGTACAACGGACTTTTACACGGGGCTTGAAAATGTAGGCTTTGAACGAAAGAGAACCAAGAAAGGCATCATCGTTTACGGCTTAAAAATCAAGTCAGAATTTTTAGAATGATGGGCGGGGGTGCAGGTCGGAGGAGGTCATTTCGTAAACTCTTCTTATAGGTAATTTTTACCAAATTTTCAGCCTAAAAGGGGTTTTATATATTGACCTTAATCGACCAGCACCCCAAAAGAAAAAACTTGAAAAGGTGGCTAAAATGCGTGAAAAAATAATTGAAAGCCGGTTGGTACAAGAGGTGCAGTCCAGAGGAGGTCTTTGTTGGAAGTTTACAAGTCCGGGAACGGATGGCGTGCCGGATCGAATCGTATTGATGCCGGGTGGAAAAATTGCTTTTGTGGAAGTAAAGGCTCCGGGTGAGAAGATGCGGGCATTACAAATCCGGAGAAAACAACAGCTTGAGAGAGTGGGCTTTTCAGTGTATTGTCTGGATAGTCTGGAACAAATCCGCCCCATTTGGGATGAAGTCGGAGGTGAAACACCGTGAAGTTCATTCCGCACGACTATCAGCAGTATGCAATTCAGTTTTTGACGGAGCATCCTGTGGCCGCACTTCTTCTGGATATGGGGTTAGGGAAGACGGTCACAACCTTGACAGCAATCAACGAGTTGTTGTTTGACCGCTTTGAAATCCGCCGTGTTTTAGTGGTCGCACCACTTCGTGTGGCACGGGATACTTGGTCAGCAGAAATTGAAAAGTGGGAACATTTGAAGCATCTGAAATACAGTGTAGCAGTTGGGACATCCGCAGAACGCAGACAAGCCCTGCATGCAAGGACGGATATTTGCATTTTGAATCGTGAGAATATCAGTTGGCTGGTAGAGGAAAGCGGTATTCCATTTGACTTCGATATGTTGGTAATTGATGAGTTATCCGGTTTTAAGAACCATCAGACAAAACGATTCAAGGCACTGATGAAAGTTCGACCAAAGGTGAAACGCATTGTCGGCTTAACGGGAACACCGTCCAGTAATGGTTTGATGGATTTATGGGCAGAGTTTCGTTTGCTGGATATGGGACAGCGACTTGGAAGATTTATCGGACAATATCGAACAACCTATTTTCAGCCGGATAAACGAAATGGGATGGTGGTTTATTCTTACAAGCCATTGCCGCAGGCAGAGAAACAAATCTATGATAAAATTTCAGACATCACCATTTCCATGAAAGCGATTGATTATTTGCAAATGCCAGAACTTTTGTTGACAGAAGTTCCGGTTCGTCTTTCTAAAGCAAGAAAGAGAACGATATCAGCAATTGAAACAGGAATTGGTGTTAGACTTACCGGATGGCGAGATTACCGCTGCTAATGCTGCAAGTCTATCCAACAAACTTTCCCAGCTGGCAAATGGTGCAGTGTATGACGACACCGGAGCGGTGATTCCCATTCACAGCCGAAAGCTGGATGCACTGGAAGATTTGATAGAGGCAGCCAACGGCAAGCCCGTTCTGATAGCGTATTGGTTCAAGCATGATTTGGAGCGGATTCAAGAGCGACTGCAACAGCTTCGGGTTTCGTATCAGGAAATCCAGTCTTCTGACAGTATTCGGAACTGGAATGCTGGAAAGCTGCAAGTTGGTCTGCTGCACCCAGCCGCTGCCGGACACGGTTTGAATTTGCAAGCAGGCGGTTCTCACCTGATTTGGTTTGGACTGACTTGGAGTCTGGAACTCTACCAGCAGACCAACGCCAGACTATGGCGACAGGGACAACAATCTGAAACGGTTGTCATTCAACATCTCATTACCAAGGGTACGATTGACGAACGTATCCTGAAAGCCCTGACTCGAAAGGAACAAACCCAGACCGCTTTGATGCAAGCTGTCAAAGCAGAAATTGGAGGCAGCAGATGAATATCATTTGGCAGTACTTAGACAAACGGAGTGCCGCTGTAAACGCACTGAAGGATTAGGTATCGTCAGGCAAAGGAATACATGGAATGGTTTCAGCCTGCATGGGACAGCCTGTCGGAGGATGAACGGTATGTGCTGGAACAGTTCTATTGGCATGAGGAAGATGCCTTTGATGCTATTTCCGCAATCAGCAACCGTTTTCACATTGAGCGGAGTTCTGCATACAAACGCAAAAACCGTGCGGTTTCCAAGTTGACCTTGTTGCTGTTTGGAAAGTGAATGTCCAAAATCGGGATGACTTTTGTAAAAAGTGTGCAGAAAACTGACCGAAAGCCCTGTGGTGTTCCACGTGGGCTTTCAGGTGAACCTTATGTCGAGGAAGGCACTGAAACCGCACCCCGGCTGTCCCAATCCGGTTTGTATTGTGCAGAGCATCAGTGCATCCAGGACCGTCTGCCGCTAAGCGTGGCTACGGCAGCAACAGAGGCAAGGCTCCGCCGGCATCCTTTGTGTGTGCGGTGCAAAGCACAGGGACGGTTCACGGCAGCGACCGTGGTCGACCATATCATTCCTCACCGTGGTGATCCGCATCTGATGTGGGATGAAAGCAACTGGCAGGCTCTTTGCAAGTCCTGCCATGACCGCAAGACGTGGACAGAAGACCGAAATCCCGTCTATCGGTATTGATTGTGTCTGAAATGCTGCCGGTGGGGGATAAAAATCGCTAATTGTGAATTTTTACAGACCGGCGTCCCTCTCACGCACGAAATTTGGATTTCAAAGGGGGTATTAACCCTAAAAATATGCAACAAGCCGAAACTTACGCAGTTTCGGCTATTTTTCTCTCAAAAGGCAGGTGAAAACAGTGGCAAAAGACGGTACAAGAAGGGGTGGTGCAAGAGTTGGTTCTGGCAGAAAATCCAAGGCGTTAGTTGACAAAATCAATGATGGACAATCTGCATCAGTGCTTGAATTCCCAGAATCTTCTGTTTTGATAGGTGATGATGTTCCGCCAGTAAAGGATTTTATGAAAGCTCAGCAAAAAAAACGGAAAAGATTTTCTTGCCGAAGAAATCTATAGTGAAACCTATCGATGGCTAAAAGCAAGAGGATGTGAAAAAAGCCGTATACTCCGAACTTGTGATGCAATATGCCATGTCAGTTAGCCGCTGGATTCAGTGCGAAGAAGTAATATCTGAGTATGGATTTCTTGCAAAACATCCAACTACCGGAGCCGCAATTGCTTCTCCGTATGTCTCTATGAGTCAAAGCTACATGAAACAGGTTAATCAGTTGTGGTATCAAATTTTTCAAATTGTACGAGAAAACTGTTCAACAGAATTTTCAGGACTGCCCATTGATGATGCTATGGAAAAACTGCTGACCGCCAGAAAGAGGAACTGATATGGGTTGTGTGTTTAGCAAAAACACAGATGCCGAATTGCACAATGTGACTTTTGATTGTGAGAGTCCTAATTGCCAAAGAAGTATATATTCCGAAGCAAAAAAATTAATGCAGTCAGAAAAAGTGTATTTCAATCGAGTAGGAAATGGCAAGAAAATACCGACTGTTCTCTCCGCACAGTTTGCAGAAAATCTTGTACGAAGTCGTCAATCCGATATGTGTATTTTTAGAACATGGCGAACAAATGGTTGATTTGAGTGTAAGATATACCTCGCAAGCAATAGCTGCATGGAAACAAATAAGAAACATTTTAAAGAGTGGTGAATCAAAATGAACACAACTACAGAATTTCAGCTCGTTGATATCGACAAGTTAGTGCCATATGCCAATAACGCCAGAACGCACAACAAGGAACAGATCCCGAAACTTCGCTCCTCTCTGCGTGAGTTTGGGTTTGTGAATCCGGTTATGATTGATCGGGAATACAATGTGCTGGCTGGACATGGACGCATCATGGCGGCAAAGGAAGAAGGTATTGCAGAAGTTCCTTGTGTGTATGCCGACCATCTGACCGAAGCACAGAAGAAAGGCGTATATTCTTGCCGACAACAGGATGGCGTTAGATGCCGGCTGGGATGAAGAACTCCTTGCTGTGGAAATGGAAGAATTGCAGAATCTCGGCTTTGACCTTGGTCTGACCGGCTTTGATGAAACTGAAATTGCAGATTTGTTGGATACAAATGCGGGCACAGTGAAAGACGATGATTTTGACCTCACCGCTGCACTGGAAAAGCTGCATTTGTACAGCGTGGCGATATCTGGACAGTTGGCAGACACAAGCTGATGTGTGGCGATGCCACATCTGCGGAGGATGTATCTGCTCTCATGGGTGACACCAAGGCAAATCTCATTCTGACCGATCCCCCATATGGCGTTTCGTTTAAGAGTGCCAGCGGCTTACCATTCAGAATGACAGCATGAATAACGAGGAGTTTTATACATTCCTGCTGTCCTCCTTTCAGCGAATGGCAGAACATCTGGAAAAAAGGCGGCTCTGCCTATGTATTCCATGCAGACACCGAAGGGCTGAATTTCAGAAAAGCTTTCATTGATGCCGGATTTCATCTTGCAGGCTGCTGCATCTGGGTAAAAAGACAGCCTCGTGCTCGGTCGCTCCGATTATCAATGGCAGCATGAACCTGTGCTCTATGGTTTTTTGCAAAACGGAAAGCACCCGTGGTATTCCGACCGCAAGCAGACCACCATCTGGAATTTCGACAAGCCAAAACGCAATGCCCATCACCCTCCCTCCAAGCCGCTGGACTTGCTTGGCTATCCCATCGGCAATTCTACACAGGAAAATGGCGTGGTAATGGACACCTTTGGCGGCAGCGGTTCTACTTTGATGGCTTGCGAACAAATGAATCGCATCTGTTACACCATGGAATTGGATGAAAAATATGCCTCGGTGATTCTTCGCCGGTATGTGGAAGATACGGGAAATGCCGATGGTGTGTATGTTATCCGTGACGGAAAGCAGATCGCATATTCTGAACTGGTGAAAGAGGTGGAAAAGCCTGATGAATAAACCGCTCACCCTTGGCAGCCTTTTGATGGTTCAGGAACATTTCCTATGATGGCAATGCTTTCCGGCATTCAGTTACAGAAAAACGACTGCCGTTTGTAAAGCACCTTGGCAAAGCGGCACAATGGTGCAAAGCTGCCGCCTGTGGACATCATCACCTTTGGCTAGTCCATGCCAGGATATGAGCATCGCCGGAAAACGAACCGGTCTGAACGGCAGCCGTTCTCTGTTTTCTTTCAAGCAATCCGTATCATCCGAGAAATGAGGTGTGCAACCAATGGTAAATATCCAAGATTTACAGTCTGGGGAAAATGTCGCCGGAGCTTTTCCTCTAACGGCGGAGAAGACTTCCGCTGCGTCCTCGAAAAACTCTGTCAGGTCAAAGACAGCAGATTTATCTGTCCCTAAACCTGAAAAATGGACAAAGGCAGGAGAGAAATCATGGGTGAAAATTTCTCTGTCGCCTACAGGACGTTCGATGCTCAATACTGGGGCGTACCCCAGAGAAGAATGCGGTCTACCTTGTCGCAGATTTTAATGGCGGATGTGCCTCAAAAATATTATTTGAGTCAGAAGGCGTGTCTGGGTATTCTGCGGAGAGCTTCAGAGCGTGGCAAGAAGCTTCCCGATGTTTTGGAACTTGCTCTGAAGAAACAGGCTCAGGGCTGATGTTTGAGAATCATTCTCAGGATACCAGATATCAGGTCCTCTTGATGTTGCAAAACTGTATCTGCAACCTATGGAACAGGCGGAAAACAATCAGCCTTTTTGATGGTGGAATCGGCGAGTTGTTCCGCTGTTGATAACACTGAAAATACGATGTGGTCACTGTGGAAATGGTGGACGTGGTGCAGTTGATTCAGAAAACAAATCTGCGACTCTTTCCTGCAATAACGATCAGACTACTTTTCGTTCCGAAAGGCATATGGTATCTGTGGAAAATACAGTAATTCTATGCTGAGTGATAATCCAAACAGCGGATTTTATGAAGCTGAAACTTCCAGAACCATTGATACAAGCAATCAGTCTCCTTGCAAAAATCAAGGCGGAATTGTAGTTTTAGGGCAACGGCTCACGCCCATCACATCACGGCGATGGATATAAGGAATCGGAAACTATGTATACGCTGAATTGTACTGAAAATCACGCTGTTTCCTATGGAATCGGCAGACCTGCAATGAATCAGGGATACAATGCAAAATTCAGTTTTCAGATCGAAGAAGAAAAATCTCCGACAATTGTTGCATCAGGTGCAGGCGGAATTGCTCATCCGGTCTATTCCACAAGCAAAAATTCACATCATACTGTTGCTGAAAAAGAAAAAAGCAAATACACTTGTAGCATCGGACTACAAAGGCCCTCCGGTTGTCAACGACAGCACTCCTGAAATTGAATACATCGTAAGGCGACTGACAGGAATGTGCGTTACTGCAAGGTATGCCGACTTGGTGGTGTGATGATATCGGCATTGAAAATCCGACTGAAGAACAGATAAATTGGGGCAGCTGTTTTTGAAAATACAACAAAGCTGTCGGTAAAACCTGCAAACCGAAATCCCATAAGCCAGATTGAAAAATGGCTGAAGAATCCGTATTCCGATAGTGCAGCTTATAAAATGTGGGGAAATGGCAGCTGTCTGAATGTGCAAAGCTTGTTTGTGCTTGCCGGAATTGCTTGGACTATGCACAAAATGAAAGGAAATAATTCTACACATCTCACAGTTGCTATCTGTGGAAAAAGAGTTAACATATGTACTGCCGAAAGGCAAATCACCGAAAATCGGGAGGAAAACATATGATAATTGCATTTGGACGGGCTGGAAATGAACGAAAGAAACTGGCATGGGCGATAGCCACGATCATTGGAACAACGGCAGAATATCAGTATATGCCCACCTGTGCCTACCAAATCGGTGAATGCTACACCGTTACCAAGTCCGGTGATCTGGAAATTAGCGATCAAGCCGACCGTAAGGAAACAGAACGGCTTCTTGCCGAACTGGCAAGTCGGGGTTATGTTGTTCCGGACACCACAGAACTGGAATCCAAGGGCTTGACTGTGCAGATGCCAGCCGATTTCTTCACAGAGCATACGCTGGGCAATCTCCGGCAGATCTGCGAAAACAAGGCTGCCCTTTTTCAGGCGGCTTTTCAAACGGATTCGCTGGACATCATTCCGTCTGATGAAAAGGTGGAATTTCCATGGTTCACGGTCGAACAGGATGGTGATGCAGATGCCTACTGCACCTTCATTTCCATGCTCTGCGAATTTGCCAAGAATCAGAGCCGCATCCCAAGTACACCATGCGGTGTTTCCTGATTCGTCTGGGAATGGTGGGAGCAGAATTCAAGGCGGCAAGAAAGGTCATTCTTCGGCATCTGTCTGGCAATTCCGCATTCAGAAAGGTTGGTGATACTGATGCAGTTTCCGAGTGAATCATATCTGGAACAGCTGCGAAAAAAGTACCCTGTCGGAACGAAATTACAGCTGATTTCTATGCGAAATGAAACATATCCGGTTCTTCCCGTAACAGTCGGCGAGGTCACGCATATTGATGATGCGGGCAGCATTCATATGCGGTGGGAGAATGGTTCTTCCCTTGCTCTGATTCCCGAAATCGACAGTTTCCAGACCGTATCCGAGGCAAAAAATAAGGCGAAACCTCCTCCATTGTACGGTATGTTACCATACAATCGCAAGAATTGCAAGAGTGTATTCTACACAATCTTTTGACCTCATTTTCTGTAGATTTAGCCACTTGCTATCTCCTCCGTTTAGAGTTAATATGGTTATAACGAAAGGAAAAAAAGCCCGAAATTACGGAGGAAAACATTATGAACGCTAAAACAGAAAGACAGATTGAAAACCTGAAAAAGCAGACCATCGGCGTGGAGATTGAGATGAACCACATCACCAGAGAACGAGCTGCCAGACTTGCCGCCGACCATTTCGGCACAGGCAGATACGAATACACCGCCAGCCGAAACGGCTACAGCACTTGGTCGGCTTGGGATGCACAGGGCAGAGAATGGAAATTCCAGAAAGACGTCAGCATTGCAGGGTGCGATGCCGAAAAGTGCGAACTGGTCACGCCGATTCTTCACTACAGCGACATTGAAACCTTGCAGGAACTGGTAAGAAAGCTTCGCAAAGCCGGAGCAATCAGCCATGCAGGCATCGGCGCCGGGGTTCACATTCACATCGGTGCCAACGGACACACACCACAAACCCTGCGAAACCTCGCCAACCTTATGGCGAGCCACGAACGGCTGATTGCAGATGCCTTGAAAATCGACCAAGGCAGAATGAACCGATATTGCAGAACGGTCAATCCCCAATTCATCGAACAGCTGAACCGAAAAAAGCCCACCAACATGGCACAGTTCGCAGACATCTGGTATACGGCGAATGGGGCAAATTACGGCAGAGATCAGCACTACAACGACAGTCGATACCATATGCTGAACTTCCATGCAATTTTACAAAGGGAACAATCGAATTCAGACTTTTCCAGTTTGACAAGCCTACAGCAGAAAAAAGAAAAACGGTCTTCACGCAGGGCAATTGAAAAGCTACATACAACTTTGCCTTGCACTTTCCGAAATGGCAAAGGAACTGAAAACAGCAAGTCCAAAGCCACAGCAAACGGAAAATCCGAAATTCGCCATGCGAACATGGCTGATTCGATTGGGTCTGGTTGGCGAGGAGTTCGCCACCGCCAGAACGTTCCTCACCAAGAAACTTGGACGGCGATGCCGCACCGCTTCGGCGGTCTTATGGTGGTGAAAGGGTATCCCTTTCAGAAAGGATTTGATTGCATGAAAAAGTTTTACCTTGCCTATGGCAGCAATCTGAACGTGAAACAGATGCAGTTCCGCTGCCCGGATGCCAGAATTGTAGGGACTGCGGAGATCCCAAATTACCAGCTGCTGTTCAAAGGCAGCAAGACCGGCTCCTATCTGACCATCGAGCCCAAACGGGGCTGTACCGTTCCGGCGGCAGTCTGGTCGGTGTCGGAACGAGATGAACTCGCTCTTGACCGCTATGAGGGGTATCCCCATTTCTACTACAAAACGGAACTGGAACTTCCCCTTGCAGAAACCGGAGAAAAAGCTGACTGCCTTTGTGTATATCATGCACGAGGAACGGAAACTGGGAATCCCCACTTCTGCCTACATCCGCACCTGTGTGGACGGATACCGTCAGTTCGGCTTTGACCTGAAACACCTGCGGAAAGCCATGGACATCAGCGAACGGGAGGTGTACCACCATGAAAACGGATAAGTCAGTTTCGGCAGTCTGCCCACTCTGCGGAAAACCCTACTCCGGTGTGCCGGCACTTTCCAGAACGGACAACCAAACGCCCATTTGCCCGGACTGCGGAATTCGGCAGGCACTGGAAAGCATCGGCGTTTCCAAGGAGGAACGGGAGAAAATCCTGTCTGTAATGCACCGAAAGTTTCCCATGTAACCGCCCTGTTTGCCCTGTGTGGGCTTTCAGAGCACTTATAATAAAAAAGCGGCAGATTATGCCGTGAATTTTATCGAATGCCTGTGTCATACAAAAGGTACATGGGCAGGAAAAAAAGTTTGAACTGATTGATTGGCAAGAACGGATCATACGAGATATATTTGGTGTGCTGAAACCGAATGGCTATCGTCAGTTTAACACAGCTTACGTAGAAATCCCGAAAAAGCAAGGCAAATCAGAACTCGCTGCAGCGGTTGCTCTGCTGCTTACTTGCGGTGATGGACACGTTTACCAATATACCGCAACGGTGGGTAAAAGAGCGAGTGCCACGGCATCCGCTCTATTTTTGCTGCATGACCAGCCAAATCCCGAAATGACATCCTTCGTTTTCCGAGAAACTTTGATGTCCCATCTGCTGATTTACGGCAATGCCTATG